>Ga0194131_10002113_pt1 | contig 33044 bp, 36 predicted proteins | sample TA2KigO120mmetaG_FD_148631 | JGI IMG/M metagenome (GOLD analysis project Ga0194131, IMG submission 148631) | Freshwater microbial communities from Lake Tanganyika, Tanzania - TA2015053 Kigoma Offshore 120m | ecosystem: Environmental > Aquatic > Freshwater > Lake | place: Tanzania: Lake...
ACGGTTGTAGACCGTCGTGTAGGGGCCATACCGCTCGGGCAGGTCCGCCACGGCGAGCCCGTCCGCAATACCCAGAAGATGCCGTTCACCACGCGGCGGTCGTCGACACGCGGCACTCCGCGCGGCTCGTTGGGAAGCAGCGGAGCGATCAACGCCCACTCCCCGTCGCTGAGATCGAAGCGCGCCATCGTCAAGCCCCCACAGTTTGGAAGCTTGAATCACAGCCGGCCCTTAAAGGGAATCCCTTTTATGGGTACAGGACCTAGTCCCGCCGCTTGGCCATCGGGGCGTGACGCGGGTGCTGTGCACCCATACCGCGCCATCCTTCACTTCGAGCGGGACGACTAGGCGGTTGGGGCCGGCCGGGATAAAGCCCCGCGCCTCTCCCATTACGGCGGCTCGCTCGGCGTCACCGATCCAGCGCGCCGCCTGGATCGCGTCCAACAGCTGTGGCAACTCGGCGATCTGCGCGATGGGAAGCAGTTGTGTGTCGAGTCGATAGAACCCGGTTGCGGTGGCATCGAGCGAGCCCCAACGCACCAACGTGCCGATCAAAAGCCGGCCGCCCTCGCGCCAGGCGAGCAGCGCGTCCGGCAAGTGGGTCGTGGTGACGGCGCGCACCTGCAGCTGCGCGGTGGCCTGCAGGGCGGCGATGGTATCCCCGAAGGGACCACGCCGCGCCTCCGGCACGACGATATCCTCCGCGACGATACGCAGGCGGCTGTCCATAGGAATCGGCGCGGTGCCGCCACCGGGGGCGTAGTCGAGGTTCAAGCGTCGCACCGTCCACGTCGAGTCCGGTAGGACGATCGTTGCGCCGCGCATCGCGATAGCGACCGCTCCGTCCCGCAGAGTAACGCGCGCCGGCTGCGCCGCGGACACGGTCACAGCCCGCTCGCCGTAGCGAATGGCGATGGGACCGGAGACCTCTGCGTTCACCTCGATGCCGCGCATCGCGCGGCGCACTAACACCCGTTCGGCGATGAGGGTCCAGTCGTCCTTGCTCAGCAGGACACGGTCGAGCGACAGCACGACCTCTTTGGGAAAGCCGCCGACCAGCAGCGGGTAGGCGTCGGTCGCCGCGACCGCCTGCACCTCGCGTTTCAGCGCTTCGGCGGCGGCGTACCAGCAGGCGACGTAGCCGGCCGCAGCGATGAAAAGCAGCGCCAGGAAGACGAGCGCCGCGCGCAGAGGACGGCGCATGCAGTCGATCAGCCTGCCGGATGCGCGCCGGGCAGGACCGGCTTCACTGTGCCAAGGGTTGCCGGGCCGACCACCACGTTGCCGTCGCGGACCTCGACGGGCAGGCCGAGGCGGCCGCCGCCGGCGGCCCCGCGCGCGCCGAGGAAGCCCAAGGCCTGCTGCACGGCCGCGCGCGCCTCGTCGGACAGCCTGCGGGCCGCGTGGAAGGCGTCGATGGTCGTCAGGTAGTCGCGCAAGCCGGCATGCAGGCCGCCGGTCGGACGGAATTGCGCGTCGAGCCGCAGCACCCCCGAGCCGAGGCCGCTCATGTCGAGCGTGCCCCACTTGAGGATGACCTCGGTAAGGGTGAGGTACCCGTCGGCATCGCGCCAGCGTGCCAGCGACGCCGGCAGGTCGAAGCCGGCAATGGGCTGATTGAGGATGGCGTTGAAACCGAGCTGCTCGATGGTGTCGCCCAGCGCGCCGCGACGATGCTCCGGCAGCTTCAGGTCCTCGATGCGCACGGCGAAGCGCGACTTGTCCGGGATGGCCCCCGGCGCGCCATTGCCGACGCCCATATTGAAGCTGAGGCGGCCGATGGTCATCGGCTGCGCCACCGGACGTTCGACGGTCAGCCGCGCGGCGAGCAGGCCGAACCCGGCGAAGCCGCCGCTGGCGGTCTGGCGCAGCTCGAGGGCGAAGGAGTCGGCGCGCGCGCGCACCGTGTGCACCTGCCCATCCGCCGTGTAGGTCAGGGTCTGCGGGCCGGCGACGGTGACGAGCGTCGAGCCGCCGGTCAGCGCCCGGCTGGCGCGCACGCCGTCGGCGCGGTAGGCCCACGGCAGCGAGCCCTGGCTGCGCGTCGCCTCCACGCTGGCGACGGTGGCGATCAGGCGGTCGGGAAAGCCTGAAACCGCGACCTCGCCCACCTTCACCTGCAAGTCACCCGACTGGCTGGCCCAGTCGGCGATGGCGGAACGCATCTGTCCCGCCGCGACGTACCAATAGGCGGCGTAGGCGCCCGCAACGACGACCAGCAAGGCCGTCACCACTACCAATACGCGGACAAGGGGACGGCGCATCAGCGGTCCTCGACGGCGCGGCGGGAAACCAGCGATGGCACACGCCACAATCGGATGGGCGCGGTTTGGTCCTGCTCAATGTCGTCCAGCACGATCCAGCCATCCAGGAAGGACAGGCAGTACGGCAGCACGGCGACGCGGTTGGGGTCGTAGCCGACGCCGTTCATGAGCTCGGTGCGGGTCTTGGGATCCACCCAGTCGGCAGCGGCCAGCGCCTCGAAGGTGCGGGCCGGATCGCGGAAGGTGATGCTCAGCCGTCCCGTCGGCCGCAGCATGGTATCAAGGCGCAGCGCCCCGCCGATGCGGCCGGCGTCTAGCGTGCCCCACCGCACGACGGCATCCGAGACATAGAGACGGCCGCCGGCTCGCTGCCAGGCGGGGATCGAGCGCCCCAGCGTCGAGGATTCGAGCGCGCCTTCCAGCTCGAGGTTGGCGGAGAGCTCGGCAAGGGTGTCGCCGAAGGGACCGCGTCGCTGTGCAGGGACGTTCAGCCCCACGATGCGCAGCTCGGCGCGGCTGCTGGTGGGGATGGCGCTGCTGCCGTCGGGCGCCAACTCCTGCACGGACAGGCGTTGCGCGCTGGCGAGCGCCAGACCCTGCCAGCGGACGCGCACGCCGGCGGCGCTGAGGGTGAAGCCACGCGCCGGGCTGCCGTCTTGTGGCGTGCGCACCGTCCCGGCGAAGCGGTCGGCATCGATGTCGAAGGCGGTGCCGCTGGCGAGAGTGATCTGCTGCGGGGCGACCATCTCGAAGGTCGCGTCGCGGTCCATGAGGCCGCGCGAGACGCGCACGTGCTCGGCGTAGTAGCGCGCGCCAAGGTCGGCGCTGGCGATGGCGAACGACGTGATGGTGGCGTCGAGAGCGAAGGGGAAGCCGGACACAGCGACCCGGCCGATCTCGATACTGACGGCGTCGCGCGGGGTTTCAGCCCAGGTGCGGATGCCTGCTTCGAGCGCGCGTGCCGCGCCGTACCACAGTGGCGCGATGGCTCCCACCGCCATCACTCCAAGGGCAATGACGACCAGCGAGACGAGGCGGAAGGAGCGCATGCCCGCTCAGCTGCATTTGGAATAGCCGCAGCTGGTGCAGGTATCGCAGCCTTCCTGGCAGATCAGCGAAGGCATGCTGCATTTCGGGCACGAGCGCTGGCGCGGGGTGGCGCTTTCGGCGCCGGCTACGAGGCGCACCGCAGTGACCTCTTCTTGCGGTTCTTTCGGTAACTGGGTGAAGCCGATTTGGATGAGGTGCTGCTCGATTACCTCGCCGATCGCCGCCAGCAGCGACGGCACGTAGTGACCGCCGACCCACTGGCCGCCGCGCGGATCGAACACCGCCTTCAGCTCCTCGGCAACGAAGGCGACGTCGCCACCGCGGCGGAACACCGCCGAGATCATGCGCGTCAGCGCCACCGTCCACGCATAGTGCTCGAGGTTCTTGGAGTTGATGAATACCTCGAAGGGCCGCCGCCGCCCGTCCTGCACGATGTCGTTGATGGTGATGTAGAAGGCGTGGTCGTGCTCGGGCCAGCTGACCTTGTAAGTGTTGCCGGGCAGCGCGTTGGGGCGGTCGAGCGGCCGCGTCATGTAGACAACGGCGCCGGCCTCCAGCGAATCCTTCGGCCTTGATTTCGGCGCCTCAAGCGGCAGCTCGGGCTCGGCCTTGGGCCGCTTCTTGTCTTTCTCCGGCACCGACAGCACCGAGCCGGTGATCTCGTTCGGGCGGAAGGTGGTGCAGCCCTTGCAGCCCGACTCGTAGGCCTGCAGGTAGACGCTCTGGAACGCCTCGAAAGAAGTGTCGGTGGCGACGTTGATGGTCTTGGACACCGCCGAGTCGATGTGCTCCTGGATGGCGGCCTGCATCTTGACGTGGTCGGACGGGATCAGCGCCTGGGCCGAGAGGAACGCCTTCGGCAGAGCCATGTGCTCGCCACGTATGGTGCGGAACAGGCGGTAGGCGTAATCCGTCACCTCCTCCTGGCGGCGGCTGCCGTCAGGCATCAGCACGCTGCGCTCGTAGGAGAAGCTGAACACCGGCTCAAGGCCCGAGGAGACGTTATCGGCAAGCAGCGAGATGGTGCCGGTCGGCGCCACCGAGGTGAGCAGGGCGTTGCGGATGCCGTGCTTGCGGATCGCCGCCTGCACGTCCGCGTCCATCGCGCGGACGTTTGCGCCGGCCAGGTACTTCTCGGCGTCGTAGAGCGGGAAGGCGCCTTTCTCTTTCGCCAGCTGCGTGCTGGTGAGATAGGCGTTGCGCGAGATCGCCCCCATCCACTGCGAGGCGAGCGCGCGGCCTTTGTCGCTATCGTAGCGCACGCCGCACAGGATCAGCGCGTCGGCAAGACCGGTGAGGCCCAAGCCGATACGGCGCTTGGCTTTCGCCTCGTGCTCCTGCTCCGGCAATGGATAGCGCGAGACGTCGATGGCGTTGTCGAGCATGCGCACCGCCGTCGCCGTGATGCGCGCGAGCTGCGCCTCGTCCAGCGCAGCGTCGTCCTCGAACGGCCGCTGCACCAGGCGCGCAAGGTTGATCGAGCCGAGCAGGCAGTTGCCGTACGGTGGCAGGGGCTGTTCGCCGCATGGGTTGGTGGCGGCGATCGTCTCGGCGTAATAGAGGTTGTTCAGGCCGTTGATGCGGTCGATGAAGATCGCGCCCGGCTCGGCGTACGCGTACGTCGCGCGCATGATCTTTTCCCACAGATCGCGCGCCTGCACGGTACTGTAGAGCGTGCCGCCGAAGGTGAGCTCCCACGGCGCGTCGTTCTTCACCGCGGTCATGAACGCGTCGGTCACCAGCACCGACAGGTTGAACATGCGCAGTTGGCCCGGCTCGCGCTTGGCGTCGATGAACGCCTCGATGTCCGGGTGGTCGCAGCGCAGCGTAGCCATCATGGCGCCGCGGCGGTAGCCCGCCGACATGATGGTGCGGCACATGGCGTCCCACACGTTCATGAAGGACAGCGGACCGGAGGCGTCGGCGCCCACGCCCTTCACCGGCGCGCCCTTGGGACGCAGGGTCGAGAAGTCGTAGCCGATGCCGCCACCTTGCTGCATGGTCAGCGCCGCTTCCTTCAGCGCCTGGAAGATCCCCGCCATGTCGTCGGGAATCGTCCCCATGACGAAGCAGTTGAAGAGGGTGACGTCGCGGCCCGAGCCCGCGCCGGCGACGATGCGGCCGGCAGGCAGGAAGCGGAAGTCCGCCATCGCCTCGTAGAAGGTCTGCGCGGCGGCGGCCGCGTTCTTCTCGGGAGCGGCGAGCGCGCGCGCCACGCGGCGCCACGTGTCCTCGATGGTCTGGTCGATGGGGAAGCCGTCCGGCCCGCGCAGCCGGTACTTCATGTCCCAGATTTGCTGCGAGATGGGTGCGACGGATACCATGCGGACCTAGCCGATGAGACGGGGTGGCGATTCTAGGCCGCTTCCCCTGCCGGTCAACGGCAAGTTCTCTTTCCGTTCGCCCGGTTCATCCCCGGTTTGCGGAAGCGAATCTGCCAAGCCGCGCCATGAGTTAGCGTAGTTTCGCACCCGTTCCACCCTTTGCGACTTATCCACCGGTGGGTGCGTTGCGCTTGCACCGGGCCTGCCGACCCGCCCGGCGCCTCGCGGCGAGGACGCCCTTATGTCATCTGCTTCAGCGCACGCAGGACGGTGATGCGCGCCGTCAGCATAGCGATGCCGGCGGCGAGCAGCGGCAGCAGGGCCAGCACGGCGATCGCCGCGGCGCCGATGGCAAGGTCGGGCAGGAGCGCCGACTGGATCGGCCGCGAGATCACCGTGAGCGCGCCGATGGTCAGTGCGCCGGCGATGACCCCAAGGACGCCGCCGCGCAGGGCGAGGCTCATGGCGTGATTCTGGAACTGTCGCGCGATGTAGGAATCGCGCGAGCCGATCAGGTGCATGAGCTCGATGAACTCCCGGTGCACCGCGAGTCCGGCCCGCGTCGCGAACACCACGGTCGCGCCAGCGGCGGCGGCGATCAGCGCGACGATGAGAAGCGCGGCGAGCTGCACGGAGTCTCCCAGGATTTGCAGACGCTCAAGCCAGACGCTGTGGGAGTCGAAGCGCGCGGTAGGCACGGCGGTGACGAGAGTGCGCGTTAGCGCACCGACGTCGACGCGGGCGCCCTTCGTGAAGCGCACGTCGATTAGGCGTGGGACCGGGAGTCCTTCGCGCGCTGCATCGGGACCGAGCCACGGCTCGAGCAGGCGGTCGATCTCCTCCTTAGGAACGGGCTGGGCGGCGACGACGCCCGGCGTGTTGCGCAGGACCGCGAGCGCCTGCGTCACCGCGGCATCGGTGGCCGCCGCGTCGCCGGTGGGGGCGACCTCGACGGTGGCCGTGCCTTCGAGTCCGGCGTTCCAGCGCTGCGCGACCGCGCGCGTGGTGAGCGCCGCGACGGTGGCGAGCGCAGCGAGATACACCATCAGCGCGATCATCCACGGCAGGAAGCGGCCGGATCCGTCCTCGGCGAACGGAAGGTCATAGCGGCGCGCGGCCATGGCTAGATCCCCATGCTTTGGCGCTCGACGGTGAACTGGCCGTCGGCGAGACGCAGCACGCGGTGGTGGAAGCGGGCGATGAGGCGCTGGTCGTGGGTGGCGACGACGACCGTGGTGCCGATCCTATTCAGCTCCTCGAACAGGCGCAGGATGCGCATGCCCTGGTGCTCGTCAATGCTCCCGGTCGGCTCGTCGGCGAGCAGGAGGCTCGGTCGGCCGATGACGGCGCGGGCGATGGCGACGCGCTGTTTCTCGCCGTCGGACAATGTCGGCGGGGTGGCGTCGAGCTTGTCGCCGAGGCCGACCCACGCGAGAAGCTCGGCGACGTGGGCGCGGATGGTGTCCTCGCGGATGCCGGCGATGCGCAAGGTCAGCGCCACGTTGTCGCGCGCCGACAGGTGGTCGAGCAGTCGAAAGTCCTGGAAGACGACGCCGATGCGCCGCCGCAGGCCGGGCAACAGGCGGCGCGGCGTGTTGGCGATGTCATGGCCGAACACGCTGACCGTGCCGCGGCTGGCGCGGTGGGCGAGGTACATCAGGCGCAGCAGCGAGCTCTTGCCGGCGCCCGACGGTCCGGTGAGGAAATGATAGGAACCCGCCTCGAGGTGGAAGGTGACGTCCTTCAGCACCTCGGGGCCGTTCGCATAGCGCATGGCGACGCCCTGAAAGCGGACCAACGCGCCGATCTCCTCTTAACCATGACGCGGCGAAAGGGGTGCCGCTCGGCGCCCGATGTTGCCTGCTTTCTCATGCCATTCCAACGGATTGCGCGCACGTTCGGATATCGCGCGGCGGGTCGGGATTTCTTGCCGAGACTCCGGCAAAACCCTATAAGGGAGTCAGGTTCAGGCGTTAGAGCGACATGATCCTTACCTGCCCCGCCTGCGACACCCGCTACTCGGTCGATCCGAACTCCCTCCTCCCGAACGGCCGCGCGGTACGTTGCACCAAGTGCGGTAACACGTGGACCGAGCGCCCGCCCGGCGACATGCCGCGCATGATGGAGATGCCGTACCAGGCGTCGGCCGAGGAGCCGCACGCCGACGACATCGAAGTGCCGAGCATCGAGGAGATGACGGTCGAGGCGGAGCGGCCGCTGTTCCGGCCGCGCGGCGCACGCGGGCCGAAGAAGCCGGCACCGAAGCCGCAGCGCAGCTGGGGCGCCCTCATCGCCTGGGGCTCCTTCGCCGCGGTGGTGATCGCGGTGGTGGCGAGCGCCGTCCTGCTGCGCGGGATGATCATGGAGTTGTGGCCGCCGGCGACGCAGCTCTACCAGCTGGTTGGACTGGGCGCGCCGAAGATCCAGCCGCTGCAGTTCGGCGATCCGGTGGCGCAATGGGAAGTCGAGGGCGGCACCAACGTCATCGTGGTAACGGGAGTCATCACCAACATCACGGGCGCGACGCAGCCGGTGCCCAAGCTGCGCGGCTCGCTGCTCGACGCGCGCGATCCACCGCGCGAGCTGTTCACCTGGACGTTCGATCCGCCGATGCCGCAGCTCGAAGCGGGTGCCTCGCTCAACTTCGCGACGCGTGTGCCGAATCCGCCCGCGGCGACCCGCCGTGTGCTGGTGGTGGCGCAGGAAGCAACGCCGCCGGCAGGCGGCTAGTCAGCTCCCGGACTTAGGGTTCCACTTCGTCTGCGGCCAGCGCTGCCGCACTTCTTCCGCCTGCTGCTCGAGGCTGAAGCGCTCCCACAAGACACCGCCCGGATCGGACTCGGCGCTCTTCTGCAGGCAACCGGGATCCTCGAGACCCAGATGCCGCAGCGAGCCAGGCTTGCCGGGCGCAGCGGTGAGCGAGAGGTTGAGCACCGGCGTGAGGAACAGCGCGTACTCACCCGCCACCACCACGGTGGGGTTGACGCCGAGTCGCGTCGAGTAGTCGCGCACCGCCTCGCCGAGGTTCGGCACCGTGAGCGCCACATGAACGCGTTTGGCCGCCATGACGTCGCGCGAGGTCGCCCGGAGCGGAAGGAGCGCTAGAAGCGGCGCAGTAGGCGGTTGAGGTAGTCCAGCTCCTCGATCGAGCGGAAACGCTCACCGGCGCGGCGGAACAGCTCTTCGAGGATCTCGCGTGCGCGCTGCAGATCGCCCTGCTCGGGCACCTGCACGCGGTTGGAGATATCGGCGCCCATGCCGGGGATCGGCCGGCCGAGCGGATCGACATTGGGGTTGGGCGTCTGGCCGGGGCGCATGCCGTTCTGGCCCATCTGTCCAGGCTGGCCCGGCATGCCCGGCTGACCCGGCATCATGCCCTGGGCCATGAGGCCCTGCATCATCTGCTGCGCCATTTCCCGAAGACGATCCAGCGCCTGGCCCTGCTGGGCGAGCGCCTCGCCGGCGTTCTGGCCCTCGAGCGCTTGGGCCGCGCCGCGCATGGCGCGTTCCGCCTCGCCGAATGCCTGCGGAATCTGGCCGAACTGCTCGCCGAAGCCGCGCATCATCTCGCCAAGCTGGTTGCGCAGCGCTTCCTGCTGCTGCGGCGAGGGCAGCTGGCCGCGCTCGCCGAACTGGCCGCGCTGGGCCTGCTGGAAGGTCTGATCCATCAGCTGCTGCTGCTGTTGGATGATCTGCCCCAGCTCGCGCATGGCCTGCTCGGCCTGCCGCTGTCCGGGGTTTTCCATCGGCCGGCCGGCGCGCAGATTCTCCAGCATGCGCTGCAACTCCTGCAGCATCTGCTGCGCCTGCTCGCGCGCGCCGAGCTGCGCCATCTGCTGCGCCTGGTCGAGCATCTCCTGCAGCTGCTCGCGCGTCATCGCGCGCGCCGGCTGGTTTGCCAGATCCTGCTGCGGCTGCTGGCCCTGCTGCTGCTGGCGCTCGGCCTGCTGCATCAGCTCCTGCAGGTAGCGGTCCATCGCCTCGCGCAGATCGGCCATCAGGCGCTGGATCTCTTCCTGCGGCGCCTCACGGTTGAGCGCGTCCTGGAGGGCTTGCTGGGCGCGGCGCAGCTCGCGGTCGGCGGGACCGAGCTCGCCCTCCTCGAGTCGCAGCGCGGTGTCCCACATGCGGTCGATGACTTCCGGCACCGCCTCCTGCCGCCGGTCGTAGGTCAGCTGGCCGATCTGCGAGCGCAGGTCGAGATAGGTGCCGAGGTCGTCGATCTCCTCCGCCAGCGCCTCGGTGATGGCGTCGAGCGCGAAGGCGACCTCGTCGCGGTTCTCGGGATCGGCGGCGAGGTTGCGGCGCTGCTCGACGACAGCGCGCGCCACCGGGTTGGTGAACACGCGCTCCGGCAGCGTGGTGTGGAACTCCTCGGACTTGCCGATCTGGCCGAGCGAGTCCGCCGCCTCGATCCACAGCACGACCGGCAGGCCGGCCCACGGGTGCGGCGTCAGGTCGAAGACGCGCGAGCCGCTGGCGTTCTTGGGCAGGATGCCTGGCAGCGCCACGTCGAAGGCGAGCGTCTCGCTCGTCACTCCATTGCGGCGCATGCGCATCTGGCCGACGGCGACGCCGTAGTCGTCCGTGGCGAGGTAGTCGATCTGCAGCGCCATGCGCTGGGTGACGCCCGGCGTCCTGGTGAACATAGCGACTGGGGGAGCGTCGGAGACCACCTCGATCGTCCACTTGCCGAGCGAGGCGCGGCCCTGAGTGACGGCGAGAGAAGAGCCGGCGGCGAGCGGCAAGCTGATCTGGAAGTTCTGTGCGTCGGCGACCTCGAACGGCGTCGTCGCGCCGTCCAGAGCTACCTCCGGAGTCGCGGTGCCGCCATGCACGCGAGCGAAGAGCATGCTGCCGACCGGCACGCGCAGGGTCGTGCCGTCCGGGATTCGCGGCGCGTTGGTCGCCTTCGACACGTTGCCGGCAATCGGCAGCGGTGCGTTGGCAGGCTGCGCCAGGAAGATCGGCGCGACGTTGGTGTATGCCGGCGGCGCGATCCAGGCGGTCAACTCCGTGCGCGCCTCGCCAAGCGCGCTGGCGCCTGAGCGCGGCGTGAAGGCGTCGAGCAGGCGTCCCTGCCAGCTGGCGCCGGCGAAGACGAAGCCGATGACGAGCACAAGTCCAAGCGCGGCGCGCAGGCCTTGGGGGTCGCGGCGGCCGAGTCCGGCTTGCGGGATGCCGACACGCAGGCGCCGCACCGCTTCCAGCGCGCGGCGCTGATGCGCCCGCCACAGCGCCAGCGTCTCACCGGTCGCCGTCGCGGGGATGGTGTCGCTGAGCGTCTCCAGCGGACGGTGCGGGAAGCTGCTCTTGGTTTCGAGACGGCGGCGCGCTTCCTCCCGGCTGGCGACGGCAAAGCCGCGCAGCCCGCGGTAGAGGGCGATCGCGAACGCCAGCGCGAAGCCGGCGAGGACGAGCGCATGCAGCCAGCCCAGCAGGTAGGGGAACAGGCCGAACAGCGCAATGGCGGCGAACAAACCCGCCACCGCGAAGGCTGGCCACAGCGCCGGCCATAGCCGCTCCCAGGTGACGGCGGCCTGCGCCAGGCGTAAGCGGCCCTCGATGGCGCGGAGCAGCGGGTTGGTCGAATTGTCCATGAAACGGAACGATTATCCTACGCCCCCACCCCCGGTGAGCCAAGGCGGAAGGGTCTCTCCCGCAAGGAGGCTCTCGTAGGTTTGACGAGGGCGCACCACGGCGAATTCGTTGCCGCGCACCATGACCTCGGGGACCAACGGGCGGGTGTTGTAGTTCGAGGCCATGACCGCGCCATACGCGCCGGCGGTGCGGATCGCCAGCAGGTCTCCGGGCGCCGTCGGCGGCAGCGGCCAATCCTTGGCGAAGGTGTCGCTGGTCTCGCAGATCGGGCCGACCACGTCGGCAGGCGTGGGCTTGACGGGACCTTGGGCCCCGTCCGTGCGCACCGGAACGATGGTGTGCTTGGCCTTGTACATGGCCGGGCGGACGAGGTCGTTCATGCCTGCATCGACGATCACCATGCGCACGCCGGCCGCGTCCTTCTCATAGGTGACGCGCGTCACCAGGATACCGGCGTTGGCGACCAGCATGCGGCCCGGCTGGAACACCAGCTCGCAGCCGAGGTTCTGCGTCTCGCGCAGCACGGCGCGCGCGTACTCGGCGGGCGAGGGCGGCCGCTCGTCGGTGTAGGGCACGCCAAGGCCGCCGCCGAGGTCGAGGCGGCGGATGTCGTGGCCGTCGGCGCGCAGCGTCTCGACGATCTCGGCGACGACGCGGAAGGCGCGCTCGAACGGCAGGGTATCGGTGATCTGGGAGCCGATGTGCATGGCGACGCCGGCGACCTTCACGCTCGCCAGTCCCGCGGCGACGCGATAGGTGGCGCGCGCCGCGGGCCACAGGATGCCGAACTTGTCGCGCTTGCGTCCGGTGCTGATGCCGTCGAGCGAGTGCGCGTCGACGTTGGGATTGATGCGCACGGCGATGTTGGCGACCTTGCCCCAGCCTCGGGCGACGTCATCGAGCGCGACCAGCTCGGCGTCCGATTCGATGTTGAACTGATCAATGCCGGCGGTGAGGGCGAACGCCATCTCGGCGCGCGTCTTGCCGGGTCCCTCGAAGATGACGCGTTCGGGCGGGATGCCGGCGGCGAGGGCGCGCCGCAACTCGCCCTCCGAGACGACGTCGGCGCCGGCGCCCATCTCGCCCAGGGTGCGCAGGACGGCGAGGTTGCTGTTGGCCTTGACCGCATAGCAGATGCTGCCCGGCGCGCCGGCAAGCGCTTCCTTGAGCACGCGGTAGTGCCGGCGCAGCGTCGCGTCCGAATAGCAATAGAAGGGAGTGCCGACCTCGGCCGCGATGCGGGCAACCGGCACGTCCTCGGCGAACAGCTCGCCGCCGCGGTGGTTGAAATGGTCCATGGCGCTACTGCGCGAGAGCGGCGCGCGGCTGCGGCGGAATCAGGTCGCCCTTGCGCCCGCACGCGGACAGGCCGAGGGCGACGAGAAGCACCACCAGGACGAGAACGCGCGCGTTCATCGCTTGGCGTCCTTGTTGGCCTGCTTCCAGCGCGCGCGGGCGCGCTTGAGGGCGGAGCGCACTTGCTTGGGCGCGGTGCCGCCGTGGCTGCGCCGCCGCGCCACAGCGTTCTCGACCGACAGGGCGCGCTGCGCGTCCGCGGTGATGCGCGGCTCGACGAGCTTCAGATCGCCGAGGCTCAGCTGCTCGAGCCCGACGCCCTTGTGCTCGGCCAGGCGCACGATACGCCCCACCACGCCGTGTGCCTCGCGGAACGGCATGTCGAGCTCCTGCACCAGCCAGTCAGCAAGGTCGGTGGCGGTCAGGAATCCTTCCGACGTCGCCGCGCGCATGGCGTCCTTGTTCACCGTCAGGTCGGCGACCATGCCCGCCATCACCTGCAGCGACAGCTCGAGCTGCTCGGCGGCGGCGAAGGTCGGCACCTTGTCCTCCTGCATGTCCTTCGAATAGGTGAGCGGCAGGCCCTTCATGGTGACGAGCAGGCTGTTGAGCGCGCCGATGATCGGGCCGGCCTTGGCGCGCAACAGCTCGGCGGCGTCGGGATTGCGCTTCTGCGGCATGATCGACGAGCCAGTGGAGAACGCGTCCGACAGCCGCACGAAACGGAAGCGCGCGCTCGCCCAGATCACCAGCTCCTCGCCGAGTCGCGAGAGGTGCACGGCGGCGATCGAGCAGGCGGCGAGGAACTCGAGCGCGAAGTCGCGCGCCGAGACAGCATCCATCGAGTTCTCCATCGGCCGCGCGAAGCCGAGCGCTTTCGCCGTCGCCTTGCGGTCGATCGGGTAGGTGGTGCCGGCGAGCGCCGCGGCGCCGAGCGGGCTCTCGTTCAGCCGCGCGCGGCAGTCGCGGAAGCGGCCGCGGTCGCGGTCGAACATCTCGAAGTAGGCGAGCAGATGGTGACCGAAGGTCACGGGCTGCGCCGGCTGAAGGTGGGTGAGGCCGGGCAGGACCGTCTCGGCGTGCTCGTGGGCGCGATCGAGCAGCACGCGCTGCAGCGACGACAGCCCGGCATCGATGCGATCGACGGCATCGCGCACCCAAATACGGAAGTCCGTTGCGACCTGGTCGTTGCGCGAGCGTGCCGTGTGCAGGCGGCCGGCCGGCTCGCCGATCAGCTCGGCGAGGCGTGCCTCCACGTGCATGTGGATGTCTTCCAGGGCGGGGGCGAAGGTGAACGCGCCGGCGGCGATCTCGCGCTCGACGGCGGCGAGGCCTTTCAAGATGGCGTGACCGTCCTTGGCGCTCAGGATGCCGGCTTTGACCAGCATGCTACAGTGCGCGCGGCTTTGGGCGAGGTCCTGGGTCGCCAGCGCCTTGTCAAAGCCGATGGAAGCATTCACTTGTTCCATCAGCGCGTCAGGGCCCGACGCGAAGCGGCCGCCCCATAATGGATTGGCCTGGGGGTTGGCCCGGGAATGAGTCCGCGGGTTGCCCTTGGCGGCCGACTTCTTCTTACTGCGCTTCATGGATCAACGGTCATCGAAGGCGAGCACCGAGGGCACGAGCGCGCTGCCGCGCAGGTCGGTGGCGCTGGCCGGGCTGTTCGTTCTCCTGGGAGCAGTCTTGGTCGTGGCGCTTCTTAGGATGCCCGACCAGGGGGGCGAACCGGCCACCGTAACGATCATCGCGGCGGCGCGGCCCTTGGTCACCGGGCAGGTGGCGAACTTTATCCTCTACCCGCAGCCGGAGCCAGCGCCCGCCATCGCCTTCAAGGCCGAGAGCGGCGTGCCGTTGACCCTCGCCGACTTCGCCGGCCGGGTGACGCTGGTCAACTTCTGGGCGACCTGGTGCGGGCCGTGCAAGCGCGAGATGCCGTCGCTGGACCGGCTGCAGGCCGCACTCGGCTCGGAGCGCTTCCAGGTGCTGCCGATCTCCCAGGACAAGATCGCGGTAGAAAAGGTGCGCGACTTTTACTTCGAGCGGAACCTCACCGAGCTGCCAATCACCATCGACCAGTCCGGCAATTCGCAGCGCATCTTTCAGGTCACCGGCCTGCCGGCCACGGTGCTGATCGACGCCCAGGGACGCGTACTCGGCCGCATGGTCGGTCCAGCCGAATGGGATTCACCCGAGGCGATCGCGCTGCTGCGCCATTTCGTCGAGGCGCGATAGAGGGCTCGATGCGGCGCACTTTGGTCGGACTCCCGTCGGCGCTGGTCGCGCTGGTGGCTTCCGGGGCAGCGACCGCCAAGGCGCCCCAGCTGCCGCCGGGCCTCCAAGCGTGTCCGACGCCGGACTGCCGGGTCATCGACCACGGCGAGCGTCACACCGGCGTCGATGTGCGCTTCGCGGTGGGCGAGCAGGTGACGCGCAACTATCCGGCCGAGGTCATCGCGCTGGTGCGCGATCCCTTGACCGGCGATCATTGGGGTGGCGCCGTGTTTCGCCTGGCGCCGCCGAGCGAATCGTTCGTGTTCCGCTTCGTCGGCATCGCCGTCCCCCATGCGGTGGGAACCAAGCTCGAGGCCGGCGCGGCCGTGGGCATCGTCCAGGACCCAAAGGCGTTGTGGCCGCGGGTGCTGCCGCACGTGCATGTCGAGGTGTACCTCGCCGGGGTGCTCGCCAATCCCGAGCCCTATGCCGAGACCCTGTGGCCGGGGCGCTCGATCGAGGATCCCGGCATCGAGTACTTCCGCGCCGAGGATTCTCCCGCCCAGGTGGCCGAGGCGCGTGCGTGGGCCGCGTTCGACGCCGGGCGATTCGCCGAAGCCATCCCGTTGTTCGAAACAGCGCGTGTCCTGATCGGCTGGGAGACGGGCTGGCAGGATATCATCCCTGCGCATGCGCACTCCTACGCGCGCACCGGCGATTTCGCCCGCGCCGTGGCACTGCAGGAACGCTACGTCGCCGTCATGGAGCTGTTGCGTGACTACGCCTCCCACCGTTTGCCCGACCCCGAGCTCGGCGTCATCGCGGCCGTCTCCAACGTGCAAAGCGTGACGATCCGGCTGGCGCGCGGCCGCGACAACCTGCAGGCCTACCGCAACCGCGATCCGGGCCCCGGCCTGTAAGATCCGGCAGGTTGCCTTCCACGCGGCGAGCCGACCTTCGATCAAGTCGTGCTCGCCGCCACCAGGGCCGCTGGAGCGTCGGGCGTTGGCTTGGGCCAGCCCTAGCGGGTCGGCTTGGGCGGCTCGACCGAGTAGTCGTAGAAGCCGCGGCCGGACTTGCGGCCGAGCCAGCCGGCCTCGACGTACTTGATGAGCAGCGGACACGGCCGGTACTTCTGGTCGGCGAGGCCCTCGTAGAGGACTTTCATGATCGACAGAAAGATGTCGAGGCCGATGAAGTCGGCCAGCGCCAGCGGCCCCATCGGGTGGTGCAGGCCGAGCTTGCACGCGGTGTCGATGCTTTCGACGGTGCCGACGCCCTCGTACAGCACGTAGATCGCCTCGTTGATCATCGGCGCCAGGATGCGGTTGACCATGAAGGCCGGGAAGTCCTGTGCCGCGACGGGCGTCTTGCCCATCTTGCGGGCGACCTCGGTGGCCGTCGCCGTGACGTCGGGCGTGGTGGCGATGCCGGGGATGATCTCGACCAGCTCCATCATCGGCACCGGGTTCATGAAGTGCATGCCGAGGAAGCGCGGCGCGCGGTCGGTGGCGGCGGCCAGGCGCGTGATAGAGATCGACGACGTGTCGGTGGCGAGGATCGCGTCCGCCTTGAGCACGCCCTTCAGCGACTCGTAGAGCTTGCGCTTGATCTCCTCGTCCTCGTTCACCGACTCGATGACGAGATCGCGGTCGGCCAGGGAGCGCAGTTCGGGTGACGTGTGCACGCGCTTCTGCGCGGCGCGCGCGTCGGCGTCGTGCAGGCTGCCGCGCTTGATCTGCCGCGCGAGGTTTGCCTCCAGCGACTGCGGCAATCGGGCGAGCCTGGAGGCGTCGATGTCGTGCACGACGACGTCGTAGCCCGCCAGCGCCGCGACGTGCGCGATGCCCACTCCCATCGGCCCGGCGCCGACGATGCCGATGCGGCGGATCTCCGTCACGGCAACTCCTCCAGCGCTGCCGCGAACTCGGGCAGCGCGGTGTCGAGGTCGGCGACCCACACCACATCGGCGTCGACGCACATCGGCGCCTCGGCATTGGTGTTGATTGCGGCGATCACCGCGGCGTCCTTCACTCCCGCAAGATGCTGGAGGGCGCCGGAAATGCCTAGCGCCAGGTAGAGTCGAGGCGCTACCACCTTGCCCGACTGGCCGAGCAGAGCGTCGCCCGGCGCCAAGCCTTCGTCCACCGTGGGCCGAGTGGCGCCAATGGCGGCGCCGAGGCTGCCGGCGATGCGCCGGACGATGTCCATGCGGGCAGGCGTCGCCACGCCGCGCCCCGCGCCGATCACGACGGGCGCGGTCGCGAGGCTGGGTCCGGCGGACACGGCAGCAGCCGAAGCGCGGCGGCGGACGCGGGGATCGGCCGGTACCTCGACGGCTTGAGCGGGCGGCACCGCCGGAGCGGGTGCAAAGGCAGCGGGTCGCACCGTCATGAACGCGCCCGGCGGCAGCGCGACGGTGGCGTGGACGCTGTCGGCGAACCACGGACGCACAACAATGCCCTGGTCGGGAATCGAGATGACGTCGCCGAGCAGCGGCGCTCCGGCGAGAGCGGACGCGCGGGCGAGCGCGTCGCGGCCGAGGTCGTCCGCGGCGGCGACGACCGCACGGGCCCCGGCGGCGAGCCGTGCAATCACCGCGGCGGCCGACTCGGGGTGCGTGGCGGTCAGCAGCCGGACCTCGATGAGGTCCGACAGATGCGAGGCGGCGCCAACAACGCGCGCAAGCACGTCCGGTGCAGTCCAGGTGGCCGCGACGACCAGAACGCGCTCGCTCATCTACAGCCCGCCACGTTCTCGCAGCGCGGCGAGCAACTCGCGCGCTGACGACACACGCCGCGCGTCGCGCGCGCGCGACACGGCGGCGACGGACAAAACGCGCGCGGCGTCACCCGCTGCGGTGACCGGCCGTTCTTCGATCACCTTCTTCTTCGCCGCGAGCACCGCGGTCAGGCTGGCGAAGCGCGGCGCCGCGAGGCGCAAGTCGGCGGTGACGATGCAGGGCAGATCGAGATCGAGCGCCTCGACCCCGCTGTCGCCGAACCGCTCGACGCGCACTGTCCCGCCAGCGACCGATGCCGAGACGGCGCGTGTCGCCTGCGGCCAGTCGAGCAGGCCGCCGACCAGCGGACCGAGCGCGGCGCCGTCGTCTACGGCCTGCGATCCCACCAGCGCCACGTCGCATTTTTCGGAGCGCGCGACGTCGGCGATGGCGCGGGCGGCGGCGAGCGGCGCCACCTCGTCGCTTGCCGCCAGATGCAAGGCGCGGTCGGCACCAAGCGCCAAGGCGTTGCGCAAGATGTCCTTGCATCCGGAGCCGCCCGCGGCGACAACCAGCACCTCTGTCGCGAGGCCCGACTCCTTCCAGCGTACGGCGCATTCCAATGCCGTCTCGTCATAGGGGTTGAGCACCCAGCGCAGGCCGGCCGTTTCCACGGCGCTGCCGTCGGCGTGAACACGAACGCGCTGGTTGGGATCGGGAACGCGCTTTACCGCGACGAGGATTCGCATCGATGCGGAGGTTACACCGCCGGCTCGGGTTGCGCGTCGCGGCTCTTGCGGCGGTCGCGGTTGGCGGCCTCCAGGGCGGCGCGCGCCGCTGGATACTGCGCGGCGAGGTTGTTGAAATCGGCGCGGCGCAGCTCATAGAGCGCGCGCGGAGTCACCGCGCGGCAGGTGGCCGACCGCGGCTGGTTGGTGAGCAGCGCCATTTCGCCGAAGAAATTTCCGGCCACCAGGGTCGCAAGGTCGTGCTCGCCGCCCTTGGCGTCGGTGCTGACCACGCGCACCACGCCGCGTGCGATTAGCATGAGCGAGCTGCCGCGCGTGCCCTGCGCGACGATGACCTGTCCGGCCGGGACGCTGCGCGGCACCAGCACTCCGGCGAACTTGGCGAACTCGGCTTCGGGCATGTCCTTGAACGACGGCGCCTTGCGCAGCAGTTCGGCCGGGCTGATCTGCAGCGGCGCCACAGAGCCGCCGCGCAGCGTGCGGCTCGCCGCCGTCAGCTCGCGCACCAGGTCGTCGGCGATGCCGGGCGGCACGGCGCCGGCCTCGGCCTTGTCCTGGATGTTATCGGTCTGGGCGAGGGCGATCAGACGCTGCGCCAGGCGCTCCTGCTGCGCGGTGACGAACTCGGGGAACTGCTCCGCCGTGGCATCGAGCTGCTGGCGCGCGTTGGCCTGCCAGCGCAGGTACAGCGTGCACACTTCGGCGACGATCTCGGGTGGTGTCGAGTGGGCGAGGGCGAGGCGCTCGATGTCGCCGAGGATGTACGTCGCCGCCTGGAACTCGCCCCAGGCGCGCTTATAGTCGGCGGCGATGTACCCTTGCCGCGGGCGGTCGGCCATCGCCGCCGGCGCGACGTTGAGCAGGCGCTGCAGCAGGCGGCGGCTGGCGGCGAGCACGGTGCGCTGCGGCGAGGTGGCGCCGTCGCGCACGGCGTCGGCCTGCATCTGTACCGCGGCCGCGAGGTCGCGGTAGGTCGACTCCGACAAGTGGCCCTTGCGGAACAGGCCGTGGTAGAGCGCGTGCTCGGCGGCAAGGCAGCGCTCGAGCAGCAGGCGCTTCTCCTGCTCCCGGGTCAGCTCGGTGTGACGCAGCACCTCGAGTTCGCCGCTGACGCGGCCGATGTCGGTGGCGAGCTTGCGCTCGAGATCCTCGCCGATGCGCTGGGAGAACAGGCCGCCGGCGCGCAGCTCGGGGATCGAGGCGGATGCCGCGCGCAAAGCGTCGAGCTGGCTCTCGGCGCGCGCCACCCGGTCGGCCAGCGCCGGCTTGTCGAGGCCGAGCCACCTCACCAGCCGCTCCATCGTCATGCCTTGCACGACCAGTGTGAACAGCACCGAGCCCATCACCAGGGCGACGAACATCTCGCCGAACGGGTACTCGGACAGGCCCAGCACGATGGCGATGGCAATGCCGCCGCGCAGGCCGCCCCAGTAGACGACGATCTGGTAGGCGAAGCTGATCGACGCGGTGTTGGGCAGGCGCGCCATCAACGGCGCGAGGCCGAACACCGCGACGGCGCGCGATACCAGCAGCGCCACCACCACCCACCCGAACAGGCCGATGTTGGCGACCAGGTGGCCTATCTGCACCGAGAAGCCGATGAGCAGGAAAAGCATTGCGTTGGCGGCGTTACTGGCGAAATGCCAGAAGTGCTCGACGTGCTCCTCGTCGTGGGGCGACATCTTCGTGCGGCCCCAGTCGGCCATCACCAGGCCGGCGATGACGACTGCGACGACGCCGGAGAGCTGCAGGCCACGCTCGGCGATGAGGAACGTCGCGTAGGCCAGGATGGAGGTCAGCACCGTGGCGGTGAACGGATCGTCCTCGACCTTGGAGATCAGCCAGCCGATGAAGATGGCGGCGATCCATCCGACCGCGGCGCCGCCCAGGAACACCATGCCGAACTCGACGACGCCCTGGGAGAAGTTGCTGGCGCCGAAGGCGCCCGCGGCGATCACGCTGAGCATGATGCGCGCCAGCACGATTGCGGTCGCGTCATTCAACAGGCTCTCGCCTTCCACCAGCATGGTGAGGCGCGCCGGCGCGCCGATCTTGCGGAAAATGGCGACGACTGCGACCGGGTCGGTGGAGGAGAGGATTGCGCCGAGCAGGAGGCACGCGGCGAAGTTGAACGGGCTGACCAGCCAGACGATGGTGGCGACCACGAACGACGACAGCATCGCCGCCGGCACGGCCAGGGTGAGCACCGGCCACAGGTTCTGGCGCAGCAGACGCACGTTGGTGTGGAACGCCGCCTCGAAGATGAGGGTCGGGATCAGCACGAACAGTATCATGTCGGCGGCGATGGGCGTCTGGGCGATCGCCGCCATGTCGGGTGCGACGCGGCGCGTCACCTCGCCGATGGCGACGCCGACCAGCACCAGCGCCACGGCGTACGGAAACTGCAGGCAGTCGGTAACGACACGCACTGCGCCGGCGACCAGCAACAACGCCACCACGCCGGCGACCAGCGTTACGGTATCGAACCCACCCAGCACGTGCGCCCCAGAAGCGTGCTTTGGCTCCCACCGGCCGATCTGCCAGCGGGCCCCGCACTGCCAAGTTACGGCCTAGTGCCCCCCGGTTGCCAGAGCACGTCACCGCCAGCGGCGGCGTTAAGAATCCTGCCCAGGACGAATAGGTGGTCGGAAAGGCGGTTGGCGTATTGCAGGGCCGCCGGGTTGACGGCTTCGGCGGCCATCAAGGCGGCGATGTCGCGCTCCGCCCGCCGCACGACGGTGCGGGCGAGGTGCAGGTGGGCGGCGGCCGGGCTGCCGCCCGGCAAGACGAACGAGGTCAACGGCGCCAAACCCTCATTCATGGCATCGATCTCCTCCTCGAGACGTTTCACCTGCGCGGGCACGACGCGCAGGCGCTCCGCCGATGCGAAGTCCTCGCCGGGGGTGCACAGGTCGGCGCCGAGGTCGAACAGCTCGTTCTGGATGCGTGCCAGCATGGCGTCGATATCGGGCAACGGACGCGTATGCAGGCGCACGACGCCGAGCGCGGCGTTGGCTTCCTCAACGGAACCGATCGCGGCGATGCGCGCGTCGTGCTTGGCGACGCGCGTGCCGTCGCCGAGGGAGGTCATTCCCGTGTCGCCGCCGCGGGTGTAGATGCGGGTCAGCCGCACCATCGGCTCAAGCGCCTCGCACGAACAGCACGAAGTACAAGAGGATCAGCAGCACGGTCACGGCCTGCGATATGACGCGGCCGCGCATCAGCGCGTTGCCGTACTTCTTGTTGAAGTCCGACGCGCGCAGCATTCCGAACACGCCGCTCAGCAGGAACCCGACGGTGACGATGAGCGAGAGCCCGATCAAGAGCTGAAACAGTGTCCGCATGGGAACCCTCGCCCCAAAACCCGGCGCGCACCCGGCCCGCGCCGGCGGCCATTTCTAGCACGCAGTGAAGCGGGTTACTGCGGTGCGCTAGCCGGAGGCCCGACTCTTCACCCCGCGGGCCGAACGGACCGCGGCGCGAGCGCGGGGGTAGGTGGGTGAAGCTGTCCGACGGCCAGATCGTCGCTTTCGTCACGGCCCTGGTGGCGGTGGCGCAACTCTCGACCAGCATCTACCTGCCGTCGATGCCGGCCATGACGCTCGAGTTCGGCACCGACCCCGCAACCATGCAGCTCACCTTCACGGTGTACATGCTGGGGGCGGCGGTGGCGCAACTGGTGATCGGGCCGCTGTCGGACCGCTTCGGGCGCAAGCCGGTTCTGCTTGTCGGCTTGGTCATCTACGTCGTCGCAACCTTCGCGGCGGTCCTCGCCCACAGCATCGAGGTGCTGATCCTCGCGCGCCTGGTGCAGTCGATCGGCGCCACCACCAGGCCGGTGATGGGGCGCGCCATCGTGCGCGACCGCTTCGACCGGGCGCGCGGCGCGCAAGTGCTCGCCAACGTCGGCCTGGCGCTGGCGCTGTCGCCGGCGATCGCGCCGCTGATCGGCGCCGTCGTGCATGACGCGGCCGGCTGGCAGGCGAACTTCCTGCTGATCGGTGTATTCGGCATCGTCACGCTGCTCGTCTCGTTCCGCTGGCTGGAGGAGACGAACCAGGCACGCCTGGCCGGCGCGGGTCCGGCGGCGCTGGCGCTCAACTTCGCCAAGCTGCTGACGAGCCGCGTGTTCCTCGCCTACGCCCTGTCCTCGAGCCTGATGTTCGGGGCCATGTTTGCCTTCTTCTCCGAAGGGCCGTTCGTGTTCATTGACGTGCTTGGCACGACGCCGACCGGTTATGCGCTGTACTCGGCGCTGTCGGTGGTGGGGTTCGCGGCCGGCTCCTACGTCACCGGCCGCGCGACGATGCGCGTGGGTCTCGACCGCATGATCGTGCTCGGCATTGGCGCGGCGCTGGCGGGGGTGGTGCTCCTGCTCGCCCTTGCATTCGGCGGCGTGACGACGCCGTTCGCGATCATAGCGCCCATGACCGTCTTCGTGTTCGGCATCGCGCTGGTGTTCCCGAACGGCGCTGCCGGGGCGTTGGGAGTGCATCCCGAAATCGCCGGCACGGCGTCGGCGTTGCTCGGCTTCCTGCAGATGGGCACGGCGGCGCTGGCGACGCTTGCCGCCGGCCGTTTGTCGGACGGCACGCAAATGCCGATGGTCGGAGTGATCGCCGCCTGGGCGGCGCTCGGCGCGCTCAGCTTCGGGCTACGCTACGGCCGCGCGCGCCCTTCGCCGCTGCCGGCCGACGTGCCGGCGAGCGCGAGCGTTCCGCGCCGCGATCCGCCACCGCAATGACGAAGCGCAGACCGGTGTGGGTGTCGGAGAAGCGGCAGGTCTTGTTGTCCTTCCAGCCCGCGTCGCGGCCCGCCGCCATCACGTCCGCCTCGCGGATGTCCTTCCGCCCCTTGGGATAAACGATCCAGATGCCGCCGGCCGGGTGGATGAGCTTGTCCAGGCCGGACATCGCCTTGAGCTCAGCGACGGAGTCGGCTCCGAACAAGACGAGGACGGCGTCCTTGCCCTTCTTGCCCCGTCGCACGGTGGCGCCGCGCAGCTCGAGGGAGTGCACGAAGTCGTCGTCCAAATTGCCGGCGACCGTGACAGTGCAGCCCTCCCGCACGCCGAGCTTGTCGAGCAAGCCCGGCGGCTCGAGGATGCGCTTCGCCCCCGCGGCCGCCTGCTTGGCGCCGAGCAGGAACACCGCCGTGCCGCCCTTGTGACGCAGCTCCAGGCGGTCCCCGTCCGCCTGCACCCCCTTGATGTCCTTCAGCGGCAGCTTCAGCCGCGGGGAGCCGCGGAACAGGATCTCATCCGTCTCCAACATGGCGACGCCGCGTGCCGCCACGCCGTTGATCACGGCATCGCAAGTCTGTTCCTTGCCCATGGCGGGCGATCATACTGCACTTGCCATGGGATTGACTCTCGATGGACCGCGCCTCGCTCCCCTGCAACCGCCGGCCCGCCAGCTGGTCGTGTTCATGCACGGCTACGGCGCCGACGGGAACGACCTCATCGGAATCGGCGCGGCATGGGCGGCCTCGCTTCCCCAGGCCGCGTTCGCGGCGCCGCACGCGCCCGAGGGTATGCCGTGGGGCGGTCCCGGCCGCCAGTGGTTCTCGCTGCCTGGCGGCTTCGACGGGACGCCCGATGCGCTCGTGCGCGCCCTGCGCGACGGCGTGGCCGCCGCAAAGGGGTCGCTCGACGGCTTTGTCGATGGGGAGCTCGCTCGTTATGGCCTCGACAACGGCGCGTTGGCGCTGGTCGGGTTCAGCCAAGGCGCATCGTTGGCGCTCTATGTCGGGCTGCGGCTTGGCGCGCGCGCCGTCATCGCCTATTCCGGCGCGCTCGGCATCGTGCCGTCCCCGATTCCCTCGCCGGCGTCGGCGGTGATGCTGCGCCACGGCGCCGAGGACAACGTCGTTCCGCCCGCGGCGCTGCATGCCGGAGCGAAGGCGTTGCGCGACGTCGGCATCGCCGTGCGCAGCGCAATGGTGCCGCGTCTGGGACATGGCATCGATCCCGACGGCATCGTCGAGGGCGCGCGATTCCTCGCCGAGGCCTTTGCTTCACACGCTACGGGTGGGCGCCGGCCACCGGGCCTAGCCAAGGGCTAGAGAACCGGCCACAATGCCCCCGCCACCGGCGCTGCCGTGGGGTGCAGCGCCGGGGCGAACGGGTTCGGAGGCGGTCCTTTATGGCGCCCGAGAGTTGTCCGGCGCTCGTGTTGAACGCGGACTATCGTCCACTCAGCTACTTCCCGCTGTCCCTTTGGCCATGGCAGGAAGCGGTCAAGGCCGTGTTCATGGATCGCGTGAACATCGTCTCCGAGTACGACCGCGTCGTGCACTCCGCATCGATGTCGATGCGTCTCCCGTCCGTCGTCTCGCTCAAGCGCTATGTGCAGCCGTCGCGCCGGCCCGCCTTCACACGGTTCAACGTGTTCCTGCGCGACCACTTCGAATGCCAGTACTGCGGCGACGACAACGACCTGACCTTCGACCACCTGATTCCGCGCAGCCGCGGCGGCCTCACGCGCTGGGACAACGTCGTCACCGCTTGCGCCACCTGCAACCTGCTGAAAGGCGGCCGCGTGCCGCGGGAGGCGAGCATGTTCCCCAAGGTGCATCCGTTTGAGCCGACCGTGCTGCACCTGCAGCGCGCCGGTCAGGCGTTCCCGCCCAACCACCTGCACGAGAGCTGGCGCGACTTCCTGTACTGGGATACGCCCCTCGATCCGTAATGCCGAACGCGCGACGCGACGCTGTCTTGGCAAAGGCCGCCAAGGAGCTGCTCGACTATGCCTATTCGCTGCCGGGCGCCTGGGCGGACCAGCCCTGGCCCGGCGACTTTGTCGCCAAAGTGGGCAAGAAGGTGTTCGTCTTTTCCGGCTGGCTAGAGGAGACGTGGGTCCTGTCGGTGAAGCTCGTCGACTCGCATGCCGAGGCGAGCGCGCTGCCCTTCACGGAGCCGACCGGCTACGGCCTCGGCAAGGCCGGCTGGGTGTCGGCGCGCTTCGCGCCGGGCTGGCGGCCGATGATCGAAACGCTCAAGCGCTGGATCGGCGAAAGCTACCGGCAGGTCGCGCCGAAAAAGCTCGTCGCGCAACTCGACGCGGGTGCCGCTGCGAAGAAGAAGACGGATGCTTCCAAGAAGAAAAGGCCAGCAGCCAAACAGCCGGCGCCGAAGCGTAGATCCACCAAGCCCTAGTCGTCATCGCGAGGCGCGGAGCGCCGTGGCGATCCAGAGAACCAAAACGCGAAGACCTGGATTGCTTCGCTGCGCGCGCAATGACGTCCGGTCGGACGTTCACTGCACCGGGATGGGCGCCGTGTAGGTGACGTGCTCGAAGTCGTTGATCAGCACGTCGATCTTCACCGTCCAATCGCCCGGCACCGCGAACTCGGGTCCCACCAGCTCGTAGATGCCCGCGCCGACCCGCGGCAACTCGCGCACGATCGGCTCGATGCCAAGGCCTGCGTTGTTCAGTATCGCCGTCACCGACCGGGGCGTGATGTCCGCCCAGCCGGCGCCGCGCAGCGCGAAGGTGAGAGTGTTGCGCCCCGAGCGCGCCGGCACGACGGCGATGATGGCGGTTTTGCCCTGGGCGACGGCGCCGACCGCATAGCCGGGCTCGGCGGCGCCTTCGTGCTGGTGTTCCTCGCTCGTGGCGGGCGCCTCGCTGCGGAGCGACCGCGGCGGCGGCGTCTGCGCCAGCACGGCGGTGACCGCCAGCACCGCCGCCGCGAGGCCCAGCTCCGCGGCGATGGTGCGCCGCAAGGCCGCGCGCGGCTCGTCGTCGCCACGCGCGGCCAACGCAGTCAGCCGCCAGCGATTGGCCGCGGCGAGCAGCAGCAGGCCGCCAACCAATCCCGCCTTGAGCAGGAGTGCCTGGCCGTAGGCGGTGCCGATCAGGGCCCCCCACGTGCGCACCTGTACGACGGCGATCCCCACGCCCGAGGCGAGCAGCACGGCGAGGGTGAGCGGCGCCACGCGCGAGAAGCGCAGCAATGCCGCGCCGCCGTCGCGGCCTTCGAGGGCGAGCATGAGCGGCACGAACGAGCCGACCCACAGCAGCGCCGGCAACGCATGGGCGAGCAGGACCGGGACGGTCAGCCACTGGCTCTTGGCGGTGACGACATGGCCGGTGGCCGCAAGCGTGGCAAGCGCGGCAACCGCGATCAGCGCCGACGGCCAGGCCGCGCGGGCGCGCGGCGCCCATCCGGCCTGCCAGGTCGCCAGAAGCAAAGCGCCCGCGGCGATGGATTGGCGCGCCTGGGTGGTGCGCAGTCCCTCGCGCCATGCGTCCGAAAGGTTGCCAAGCGGCGCATCGAGAGCGATGCCGCCTTGGGCGACGATAGCGGCCACCGCGGTTCCCACGCCGAGCAGAGTCGCCGCGCCGATCGACGGCCCGAGATGCAGCCGCAATACCGGCGCCAGCGGCTTGGCGAGGGCGAGAAACACGGTCGCGCCGGCCACCAACGCCAATGCCAGGAAATGCAAGGCGCGGTTGGCAGCGGCGACGGCGCGCCAAGCCGGCGTGTGCAGCTCGGCGCCTTCCGCCGCCGGCCATTGCGCCGGCGCCGCACCGACGGCGAATAGCAGCGTCCCGGCGACGGGGTGCGCGTCGGCCGAGATCGCGCGATACGAGACCAGATAGTTGCCCACCGCTAGCGGACTCGGCACCGGCATGACGATCAGCGCGTCATCGACACCGGCGCGTGCCTCGGCGAGAACGCGGCCACCGGCGTCGAGGAGGCGCACGAAGACCACCTGCACGGGCTCGCTGAAGCGCAACGCAACCTGCGTCGGCGAGGTCTCTAACGCGCTGCGGTCCGCCGGGTCGGCGCCGAGCAGCGTGGCGTGGGCGCGCGCGGGCCCGGGATGCAGCGCCGCAGCCAGCAACAGGCACAGGGCAAGCAGCGCTAACCGGGCTTGCGTCATGCGCGTCCGCTTACGGCGTAAGGCGCAGGCCCGGCGTCGGCTCTGCCGGTTCTGGCTGGCCCGGCTGCGGCACGTCGATCCAGCGGTGCACGCCGCCCTGGCACTCCTGAACGACCGGGAAGTAGAGCGTCGTCTCGGGCCGGTTGGGCAGGCGCATGCGGATGAAGAACGTGTCGTAGAACTCGTTCGGCAGGGTGCCGCCGGTCCAATGCACTTCCGTTACCGCGGGCAGTGCCGCCTCGTCGGCCGCTGCCGCCGGCGTGGCCGGCCCGCCTCGCACCACTGTCAGTGTCCATCCCGCCTTGGGTTGCGGCCGCGCATTGGTGACGCCGTCGGGAATGCGGACCTTGAGGGCGGTGGTCGGCGAGGTGCCGCAGCCATGGCCGACGCGGAAGCCGACGGCGATCGTCGTGTTGGCCGCCGCCTGGGCGGGCTCGACGGCCATGTGGGCGCTGGCCGGCAGCGCCGCCAGCAGGGTGGCGGCCGCCACCGGAGCCAAATACGGGATACGAGACATTGCGTCTCTCCGAGTTCGAGGAAAGGTCGCCGCGCGCGGCAAAGCGCGCCGCGCGCACGGGGGGACTCTGCGACTTAGCCTCGAACAGGCGGCGCGCGCGGTCGTGCGGGAGAGAATGGACGCGGCCGCACCACTGCGCGGAACCGCGCAACGGGTGCGGGCGCTCCCGTGCCGACGCGGAGCAGGAGCGCCGTGATCAGCAGCACTGCCAGCGCCGGCGGCGCCGGCAGTTTCGCCGGCTCGGGCATCGCCTCACCGTCGCCGCTGTGGTGGTGGTGGGCAGCGGCGGTCGCCGCGTCGGTGTGGCTGCGGCGGCGCGATGTACGAGCCGAGCGCTGCCACGGGCTGGCTGCCGTAGGGCAGCAGCGCCGGCATCAGCAGCGCCAACAACGCCACCAGAACGTACGCCTGGCGGCGCATCGCGGCGGAAAGGGGGCGGCGCAGCATGGTCGCCGAAATCATATCCGTTCGGACAGCCAGATGGCGAGGCGGGTGGCGGTGCGCACGGTGCCGGTCAGGACGGGATAGCCTGGCGCCTCTTGCGCGCCCTCCGCCCGGGCGATGTCACGGTGTTTGATCTCCTCGCCGCGGAAGTGCTCCAGCGTCTCGGCAAGCTTGGGCTCCGCGCCGGCCAGGCGCTTGACTTGCCTGCGATAGTGGCCGTCGATGACCTCTTCGACGGCTTCGGTGCAGGCCATTGCCGCCCTGTCGCCGAGCAGGGCCGTGGCGGCGCCGAGTGCGAAGCCCGCGACGTTCCACACCGGCGCCAATGCGGTGGGCCGCACGCCCCGGTCCGCCAGCAGCGACTCGAAGGCGGCGAGATGGCGCTCTTCCTGCGCGGCCATGTGCCGCACCGCCTCAGCGGCGCGTCCGCGGCGGCCGAGCACGGCGAGCTGGCCGGCGTAGATGCGCACCGCGCCGTACTCGCCGGCATGGTCGACGCGCAGCGCGCGCTCGACTTCCTGCGCGAGCGTCGGATCGCCGGGCAGGCGGCGCGGCTCCGCCGCCTTCTGCTTGCTGGTCATGCCTTGGCACTCCGCTCCGGGCGACGCTCGAGGTCCCGGGTCACCACCGCCGCGAAGGCGGCCAGGGCCAGCGAAACCAGGAAATTGTACCCCGCCATCGAGATGCCGAAGAGGGACCACTGCACTTCGTCGCAGCGCACCACCGGGGCGGTTTCCAGGAGGGCGCGCAGCTCGTCCACCGTCCGCCCCTGGCCGGCGCCGGTGGCGGTGCAGGCCGATGCCCAGTCCCACCAGTCCTGCTCGACGCCGACGTGGAAGGCGGCGATGACGGCGCCCAGCACGAACGCGACCCCGCACCAGAAGGTCAGGAGCGCGGCGGCGCGGGGACGTCCTTGCACCAGCAGGGCGGCGCCGGCGAGGCCAAGCACCATGGTCACCGCATAGGGGACGCGCTGGTACCAGCACAGGGTGCAGGGCGCCAGCCCGCCCCAGACCTGGGACGCGATCGCCGAGCCCACGACAACGAACGACGCGAGGGCGATGAGAAGCGGACCACGCGCGAGCACCATTCGCATGGGCGCGCTATAGCAGCCCGCTTCCTCGCGCGCCAGCGCGGGCCGCACGGCGAGGGGCGGAGCTCGCTCTTGCCGCGTTGCCGGTGGCGACTATTATCGCCAGCGCACTTCGTGCCCCTGTGGCGGAATGGTAGACGCGGCAGACTCAAAATCTGTTGGTGGCAACACCGTGCTGGTTCGAGTCCGGCCAGGGGCACCATGAAGACGCGCACCTAACTTGGCACGCGCCCGCGCCACGACCTTACGAGGAGTTGACGATGTCGAAGACGAACCGATCGCCGCAGCGCGGTGGCCGCCCGGCCTCGCGGGTCGACAACAATCCCCGCCAGCGCCACGTCCCCGCCAAGGGGACGCGCGCCCGCGCCGGCGGCAAGAAGGCCGCAGCGTCGGCGAAGGGCGCCAAGATGGGTGGCGACGACAGCGCCGCGTCCAAGACCCGGCGGTCCAAGGCCGCGGCCAAGCGCGCCGGCGCCAAGCGGTCGCCTACAAAGTGACGCTGTCCCGGTACGCCGGGACCTGACAGTTCCAGCCGAGCTCTTCCTGGATGCGGCGACGAAGCGTGTCCGCCGCGGCCGGTTCGCCATGGGTGATGAAGGTCGTCCTGGGCCGCCGCTTCGCGGCGCGCAGCCAAGCGAGAATCTGCCCGGCGTCGGCGTGCGACGACATGCCGGCGAGGGCGACGACTTTGGCGCGCACGTCAACGTAGGCGCCATGCACCTTGATCTGTGCCGCGCTCGCCTGTAGCGCCGCGCCGTGCGGCGGGGGCACCGGCGCCGATGCGGATGGCCGATGCGATGGCGAGGACGGCGTGCTGCGCGCGACATCGTCCGTCGTCCGTGCGGATTTTTGCGCTGACGATGTAGACCTTCCGATTCTGCGGCGCTACTTTTAGTTTGAAGCTCGTTGGTGGCGTGTTCCGTAGGAAGGCGTCGCGCTGTCGAGCTTCCCGCGTCGACGGTGCGCTTCGTGATCGACCGGCGCGGAACCTGAACCAACCTCCCCGATGCCCGGGGCGACGGACTCACGATCTGTTGGTGGCAACACCGTGCTGGTTCGAGTCCGGCCAGGGGCGCCACATCGGAGCTGGGGGGAGTGTGTTGGGCGGCCGGGCGGCCGCCGGCATTTCCGGTCCGCGCCCGCAGGCGCGGCGATGATGAAAGGGAACCGAGATGGCTAAAGGTCAGATGCGCTCCACCAAGGAGAAGAAGAAGCCGAAGCAGGACAAGCCGAAGGCCGGCGCCGCGGGCGGCAAGGCCCCTGCGACCAAGAAGAAGTAACGGCTCTCAGCTCCCGGCGCTTCGGCCGCCCGGCATAGGGATTCGGCCGGGGTTGCGAGCGACAGCAAAACGGGGGAACTAGATGTCCCATGTCGGCCCCTAGTTCCCCCCCCGTTCCCAGCGGCCCCAACTTCTCGTCGTCGAAGACGAGGCCCTCGTGCGCATCGTCGTCGTCGAGGAGCTCGAGTTGCTCGGCTTTGCGGTCACCGAGGCGGATTCGGTGCGCGCCGCCCTGGCGGCGGTGGATGCCGCCAAAGGCCTCGGCGCCGCCATCATCGACGTAGGCCTGCCCGATGGGCGCGGCGACGACCTCGCCGCCAAGGTGCGGCAGCGCCTGCCCCGCCTGCCGATCGTCATGGTCAGCGGGTATGACGACCACGTCCTGCGCGGGCGGTTCGCCGGCGACGGGGCGATGGCGTTCCTGCGCAAGCCGTACCTCACCGAGGACCTCGCGCGCTTGCTGGCCGCCTTCGGACTGAAGGGCGGCGAGGCCGGCGTCGGCGCCCAGGCCTAGCCGCGTCGCCGTAGCATCGGCGGCGCTTCCCGATGTCACCGGCCCCATCCGCTGCGCCGACCGGTGCGCCGAGCGAAGTCGTCGTCGCGCGCATGCTCACCATCTTCCGCGGCTGCCGCGCCCACCCGGCTCTGGTGGAGACCGCCACCGGCGCCCGCTATCTGCTGAAGTTCGCCGGGGCCGGCGCCGGCCGGCGCGGCCTCTTGAGCGAGTTCCTCGCCAGCCGCATCGCCGTCCACCTCGGGTTGCCGATGCCGGCGATCCGGCCGGTCTACCTGCCGCCGGGCTTTCCCTGGCAGGTCGGCAACGACGAATTCGACGACATGGTGCAGCGCAGCTTCGGCTGGAACCTGGGGGTCGCGCACCTCGCCGACGTGCGCGTGGCCAGCCCGGTCGAGCTCGGGCGGCTGCCGGCGGAATTCCTCGCGCGCCTGGAGCTGGCCGACCGGCTGCTGCAGAACGTCGACCGCGCGGTCGCGAACCCCAACGTGCTGCTCGACGCAGCGGACACGCCGTGGGCGATCGACTTCGGCGCGTGCCTGTACCTGGAACGGATCTTGGGCGGCACGAAGTTCTCGTTCGCGCTGCCGGCAAATCAATTCCTGAACGTCGAGCCGTACAGCAAGCGCCGGGCAACGTGGCTGCGCGCCGATCTGCCGGCGCGCGCAACGGTGCGCGCATGGCTCGACGAAGCGCCCGACCCATGGATCGATTCGGTGTCGCGCACGCGCGCGCAGCTCGCAGAAGGCTTGATCGCATACTTCGCGTCGTACGCGGCTTGGCGCTAGCGTTACCACGAGACAGTCGCCCGGCCGGCCGCCTCTGGCCGGGCGATTTCGTTCAGGGCCCGACCGGCCGGAAGAATGCCGCGAACGCGTTGACCGCCTCGTCGCGCTCGCGGCGCAGGATCTCCATCTGGCGAAAGCGGGCGATGGCGGTCTCGACCACCGGCTGACACGCCCCGGCAACAGCCCGCGCACCACGTAGGACGCGACGCCGGCGGCCATGGCCGTGCCGATGGCCGCAGCGTCGGCCTGGTCGACGAAGCACACCACCGGCCAGCGGCCTTCGCGGGCGATGCGGAAGGCCTGCTCGCGCGCGGCCCGCGTCGGCTCGCCGAGCTCCAGCACCACAGCCGTGGGGCGCAGGGCGCGCAGGTGCGCGATCAGGTCGGCACGGGCGGGGTCGAAGGAGGAGATGCCGGTCCAGCCGGCGGATGCCAGTTGCTCGACGAGCAGCCGCGTGCTCTCGGGGCTCAATGCGAAGATGAGGATGCCATCGATGTTCATATGCGGTCTCGCGCTCGGGTAGCCGATCCCCCGCCCGTGCGTGGCAAGCGCCGTGCCAGCGGCGTTCCGGCGCAAACGCGGCGAAAACGGCGCGACTTGCCAAATCACGCGCCGCGCGCCTGGCGCGCCGCGCGTCACTTGTCAGTGGCGAATGCTCAGCGAATGGGCAGCGGACGTCAGTCGCCGAGGAGGTGCAGCACCACGTCGCGCTTCCGCGGCTCGCTGCGGTGCTCGAACAGGAACACGCCCTGCCAGGTGCCCAGGGTCATGCGTCCCTGCAGCACCGGGATCTGCAAGTCGGTTTGCGTCAGCGCGGAGCGGATGTGGGCCGGCATGTCGTCCGGCCCCTCGTTCTCGTGGCGGTAGCCGGCGTTTTCGGGCGCCACCCCGCTGAAGAAGTCCTCGATGTCGCGGGCGACGTCGGAGTCGGCGTTCTCGTTGATGAGCAGCGTCGCCGAGGTGTGGGGGATGAACGCTGTCAGCAGGCCGTCGCGGATGCCGCTGCCCGCCACCCAGTTGGCGAGGGTCGAGGTGATCTCCTGCAGGCCGCGGCCGCGGCCCTGGATCGAGAGACGGGTCATCGCCTGCTTCATGCCGCCACCCTAGCACAGGCGGTTATGAACGGCGTTCATTTGTGCGATCCGTCTGGTTTCTATGGTGAACCGTGTTCAGAAAGGTCCATCCTCTCTCCGCCCCCCTTGTTGAACAATGTTCATTAGCCAGGCTATGATTGCCACATGCGGACCAAGGCGGCGGCTACCAGGCGGCGGTCCTGGCGCGGGCGCGCCAAGCCCCCCGCC
>Ga0194131_10002114_pt1 | contig 33043 bp, 29 predicted proteins | sample TA2KigO120mmetaG_FD_148631 | JGI IMG/M metagenome (GOLD analysis project Ga0194131, IMG submission 148631) | Freshwater microbial communities from Lake Tanganyika, Tanzania - TA2015053 Kigoma Offshore 120m | ecosystem: Environmental > Aquatic > Freshwater > Lake | place: Tanzania: Lake...
CAAGGCGAAGGCCGACGCTGCACTTGCCGCGAAGGCCAAAGTCGATGCCGAGCGCAAAGCCAAGGCCGACGCCGAGATGGCTGCAAAAAGCAAGTCCGCCGCGGAAGCCCGCGCCACCGCGCAGACCGAGCGCGAACTTCGCGCCAAGCTCGAGGCCGACAAAAAGGCTCTCGACGAAGCCGCCAAGAAGGCCGCCGCCCAGGCCAAGGCCGCCGAAGCGCTTCGCGTCAAGACCGAGGCCGAGGCCCGCAAAGCAGCCGATGCGCGCATGAACAAGGAAGCCGAGGAGAAGCAGCGCGCCGAGATGGCCCGTGTCGCCGAGGCGAAGGCAAAGGCCAAGGCCCTTGAAGAGCAGTTGATGCGCGACAAGGTCCGCGCCGAGGCCGAAAAGCAACTCCGCGAAAAGGCCGAGCGCGAAGCCCGGGCCAAGCTCGAGGCCGAGGCCCGCGCCGCAGCCATCGCCGCAGCCAAGGCCACCCCGCCGACCAAGGCCGTCACACCGCCGCCCGTGAAGACCACGACGCCGCCGGCCATGACGACCAAGACCCCCACGCCGCCGCCCGTCAAACCGACGGTGGACACTTCGAAGGCAAAGGCCGACGACATCCGCCGTGCCGAGGAGCGCCTTCAGGCGCAGCAACTCGCCGATGCCGCGAAGGCCCGCAAGGCCGAGGAAGAGGCCAAGAAGAAAGCCGAGGCCGCAGCGAAAGTGAAAGCCGACGCCGACAAGCGCGCCGCGGCCGACGCCGAGCGCAAGGCCAAGGCCGACGCCGAGGCCAAGACTCGCGCCGACGCGAAGGCGAAGCAGGAACTCGAGGCGAAGCTGCGTGACATGAATAAGAAGCGCGAAGCGGAGGCCGCCGCCGCCGCCAAGAAGGCAGGAACGCCGCCGCCGGTGAAAACTGGAACAGCCGCGGCTGCCGCGAGCCCGAAGGCCGCCCCCTTGAGCCCGAGCGCCGCCATCGTTGCGAACACCAAGAAATCCAAGCAGCAGCGGCTGGCCGAACTGCTCCAGCTCTACAAGACCGACAAGATCACACCGCGCGAATACTTCCAGGCGCGCGCGAAGATCATCGAGGAGCCGTAAGCCGCGGCGCCCCCTTCACAACCCGCCGGCCCGGGCCGGCGGGTTTTTCTTTGCAAGCGTTGGCTTGCGTTCGTGAATCCCCGCGCCACCATGGCCGCAAGCCCATGCCGGCCCGCGTTTCAAGCATCTCCTGCGCGCTGCTCGCGCTCGCGTTCGCCCCGCCCTTCGTCGCGGCAAGGACCGACACTCCAAAGCCCGACGACGCGCGGCCCTCGCCCGCCGAGTTGCTGACCAACCTGCTCGCGCGCGCCGCGCTCGTCTCGACGCAGGGTTACCGGACCCAGTTCACATTCACGAAGGTCCGCGTCACCGAGGAACTCGACAGCAAGGGGAAGGTCACCGAGAAGCAGGAGAGCGCGTTCGAGGTCGTGCCCGTGAATGGCCGGCTCTTCAGCCGCCTCGTGTCGGAGAACGGCAAACCCGCCACGGCGAAGCAGCGCAAGGCCGAGGAGGAACGCGAGCGCAAGCTGCGCGCCGCCGCGCCGCCGGACCCGGCCGCGGGGAAGTCGCCTGCGAACTCGAAGCGCGACTACTCGGTTTCACCCGAGCTGCTCGAGCGATTCACGTTTGCAACCACGGGCCGCGAGATCGTGAACGGACGCGATTCGTGGGTGCTGACCTTCGAGCCGCGCAGCGCGGACCTGCCGGTGAGGAAAACCGCGGACCGGTTTCTGAACAAGGTCGCGGGCAAGGTGTGGATTGACGCCGCCGAGCACGAGATCGCCCGCATCGAGGTCCGGCTCACCGACCGCGTGGATCTCGTCGCCGGGATCATCGCGAGCCTCAAGAAGTTCGACATGCGGTTCGAGCAGCGGCGGCTGGAATCCGGCGCGTGGTTCAACACGCTCACCGAGGCGAGCATCGAGGCGCGGCAGTTGGTGATGAACAAGCGGGTCCACTTCACGGAGAAGTCGGGTGACTTCAAGAAAGTCGCCGCGCCCGCGAAGTAGCCGCGGTCAGCCGGCCTTCAGCGCCGCAAGCGCGTCCGAAAAATCCCCCGGCCACGGCGCGGTGCACGCGACGCTTTTGCCCGAGCGCGGATGCTTGAACTGAAGCGCGCGCGCGTGCAGGAGCTGGCGCGGCGGCTTGTAGGAGGTCAGTTCGGTGACGCGCTCGGTGCGGCGCCGGCCATAGACGAGATCGCCGAGCACGGGATGGCCGATGTGCTGGAAGTGCACGCGAATCTGGTGCGTGCGGCCCGTGTGCAGCTCGATCTCGACGAACGACGCCTCCCGCAGGTGCCGCAGCAGCCGGAAGCTCGTTCGTGCCTCGCGGCCCTTGTCGAGCACGGCCATCTTCTTGCGCTGGCTCGGGTGCCGCGCGATGGGCTTTTCGATGCAGCCGGAGGGGTTCACGAGTTCGCCGCACACGATGCCGTGGTAAATCTTCCTGACGTGCCGCACGGCGAACTGGGTCGAGAGCGCGAGGTGGGTCTCGTCGTTCTTTGCCACCGCGAGGCAGCCGCTGGTGTCGCGGTCGAGCCGGTGCACGATGCCCGGCCGCGCCACGCCCGCGATGCCGCTCAACTGCCCGCGGCAGTGGTGGAGCAGCGCGTTGACGAGCGTGTGCTCCTCGTGCCCCGCGGAAGGATGCACCACCAGCCCCGGCGGCTTGTTCAGCACGAGCACACACTCGTCCTCGAACAGGATGTCGAGCGGGATGGACTCGGGCTGCGCCTTGTCCGGCTTGGTCGCGGGCCATCGGATGGTCACGACTTCGCCGGCGCGCGGCGCATGGGTGGCCTTGACCTTGCGGCCGTTGACGAGGATGTCGCCGTCCTCGATAAGCCGCTGCAGCGTGCCGCGCGACACCGCGCCAAAGACCGTGGCGAGATGACGATCGAGCCGCTCGCCCGGGAGCGAACGGTCGAAGGTGATGCTGTCGGCGCGTCCGGGGGTCTGCACGGGGGCGATGGCTCAGGTCTTTTGCGACGTGGACGAAGCCGGTCTTGGCGTCACCGGGACTTCGCTGTCGCCCGGTGGTTGCGCCCGCGCGGGTCGCAACTTCCAATACAGAATCGCACCCGCGAGAAAAATCCCCGCGCTCACAAGCTGACCCGGCGTGAGTCCGAGGAACAACTTCCCCGGCGCGTAATCCCCGCGGAACAATTCCACGAACGCGCGTAACGGCGCGTAGCCGACGAGGTAAAGCGCGAAGACCTGCCCGTCGAACTTGCGGTGGCGGAACCGCCACGCGAGCGCGCCGAAGAGCGCGAGGTTGAGCAGCGCCTCATACACCTGCGTCGGATGCACGGGCAGAGAGGCGGCACCGGGCGCGACAAGATGGAGGCTCGCGTGGTGAATGGATGCGGGCGCGCCGGCTGGGAAACTCACGCCCCACGAAAGCCCGTCGGCCGCGCGGCCAAAACAGCATCCCGTCATCAGGCAGCCGATCCGGCCGAAAACGTGCCCGAGCGCAACGCTGGGCGCGAGCACGTCGGCGAATCTCCAGACGGGCAGTCGTTTCCGGCGCAGGTGCACGATCCCCAAAATCGTCGCGCCGATGAGCCCGCCGTAAAAAACCACGCCGCTGCGGAACGCGAACACGTTCCAGAAGGGCTGCCCCGCAAACTCCTCGCGCCAGTAGGTGATGACGTAAAGGGCGCGCGCGCCGACGATCCCGCCGAGCACAATCCAGAACGTGGCGTCCGCGACGTCCTCCGGCTTCAGGCCCGCGCGCGGAGCGCGGCGGGTGGCGGTCCAGATGCCCGTGAGCAGCCCGAGCGCGACAAGCACGCCATACCACTTGATCTCGAGCGATCCGATGGTGAAGGCGGTCTCGTGCATGTGAGGTCGAAACTACCGTGTCGCGCCGGGGCGCGCAAAGGCGCAATCGAAGCGGGCGAATCGCCCCGCAGGGCTCGGCAGCCCATCACATCAACTTCAAGAGCGTGTCGGCCATCTCGCTCGGGGTGGCGGCGACGCCGATGCCGGCGGCTTTGAATGCGGCGATCTTCGCGGCGGCGGTTCCTTTGCCGCCGCTGATGATTGCTCCCGCGTGGCCCATCCGGCGTCCGGGCGGCGCCGTCGCACCCGCGATGAACCCGGCGACGGGCTTCTTGCCGTGTTTCGCGATCCACTCGGCGGCTTCCTCCTCCGCGCTGCCGCCAATCTCGCCGATCATGATGATGCCGGTCGTTTCGGGGTCGGCGTTGAAGAGCTTGATGATGTCGAGGTGCGAGGTGCCGTTGACCGGGTCGCCGCCGATGCCGATGCACGTGCTCTGCCCGACGCCGCGCGAGGTGAGCTGCCACACCGCCTCGTAGGTGAGTGTGCCGCTGCGCGACACGACGCCGATGTTGCCCTGCTTGTGGATGTATCCGGGCGCGATGCCGATGCGGCAGCCGCCGTGCGAATCCTTGCCCGTGCCGGGCGTGACGATGCCGGGGCAGTTCGGCCCGATGAGCCGGGTCCTGGAGTTGCCCTCCATCGCGCGTTTCACCTTCACCATGTCGTTGACGGGAATGCCCTCGGTGATGGCGACGACGAGATCAAGCCCTGCGTCCACGCCTTCGAGGATCGCATCCGCGGCGAAAGGCGGCGGAACGAACACCGCGCTTGCGGTCGCGCCGGTCTGCTTCACGGCGTCGGCGACGGTGTCGAAGATGGGTACCTTCGCGCCGCCGTGCTCGAAGCACTGGCCGCCCTTGCCGGGCGTGACGCCGGCGACGAGCTGGGTGCCGTAGTCAAGGGAGAGCTTGGCGTGGCGCGCACCGAATTCGCCGGTGATGCCTTGGACAAGAAGTTTGGTTTGAGGAGTGACGAGGATGGCCATGGGAAAAGTGTGTTGAGGTTGCGTTACTTCGCCACGGCCTTGACCATCTTCTGCGCCGCGTCGGCCATGGAGTCGCCGGTGATGAGGGTGAGGCCGCTTTCGGCCAACGTCTTCTTGCCGGCGGCGACGTTGTTGCCTTCGAGGCGGACGACGAGCGGGAGTTTCAAGCCGGTCTCTTTCACCGCGGCGACGATGCCGGTGGCGATGACGTTGCAGTCCATGATGCCGCCGAAGATGTTCACGAGGATGCCCTTTACGTTCGGGTCGCTGAGGATGATCTTGAAGGCTGCAGTGACCTGCTCCTTGCTCGCGCCGCCGCCGACATCGAGGAAGTTCGCCGGGTTGCCGCCGTAGTGCTGGATGATGTCCATCGTGGACATCGCGAGGCCTGCGCCATTGACGAGGCAGGCGATGGAGCCGTCGAGCTTGATGTAGTTGAGCTGAAACTTGCTCGCCTCGATCTCGAGCGGCGCCTCCTCGGCAAGGTCGCGCATCGCCATGATGTCCTTGTGGCGGAAGAGCGCGTTGTCATCGAGCGAGATTTTCGCGTCCACGGCGACGACGGTTTCCTTGCCGTCGGGCGTGGCGATGATGCACAGCGGGTTGATCTCGACCATCGAGGCGTCGCATTCCCACCACGTCTTGTAAACGCCGGGCAGCAGCTTCACGCCGGCGTTGAAGGCGTCGCCCCTGAGTCGGAGCGCGGCGGCGATCTTGCGCGCCTGATACGGCATCATGCCGACGGCGGGATCGATGTGCTCCTTGAAGATTTTCTCCGGCGTCTTTTCGGCGACTTCCTCGATGTCCACGCCGCCCTCGGTGCTGGCCATGATGAGCGGACGGGAGTTGCCGCGGTCGAGCAGGACGGCGAGGTAAAGCTCCTTCTTGATGTTTGGCGCGGCGGCGACGAGCAGGGTGCTGACGAGGCGGCCGTCAGGACCGGTCTGTTTGGTGACGAGCACGTTGCCGAGCATCGCCGTGGCAAGGTCCTTGGCTTCGGCGGCGGTCTTGCAAAGTTTCACGCCACCCTTGAAGCCGCTCTTGAAGGTGCCTTTGCCGCGTCCACCCGCGTGAATTTGGGATTTCACAACCAGCATCTTGTGGCCGGCGGCGACAAGTTTTTGGGCGGCGGCGAAAGCCTCATCGGGCGTCTTGCAGACGTCACCGTCGGGCACGGCGACGCCATATTGCGTGAGGAGTTGCTTGGCCTGGTATTCGTGGATGTTCATGGCGATGAATTTAAGCTTGCGAAATCTTCCGGGGATTCAATGATGCGCGCGTCACCGGGAATCCTTCCAATCTATGAAACCACATCGCGGAACACTCATCCTCGTCTTGGGCATCCTCGGGTTGGTCGTTTGCGGTCCCCTAGGCATTGCCGCCTGGATCATGGGTAATGGCGACCTCAAGCAAATGGATGGCGGCACCATGGACCCCAGCGGCCGGGGCACGACCAACGCCGGGCGCATCTGTGGCATGATCGCCACACTGTTGATGGTGTTGGCGGTGGTGGCGTTGATCGCGATGGTGGCGCTGGGTGTGCTCGGCGCGGCAGCCTCGCGTTGATCCGCGCCGCCGCGGCACGTTGGTCCGGCGCATAGGAGACCTCACCGCTGGTCCTTCGGCACGACCTTTAAGCCGACCGGCCCGGTGTAAACGGACTGCGGGCGGATGAGGCGGTTGTCGGCGAGTTGCTCCAGGACGTGCGCGGTCCAGCCACTCGTGCGCGAGATGGCGAAAATGGGAGTGAACAGGTCGGTCGGAACGCCGAGCGAGTAATAGACCGTGGCGGAGTAGAAATCCACGTTCGCATGGAGGTTCTTGCGCTGGAGCATCAACTCGGCGATGCGCTCGGACATCTGGATCCACTTGGGCTCGCCGAGTTGCGAGCTGAGCACCTGCGCCATGCGCTTGAGGTGCGGCGCGCGCGGGTCGAGCACCTTGTAAACACGGTGGCCGATGCCCATGATTTTTTTCTTCTGCGCAAGCGCGTCCTCGACCCATGCGTCCACTTTGTCCGCGTCGCCGATTTCCTGGAGCATCTTGATGACGCCCTCGTTGGCGCCGCCGTGGAGCGGCCCCTTGAGCGTGCCGATCGCGGACGTGATCGCTGAATACATGTCGCTGAGCGTCGCGATGGTGACGCGCGCGCTGAAGGTGGAGGCGTTCATGCCGTGGTCCGCGTGCAGCACGTAGCACACGTCCATTGTTGCCTCCATGTCCTTGGTCGGCTTTTCGCCGTTGATCATCCAGAGGAAGTTGGCCGCCTCGCCAAGCGATGGGTCGGGGTGGATGAGCTCCTTCTTTTGCCGCGACCGGTGGAAGTAGGCGGTAACGACGGGCACCTGCGCGATGAGGCGGCGGGCCTTGCGACGCTGCGAATCCATGTCGTCGTCGTCGCACGTCGTGTCGAAGCACCCGAGCGCGGAGACGGCGGTGCGCAACGCGTGCATCGGCGGCGTGGTCTTGGGGAGCTTCTTGATGATGTCAATGACGCCCTTGGGAATCTCGCGATATGCGGTGAGCGCGCTCTTGAGTTCGGTCAATTCGGCGGCGTTGGGCAGGTGGCCGTGATGGAGCAGGTGGACGACTTCCTCGTAGGTGACTTTGCCGGCGAGTTCGTTGATGTCGTAGCCGCAATAGATGAGCTGGCCGATGTCGCCGCGCACGTCACTAAGCCGCGTGTGCGCGGCGATGATGCCCTCGAGACCCTTGGAAACCGGCGCCGGGATGCTCATGAAAATCGTTTCGTTACGGTATTTCCCTCTGAAAAGTCGGGGCAATTTAGGCAGGGGGCATGGGAGCGTCAACGTGTTTCCCGTTTGATGCGCGGCGTCGAAGCATACGCCAAATCGCCCGCGAAACCCTCGCTGGAATCTACCGGCGATCCCGCGGCGCGGCCCGATGCACCCCAAGAACCGCGTCCGCAAGCGCGGCCCAATCCTCCGGCGGCGTTTCCCAGCCGCTGCTGAAACGCAGCACCCGGCCGGCGTCCGCCGCGCTGAAACCCATCGCCGTGAGCACGTGGCTCGGCTCCTCCTTGCCGCTCGCGCACGCGGAGCCGGTCGAGACGGCGAAGCCCGCCTTGTCGAGCTTCACCACCCAGCGCGACGGGCAGTCGTGGTCCGGCATCAGCGCCGACACCGTGTTCCAAAGCCGAGCCGATTTCGCGCCGACAATTTCCACGCCGGGCAGGCTCGCGATCAACGTCCTCTCAAACCGGCTGCGCACTTCAGACTGGACACCGGTCGCATCACACGGCTCGCTTCCGCACAAAGCTGTCTCCCGCACCTCCAGCGCCGCGACCATCGCCAGCACTCCCGGCACATTCTCCGTGCCCGCGCGGCGGCGCTCCTCCTGCGGCCCGCCATGAATCAGCGGCCGCACGCGGCCCTTCGAAGGGCACTTCAGGAAGCCGACGCCTTTCGGCCCGCCAAACTTGTGGGCGCTGCCGCTGACGAAATCAATCTCGCCCAAGCCAGTGGCGGGCAGTTTGCCAACCCACTGCGTCGCGTCGCAGAAGAAGGGAATCTCCCGTTCGCGGCAGAGTGCCAGCACCCCGCGCCACGGTTGGAGCACGCCCGTCTCGTTGTTTGCCGCCATGAGGACGAGCGCGTCGGGGCGCTTCGCTGCCTTCGCGAGATTCCTGTCCAGCCACCCGAGGTCCACGACACCGTCGCGCGTGGCGGGGATTAGCAGGAGCCGGTTCTTGAACCAGTGCCGCGCAGCCTCAAGCACGCACGGGTGCTCGATGGCCGAGAGCCAGACTTCAGCTCGGGGCGGCAACGCGGCAGCGAAGTGATGGAGCGCCAGGTTCGCCGACTCGGTCGCGCCGCTGGTCCACACCAAGTCGAGCGCATCGCAGCCGAGAATTCGCGCGAGCTTTTCCCGCGCCCCGGCGAGCGCGGCATCCGCCCGCGCGCCGACGCGGTGCGGGCTGGAGGGGTTGCCGATGAACCTCTCCGTCGCATCGAGCCACGCCTGTCTCGCGGCGGGATGCAGCGGCGAAGTGGCGTTGTGGTCGAAGTAGGTCACCTGTCGCGGATTCGACAACCAATCCCCTTCCTTTTCGAGCCTTTCTTTGGTTTCGTCTCGGCGCACGCGATGCCGACTGACAAGCCCGCCACTTATTATTACAAGCGGTCGCGATTTGTCGCGCACATGCCGGTGGAGCATCTCTACACGCCGTCGCACGCGTGGCTCGCGCGGCAGGTGGACGGCGCGTGGCGGGTCGGCATCACACGGTTTGCGACGCGCATGCTCGGGGAGATGGTTGAGTGCGGCTTCGAGGTCGGGCCGGGCGCGGCGGTGGCCTGCGGGCAGGTCGTCGGCTGGGTCGAGGGCTTCAAGGCGATCTCCGATGTGTTCTGCGTGGTGGACGGCAGCTTCTCCGGCGCGAATCCGGTGTTGAAAGAGAAGATCGCACTCGTGACGAAGGACCCGCATTTTGCCGGCTGGCTTTACGAGGCGCGCGGCGCGCCCGATCCAAAGTGCCTCGACGTCCGCGCCTACGTGAAACTGCTGGACAAGACGATTGACCGGATACTCGAAAAACAAAAGGGAGACGAGCGTGTTCACTGATGGCTGATTCGTGCGGCACATGACAATAGCGCGTTACATCATGCTCGGCGGCTTCCTCGGCGCGGGAAAGACCACCGCCGTCGCCAAGCTCGCCGAGCGACTCACGAAGCAGGGCTTGCGGGTCGGGCTGATCACGAACGACCAGGGCAGTGAATTGGTGGACACCGCGATGCTCCGGTCGCGAGGCTTCGCCACGGAGGAAATCCCGGGCGGCTGCTTTTGCTGCCGCTTCAATTCGCTCGTGGACGCGGCGAACAAGCTCACCGCGGTGTCGCGCCCGGATGTCTTCATCGCCGAGCCGGTGGGCAGTTGCACGGACCTGGTCGCGACGGTCACGTATCCGCTGCGGCGGATGTATGGCGGGCAGTTCACCATCGCGCCGCTGTCGGTGCTCGTGGACCCGGTGCGCGCCGCGCGCGTGTTCGGCCTCGAAGCCGGCGGCACATTCTCCGAGAAGGTGCTTTACATCTACCGCAAGCAACTCGAAGAGGCCGACCTCATCGTCATCAACAAGCGCGATTTGCTGGACGACGCGCAGCGGGCGGCGTTGCGGGCGGCGCTGGCGCGGGCGTTTCCGCGCGCGGGCGTGATGGAAGTCTCCGCGCGGACGGGCGCGGGGCTGGACGATTGGTTCGCGCGCATCGCGGAATCGAGGCAGCCGGCCGGCGAGGCGATGGCGGTGGACTACGAAGTTTACGCCGAGGGCGAAGCGCTGCTCGGCTGGCTCAACGGCACGGTGCGGGTGGGTTCGCCGGCGGCCTTCGACGGCAACGAACTGCTGCGCGCGCTGGCCGCCGGGCTCCAGCGCCGGCTCGCCGCGGGCGGCGCGGAGATCGCGCACTTGAAGATGACGCTCAGCCCCGACGAGGGGCTCGGCGACACGGCGGTGATCAATCTGGTTCGAAATGACTTCGTGCCCGAACTCTCGCAGGAACTTGCCGAGCCGCTGGAACGCGGACAGGTCATCCTGAATCTCCGCGCCGAAGCCGCGCCCGAAGTGCTGCGCGACGCGGTGACCGCCGCGGTCGGCCAGCTCGTCGCGGGCGGCTCGCGGCCCATCGCGCGCATCGAGCATCTCGAATACTTTCGCCCCGGCAAACCACAGCCGACGCATCGCATCGAGGTGATGAAGTAACCGGTGGAAAACCCGGTTTTTCGACATCGAAACGCCCGTCCAGAATCTCCTTCCCATCCCAAACCAAAGCGCGGACGATGCGCGCCCGTTAACCATGCTGGCCTACGCGTTGACGATTTTTACCGGGGCGTTCCTGCTGTTCCAGGTCCAGCCGCTCATCGGCAAGTTCATCCTCCCGTGGTTCGGCGGCAGCCCCGGCGTGTGGACGACGTGCATGGTGTTCTTCCAATTCCTGCTGCTCGGAGGCTACGCCTACGCGCACTTTGTCACGCAGAAACTCAAGCCGCGCAACCAGGTCATCCTGCACGTCGCGTTGCTCGCGGCGGCGGTGGCCACGCTGCCGATCATCCCGGGCGACCAGTGGAAGCCCGCGGGCGGCGAGGAACCGGTCGGCCGCATCCTGCTGTTGCTCGCGGCGACGCTCGGGTTGCCTTACTTCATCCTCTCCACCACCGGGCCGCTGATGCAGGAGTGGTTCCGGCAGACCAAGCCGGGCGTGTCCCCGTATCGGCTTTACGCGCTCTCAAACGTCGGTTCGTTGCTCGCGCTGGTGAGCTATCCGTTTTTCTTCGAGCCGGCGTTCCAGCGGCGGCACCAGGCGTGGATGTGGTCGGCGGGCATGGTCGTCTTCGCGCTGCTGGCGTGCTGGTGCGCGAAGCTCGTGTGGAACCACGCGCGCGCAGCGGCGGCGGGGAACGCTCCCGCGGACGCCGGATCGCCGGGCGCCGCCGGAACTCCCGCGGCCACGGAAGCGCCGCGTCCAGGGGGGATGACGCAGTTCCTGTGGGTGGTGCTGCCCGCGTGCGCCTCGCTGCTGCTTGTGGCGATCACGAACAAACTCTGCCAGGACGTCGCGGTGATTCCATTCCTGTGGGTGCTGCCGCTCGGGCTTTATCTCGTGACGTTCATCCTCTGCTTCGACCATTCGCGCTGGTACGTGCGGCCGGTCTTCGCGGTGCTGTTCATCCTGTGCGCGGTGTCGCTGGTGTGGGCGCTGTTCCAGGGCGTGGGCGTGAAAATCCTGCTGCAAGTCCTCATCTACGCCTCGACGCTGTTCGTCGCCTGCATGATCTGTCACGGCGAACTTTACCGGCTCAAGCCGCACCCGAAACTCCTCACGCGCTATTTCCTGCTCATCTCGCTCGGCGGAGCGCTCGGCGGGTTGTTCGTTGGCGTGGTCGCGCCGCGCGTGTTCAACTCGTTCCTCGAACTGCACATCGGCCTCGGGCTGTGCGCGCTGCTGCTCTTCTGGTGCTGCATGCGCGATGAGGCCGGCGAGTCGCGCCACGCCGCGGGCTGGGACTGGATGGTGCTGGGCTTGTGCACCGTGCCGCCGGCGGGGGCGGTGATGCTGATGCTGTATCGCGTCGTGAAGCGGGAATCGGGCTCGGGCTGGAGCCAGGTGTGGGAGGGCATGCCGTGGGTGCCGCTGGCGTTTTGCGTGATCGGTTTGCTCGCCTGGCTGCGCTGGGTGCGGCCGTTCCGGACGGATGAGGCGCGGAGCTGGGAGTGGCTTGGCTTCGTGCTCGTCGGCGCGTCGCTCTTCGGGCTGGACCGGTTGGTGGTGTTCCTCGGACCGAAGATTCCAAACGTGCTCCCCAAAGTCGGTCTGACGAAACTCGCGGGTTGGTTTGAGGGGAAGTCCTTCCGCACGGACCACCTGCACTGGCTCGTGTGGATCGTGTTCGCCATCTGGCTCGTCATCGCCATCTGGCGCAAGACGCTCTCCAAGAAGCGCGACTGGCACGAGATCGCCTGCTCGTGCCTCGTGGCGGGCGTGGTCGGCCTCATCGCGTCGCTCGTCATCCAGGTGCGCGAGGCGGACCAGAGCGCGGTGTATTGGTCGCGGAATTTCTATGGCACGCTTACGATCTTCGAGTATCGGAAGGACGAGCCGACCGCGCACTATTTCCTTTTGCAGCACGGCAAGATCACGCACGGGTTTCAGTTCACGGATCCGGACTTTGCCAAGTGGACCACCTCCTACTACGGCTCCAACAGCGGCGTCGGGCTCGCGTGGGCGCAGTTCCCGACCAACCAGCCGCGCCACCTCGGCGTCGTGGGCCTCGGCACCGGCACGCTCGCCACCTACGCGAAGGCGCCCACCGACACCATCCGCTTCTACGACATCAACCCCGCCGTCACCAACATCGCGCAGACCCGGTTCACCTACCTCTCCAACTGCGTCGGCAAGGTGAACCTCGTGATGGGCGATGCGCGCCTCTCGATGGAGTCGGAACTCAAGGACGGCAAATCGCAAAAGTTCGACGTGCTCGCGCTGGACGCGTTCAGCAGCGACGCCATCCCCGCGCACCTGCTCACGCGCGAGGCGATGGAAACCTACCTCGGCCACATCAAGACCAACGGCGTGATCGCCATCCACATCTCCAACCGCTACCTCGACCTCGAGCCCGTCGTGCAGAACCTCGCCGAGCACTTCAAACTCGAATGGGCGCTCATCTCCGACAGCAACGAAAACGACTGGTGGATCTATTCCTCGTCATGGGTCCTCGTCTCGGCCAACAAAGACCTGCTCGCGCACGAGTCGATCGCCAGCGTAAAGAGCCCGGCCAACTCCACGCGGTCCAAGATCCCGCTGTGGACGGACGATTTCGCGAGCCTGTTCCAAATCCTGAACCGCTGAGGCGCGGCCAGCTTGAATCCACCGGCGCCTGCCGCGCGTCTGCAACACCACGCCCCCATGAAAACCATCTTCGCCACCCTCGCGCTCACGCTGCTCACCGGACCTGTCTTGGTTGCCGCTGAGGCCAACAACACCCTCACCGACTCCGAGAAGAAGGCCGGCTGGCGGCTGCTCTTCGACGGCAAGTCACTCGACGGCTGGCGCACGTATCGCGCCGGCGGCACCATCGGCAAAGGCTGGGTCGTCGAGGACGGCATCCTCAAGAAAATCGCGAAGACTCCCGGCGGCGACATCATGACCACGACGCCGGTCGAGGGGGATTTCGAAGTCTCGTGGGAGTGGCGCATCGCGAAGAACGGAAACAACGGCCTCAAATACTTCATCACCGAGGCGCGCAAGGCGGCCATCGGCCACGAATACCAGCTCCTCGATGACGACGGCCACCCCGACGGCAAAGTTGGTCCGCACCGCCAGACCGCGTGCCTTTACGACGTGCTGCCGCCCAAGGAAGGCAAGCCCATCAACGCCGTCGGTGAATGGAACACCTCACGCGTCGTGGTCAAAGGCTCGCGCGTCGAGCACTGGCTCAACGGCGCCAAGGTGCTCGAATACGAACTGGGAAGCGACTCGCTCAAGGCCGCCATCGCGAAGAGCAAGTTCAAGAACGTGGGCGACTTTGGGACCAAGGTCGCGGGCCACATCCTGCTCACCGACCACAGCGACGAGTGCTGGTTCCGCAACGTGAAACTGCGGGCGGCCAGGTAGGCTGCCAGCGCCTTCGCGCGCTACTTCTTCTCGCCCTCGACCCGGGCCGTGAGCCACTCGATGGTGAGCTTCACGTCATCGCCCGTCTTGATCAGGCCGAGCGCCAGCGCGGGCGCGGGCGGTTTCATCCCGTGGTCCGTCATCTTCACAGCCGCCGTGCCTGTGACCTTGATGGTTTTGGCGTCCACGTGCTGAAGGGTGACCACCATCGTGTTCGTCCGGGTGACGCCGGCGACGGTGAGCGCGCCGCGGGCCTCGAATTGCGCCTTGGCCGCCTCGGCGCCCGGCCGCGGCGACATGTCGATCAGGCGGTATTCGATCTTCGGATGCTCGCCCATCTTCATCGTTTCCTGCATCACGGTGTCCATCGGCTTCTTGCCGCTCTTGAGCGAGCGGATGGGGATGGACACCTCGACCTTCGGCTTCTTGAACGCCTTGAAGTCCGCGTCGAACGCCGCGTCGACCTCGAGGAACCCGCCAATGATTTGCGTTTCGACCGTCCAGTCGTGGACGCTTGAGGTGCCGTCGATCTTGATCTTCCCGCCGGGCTGGCCTTCGTAGCGAACAGCCTTGTCGGCAGCGCGTGTGGAAACCGCGGCGAGAACCGCGGCGGCGAGGAGAAGTCGGAGAATCGTCATCTTCATGATAGGGGGGAGTGAATCGTTTTCGCGCGGCGCGCGCCGTCATTCCAACTGCCGCCCAACGGCGGCGTCAATGGGATTGTGGGCCGGCGCACCGTGGAGACTTGGACGGATCCGGCGCACGCGGCCTTCGGAAGTCTGCAGGTTTTGCCAACCTACCGTTTGGGCGGCTCCTCCTTGCCTATCGTAACTTGGATTCTGTCAACCGCGCCTGCCCGGCGGGCCGCTTCGGGATCGATTTTCCAAAGGACATGGGCTGCCAGATTGACGGTATTCGTGTCGGCGTCCTTGAGCAGTGCTGCCAATCCTGGCGCAGCAGCCTTCGCGGCCGCGCCGTGGTTGCCGATCGCCATGAGTATGCGTTCGCGAACGGCGCCATCAGTTTCGCCCAAGGATTTCACCAGCGCGTCGGTCGCCTCTTTAACCGGCGGATTTCCCAACCTGCCTAAAACGACAGCCGAGGCGGACCGGATGGATGGCTGCGTGTGTTGAAGTCCCGAGACCAACATCGGCAGGCACGATTGCGCTTCGGGTCCGAGATTGCCAAGCGTCTGCATCACATTTGCGTGAACGCGCCTGTCAGGGTTCGTCGATTGAGCGAGGAGTATGGCGATTCCTTCCGGACCGATCGCCGCCAGGGCGTTGGCGGCATGTATCGATGTCTCCTTCTCGCCCAGCATCTCCTTGAGCTGAGGAACCACGGGAGTTGCGATCGGACCGAGCAGCTTGAATGCAAGGATCGCCCTTCGCCGTTGGCTGACGAGTGCCATCCCCGGGTTGGTGGATGCCGGATTGTCCAGTTCGGTTTGAGTCGGCTGCTTCCGGGCGCCAATTCCCGATCCTCTGAGCGCCAACACGAGGTCGGGCAGGCAGTTTGTCCCCGCTTTGCGAAGGGAGTCGACACCCTTCTCTCGCTCCGCGGGCACGGCGCTTTCAAGTTGAGCCAGGAGTGGTGCGATTCCAGGAGGCGTTCGTTGGCAACTTATCCCTTGAATCAGCAGCGCAGACGCACAAAGCCACATTCCCGAGCGGAGTAACTGCCTCATAGGATCGCAATGTTCCAAACCGGACCAGTCACCTTGACCCGGGCACCGGACACTTGGAAAGAACCCTGTCCTGCGACTCTCCGGGCGGATTGGAGAGTTGCGCATCACGCTTCCGGAAGTGGTCACTGATCCGGGGCACGGACGGGTTTCAGTCCGCAAGCGACGGAGTCCAGAAACCGTTGATCCGCCGGAGGTCAGTCGTCCCGGGTGCTTGGGTTGCCTCCGGCTTCAGGGACTCAAGGTGGCCGTCAACGAACTGATACGGGAAAACGCCGTTGTGATACTCGGCCATGTCTTTCGTCAACTTTGTAGGCGCTGCACCCAGGGTTTGATTCACATGGTCGGTTGGTCCCCACATTTGTCCCCAACCCAGGAACCAACCGTCCCCGGCGGCATTGTCGGGAGAAACGGATTCGGAAAGGAAGATGACCTTCGACGGATCGGCGAAAGTGGTCAGCAGGAACGCCGCCTGCCGGGCGTCACTCGCGGCGCTGATGGGACCGACCCAATTGAACCCTGGGGTTATCGTGTAACTGACGTCGTAGACAATTCCAATTCCCGTGCGACTCGCCCCGCTTGGCGGCCAGTCACCCGGGTTGACCGGGTTCACCGTGTTCAGGATGTAGCGCCCCATGTTGTTGATCGGCATGGCGTAACTGCGCTTGGTTGCACCTAGATTCCGATAGAACGTAGACAGGGGTTCTTTGTCCGCCGGGCACTTGATTATCTTTGGCACGTTCGTCCCAACCCAGTAGGAATTGTATTCGGCTTGGGTGTAACGCGCGCCCACGTAGGTGTGGAGGTAGTCGTCCCACGACCACTCGCTCGGGTTCGGGTTTCCGGCCGACGGCAGGCGCACAGCGCCGTAGACGATCCGGTCGTCCATGTCGCCCGCGTAAAGAGCCATCGCAACATTCCACTGCTTCAGGTTGTTGACGCAGGAAATCGCCTGGCCCTTTTTCTTGGCCTTGGCAAGGGCAGGCAGAAGCATCCCCGCCAAAATGGCGATGATCGCGATGACAACGAGAAGTTCGATTAAGGTGAATCCCACGGATCCTGCCGTGGTGCCTCGGGTGCGCTGACTTGGGTTTGGCTTCATATGAAAAGGGTTCCGGTTCTTGAGCAAACGACCATTCGCTATTTCTTGGTCATCCGGACTTCAATCTTCACCTTGTCGATCACGAACTTCATGTCGGCTGGCGGGTTTGGCAGGTAAGGCAGCATGCCAGCCAGGATCAACTGCTCGAGATTGTCCGGCAACTTGTTGTTCGCAGCATGGTAGTTCTTCAGGGCTTCAGTGACTTCCTTCAACCCGATCAATGGAACCGGCGGCGGCTGGGCCTTCTGGCCCGGCGTGGGCGGTGGCGGCGGCGGCGCTGACGCGCCCCGGCCTGATCCAGCGGGCCGCTGGATCGCGATCGGTGGAGGTGGTGGCGCTGTGAAAGTGACCGGTTGGGCCTTCGGGGCCGCAGTCGCAACTTCCGGTGTCGGGGCAGGGGTCTCAATCGTCGGCGCCGGCGGCTGGACGGGAGCCGGAGCGGGTTCCTTTGAGACGACGGGCTTCGCGGCAATCACCGGCGGCGGCGGCGGCTCGTGCTTCCGGCATCCGACCGTGGCGAGGATCAATCCTGCGGCTGCGAATGCCAAACTGCGCGCGCACCTAGGGGCAGACAGGTGTTTCATGAGACACTTCGGTCTTGGGTTCTGAGCCCGACGCTATTGAGGAGCCTGCCGCATGGCAAGAGTTATTTTTCTGAGGAATCTTGCTCCGCAGTCCAGTCGTGTTGAGACCTCTGCAAAACCCATCTTGCGCCGGTGCAGTGTCCGGCCTGTGGCCGGACTTTCCGGGGAATCTGGCAGGTTCCGTCGGGGCGCAGCCTCGACGCTACACGTTTTGCAGAGGTCTCGTGTTGTCGCCCTTTAAGACTTCTCAACGAATTCGCGCGCTGCCAATCACGTCACTAGCTTCACTGACATATGCGCCCGCCTTACCTTGCGATGCTTGCCGTCGCGTTCGTCACAGTCACCGCCTGCAAGAAAGGCGAACCGCCACCCACCGCGCCGCTCACGATCACGCCGAAGCCGGGCGGGGCGCCGGTTCCGGAAACAGCCGCGCGTCCCGCGCCGCCAGCCACCGTGCCCATTGCGCAGGAGCTCGACGCGAAGGGCATCAACAGTGATCAGGAGGAGCAGAACCGCGCCGCGCTCAACGCGGCGCTGCGCGCGTGGTTGATGATGAAGCCGGATGTGCCGAAGGACATGAACGAACTCGTCGCCGCGAAGTTGATCTCGCGTGTGCCACCACCGCCGCCGGGGAAGAAGTGGGTGCCCGATGCGCGAACGATGTCCGTGACGGCGAAGTAGCGGAGGGACCGCTGCGCGCGGACCAGCTTCCGCCTCATCGTCGGGCGGATTATTGCTCGGGCACCTTCAGCAGTTCGTCCGCGGAATAGTTGCGGCCGGCCTGCGCGCTGGTCGCCTCGCGGATGGCCTTGACCTGGGCGGGCTTCACCAGCGAGGCGTTGTGGCCCCAGTCCTTGTTGCGGCGGATGAACGTCGTGACGGCGGCGATGTCGGCGTCCGAAAGCGGGTCGCGCCACGGCACCATCGCGTTGTTCCACTCGGTGACGGCGTCCTTGACCTTGACCTTGATCGGACCTTGCACGCCGTCGAGCACGATGCGGATGACGCGGTTCGGTCCCTCGGCGAGCACCCAATCGGAGCCCGCAAGCGGCGGGAACTGGCCGGGCGTCCCCATGCCGTTCGGCTGGTGGCACGCGGAACACAGCTTGTATACCTCCGCGCCGCGCAGCATCAGCTTCTCCTCCTCGGAAAGGTCGCCCGTCGGCGGCGGTGTCTTGAGTGTCTCGGCGTAAACGTCCGCGCGGAAGCCGCCGCCGTAGGTCTCCAGGTAGAGCTGCCCGCCAAAAAACAGCGCCGCGAGCATCAACACGGGCCACATCGGCAGGCCGGCCTTGCCGAAGGTCGGTTCCGGCAGTTCAGGCAGCGGCGCGCTGGATTGCGGGTCGGGGTTCATGGCTTGGGCGCGGGGGCGGACGGTGCCGCGTTCGTGGACGGCGTGGGAATCCGCGGCGGGCGCGGCACGGCGCGTTCGGCGAGCGATGCATCGTGCCGAAGGCTCAACAGGTAGGCGACCAGCGCCTTCGCGTCGGAGGACGGGATGATTTCGAATCCATCGGACGGAGTGTCCTTGCCAAGTTGGATCGCGTCGGGCGATGGCTTCGCGCCGGGCTTGAGCGGGCGCTTCTCGAAAAGGAACGGATATGCGGGCATCGTCGAGCCCTTGGCCACGGCGGCGGGGTTGTAAAGGTGCGCGAGGTGGTGACGCTCGCGTTCGATGGCTTGCAGCGCGTCATTGGTCCGCGCCGCGGGACTGAAGCTCCAAATGCCCACGAACTTCTCCGGCGCGCGGCTGCCGACGTTCGCGAGGTCGGGCCCGGCGCGCAGGCTGCCGGGCAGCGGCGGGTTGTCGAAGAGGTAATCGCGCGCGACGCTACCGCGCGGGCCAAGCCCGGCCGCGATGTCGGCGCCGAGGTTCTTGAAGGTGAGCTCGGTCTTCACCTCGATGTCGGTGAAGGGTTTCATCGCCTGGTTCGCGGCCGCAGCGGTGGTGTCGGCTGCGATGACGACGGGCAGTTTGCCGGGGGTCTGTTGCGCGGTGTCCGCCGACACCGAGGGGAAGCGGGCGCGGAGCGCGGCCACAACCGCGGGCGCGTTCGTGCCCGGATCGGTGATGACGGCGCCGAAGGTGATGCCGCCCTGCCGGACCTGCTGCGAGTGGCAGTAGAAGCACCCGTTCGCGCGATAGACCACGGCGCCCTGTTGCGCGAGTCCGGGACGCGGCGCGGGATACAACTCGGAGCTGTTGAGGATGGCCGCGGGTTGAAGCGCGCCGAGATGGAGCTGCGAGCCGAAGATGAGCGCCGCCCACGAGCACGCGAGCGAGAACAGCACGCCGACGAAGATGAGCGCGCCGCGCGTCATGACGCCGCCTCCGCGTCCGCCTGCCCCTTGAACAGGGCGAGGACGTTTTCCTTGCAGCGGCACTGCCGGAAATGGCAGGCCGCGAGCCAGAACACATGCGCGACGAACGCGAGATTTGCCAGACCCACGAGCGCGACGCCCGCGAAGGCCAGCATCGGCACGGGCAGCGCCATCACGCCGCCCACGGGCGAGGACTTCGCCGCAAAGACCGCGGGCGCGGCGAGGCTCACCTGCGCCAGCACCGTCCCGGCGAGCGTTCCCCAGAAATGCGCGCGCGGCAGGCCGGCACACGGCCAGGCGTGCGACGCAAGCCGGGGCGCGAGCTCATAAACCGCCGCGAATAGCAGGCTCGACACGGCGCCGGCGAGCAGCAGTTGATCCTGCGCCGTCGCAAGATTTGAGAACCGCAGTCCTTCCGCAGGCCCGCGGAACCCGGAGAAGGCGGCGCGGAGGCTCCAGCCGAGAAAGAAGACCAACCCGATGAGCGCGAAGGCGAGCGCGGGATTGTTGCGCACGCGGCTGAACGCGCCTTTCCACGTCATGAACAGGTTGCCGGTCACCGCCAGCGCGGGGCCGAGCGTGAGCGCGGTCGCGGCGATGCTCACCGTGATGAACCACGCCGGGATGGGCGCGCCCGCCGGGATGCCGCACCAACCGCCGAGCAAGACGAGCGTCCAGAAACCGAACACCGCGAGGTCGCGGCTGTGCAACGGACGCGCGGTGAGCTTCGGCACGATGTAAAAGGCGCACGCCAGCGCGAACGGAACGAGCACGAGCAACTGCAGGTTGCCGATGAACCACCAGTTGACCACCGATTGCGTGATGCCGCGCACGGGATGGACGTGCAGCAGCCACAGGGCGGTCGAGTAAATCCACGGGAACCACAGCAGCGCGAGCAGCAGATACCATTGGGTGGCAAACAACCCGCGCTCGCGGCGCGCGTGCATCGTCACGAGCGCGTGCCCGCCGATGATCAGATACGCGACGAGCAGCAGCGGCGCGGCGTAGCGCGGCATCTCGAACCACTCGTGGCCCGAGTTGTCGCCGAGCAGGACGCCGCAGACGCCGAGCGTGACGCCGAGGTTCCAGAGCTTCGACGCGATGAGGAGCGAGAACGGACCGGACAGCGCGGCGCGCCCGAGGCGGACGATGAGCCACAGCGCGACGGCGAAAGCGGCCTGCAACGTGAAGCCATAGAGCAGCGCGTTGAAGGCGGCGGGCTTCACGCGGCCGTGCGTGAACCACTGGCACCCGGCGAGAAACCCGGGCGCTTGAAGCTGCCAAGCCGCGATGAGACCCAGCACGGTCGCCACGACGAGCCACAGCGAGGCGCTGATAAGAAGGAAGGCGACCGGCCCGCGGCACGACGCGTCGAGTTCCGCGTTGGTCGGCGCGGCGGCGCAATTCGTGTTGTCGTTGGCGGCGGTCATTCTGGATAGCCCGACGTTCCAATGTCGTGCCGGGCATGCCCGGCACGCGCCGGACTCGACATTGGGATGTCGGGCGACTACTCGAACGGGCTCGGCTTCTCCGGCGGCTTCGGCGGCAGCGCCGTGGCCTTCTCGACGCGCTCGATGAGGTTTGACCGCGCCGCGGCCGGGCTCCTGTAGCGCTCGAGCGTGAGTTCCATCGCGCGGTCCACGGGGAGTCGCACGAGTCCTTTCGTCTTGTCCTGCCAGCCGTAGGTGCCGAGCGCCTCGGCGGATTCCTTGCGGACCTCGGCGAGCTTTTCGGCGCGCTCCTTTGCGCGGACGGGCGCCTTCGAGGCCTCCGGCGCGGTGTAACGGATCATCGCGCGGTCGAGGGCCAGCACGATGAGCAGCGCGCCCAGCACCGCGAAGAAATACACGCACCGCGTCCGGCAGGACTCGCTGCAGCATTCGTTGGAATCGTGTTCGGAGTTCACGGGTGACTTCGGTCGGTTCAATGCGCCGCGCCCGGGCCTTTCGCGGGGTCGACGTAAACGCCCATCGTCTCGGCGATGCGCGGGTCCTTCTGCGGATAAGGCGGGTGGGCGTTGAACGCGGCGAAGAACCGGTTGATGAGCACGCCGCCGATCACGGCGAGGCTGAGCACGTCAAAGACTCCGATTCGCGGCCCGTCCGGGTAAATCTTCGGCATCACGTTGTAGGTCATGTCCAGGTAGTGCATCAGCCATGCCCAGGCCGCGAACGGCACCATGATCGCGGCGTTCAGCTTGGTGTCGATCCGCAGGAAGGTAAGGAACGGCACGAAGAAGTGGCCAAAGATGATGAGCATGCCAATCCACCACCAACCGCCCTTCTCCCGCAGCACATACCAGAAGGTCTCCTCGGGGATGGCCGCGTTCCAGATGAGGAAGTATTGGCTGAAGTGGATGTAGGCGTAGAACACCGTGAACGCGAAGAACAGCACGCCGATGTCGTGGAACTGCCGCGGGCCCGCCACCGACGCGAGAGGGCCGCGTTTCTTGAGGATGAGCGTGATCACATAAACCGTCGCCATCGTCGTCCACACGCTGCCTGCGAAATAGTAGACGCCGTACATCGTGCTGAAGAACTGGTGCATCAGCGACTTCATCCAGAAAATGCACGCGAGCGTCAGTGAGAAGGCGAAGATGAAGATGCCGCCGGCCGCATACTTGCGCATCGCGCGTGTGTGCCCGGCGGCGCCGGTCTTGTCCTGCGCGAGCGAGTGGCGGCGCAACCCGTGCGTGAGCCAGCCCCAGATGCCGAAGAGCGCGAGCGACACGAGGACGAATGCGGGCTTGTTGAAAAGCGCGTGCTTCGCGTGCAGGGCGTGATCGGCCTTCGCGGGATCCATCCACTCGTAGATGAGGTTTTCGGGGCCGGCGAGCAGCACGTTGGCGAGGATCGGCAGGAAAAGCACCAGCATCCACGGGCACAGCAGGCAGGCCATGTGCTCGCAAAAGCGCCGCGTCGGCACTGACCACATCGCATCGAAGAGATGATGGATCAGCACGAGGAACAGCCCGCCGAGGCAAAGGCTGAGGAAGAACATGTAGGCCGTCAGATACGAATACCCGGCCGCCTTGATCCACGGCGGCGCGGCGTGCGGTGCGGCAGCTCCTGTCTGGGCCGCCTCGGCGACGCCGCCCAACACCGCGAACATCACGGCCGCGGCGAGCCATCCGGAGAACCGGCGCCAGAAACCGGATTGTGCAGACTCGTTCATGGTTTACTTCAGCAGCGCCCGCGCGGCGGGCGGGACGTCGTTGGTGGAGCCAAGCTTCGATAGTTGCAACGCCCGCACGTAGGCCACGATCGCCCACCGGTCCTCGACCGTGATGTTGGCCGCGTATCCCTGCATCAGGTTCCGGCCGTGTGAAATCACGCCGAACAGCTCCCCGTCCGGCTGCGACACGATCCGCTTGTCGTGCAACGTCGCCACGACGGCCATCGCGCCGATTTTCTTCGTGATGCCGTTCCCGTCGCCCTGCGGACCGTGGCACGGCGTGCAACTGATATTGAACCGCTCCCGTCCGCGCGCCATCAGCTTCTCGTTCACCGCGAGCGGGATCGTCGCCACATGATTCGTCGTGCCGGGCACCAGTCCCGTGTTCACCGCGTGTTCCTCGAACGGAAGCACCCTCGCCCCTTTGACGTCCAGCGCCGTCGCGCGAGCGACCGTCCCGGCGACCGGCGGGCGCGAGTCCATGCCATCCGCAAAAAACCCGCCGGCCTCCTGCGGCCGCACCTTGTTCTGACGCACCATGTCCGGAATGATCTCGATCGGCGGGCGGCGGGAATGATCGCCGCGCTTGCCCGCGACGAGGTAGACCGTCGCAACCGACAGCACAAACAGGAGGACGATGTATCGCATTATTCCTCGACCTCCTCGATGTGCGAACTGCCCGCCGCCTCCAGCATCTGCCGGGCCGACGCGGGCGAATACTTCGGGTCCGACGTCTCGATCACGATGAAGAACTTGTCATGGGTCACCTGCGCGAAGCGCCGGTTTTTGAGCAGCGGATGATGCAGCCGCGGCAGGCGGTTGAGGAACAACATGCCGCCGAGCGACCCGAAGCTCGCCAGGAGGATCGTGCATTCGTAGCTGACCGGGAACGCGAAGAACGGGCTGAACATGGGCTTGCCGCCGACGACGATCTGGTAATCGAACGCGTTCATCCACCAAATCATCAGCATGCCCGCCGTGTAGCCGGTCGCTCCTCCGAGGAAACTGAACCAGCCGACCTTCGATGACTTCAAACCCATCGCCGCGTCCATGCCATGCACCGCGAACGGGGTGTGGACGTCCCATCGTGTGTAACCGGCATCGCGCACCTTTTCGGCGGCGTGCAGGACGTCGGCCGTGCGCGAGAACTCCGCCACCAGCCCGTAGATTTTGGCGCCCGCAGCCATTAGTGGTGCCCTCCGTGCTTCGCGCCGCCCAGCGGATGATGCGGATCCGCCTGCGGCGTCACGCCCTTGACCTCGCTGATCGCAATGACCGGCAGGAACCGCATGAACACCAGGAAGCACGTCATGAACAGACCGAAGCTGCCCACGAACGTCAGCACGTCCACGTAAGTCGGGCTGAAGTCGCCCCAGTTGGACGGGATGTAATCCCGCGTGAGCGACGTGGCGATGATGACGAACCGCTCGAACCACATGCCGACGTTCACGAACGCCGCGATGATGAACACCGCCACCATGTTGGTGCGGACTTTCTTGAACCAGAACAGGTGCGGGCTGATCACGTTGCACGAGACCATCCACCAATACGCCCACCAATACGGGCCGAACGCCCGGTTCTTGAACGTGTCCAGCTCATACTGGTTGCCGCCATACCACGCGATGAAGAACTCCATCCCGTAGGCGTAGCCCACGATCGAACCCGTCGCGAGGATCACCTTGCACATGAGCTCCACGTGCCGGACGGTGATCACATCCTCCAGCTTGCACAACGTCCGGATGGGAATCATCAGCGAAAGCACCATGCCGAAACCGGAGAAAATCGCGCCCGCGACGAAGTAAGGCGGGAAAATGGTGGTGTGCCAGCCGGGCACCTGCGACACCGCGAAATCGAACGACACGATCGAGTGCACCGAGAGCACCAGCGGCGTCGAGAGACCCGCGAGGATCAGGTAGGCCTTCTCGTAATTGCTCCAGTGCCGGTTCGATCCCGTCCAGCCCAGCGCGCCGAGGCTGTAGAAGAACTTGCGAATCTTCGTCTTGCACCGGTCTCGCATCGTCGCCAGGTCCGGGATCAAGCCCATATACCAGAACAGCAGCGACACCGTGAAGTAGGTCGAGACCGCGAACACGTCCCACAACAGCGGCGAGCGGAACTGCGGCCAGATGCCGTAGGCGTTGGGAATGGGCGGCAACCACCAGACCGCATACCAGATTCGCCCCACGTGGATGACGGGGAAGGTGCCGGCGCAGATGACGGCAAAGATGGTCATGGCCTCGGCGGCGCGGTTGATGGAGGTGCGCCACTTCTGACGGAGGAGGAAGAGGATGGCGGAGATGAGCGTGCCGGCGTGCCCGATGCCGATCCAGAACACGAAATTGGTGATGTCCCACGCCCATGCGACGGGCTGGTTCAAGCCCCACACGCCCACGCCCGTCGAGACGAGGTAGGCGATCATGATGCCCATCATGGACATGACGCCGAAGCTGATGAGAAACGCGGGCCACCACCACTTCGGAGCCTTGCCCTCGGCGATGCCGGCGACCGTGTCCGAGATCCAGCCGAAGCTGTGGTTGTTCAGCACCAGCGGTTCCCGGGCGAGTTCCGCCGGGGGCGCCGCGACCTGCACCACGGCCGGGGTCGATTGTTGCGAAGCGGCGTCCATCAGTGCGCTCCTTTCTTCGCGCCGCCGGCGGCGGGGCCCGAGCCGTGCGGTTCAAAGGGGGAACCGCTGCGCTTCGCGTATTCGCTGATGCTGTGCGGCATCGGGTGTTCCTTGTAATCGGGCATTGCCGGGTTCGGGTTGCGCACCCGCGCGAGGTAGGTCAGGCGCGGACGCGTGTCGAGGAAGCCCAGCACGGCGTAGTCGCGCTGCTGCTTCTTGAGCTTCGACACCCGGCTCGACGGATCAAGCACGTTGCCGAAGACGATTGCGTCCGCGGGGCACGCCTGCTCGCACGCGGTCTGGATTGTGCCGTCGCGGACCTCGACGTCACCGCTGGCGCCGGCCTTGACCTTCTGCGAAATCTTGGCCGCCTCGACGCGCTGCACGCAGAACGTGCACTTCTCCATCACGCCGCGCATGCGGATGCTCACCTCGGGGTTCTTCGCGAGCTTCACGAGGTCCATCTCGTCCGCGCCGCGCCCGGCGAGCGGGCCCTTGTAGAGGTTTTCGAGCGGGCGCTTGTTGAAATCGAAGAAATTGAACCGGCGGACCTTCCACGCGCAGTTGTTCGAGCAATAGCGCGTGCCGACGCAACGGTTGTAAGCCATCACGTTGATGCCTTCTTCGTCATGCACGGTGGCATTGACGGGGCAGACGCTCTCGCACGGCGCGGCCTCGCAGTGCTGGCAGAGCATCGGCTGGTTGACGACCTGCGGCTCGTCAATCCACTCCTTCTTCTGCTGCGCGGGGTCGGCAAGCACGAGGTTGACCTCGTCGGTCTTGCCGGGCGACGACGTGAGGTTGTTCGCGAAGGAACCGAGCAGGCTCGCGGCCTTCTGCTTGAGCGGCGTGCCGGTGAAGTAGCGGTCAATGCGCAGCCAGTGCATCTCGCGGTTGCGGTGCACCTGATCCTTGCCGACGATGGGGATGTTGTTCTCGGCCTGGCACGCGATGACGCACGCGTTGCAGCCGACGCATGCGTTGAGGTCAATGCTCATCCCCCACTGGTGCATCGAGCTCATGAGGTGCGGATGGCTCTGGTAGGGGTGCTTGTAAATCGTCAGCGGCTGCCCTTTGTCATCCTTCGGGATGTGCGCCGAGTGCGAGGGCGCATCGAGGTCCATGTTCCGGGCGAAGTCCGGGTGCTCGTTGAAGTCCTTGAGGTTCGCCTCGCGCACGACGGGGCGGCCTTCCATGGACCAGTGGTCCTGCGTGGTGACGAGCTTGTAAGTCGCGCCGGTCTTGGTGAGCTTCGCGCCGGGCACGATGAGCGAGTCGGTGCGCAGCGCGTAGCCGTTGAAGCCGGTGCGGCCGCGGTTCGAATTCTCGTCGTTGCCGTGGAAGTTGGCGATGCGCCCGCCTTTCTGGCGTCCCCAACCGAGCGCGATGCCGGCGGTGTAATCGGCCTGTCCCGGCTGAATCCAAACGGGGCCGGCGACCTTGCGGCCACCGACGGAAATCTCGACCACGTCGTTGTTCTCGAAGCCGAGCTCGACCGCGGTCTTGCGGCTGAGGAGCAGCGCGTTGTCCCAGACAATCTTGGTGATGGGGTCGGGCAGTTCTTGCATCCAGCCGTTGTTCGCGAACCGGCCGTCGTCGAGCTTGGTGTCGCGGAACAGCACCACCTCGATGCTTGCGGCCGACGGCGCGGCGGGCGCGGTCGCCTTCGCCAGTTCGTCGGCGATGTTCTGCGCGGCAAGGCTGGTGGCCGGTGGCTGGTGGTCGGCGGCGCCGCCGCCGAGGAAGCCGTCGTGGAGGTAATGCTTCCACTTTTCCTCGTCCATCTTGCCCCCGGTGAGCGACGCAAAGGTCTCGCGCGTGATGTCGTGGGACTTGAGCGACTCGCACGCGCCGAGGCGGGCGAGAACTTCGGTCTCGGTGAGTCCTGCGTAAAGCGGCTCGATGAGGGGTTGCACGGGGACGAGCGTGCCGTCGCCCGTGCGCGCATCGTCCCACGATTCAAGGTAGTGCGCGGTGGGCAGGTGCCAGCCATTCGCGCCGAGTGCGGAGAAGGTTTCGTCCTCGTGCGTGCCGAGGCGGACGATGGCCTTCGCGTTCTTGAGCGCGGCGGTGAAGTTGAGCTGGGCGGGCGCGGTGAACGCCGGATTGCCGCCGAGGATGACGAGCAGGTTCACGCCGCCGGTGCCGAGTTGCGCCACGAGCGCCTCGATGCCGGCGGCCGGGGCGGGCGCGGCGCGGAACACGACGGAGTTGCCGATGGCGCCGAGCAGCATGTTGAGCAGGTGCGCGACGAGATGGACCGCGGGCGGCTGGCGGTGTCCGGCGAGCACGAGCGCCTTGCCCTTGTTGGCGACAAGATCCTTCGCGCATTCGAGGATCCACTCGCGCTTCACGCCGGCGGGCAACGGGCACTTCTGTGCGAGGGTGGCGAAGGCGGGCATGCCGGGCTCGACGGCGGCGGCGATGGCCGCGGCGACGGCGATGATTTGTCCGGAGGGGCAGCGGAGGCGGTGGTCGGCGTTCGCGCCGGTCTGTGACATGATGGCCTCGACGCAGTAGAGGCGGCTCATGGTGGCGTTTTGCTTGGCCGGACCCGATGGGGCCCGGGTGGAACCGAGCCCTGCCTCGGTGATCTTGCGGCCGTTGGCGAAGCCGCGGATGTGGCGGGCGGAGTCTTCCTCGGTGCTGATGAAGTCGCTGTCCAGGGAAAGGATGACTTGGGCGTTTTCGAGTTTGTATTGGGGCTGGACGCTTCGTCCGTAGGCGAGGCTGGCCGCGCGGGCTGCGACGCCGAGGTCAATGGCGTCGTGGAAGAACCACCTGGCCTCGGGCCACCTGGCGCCGAGGGATTTGACGAGTCGGTCCCGGGACGGCGAGGACGACGATTCCATGAGCACCGCAACGCCGGCTCCCCGGCTCGCGCTGAACTGCGTTGCAAACTGGGCCAGCTGATCGAGCGCGGCCTCGCGCTCGATGCGGTTGCCTCCCTTGGTGAACCGCTGCGCGCGGTCGGGGTCGTAGAGGTCGAGGAGGGAGGCTTGCGCGTAAAGGTCGGAGCCGCCGTGGGCGCGTCCGGCCACCGTGTTGATGGGGTGCTCGCGGTTGCCCTCGACCTTGATGGGGCGGCCTTCGTGCGATTTCACCACAAGCGGCACGGCGCCGTGGCGGGTGGGCATCGCGGTGGCGAAGCTCTGAGAAACGCCGTGGATGTAGTTCTCGGGTTGCTTGCCGAAGGGGTAAATCTTCTCGACGGGGCGGCGGCATCCGGTGAGCGCACCCGCGCCGGCAAGCGCGAAGCCCGCCGTCATCAGCCGCATGAAGTCGCGCCGGGTGACGGGGTCCTTGAGTTCGCCCGCGCCGTCGACGAATTCGCGCTCGACCCAGGCGCGGGCCTCGGGTGTGCCCTCAAGGGCTTCGAGGCTGCGCCAGTATTGGACGCCGTTGTCGGGCTCGCGGCAGGCCGGGGGAATGGTCTTCATCGGTGGCAGGCGGAGCAGCTCGTGGAGGAAAGGACCTTCCAGTCGTGGGCGAATTTCTTGCCGTGGGTCTCGGTGAAGTTGGCGGGGCGCTGCCAGTCGAGGTTGTAGATTTCGGCGGGCGGGCGCAGCCTGGCCTCGGGCGCGTTGTGGCATTCAAGGCAGAAGGGCATGCCCAAGGGCTTGGCGTGCCAGACTTCGTCCATCTCGTTGACTTTCCCATGGCACTCGACGCAGGAGACGCCGCGGTTCACGTGGACGGAGTGGTTGAAGTAAACGTAGTCGGGCAGCTTGTGGATCTGCACCCACGGGATGGGCTTGCCGGTCGCGGCGGAGTCGCGCACGAGCGCGAGGCGGGGGTCGTCCTTGAGCACCTGATTGTGGCAGTTCATGCACGTGCTCGCGGCGGGGATGTTGGAATACCAGGACCTTTCGACGCCGTTGTGGCAGTAACGGCAGTCAATCCCGAGCTGGCCGGCGTGTATGGTGTGCGAGAATGCGACCGGCTGGATGGGTTTGTAACCAACGCGCGTGTAGCCGGGATGCGCGTAGTAATACACGCCAAACGTGCCCGCGCCGCCAAACAGCGCCGCGCTCAGCCCGACCATCAGCGGGAGCTTGTTCGTCCACTTGGGGAAGATGTCAGACATGCGCGCTGGCGTCAGGATTGCGGGACGCAGACAAGCGTGGACCAGCCGATGGGGCTGGTCGTCGGGATGGTGTCAGGTGTCTCGGTCCGCACTCGCACACTTGGGTCCTGGTTCCGGTCGCCTCGTGACACTAAGCGCCGCTCGCGCGCAGCTTCAAGTCCCCACGGGCGGGCTCTGCACGTTTTCCGTTTTCGTAATGCAGGCGATAAGCCGCGCCCGCCGCACCGCCGGGTGAGGCTGCCGGAGCCCCGGGGCACGGCCGCCTGAAAACGCACGAGGCGAGAACCCGGCCCGCAGGTCCCGCCCCGAAGCGGCGTTGTTGTAGCGGTTCGCGAAGCGGAGTCAACAGCTTTTCGGACGCGCGTCGCGCCGCAATAAAATCGGAAAAGTGTGTGCGATCAAAACTGAAATGGGGCCGGAGGCAAGATGACGGGGTTGGCCTTGCGCGCGGAACTGCCAAAGGCAGGGCGCCTCCGCAACGCGTGAATCCACCCGCCCCGGGGATCGCGACCTGCCGGCGCCACAGGAGGTGCTGAATTGGTCGGGTCATCGTCGACCTTCACCCTCTTGAGGCTGATCGGGTTGGCGCCCGGCAGTTTCAAGGATCCGTCGTGTTCGCGCCGACCTGCCGGGTGATATCGAACGCAAGGTCGAGCGCCTCCTTCGCGGATTCGCCGCTCACGCGCGGGGTCCGTTTCGCGCGGACGCACTCGACGAAGTGCTGCAGCTCGAGTTTGAGCGGCTCATCCTTTGCGATGGGCACGGGCTCCCGCACGATCTTTTTCCCGGCGAACTCGCTCACGATGGCGGCGTCCTTGATGTGCGTGACCGCAAGCAACGTTTTGAGCACGGATGATTCCTGTTCCCCGTCGCGGGCGATGCGGTAGATGAAGCCTTCCTGCGCACGGTAGTCCAGCGAGACGTAGCTGGGCTGCGCGCCGCCGCTGAAGACGCGAATCTTGCGCAGGCGCTCGGGGCTCACGCGGCTCGCGGTGAGGTTGGCGACGCAGCCGTTGGCAAAGCGCAGCCGGGCGTTGGCGATGTCCTCGGACTTGCTCAGCACCGGGATGCCCACGGCGTCCACGCTTGTGACCGGCGACCGCACAAAGGCGAGCACGACGTCGAGGTCGTGGATCATCAGGTCGAGCACGACGCCGATGTCCGTGCTGCGCGCGGGATACGGCGAAAGGCGGTGGCACTCGATGAAGCGCGGCTCGGGCGCGGCCGTTTCGAGATAGCTGAAGACAGGATTGAACCGCTCGACGTGGCCGACCTGCAGCACGCAGCCGCGTTGCTGCGCGAGTTGCACCAGTTCCGCGGCCTGCGCGGTGTTGTCGGTCATCGGCTTCTCGACGAGCACGTGCCGGCCCTGTGCAAGCAACGACCTCGCAAGCGCGAAGTGCGTGGTGGTCGGCGTGACGATGCTCACGGCGTCCGCGGCGGCGGCGGCGGCGTCCGCGGAGTCGAACACCCGCGTGCGGCACTTCTCGGCGACCTTCCGGGCGCTCTCTGCGTTCACGTCGAAAACGCCCGCGAACTCGACCGCGCCGGACGCCGCGAGCTCCGCGTAGAGCCGCGCGTGCTCCTTGCCGAGCGAGCCGGCGCCGAGGACGGCGACCCTGAGTTTTTCCGAGGACATCACGCGCGAAGTCTGCCCGCGAGCACGAGCGCTGGCAATTGCGCCGTCACCGGCCAAAGCAAAAGAGCCGCTTCTCGGTGCGGAGGAATATGCGCCCGTCGAGGATGGCCGGCGTGGCGAAGACCTGCTCCCCCATGTCATTTCGAGCGAGAACATTCAACGTGTCGCCGGCCTCGTAAACAACCACGCGGCCCTTTTGCGATGCGGCGTAGATGCGGCCGTTCGCGGTGATGGACGAGGTGTAATAGCTGCCCTCGGCGTCGAGTCGCTCGGCCTGATAGCCGATGCTGCCGGTCTTCGTTTCGTAACACGACGCGAGACCGCCGTCCTTGACCGTGTAAACGCGCCCCTTGTAGCAGAGCGGCGAGGAGACGTAAGGCAGGTGGCGGTTGATTTTCCAGACGACGTGCGAGTCGGTGATGTCGCCACGGCCGCCGGGCTTGATGGCGAAGACCTGGTTCTCGGCGCGCTCAAACATGGACTGCATGTCCGCGTATTCCTGCCGCGTCACGGTCCCGTCCTTGTTCACGTCAATCTGGCTGAAGCGGTCTTTGAAGGGGCCGGCGGGAAACTCGTCCTTCACGAGCGTGCCGTTCTTGTCCTTGTCGTTCTGCGCGAGGAACTGCTCGAAAGGCGGCATCGCGATGCGGTCACCCTCGTCGCCGCCGACGTTCCAACTCGACACGATGAGCAACCCGTCGCCCGCAACCGGCGACGCGTTCGACACGCGTGCCATGCCGCGCGCGGACCAGCGTTCCCTGCCATCCTTCAAATCGTAGCTCTTCACCCACAACGAACCCGCGACAACGAGTTCCCCGGTGCTGCCATGACGCCACAGGAAGGGCGACGAGAAGCCGCGGCGAAACTCCGAGCGGTCGGTGCGCCAGATGTCCTTGCCCGTCTGCTTGTCCACCGCGAGCAGGAAGGAATTCATGTCCTGATCGCACACGAGGATGACCTTGTCGCCGGCGAGCAGGGGCGAAGTGGCGGCTCCAAACTCGACCACCGGCACGGGCAGCGGCTTGCGCCACTTTTCGTTGCCGTCGAAGTCGTAGGCGAGCAGGCCGAACGAGCCGAAGTAAACGTAAACGCGCTCGCCATCGGTGCAGGGCGTCGAGGCCGCGGGACTTCCGATGCGATGGAACGCCTCGAGCTTCTCCGCGGGGGCCGGCGCGCGCCACAAGATGCGGCCGTCCTTGCGGTCGAGGCAGAGCGTCTCAAGTTTGCCGCCCGCGTGGCCGGTGAGAAAAATGCGCTGGCCCCAGATGCAAGGCGACGAGTGGCCCTGCGGCAACTCGGTTTGCCAGACGACGTTCGACTTGGGCCCGAAGTGAGCCGGCGGATCACCGGGGCCGGCGATGCCAAGCCCGCCGGGTCCGCGGAACTGCGGCCAGTGCGAGTCGGCGGCGGGCGTGGTGGCGAGTGGGGCGGCGAGGAGGACGGCGAGATTGAGGATGTGCATCGGCGGAAGGTGAGAAGTCAGAAGTGAAGCGTGAAGCGTGAGGATTGAACGCCACTCACCCGGCCTGGAGTGCGGTGGCAGGGCGCCGCGGCGACACCGTTTTCATTTGCGAGTGGTTGCCCTTCAAAGCGGCGCGCCGCTTCGCCCTGCCGCCGCACTCCACACCGGGGATGCGCGGCCTTGCGGCGTCCGTTTGATTCGTGTCCATCTGTGATCGTGAAATCTTCAATTCGCCCGCGGGCGCGGCTTGGGCAGGTTCACCTTGGTTTTCTCCTCCGCGAGCTTCAGCAACTGCGCGGGCGTGACGAGGCGCCGCCAGTTGAGGAAGTCAGGCGCGGCTTGATCCTCGCGCGGGGCCTGCGACAGCGTGAGCGAGG
>Ga0194131_10002131_pt1 | contig 32851 bp, 35 predicted proteins | sample TA2KigO120mmetaG_FD_148631 | JGI IMG/M metagenome (GOLD analysis project Ga0194131, IMG submission 148631) | Freshwater microbial communities from Lake Tanganyika, Tanzania - TA2015053 Kigoma Offshore 120m | ecosystem: Environmental > Aquatic > Freshwater > Lake | place: Tanzania: Lake...
CGCGCCCGCTGCGGTGGCGCCGTCGGCGCCGGCCGAACCGCTCGACGACAATCCTTTCACGCCCGACGCGCTGGCGACCGAGCCGCCGCCCGCCGCGGCGCCCGGCGGCCTCACCATCGTGCCGCGCAAGTCGGTGGCCCAGGGCAAACGCGCCGCCAAGGTCGGCCAGCGCGAGCTCGATCTGGTGAGCGGCGAATACCGGCTGCCGCCGCTCGACATCCTGTCGTTGCCCTCGCGCGTGGCCATCGAGACCAAGATCGACGAGGAGGCGCTGGAGCAGAACGCGCGCCTGCTCGAGACCGTGCTCGACGATTTCGGCGTCAAAGGGCAGATCGTGAAGGTGCGGCCGGGGCCGGTGGTGACGCTCTACGAGCTCGAGCCCGCGCCCGGCACCAAGTCGAGTCGCGTCATTGGGCTCGCCGACGACATCGCCCGCTCGATGAGCGCGGTGTCGGCGCGCGTCGCGACCGTGCCTGGGCGCAACGTCATCGGCATCGAGCTGCCCAACGCGCGTCGCGAGACGGTGTTCCTGCGCGAGCTGCTGTCGACCCGCCACTACGAGGACACCCGGCTCAACCTGCCGTTGGCGCTGGGCAAGGACATCGGCGGCGACCCGGTGATCGCCGACCTCGCGCGCATGCCGCATCTGCTGATCGGCGGCACCACCGGCTCGGGCAAGTCGGTGGCGGTCAACACCATGATCCTGTCGCTGCTCTACCGCCTGCCGCCGGATCGCTGCCGCTTCATCATGATCGACCCCAAGATGCTGGAGCTCAGCGTCTACCAGGACATCCCGCATCTGCTGACGCCCGTCGTCACCGAGCCGCGCAAGGCGATCGTGGCGCTGAAGTGGGTGGTGCGCGAGATGGAGGACCGCTATCGCGCCATGAGCGCGTTCGGCGTGCGCAACATCGCGGGCTACAACGAGCGGCTGGGCGAGGCCAAACGCAAGGGCCAGGCGCTGACCCGCCAGGTGCAGACCGGCATCGATCCCGAGACGCGCCGCCCGGTGTTCGAGGAAGAGGAGATCGACCTCACGCCACTGCCCTTCATCGTGGTCATCATCGACGAGATGGCCGACCTGATGCTGGTCGCCGGCAAGGAGATCGAGGCGGCCGTCCAGCGCCTGGCGCAGATGGCGCGCGCCGCCGGCATCCACGTTGTCATGGCGACTCAGCGGCCGTCGGTCGACGTCATCACCGGCACCATCAAGGCCAACTTCCCGACCCGCATCTCCTTCCAGGTCACGTCCAAGATCGACAGCCGCACCATCCTCGGCGAGCAGGGCGGCGAGCAGCTGCTCGGCCAGGGCGACATGCTCTACATGGCCGGCGGCGGCAAGATCGCCCGCGTGCACGGCCCGTTCGTGTCCGACGGCGAAGTCGAGGAGGTGGTGCGCCATCTCCGGGCGCAGGGGGCGCCGGCCTACATCGACTCGGTCACCGACGATCCCGAGGGCGAGGAGGGCGGTCTCGGCCTGCCGGGCGAGGGCGAGGAAGGCGAGAGCGACCAGCTCTACGACCAGGCGGTGGCGCTGGTGGCGCGCGAGCGCAAGTGCAGCACGAGTTTCATCCAGCGCTACCTGCAGATCGGCTACAATCGCGCCGCCCGCATCGTCGAGCGCATGGAGCGCGAGGGCGTGGTCAGCGCGGCCAACCATGTCGGCAAGCGCGAGGTGCTGGCACGCGACATCGACAGTCGCGAGCGATGAGGTCGCGGGTCGGCGCCGTCCCGGCCATGGTGGCAGTCGCGGCGATTTGAGCTACATTGCCCCTTGGGGGCGAACGGGTTGAACGAACCATGACCGACAGCGGAGGGCCGGGAGAGCTGCCGACAGCGGGCGTCCGCCGCCGCCGCCGCATCCCGTTGGTGTGGCTGGTGCCGTTGCTGACCGGCTTGATCGCCCTGTGGCTCGCCTGGGACACCTACTCCAAGAAGGGTCCGACCATCACCGTCGCCTTCGACAGCGCCGCCGGCCTCACCGCGGGTCAGTCCCAGCTCAAGTACAAGAACGTGGTCATGGGCACGGTTAAGGCCATCGGCGTCGCCGCCGACCTCACCCATGTCGTCGTCACGATCGACACCGTGCGCGAGGCCGAGGCGCTCCTGACCGACAAGACGATCTTCTGGGTGGTGAAGCCCGAGCTTTTCGCCGGCAACATCACCGGGCTGGAGACGCTGCTGTCGGGCTCCTACATCGGCATGCGCCCGTCGGCCGAGCCGGGCCAGCTCAAGCGCGACTTCGTCGGCCAGCAGGACCCGCCGGTGCTGCAGGCGTGGGCCAAGGGCACGACCTATCGGCTGGAGACCAAGCGGCTGGGCTCGATCAGCTTGGGCTCGCCGATCTTCTTCCGCGACATCGAGGTCGGCACCGTGCTCGGCTGGGATCTCGGCGACCTCGCCAGCCGGGTCACCATCCATGCCTTCGTGCGCGCGCCGTACGATCAGTACGTGCGTGTCGACTCGTCGTTCTGGAACGCTTCGGGCCTGTCGATGAAGCTCAACGCCGAGGGCATCGCGGTGCAAATGGAATCGCTGCGCGCCCTGCTGCTGGGCGGTATCGCTTTTGACAGTCCGCGCGACAGCGGCCAGCCGGTCGCCGCGGCCAAGCGTCAATTCCCGCTCTATGCCAGCTTCGAGGCGGCGAAGTCGGCGGGCTTCGGCCGGCAGCTTCAGCTGCTGTCGTACTTCCCGGGCTCGGTCGCCGGGCTCGAGGTCGGCGCCGACGTGACGCTGCACGGCATCAAGGTCGGCGAGGTGACCGACGTCTCGCTGCTGTTCGATCCCAAGCTCGACCGCATCGTCGTGCCGGTCCGCTACCGGGTCGAAGCCGACCGCGTCATCAATATCGCCGCCGTCCAGAAGCTCGACGCCCAGTCGCTGGCCGAGAAGATGATCAAGCGCGGCATGCGGGCGACGTTGCAGGCGCCGAGCCTGCTGACCGGCCAGAAGATCGTCGTACTCGAGCGTGTGCCCGACGCGCCGCCGGCCGAGCTGCACCGCGACGGCGACACCTACATCATCCCGACCTCGGAAGTCGGCGGCTTCGACACCATCGCCCGCTCGGCCAACGAGCTCTTGTCCAAGCTCAATCGCATCGACTTCGACAAGATCGGCAAGAACATCGAAAGCGCCACCGTCGGCCTGGACAACACCATCAACGGCCCGCAGCTCAAGGCGACGTTGATCAACCTCGACAAGGCCATGGCGGCAGTGCAGGACTTCACGCGCCGGCTCGACCAGGACGGCGCGCCGGCGCTCAAGCGCCTGCCCGCCATCGCCAGCGAGCTGCAGGAAGCCATCGCCAAGGCCAACCGGTTGTTCGGCTCGATCAATGCCGGCTACGGCGACGATTCGCGCTTCCGCCGCGATCTCGACCGGCTGCTGCCGCAGCTGACCGACGCTGCGCGCTCGATCCGCGCCCTGTCCGATCTGCTGTCGCGTCACCCCGAGGCCTTGATCAAGGGCCGCACCAACACGGGCAAGGAATGAACGTGCTGTCACTCGACCGTCGCTGCTTCGCGCTCGGCCTGCCGCTGCTCTTGGCTGCCTGCGGTTCCTCGCCCGAGCCGCGCTACTACACCATCGTGCCGCGCTCCGGCCCGGCCTTGCCGCGCGGGCCCAAGATCGTGCTGCTGAAGGATATCGGTCTGGCAAGCTACCTCGATCGCCGCGAGATCGTGCGCTCGTCGGAGAGCTACAAGCTCGACATCATGGCCAACGACTGGTGGGGCGAGCCGTTAGGCAGCCTGCTCGGCCGCGTCCTGGTGGTCGAGCTGTCGCAACGTTTGCCCGGCAGCACGGTCTACGGCGAGAGCGGCGCCATCAATGCCGACTACAACGTCTCGGTCGGCGTCAACGTCCAGCGCCTCGACGCCGACAAGGCCGGCGCGCTGATCCTGGCCGCCCAGGTCGCCGCCGAGTTCAACCGGCCGCGCCGGCTGGCTGCGCGCAACTTCACCATCGCCAAGCCGCTGCCGACGCCGGACATCCCGGGCTTGGTGGCGGCGATCAGCGATGCGGTGGGCGAATTGGCCGACGGTGTCGCCGCATTGCTGCAGTAGGTGAGAACGCTGCGATGACCCGGCCGCAACTGCGCGAATGCCCGGGCTGCGGGTTGTTCCAGATCGTGCCGGCGATGGAACCAGACACGCGCGCGACCTGCACGCGCTGCGGCACGACACTGCGCGCGACGCGGACCAACTCGCTCGACCGTCATCTGGCGCTGACCCTGGCGGCGATGGTGCTGTTCGCCGTCGTGTGGCTCGCCATGCTGATGAAGGTCTCGACCGCGGGCATCGTGCGGACGACCACGCTCGACTCCGGGCCGGCCGAACTGATCGAACGCGGCCTGTGGCCGCTCGCGATCGCGGTGGCCTTCACCACCGCCTACGCGCCGCTCGGCAAGTTCCTGGCCACGCTCTACGTGCTGATCGGGCTCAAGATGCGCCGTCCGCCGCCCAACCTGCGCGACGCCTTCCTGTTTTCGCGCCGGCTCAACACCTGGTGCATGTTGGAAGTGCTGCTGCTCGGCGTGTTCGTGGCCTACACCAAGCTCGGCGATCTGGTGACCATCGAGCTCGGCCCGGCCGTCTATGCACTCGGCCTCCTGACCGTGGTCTGGGTGGCCGCCGAAACGGCGCTCGACCCCCATGCGGTGTGGGACGAAATCGAACGACGCGGCGAGACCCACGCGCCGCTGCCGGCCGAGCCATTGGCCACGTGGCGGCTGGGCGCGGCGGGCTGCGAGGGCTGCGGCCTGGTCGCGGTGCCGGCCGAGACCGACGGGCAGTGCCCGCGCTGCGGCTCTTGGCTGCACGAGCGCAAACCCAACGCCATCTCGCGCACCTGGGCGCTGGTGCTGGCCGCTCTGGTCCTCTACATCCCGGCCAACCTCTACCCGGTGCTGACGGTGGTTCAGCTCGGCGCCGGCCAGCCCAGCACCATCCTGGGCGGCGTCGAGGAGCTTCTGGCCTCGGGCCTCTATCCGCTCGCCCTGCTGGTGTTCTTCGCCAGCATCCTGGTGCCGCTGTTCAAGCTCCTCGGCCTCAGCGTCATGCTGGGGGCCGTCCAGCTCGGCCGGCCGCAGGCCGGCGCTGCGCTGCTGCTGCGCGAACGCACCTGGCTTTACCACGTCGTGGCGTGGATCGGCCGCTGGTCGATGGTCGACATCTTCATGGAATCGCTGCTGGGCGCGCTGGTCCAGTTCGGCCGCGCCGTGACCATCGAGCCCGGCGTCGGTGCGCTCGCCTTCTGCGCCGTGGTGTTCATCACCATTTTCGCTGCCGAGACCTTCGATCCGCGCCTGATGTGGGACGCCGCGGGGCGCAATCCGCATCGTCCGCTGCCGTCGGGGAATGCCGACACGGCGGCATCTCCAGCGACCCAGCCGATCAGGGCTTCCAGCGCAGGAAATTTCTGATCAGTCGCAACCCGGTGGCTTGGCTCTTTTCGGGATGGAATTGCGTGCCGGCAAGATTGTCGCGCCCGACGATCGCGGTGACCGGCCCGCCATAGTCGGTCGACGCCAGCACCGTTTCGGCACGGCTGGCTACGAGTTGGAAGGAGTGCACGAAATAGGCATGATCGCCCGCCGCGATGCCGTCGAGCAGGGCATGCGGTTTGAGCGCGCCGAGCTCGTTCCAGCCCATATGCGGGATCTTGAGATGGTCCTTGCCGGGATCGATGCGCACCACGTCGCCCGGGATCCAATCGAGGCCGGTGTGGACGCCGTACTCGACGCCGCGCGTCGCCATGAGCTGCATGCCGACGCAGATGCCGAGGAAGGGCCGGCCTTGCTCGATCACCGCACGCTGCAGGGTGTCGACCATGCCGGCCACGCCGTAGAGCCCGGCGCGACAGTCGGCGAAGGCGCCGACACCGGGCAACACGATACGATCGGCCTTGGCGACTTCGCTCGGCTTGGCGGTGACCAGCACACGGTCGTCCGTGCCGGCCTCCCGCGCGGCACGCTCGATGGCCTTGGCGGCGGACCGTAGGTTGCCCGATCCATAGTCGACGATGGCGACGGTCATCGGAACGTGTTCAGAGAACGCCCTTGGTGCTGGGTACAGCCGCGGCCTGCCGAGGGTCGATCTCGACCGCGACACGCAGGGCACGCGCCAAGCCCTTGAAGCAGCTCTCGACGATGTGGTGGTTGTTGTCGCCGTAGTGGTTCCACACATGCAGCGTCAATCCGCCGAGCTGGGCGAAGGCCTGGAACCACTCCTTGAACAGCTCGGTGTCCATGGTGCCGAGCTTGGGCTTGGAGAAGGTTACCTTCCAGATCAGGTAGGGACGATTGGATGCGTCGAGCGCCACCTCGGTGAATGTCTCGTCCATCGGGATATGGGCGGCGCCATAGCGGCGGATGCCGGCGCGATCGCCCAGCGCCTTGGCCAGGCACTCGCCGAGCACGATGCCTGAATCCTCGGTGGTGTGATGGTAGTCGATGTGGAGGTCGCCCTCGGCGCGCAGCGTGATGTCGATCAGGCTGTGGCGGCTCAACTGCTCGAGCATGTGGTCGAGAAACCCGATGCCGGTCTTGATGTCGTACTTGCCGGTGCCGTCGAGATTGATGGCGGCAGCGATACGTGTCTCCTTGGTGGCACGCGACACGAAAGCCCGGCGCCCGCCGGTTCCGGGAGTGGCGAGCGTCTGGCTGGCGGCAGGCATGGCTGCAGCCTTCTTGCGGTTGGCCGGGCGGGCCATTGGCATCCCTCTAGGTTGTCAGGCCGTTCATACAGGAACACGCGCGGCGCGGTCGAGCGCGACGCGCGTCAGAATGACGCCCAAAAGCACGATCGAGCCGCCCGCCACCCGGGCAACGGTCAGGGGATCGCCGAAAAACGCCGCCGACAGGCCCACGCCGGCCACCGGGATCAGGTACATGTAGACCATGACCCGGCTCACCCCCAACCGGTCGAATCCGGCGGTGAGGCCGAGAAAGGCGACGCCGACCGGGAAGATCGCGGTGTAGAGCCAGTAGCTCAGCAGGCGATCGTCGAGCCGTGCGAACTCGCTCAGCGAGTCGAACAGCAAGGACACCGGCAACAACGCCAGCGCGCCGATCAAGGTCGTCCAGGCCATCACCGGCAGCGCGCCCAGGCACAAATTGTAGGGCGCGCAGCGATCGACATAGAGTGCCCAGGCGAAAGCCGAGAGTATCCAAAGAAACGTGCCGTCGAGGCTGTCGGTGGCGAGCGTGACGTGGGTGAGCGAGTTGTTGACCACCAGGACGACGCCGGCGAAGGCGATGGCAATGCCGGCCCAACCGGTCGCCGACAGCCGTCGACCGCCGAGCCACGCCAGGATCGCCGAGAAAGCCGTGGTCGTGGTCATGACGATCGAGCCGACCGAAGGCGCAGTTCGCGCCATGGCGAGGCCCCAGCAGGCCTGGAACAGGGCGACGCCGATCAGCGCCAGCACGACCATCGGCACCCAGTCGCGGCGCGGCAGGCCGAGCGGCCGGCGCATCAATGCCATGACGATGAACAGGAAAAGCGCCGCCACGAGGTAGCGCGAGGCGCTGTAGAGCAGGGGACTCATGGCGCCCAGCACGTCCTTGGCGAACGGATAGCTCGAGCCCATGAGCATGACGGTACCGAGCATCATGAGGTCGGCGGTGAAGCGGTTGCTTCTCTCCTTCATTCTTTTCGAATCAGGTTCCTCGTCTCTCGGCGAGGGAGAGGAACATGAAAAGGAGTGCTCATTGCTTGGGCGCTGTCGACGCTTTCTGCGCGCCCCAGAAGCCGAACAGGGCGCCGGCGACGCGGCGAATCTGGATTTCCTCCGAGCCCTCGGTGATGCGGTAGCGGCGGTGGTGACGGTAGATGTGCTCGAACGGCGTGTGCCGCGAATAGCCGATGCCGCCGTGGACCTGGATGGCGCGGTCGGCGGCGTCGCACACCAGGCGGTTGGCGCGATAGTTGGACATCGCCACCCACTCGCTCACCTGCATGTGGTGCTGGCGGTCGAGATGCCAGGCGGTCTTGCGCACCAGGCCGCGCGTCATCTCGGCCTCGGTATGCAGCTCGGCGAGCGGGAACTGGATCGCCTGGTTGGTCGCCAGCGCCTTGCCGAACACCTTGCGGTTCTTGGCGTAGGCCACCGACATGTCGATGCAGTACTGCGCGGCGCCGAGGCTGGAGGCGGCCTGCCGGATGCGATTCTCGTGCACGAAGGTCTGCGCCACGTCGAGGCCGCGGCCTTCCTCGCCCAGCATGGTCGAGGCCGGCACTCTGACGTTCGTCAGCGACACCTCGGCATGGTCCGACGGCATGTTGAAGGTCCACCACATGTGCTCGACCTTGAAGCCCGGCGACTTGACCGGCACCAGGAAGGCCGAGATGCCGCGCGCATCGCCCGGCTTGCCCGAGCTGCGCGCGAACACCAGGTCGACGGTGGCGGTATGCATGCCGGTGTTGAACCGTTTCATGCCGTTGATCACCCAATCGGAACTCTGCTTGGTCGCCGTGGTCTCCATGAAGGTCGCGTCGGAGCCGTGATTGGGCTCGGTGAGACCGAAGGCGATGCGCTCCTTGCCGGTGAACATGCCCTCGAGATAGCGCTCCTTCTGCTCCTTGGTGCCGAAGCGGTGCAGCAGCAGGGCGACCGGGAAATTGCCGACAATCGAGCTCTCGTTCTGCAGGTCGTTGTGTAGGCCGAGCCCCTTGTGCGCCAGATGCTCGCGGATGACCGCCATGGCGAGATTGGAGCCGTCCTTGCCGCCCAGTTCCTTGGGCAGGCCGAAGCGCAGATGGCCGGCCTTGTCGGCGCGGCGGCGCATCTCGGCCAACAACGCCTCCCATTCGTGGCGCGGCTGGCCGTCATTGTCCCAGTCGGTTCGGGCGTGCTCGCGGCGATGGTCGAAGAAGCGGATATTGTCGTTCTCACGCTCCAGCGGCCGGATCTCGCGCTCGATGAACTCGTCCAGTTCCCGGAGATAGGCCGCAATATCGGCGGGAATGTCGAAGTCCATGGAGTTGCTCCTTCGGTAAACGTCCGTTCACCTCGTATCATTAGCGGCCGGCAAGTCGACGCGAAAGCGGCTGCCGCCGGGCTCTGTCGCCAAGCAAACGGCGCTGCCGCCGTGGCGCTGGGCGATCTGGCGCACCAGCGCCAGGCCGAGCCCGCTGCCGCGTCCCGCCTCGCCGGTCTCGGCAAGGCGATAGAACGGCTCGAAGATGCGCTCGCGCTCGGCTGCGGGGATGCCCGGGCCGTGGTCGACGACCTCCAGCCGGGCGATACCGCCAGGGTCGCCGCCCGAGTCGCTGACTGAGATGCCGATCGGCCCGTCGCCGCCATATCGTTTGGCGTTTTCCAGGAGATTGCGGATCAACCGGCGCAGCAGCAGGCGGTCCCCTAGGACGATGATCGGCGTACCCGCCGCTTCGAGGTCGTAGTGCGCCGCCTCCTCGGCGGCGAGTGCCAGAAGGTCGACCGGCTCTCGCCGTTCCAGCGCCGGCTGGGCGTCGAGCCGGCTCGTCAGCAGGATTTCCTCGATCAGGCGGTCGAGCTCGGCGATATCCTGCTTCAGGGATTCCCGCGTCTTGGCGTCGGCGCCATCGCCCAGCAGCGAAGCGGCGAGCGCGATGCGAGCCAACGGCGTCCGCAGCTCGTGGCTGCAGTTGGCGAGCAGCAGCCGGTGGGCCGCCACCAGTTCCTCGATGCGTTGGGCCGATCGATTGAAGCTCTGCGCCAGGGCCGCGACCTCGTCCCGTCCCTCGACTTTGACGCGCGCCCCGAGGTCGCTGCCGAAGCGGTCGACGCCGGCCTGCAGGCGCTCCAGGCGCCGTCCCAAGCCGCGCACCACGGGGTAGGCGCCGACCGCGACAGCCAGCGCGACCAGCGCCAGGAAGGCGGTGATCCAGAAGATCGGGTTGGTGCGTTCGCGCACCTGACGGGCGACCAGCCAGCGGCCGTCAGGCAGCCGAAGAGTGAAGTTTGGCCCGCCCGGCCCACGCCGCCAACCCGGGCGCGCCCGGTTGGGATCGAAGCGCGGTGGCGGCTTGCCCGCCATGGCGATCATGGCGCCGTCGGGCCGGTAGAGGGCGATGTCGAAGCGCAGCTTGCGATGCAACGCCTCGAGGGCCGCCTGCTGCTCGCGCGCCGGTGCCGCGGCGTCGGGCAGCAAGGCGCCGGTCAGCTCGGCCGCGACCTCGAAGTACTGCGGCGTGCGGCCTTCGTCCTCGGCCAGCCACCACAACAGCGCCGCTGCCCCGACGAACACGGCCAGCACCGCCAGGATGGCGAGATAGAACTTGAGGTAGAGGCGCTGCATGATGTCTACGCGCGGCTTCAGCGGTCTTGATCCCGCGCGAAGACGTAGCCCGCGCCGCGCACCGTCAATATCCGTCGCGGCTTCCTGGGGTCGTCCTCGATGGCGGCGCGGATGCGCGAGACATGGACATCGACCGAGCGGTCGAAGGCTTCGAGCTTCTCGCCCGTCAGGAGATCCATCAGCGCCTCGCGCGACAGTACGCGACCGGCGCGCTCGGCCAGAGCCAGCAGCAACGCGAACTGATAGGATGTGACGGCGCGTTCCTCGCCATCGACGCGCACCACGCGGGCGCCCTTGTCGATCTCCAGCCGGCCGAAGCGCAACATTTCGGCTCTGGCCGGCGCACTCTTGCGGCGCAGGATGGCGCGCAGCCTCGCCTGCAGCTCGCGCGGCTCGAACGGCTTGGCGAGATAGTCGTCGGCGCCGATTTCCAGGCCGACCACTCGGTCCATGGGTTCGCCGCGCGCCGTCAGCATCAAGATCGGCAGGTCGGAGACGGCGCGCAACCGACGGCAAAGTTCGAGGCCGTCGATGTCGGGCAGCATGAGGTCGAGGATCACCGCATCAAAGGCTTCGCGCTTGAGCAACGCCTCGCCCTCACGGCCGGTCTTGGCGAGCGTCAGGCGAAAACCCGCCCCGCCGAGATAGTCGGAAACCATCGTGGCGAGGCGGTCGTCGTCGTCGATCATCAGGACGCGTTCGGCCATTGCTGTAGTATCGGGCCGCCGCATCCCGGCTGTCATCCGTCTGGTCAGCCGCGCTTGGCCCAGTGATCGCCCCAGCTCTTGAAGAAGGCCTGGCGCTGCGCGGCGCTCAGCACGTTGCCGGCGTCGGTCAGCGCCCGCGTGAAGCGCCGGGAGGCCTCGTCGGCCGCCTTCATCTGCTCGGCCCGGATAGCCTCGATGCGCGCCGGATCGATGGTCGGCGCTTCCATCGCGGCCACCAACGCCTTGCGCGCTTCGACGCGTTTTTCGTTCAGCGGCTTCATGTCCTTGAAGGCGGTCTGCAGGATATCGGTGACCTTCTTCTTCTGCTCGGCCGTGGCGTCGGTCGCGTTCAGCGCCTTGCCGACGCGCTTCTCGATGCGTTGCTGGAAGGCGCCGGGGTCGAAGGCCTGGCCGTCGCTGCGCGCCTCGGCGACACCGGCGGTCATGGCAATGCTGCCGGCCAGCAGGGCGGCCATCACGGTTGTCAGGCTCTTGCGCCGGCTGGTGATCGGCTCGAGGTTGTTCGTCATGGTGGTCTCCATCGTCTTGAAGGGCGGGCTGCCCGTGATCGTGATATGGAGCCGCTCGGTTTCACCTTCCTCTCGCCAGTGTAAAGTTGCGTAAAGATGATCGCGTTACGGACCGAACGACTGACCTTGCGGCCCCTGGTCGAGACCGATGCCGAGGCCTATGCCGCCATGCGCTACCATCCCGAGGTGGCGAAGTGGCTGTCGCCGGCTGACGATGAGCCGCTTCGTGCGGCGCGGGCGTCGATCGGCCGCTTCGCCGCGAGCTGGCAGGAGCGCCGTTACGCCCCGTGGGGCGTGTTCCGCCAAGGCACGCTGATCGGCCATGGCGGCTTGAACTTCGTGCCGGAATTCGGCGAGACCGAAGTCCTGTGGGCGTTGCACCCCGACGCCTGGGGTCACGGCTATGCCACGGAAGTGGCGCGGGTCGCCCTTGCCTACGGCTTCGACGATCTTGGTCTGGAACGGATCTTCGCGATCACGCTTCCCGACAACACAGCCTCGCAGGCGGTGATGAAACGGCTTGGCCTCACGTACCGGCGCCGCGTCACCTACAAGGGGTTCACCGACATCGTCTGGTTCGACACGAATCGCGAGATCTGGAAAGCCGGCGCCATGCCGAACTCTTCGGTCGCATCGTAGCGGCGCTCAACCCAGCGGCCGGTGCCTGTCCGGTTGGGTCGTATCCACGCCATTCAGGACCCTCGAGGCCTGGCGATGGACGCCGGCATCACCAGCCGCCAGCACCGAGCCGTCGGAGTTGATGTCGAGTTCGGCGCCTTGCCAATCGGTGATCAGGCCGCCGGCGCCTTTGACGACCGGGACGAGGGCCGCGAAGTCGTAGAGTTTGAGCGTTGCCTCGACGACCAGATCGACATGGCCCGAGGCCAGCAGGCCATAGGCGTAGCAGTCGCCACCCCAACGGAAGAGCTTCACCCGCTGGGTCAACGCTTCGTGGCGCTTCTCGAAGGCGCCGGGGAACATGATCGGCGCAGTCGAGTACATGTAGGCCTGCGCGAGGTCGGGGCAGGGGCGCACGCGGATCGCCTGGCCGTTGAAGGTCGAACGCTCGCCATCGACGCCCAGCCAGCGCTCCCCGAGGATCGGCTGATCGATGATGCCCAGCACCGGCCGGCCGCGGCGGAGCAGCGCGATCAGCGTGCCGAAAATCGGGAAGCCGGTGATGAACGCCTTGGTACCGTCGATCGGATCGAGCACCCAGACGTACTCGGCGTCGGTCCGCACCGCACCATGCTCCTCGCCAAAGACGCCGTGCTGCGGCACGTGCTCGGTAAGCAGAGAGCGCATCGCGGTTTCGGCCTCGCGGTCGGCGATGGTGACGGGGCTGGAATCGGTCTTGTCGTCGATCGCGACGCTGGTGCGAAAGTAGCGCGAGACGATCGGCCGCGCGGCGTCGGCAAGACGATGCGCCAGAGCGACCAGCTCGGCGGGCACCGATCCGGTCACGATGATGATTCTGTCCCTAGGGCAGCGGCTTGGGCTGGTCGGACAAGGTGCGCAGGTAGGCGATCACGTCCGCCCGCTCCTGCTCCTTGGGCAGGCCGACAAAGGCCATCTTGGTGCCGCGCACGTAAGAGGTCGGCTTGAAGATCAGATGGTCGATATCGTCGTAGCTCCAGTCGCCTCCCTTGGCCACCAAGGCCGAGGAGTAGCTGAAGCCCTCGTGGCTACCCTTCTTGCGGCCGACGATGTTCCAGAGATTGGGTCCGACCTTGTTCAGTCCACCCTTGTCGACGGTGTGGCAGGTGAAGCACTGCTTCTGGAAGATCGCTTTGCCGGCCTCGATGTTGGCCGACGCGAGCTTGGGTCCGATCGGCGGCAGTTCCTGGGCTGGCGCTGCCGCTGCCGTCTGCGTCGGCGCTTCGTCGGACACCGCGAGCGCCGGTTTGTCGAGCTTGTGCGGGTGAACCAGGGCGTTGGAGACGTGGCCCAGCACCATCGCAAACAGCGCCGAGGCGAGAACGCAGCCCGCAACCGTGTTGAAACTCGCCATAGTCTGATCCCGCAGCGGCAAAAAATCCGGACGTTGCTGTAGCACGCCCGCGACGCCACCAGTAGTATCCGATCGCGGTCCGAGGCTCGCGCGGCGGAACGTCGCAAGTGTCGGATTTAGCGGGCTTTTTCGCCTTTTGCTGGACGATTGACGCAGGCGATCCGGCGGGCGAAACAACCGCGCAACGAGGCCCAGACGGGCGGTCGGCAGATACGCGGGCGCGGGAGAACCGGTCGATGGCAAAGGCGCGAAAGGATGGTCGTGGCGACAGCGGCGCGGCCGGCAACACCATCGCCTTTCAGGGCGAGCCGGGCGCCAATTCCGACATGGCCTGCCGGGCAGCCTTTCCCTACATGGCGACTCTGCCCTGTCCGACCTTCGAGACGGCCATGGCGGCCGTGCAGGCAGGCAAGGCCGAACTGGCGATGATTCCGGTCGAGAATTCGATCGCCGGCCGCGTCGCCGATCTGCACAGCCTGCTGCCCCACACCAGGCTCAAGATCATGGCCGAGCACTTCCAGCGCGTCGAGCATTGCCTGGTCGCCGTGCCGGGCGCGACGTTGAAGTCGATCAAGACGGTGAAGAGCCACGTCCAGGCCCTGGCCCAGTGCCGCAACTTCCTGAAGAGGCACCGTTTTGCTCCGGTGGTGCACGCCGACACCGCAGGCGCTGCGCGCGAGATCGCCCAGGACGGCGACCGTGACGTCGGCGCCATCGCGTCGTCGCTGGCGGCCCGCATCTACGGCCTGAAGGTCCTGGCGCGCAACATCGAGGACGCCGACCACAACACGACGCGCATGCTGGTGTTCTCGCGCGACGAGGCAACGCCCGACTGGCGCACGGTGCAGTGCATGACGGCTTTCCTGTTCAGGGTGAAGAGCCGACCCGCCGCGCTCTACAAGGCGCTGGGTGGCTTCGCCACCAACGGCATCAACATCGTCAAGCTCGAGAGCTATCTGTCCGGCGCGCATTTCGAGCAGGCGCAGTTCTATGCCGAGGTCGAAGGTCATCCCGAGCAGCGCGGCGTCCGCCTGGCGTTCGAGGAGCTCGGCTTCTTCTCCGAGGAGTTCAAGCCGCTCGGCACCTTCCCGGCTCATCCCTTCCGTCGCAAGGGCTGGGACGCTCCGACACGACCGGGCACCTGAGATGCCGCAGCAGCCGATCCGCATCGCGCCCTCCATCCTGTCGGCCGACTTCGCCGCGTTGGGCCGCGAGATCGAGGCGGTGACGGCGGCCGGCGCCGACTGGATCCATGTCGATGTCATGGACGGCCACTTCGTGCCCAACCTCACCATCGGCCCGATGGTGGTGAAGGCCTTGCGTCGGCACAGCAAGCAGCCGTTCGACGTGCATCTCATGATCTCGCCGGTCGATCCCTTGGTGCCGGCCTTTGCCGACGCCGGCGCCGACGTGATCTCCTTCCACCCCGAGGCCGGACCGCACATCCATCGCACGATCCAGCTCATCCGCAGCCTCGGCAAGAAGGCGGGCGCCGTGCTCAATCCGGGCACGCCGCTCGGTGCCATCGAGCAGGTGCTGGGCGATCTCGACCTGGTGCTGGTGATGAGCGTCAATCCGGGCTTCGGCGGCCAGGCTTTCCTCGACAGCCAGCTCGCCAAGATCGCCGCCCTACGCAAGGCGATCGATGCCTTGGGCAAACGCATCGATCTCGAGGTCGATGGCGGGGTCAATGCCGAAACCGCCAAGCGTTGCGTCGCTGCCGGCGCCGATGTGCTGGTCGCCGGCACCGCGGTATTTGCCGGCGGTCCCGACAAGTACGCCGCCAACATCCGCGCGCTCCGCGCATGACGGCGGCGCAGCAAGCCCTGGCGATCGCCCGCATCGCTGCCGGCCAGGGCACCCCCGAAGCCAGGGCGCGGGTCATTGCTTGGGACCGCCTGCAGGGCATGCTGTCCAAGCTCGATTCCAAAACCTCGGCGTTGCTGCGCTTCAACGCCATCGTCGTGGCGGCGCTGGCCTATCTCGTCGTGGTGAGCGCGGCCGATCCGTTCGCCGCAGCCGGTGCTGCCGTCAAGCTGGCCGGCAAGATCGTCGGCCATGTCAGTCTTCTCGCCAGCGTCGTGAGTTGCGGATTCGCTTTCCCGGTGATCAATGTCGAATGGCAGTTCTTTGGCAGCCGACTGGATCGCGCGGACGATGACGGGACGGAGTTCGACGACGCCGCTCTGCAACGGTTCGGCGATCTGGTGACGAGTCGCACGCGACTCTACTCCTGGGCATGGCGGCTGGCCGTGACGGGCGGCATTGGATTTGCCATGCTGGTCGGCCTCGCTACCTTGCACTGATCATGACCGACCTGATCCTGCATCACTATCCGACCTCGCCGTTCTCCGAGAAGGTGCGCGTCGCTTTCGGCATCAAGCGGCTCTCCTGGAGGTCGGTGCATATCCCCAACATCATGCCCAAGCCCGAGCTGATGCCGCTCACCGGCGGCTATCGTCGCACGCCGGTGCTGCAGATCGGCGCCGACGTCTATTGCGACACCCAGCTCATCATGCTGGAGCTGGAGAAACGGGCGCCGCAACCGTCGCTGCTGGCGGCCGGCCAGGCAGGCGAGGCGCGCGCGCTTGCCATGTGGGCCGATCGCGCCATCTTCTGGCCGGCGGTCGGCGTGGTGATGGGCGCGATCGCCGACAAGCTGCCCGAAGCCTTCCACAAGGATCGCAGCGAATTTTCCGGCCGGCCGTTCGATGCGACGCGGTTGAAAGCGGCGGCACCGGCGGCGCGCGATCAGACCTACGCCCAGCTCGCGCTGGCCGAGGCGATGCTGGCCGATGGCCGACCCTTTCTCATCGGCGGATCACCGACCTTGGCCGACTGCGCACTCTACAACCCGGTGTGGTTCCTCAAAGAGCGCCTGGGGGCGGGAAGGGCCGTGCCGCCTCTCGACCGGCTGCCGGGGGTCGTCGCCTGGTCGGAGCGCATGAAGGCTTTCGGCAACGGGAGCCCGGCCGCCATGACCGCGGCGCAGGCGCTCGATGTCGCGCGCGCCGCCGCACCGTTGCCGAGCGAGGTCGACCGCGCCGACCCGAGCGGTCTTGCGGCGGGCCAGGAGGTCAGCGTTACGCCCGACGACACCGGCCGTGTGCCGGTGACGGGTGTGCTCGTCGGCCTGACACCCGACCGCGTTTCGGTGAGGCGCAGCGATCCCGGCGTCGGCGACATCGTCGTCCACTTCCCGCGTGCGGGGTTTGTCATCTCGGCGTTATAGCGCGACCTCGCCCTTCAGCACCGGCACGCAGCGTCCGCCGACCGTGGCGCGGATGCCGTCGGCGGCCCGACGGGCCATGCAGGCGAGCCGGCTCGGCCGACCCATCTCGGCACCCTGCGTGATGTCGTAGCGCGCTTCGCTTGCTTGCGTCAGCGACAGCAGCAAGGCGGCGAGCGGCGCTGCGGCACTGCCGGTCGCCGCATCCTCGATCGTGCCCGACAGCGGCGAGAACATGCGGGCGCGCAGATTGATCGCGCCCGCGGTGAGGCGATCGCGAGCATAGAGATAGAGCGGCAACCGACGCGGGCCAAGGGCCGGGAACGCGGCAACGGCCTCCCTGAAGCGAGAGATGTCCGGTGCGGCGCGTCGGAGCGCATCGCTGGTGATTTCCGCGACCACGAAAGCATTGCCGACCGAAGCGATCACCGGACGATGTGCCGAGACGACGATCTCGCTGGCATCGACGCCGATGCAAGCCGCCAGCAGGTCGACCGGCATCTCGGCGCCGAGCGACAACGGCTGCGGTGCCGCGATGGTGACGAGGCCCGCGCCGTCGGCGCGCACCTCGACCAGGCCGGCGATCTCCTCGAAGCGCAGCACACCGTCGTGGCCACGTCCCATGGCGTTGAGCACCCAGCCGGTGCCGACATTGGGATGGCCGGCAAACGGCATCTCGGCGGTACGGCTGAAGATGCGCACCCGCGCGGTGTTGGCACGATCGGCCGGCGGCAGCACGAACGTCGTCTCACTGAGATTGAATTCGGCGGCCAGCGCCTGCATCTCGCCATCGCTCAGCCCGTCAGCGTCGGGAAACACCGCCAGGGGATTGCCGCCGAAACGGCGGTCGGTGAAGACGTCGACGGTGACGAAGGAAAAGGCGCGCATGGCCGGCGGTCAGACGACCTCGACTCCGACCTCGGCGGCAATGCGGTGCAACCCGGCGATCGACCGCGCCGTGGCGTTGCGTCCGTCCTGCGGGCAATGCGTCTCGATGCTAGCCAGCACCTCCTTGGTTCGCGCACCCTTCAACAGTCGCTTGAGTTCCGCCGCCCACGGCACGTCACCGTCGCCCAGCGGCACGGTGCGCTTGGTCCCGAGATCGCGATCCTTCAGATGGATCGCCGTCGTCAGCGGCGCGAGAAAGGCGATGTCGGCGTCGCTCGGCCGTTCGCCGGTCGACCAGGCGTTGGCGAAGTCGACCAGAGGCCGGAGATAGGTCGGCTGCTCCGGTGACGGCTCGCTCCGCTCGAACGTTTCTTCCTCTTCGTCATCTCCCGGCTCTTTGCCGGCCCATTCCTCGACCGACTTGAAGAAGGCGGCAAGCTCGGCAACGTTGCCGACGTTGCACACCGGTTCGTTCTCGAGCTGAAGGGTGACGTCGTAGTGGTTGGCCAAGGTCAGCAGCTTGCTGAGATCCTTGGTCAGAGCGATAAGATCGGCGGGTCGAAAGCTGTCATAGCGCAGGTAGCTGAAGATCCTGAGATGGGGCGCACCCAGGATCACCGCGATCTGCATGGCATGGCCTACCCAGTCCTCGATCGGGCAGAGAGTGGGGTCGAAGGCGAAATCGACCTTGCCGTTGGTCGCGTGCCTGCCCGGGGCCTGCCATTTGAATGCCGGAGAGACGAACGCTGGAACGCTAATGCCGGCTTTCTCCAGGGTCCGGCTGATATGGATGATCTCCTCGGTCTTCATGGCGAGTAGGTTGCGGCCACCGACCGTTCGCATGTCGAGGCGACTGAGGCCGTGTTCGTGGGCAAAGGAGATCATTTCATCGAGTGATGGCCCGATTTCGTCACCGATGACGGAAAGCTGAAGACGGGGGAGAGTCATTTCGCGAGCCTACTATGTCGACAATACTTTGGCTAAAGTCGAATGTGCGACCGATGGAGACAGCATGAGCGACGATGCGGCGATCTTCGTAGGGGCGAGCGACGTCGACCGGTTTCTCCTCTTGAAATTTGCAAATCGACACGGCCTCGTCGCTGGCGCCACCGGCACCGGCAAGACCGTGACCTTGCAGACTCTCGCCGAGGGCTTTTCGACGTTCGGCGTGCCGGTCTTCATGGCCGACGTGAAGGGCGACCTGTCGGGGATCGGGCAGCCGGGCGGCGACAATCCGCGCGCCGTCGAACGAGCCAGCCAGCTCGAGATCGAAGGCTACGGCGGTCGGGCATTTCCGGCCGTCTACTGGGACCTGTTCGGCGAGAAGGGTCATCCGGTTCGCACCACCGTGACCGAGATCGGTCCGGTGCTGATGGCGCGCCTGCTGCAGCTCAATGCCACGCAAGAGGGCGTGCTCAACATCGTCTTCAAGGTCGCCGACGAGCAAGGCCTGCTGTTGCTCGACTTCAAGGACTTGCAGTCGATGCTGCAGTGGACGGCCGAGAATGCCGGCTCGCTGACCGCCAAGTACGGCAATGTCTCCAAGCAGACGGTCGGCACCATCCAGCGCGCCTTGCTCACGCTCGAGGCCCAGGGCGGCGCCCGGTTCTTCGGCGAGCCGGCGCTCGATCTCAGGGACATGATCGGCCGCGATCCGTCGGGTGCGGGCTTGGTCAATGTGCTGGCCGCCGACCGTCTGATGCAAAGTCCGCGCCTCTACGCCACCTTTCTGCTGTGGCTGCTGTCGGAGTTGTTCGAGGCCATGCCCGAGGTCGGCGATCTCGATCGGCCGAAGTTCGTGTTCTTCTTCGACGAGGCGCACCTTCTGTTCAACGATGCGCCGAAAGCGCTGCTCGACAAGATCGAGCAGGTGGTGCGGCTGATCCGCTCCAAAGGCGTCGGTGTCTACTTCATCAGCCAGAACCCGCTCGACATTCCCGAGTCGGTGCTGGGACAGCTCGGCAACCGTGTCCAGCATGCGTTGCGGGCGTTCACGCCGCGCGATCAGAAGGCGGTGAAGACGGCCGCCGACACCTTCCGGCCGAACAAGAAGTTCAGCGCCGCCGAAGCCATTGTCGAGCTGGGTGTCGGCGAGGCGCTGGTGTCCTTCCTCGACTCCAAAGGCGTGCCCGAGCCGGTCGAACGCTGCTTCATCGCCCCGCCGCGTGGCCGGATCGGGCCGGCGACCGACGCCGAGCGGGCCGCAACGCTGAAGGCGAGCCTGCTCACCGGCAAGTACGAACGCGCCATCGATCGCGAGTCGGCCTACGAGGTGTTGACTGAACGGACCAGCGGCGGACACGGCGCGCCTGTCAAAGCTGAACCCACGGCCGGCCGCAGCCGGCGCGGCCAATATGATGCGGCGCCGCCGGCCGACGCGGCGGGCCGCTCCGGACCATGGGGACACACGCGCATCCCGCAGACGGAGTCCACGCCGCAGCCATCGCCACGGAGGTCGCCGGCGCCGCCGCCTGCACCGAAGACGCCGGCTCGCCGCAGCGATTCGATCGGTACCACCATCGCCAAGACCGCCACCCGCACCGTGACCAATGTCATCGTGCGCGAAGCGACCAAGGCCGTCATGAAGAACGGCGGTTCGATCCTGCGCGGCGTGCTGGGCTCGATACTGAGGTGAGGCTCAGGCCAGCCGGTCGAGTTCCTTGACGATGGCGTCACCCATCTCCTGGGTGCCGACCTTCTTCACGCCGTCGGCCTTGCCGCCGGCCAGCAGGTCGGCGGTGCGATAGCCCGCCTTCAACACGTTCTCGACCGCTGTCTCGACCAGGTCGGCTTCCTTGCCGAGGTCGAAGGAGTAGCGCAGCATCATGGCGTAGGAGAGCGTCTCGGCGAGCGGGTTGGCGAGGCCCTTGCCTGCGATGTCGGGCGCGCTGCCGTGGATCGGCTCGTACAGCGCCTTGCGCCGGCCGGTGGCATCGGGCGCGCCGAGCGATGCCGACGGCAGCATGCCGAGCGAGCCGGTCAGCATCGAGGCTTCGTCCGACAGGATGTCGCCGAACAAATTGTCGGTGACGATGACGTCGAACTGGCCGGGTGCGCGGAGGAGCTGCATGGCCAGCGCATCGGCGTACATGTGCTCGAGCTTCACGTCGGCGTACTTCTCCTTGTGCAGCTTGGCCGCCTCCTCGCGCCACAGCACGCCGGTGTGCATGACGTTGGCCTTCTCCGACGAGCAGACCTTGTTGCGGCGCTTGCGCGCCAACTCGAAGGCGACGGCGCAGACGCGGCGGATTTCATTCGCCGTGTAGCGCTGCGTGTCGAATGCCTCGATCTCGCCCTGGGCGTTGGTGTGCCGGCCGCGCGGTTCGCCGAAATAGACGCCGCTCGTCAGCTCACGGATGATCATGATGTCGAGCCCCTTGACGATCTCGGGCTTGAGCGAGCTGGCGTCGATCAGCGCGTCGAACACCTTGGCCGGTCGCAAGTTGGCGAACAGGTCCATTTCCTTGCGTAGGCGCAACAGGCCGCGCTCGGGCTTCTTGTCGAACTCGACATTGTCCCACTTCGGTCCGCCGACCGAACCGAACAACACCGCGTCGGCCTCCAATGCCGTCTTCATGGTCGCGTCGGCGAGCGGCACACCGTGCTTGTCGAGCGCCGCGCCACCCACGACGTCTTCGGTGATGTCGAAACCGACGGCGCGTTTCTTGCCCATCCAGGCGATGATCTTGCGCACCTCGTTCATGACTTCGGGGCCGATGCCGTCGCCAGGCAGCACCAACAGATTGCGATTGGACGCCATTGTCTTCTTTCTCTCGAGAGTCGATGTCAGGAGGTGTGCAGCCAGGGCTGCGCCTCTTTCTGGCGCGCCTCGAAAGCATCGATGTCGGGCGCCTTCTCCATGGTGAGCCCGATATCGTCGAGGCCGTTCAGGAGGCAGTGCTTGCGGAACGGATCGATGTCGAAATGAACCGTGCCGCCGTCCGGGCCCTTGATCTCCTGCTTCTCGAGATCGATCTCGATGACGGCATTGGAGCCGCGGCTGGCGTCGTCCATCAGCTTGGCGATGATCTCCTTGGAGACCTTGATCGGCAGGATGCCGTTCTTGAAGCAGTTGTTGTAGAAGATGTCGGCGAAATCCTCGGAGATGACGCAGCGGATGCCGAAGTCGAGCAACGCCCACGGCGCGTGCTCGCGGCTCGAGCCGCAGCCGAAATTGGGGCCGGCGACGATGATCTTGGCGTTCTGGTAGGCCGGCTGGTCGAGGACGAAATCCTTCTTCTGGCCGTCGGCCGTCCAGCGCAGCTCGTAGAACAGGCCATCCTTGAGCCCGGTGCGCTTGATGGTCTTCAGGAAGTTCTTGGGGATGATCATGTCGGTGTCGACATTGACCATCGGCAGCGGCGCGGCGACGCCGCGCAGCGTCGTGAATTTTTCCATGAGGTCCCTCGCGAAACGCCGGAATAAACGGGCTTTTGCCGGCGGGGTCAAGCCGCGCCAGCCGGCCCGGGACGGCGCTATTGCCGGGTCAGGACTGCGCCGGCCATCTTGTCGTGCAGACCCTGCTTGCGGGCCGAGAAGGCGACCGCCAGGCAGGCGATGATCGCAGCAAGCCAAACGATCCAAGACAGGCCGGCCCCGACCAGCCAGGCGGCATTGGGGAGGTAGATCGGCCAGGCGCGCAAGGTCGCCATGCCGAGACCGAGCTGGGCGCCGTCTGCAGTCGAGACGCGAATGCCGAGGGCCCGCTTGCCCAAGGTGGCGCGCGCCGACGAGCTTTCCTGAAAGGCGAAGTAGGCCCAGACAACGAGGGACGAAACCGCCACTAAGCCGGTCGGCATCGAAGCTTGAATGTTCTCAATGACGGTTTGCCAATCGACCATCTCGGTGATGGTGACGGGCATCGGAAAAAACAGCGCGATGATCTGCGTGACGACGATCAGAATGATGCCGTCGATGATCGCCGCGACGACCCGCAGCCAGAATCCGGCATAGCGCACCGTGCCGTCCTGCCGCGGCTGGGCATCCCATACCGGAGGCGGCGGTGGCGGGTTGGCGGAACCCGAATTCGGCACGCTGGCCATGGCGGTCTCCCCCGAAGCAATCGTCGAAACGAGCTTATCACGGGCACTGGCAAAGAAAACGGGCGGTGCCTTGCGACACCGCCCGAAGCTCGCCGTCGACCGGTCGGGGGCGACTACTGGAAGTCGCGCACGTCGGCCAGCGTGCCTTTGATCGCCGCCGCCGCCGCCATCGCCGGACTGACCAGATGGGTACGGCCGCCGCGGCCTTGCCGGCCCTCGAAGTTGCGGTTGGAGGTCGAGGCGCAACGCTGGCCGGGTTCCAGCCGGTCGGCGTTCATCGCCAGGCACATCGAGCAGCCCTGGACACGCCATTCGAAGCCGGCCTCGAGGAAGATCTTGTCCAGCCCTTCCTTCTCGGCCTCGGCCTTGACCAGACCGGAGCCTGGCACGACCATCGCCGAGACGCCCGGCGCCACCTTGCGGCCGCGCGCGATCTCGGCGGCGGCGCGCAAATCCTCGATGCGGCCGTTGGTGCACGAACCGATGAACACTCGATCGATCGGCACGTCGACCAGGCGCGTGCCCGGTGTGAGGCCCATGTAGGCGAGCGAGCGCGTCCACGCCTCGCGGCGATTTTCGTCCGGTGCGTTGGCCGGGTCGGGAATCACGTCGGTGATGGGCAGCGCATCCTGCGGGCTGGTGCCCCAGGTCACCATCGGCGGGATGTCGGAGGCGTTGAAGTCGAGCCGGACGTCGAAATTGGCGCCCTTGTCGCTCGGCAGGCGTCGCCACTGGCCGAGCGCCAGGTCCCAGGCACCGCCCTGGGGTGCGTAGGGCCGATCCGCGAGATACTTGAAGGTCGTCTCGTCGGGCGCGATCAGGCCGGCGCGGGCGCCCGCTTCGATCGACATGTTGCAGACCGTCATGCGGCCTTCCATCGTGAGCTCGCGGATGGCGCGGCCGGCATACTCGATGACGTAGCCGGTGCCGCCGGCGGTGCCGAGCCTGCCGATGATGGCCAGGATCACGTCTTTGGCCGTGACGCCGAGCGGCAGGCTGCCTTCGACGGCGACGCGCATGTTCTTGGCGGGCCTCTGGATCAACGTCTGGGTGGCGAGCACGTGCTCGACCTCCGATGTGCCGATGCCGAAGGCGAGCGCACCGAACGCGCCGTGCGTGGAGGTGTGGCTGTCGCCGCACACGATGGTCATGCCGGGCAGGGTCAGGCCCTGCTCGGGGCCGATCACGTGCACGATGCCGCGCCGCGGGTCGTCCATGCCGAAATAGGGCACCCCGAAATCGGCGACGTTCTTCTCCAGCGTCTCGACCTGGACGCGCGATTCCTCGTCCATGCCGCCTTCGCCGACCGGCGTGGTCGGCGTGTTGTGATCGGCCACCGCGATGGTGGCGTCGGTCCGGTGCACCGGGCGGTTGGCCATGCGCAGGCCCTCGAAGGCCTGCGGGCTGGTCACCTCGTGCACCAGATGCCGGTCGATGTAGAGCACGCAGGTGCCGTCGTCCTGGCGATGCACGACATGGGCGTCCCAGATCTTCTCGAACAAGGTGCGCGGCGGCGGTGGCGGTGGCGGCGGCTCAGCCGACTTCTTGCGGAAGGCCATGGCCTGCCTACTTCTTGCCGCCGCTCTTGGCGGCGCGCACGTTCTTGTCGTCCCGGGGCTTTTCCTTCTTGATCTTCTCGCGCTTGGGCCGCTTGGTCGCCTCCTCGGCCTGCTCGGCGATCAGCTCGCGTTGCGCTTCGATGTCCTCGGCGATGCGGCTCGCCTTGCCGCGCAGGTCGCGCAGGTAGTAGAGCTTGGCGCGGCGCACCACGCCCTTGCGCACGACCTCGATCTCCCAGATGCCGGGGCCGTACAGCGGGAAGACGCGCTCGACGCCTTCGCCGAAGCTGATCTTGCGCACCGTGAACGAGGAGTTCACGCCGGCATTCTTGCGGCCGATGCACAGGCCTTCGTAGACCTGGATGCGCTCGCGGTTGCCTTCCTGCACTTTGACGTGCACGCGCAACGTGTCGCCAGGTTCGAAACGCGGCACCGGCCGTTCGGCCTGCACCTTGTCGATCGTGGCCTGAGCCAGCGTGTCGAGAATGTTCATCGCATCCGTCCTTTCGTCACTTCTCTTCGTTCACCTTCGCGGTCCGCCGGCGAGCCCATAGGTCGGGCCGCCGCCGCCGCGTGATCTCTTCCCGCTGGGTCCTCCGCCAATCCGCGACCTTGCCGTGGTGGCCCGAGACCAGAACCTCCGGCACGCGCCGTTCGGTCCCATCGGGCCCGATCCAGCTCGCGGGCCTGGTGTAGTGCGGATACTCCAGCAATCCGTCCTCGAAACTCTCCTCACTCGCCGACAGGGGCTCGCCCATGACGCCGGGCAGCAGCCGCACGCAGCAATCCATCACCGCCAATGCCGCGATCTCGCCGCCCGAAAGCACGAAATCGCCAACCGAGATCTCCTCCAGCGCGTGGGCTTCGATGACGCGCTCGTCGACGCCCTCGAACCGCCCGCATACCAACACCACGCCCGGCCCCGCCGCCAGTTCCCGGCCGCGCGCCTGGGTGAACGGCGCGCCGCGGGGGGACAACAGGACCTTCGGCACCGCCGCCATGTCCGGCGATCGGACGACAGCCGCGATCGCCGCCGACAGGACGTCGGGCTTCATCACCATGCCGACGCCACCGCCGAACGGAGCGTCGTCGACCGTGCCGTGGCGGTCCATCGCGAACCGGCGAATGTCGACCGCTTCCAGCGACCACACGCCTTCCGTCAATGCCTTGCCGGCCAGACTTGCGCCCAGCGGGCCCGGAAACATCTCCGGGAAGAGCGTCAGCGCCACGGCGCGCCACACCTTGCCTTACCCCTCCTTCATCTCTGCGCCCGCCAGCACACCGGCTGGCGGATCGACCACGATCTTGCCGCCTTCGACGTCGACCTCGGGCACCGCTTCGTCGGTGAAAGGTAGCATCACAGAACCGCGTGACGCCGTGCCGCCCGAAATCTCCATCGTCCGTCCTGCGCCGAAATCGTGGAAGGCAACGACCTTCCCCCAATCGCGGCCGTCCCGACCGACAGCCGGCAGACCAACCAAGTCCGCCTCGTACCACTCCCGCTCGCCAGTCGCCGGCAATCGCTCGCGCTCGACGTAGAGTCGCAATCCACGTATCGCCTCGGCCGCCGTCCGATCGGCTACGCCCTCGATCCGGGCCAGCACGGCACCCTTGCTGGTGCTGAGCGCCTCGACCCGGTACCGCCTGCTCCCCGTCTCGTCCGACAGGTCGCCGTAGGAGGCGAGCGCCATCGGATTCCCGGTGAAGCTCCTGATGCGCACCAGGCCACGCACGCCGTGCGGCGCCGCCACGATGCCGAGCAGGACGCGGCCCTTACTCATCGCGCAGGCTCGTCAGCTTGCGGCCGCCTCCTTCTCGCCGCCTTCGGCCGCGCCGGCCGCGGCCTTCATGCGCTCCTGCGCCTTGGCGCGCGGCTGCGGCTTCTTGGTCTGCTCGCGCCGCTCGCGCGGCTTCATCATCTCGGCCTGGGCCAGGAAGCGCGCCACCCGGTCCGACGGCTGGGCGCCGGCCTTCAGCCAATGCGCGATGCGCTCCTTGTCGAGCGTGACGCGCTGGGCGTGTTCGCGCGGCAGCAGCGGATTGTAGGTGCCGAGCTTCTCGATGAAGCGGCCGTCACGCGGGCTGCGCGAATCGGCGACTACGATGTGGAAGAACGGCCGCTTCTTGGCGCCGTGACGGGTCATGCGGATAGCAAGCATTCTTTCTCCTTCGACAATTTCAGCGCGGGAAGCCGGGCGGCGGCATCATGCCTCCGAGGCTGCGCATGAATCCTTTCTCTCCGAGCTTGTTGACGCGTTTCATCATCTTCAGCATGTCGGCATGCTGCTTGAGCAGCTTGTTGACGTCCTGCACCTGAACGCCCGAGCCTTTGGCGATGCGCTTCTTGCGCGAGGCGTGGATGATGTCGGGGTTGCGCCGCTCCTTGGGCGTCATGGCGAGGATCACCGCCTCCTGACGCTTGAGCTGGCCCTCGTCGATCTTGGCTTTGGACATCGCGGCCTTGGCCTGCATGGCGCCCGGCAGCATGCCCATCAAGCCCGACAAGCCGCCCATCTTGCGCAGCTGGCGGAGCTGGCTCAGCAGGTCGTCCATGTCGAACTGACCCTTGCGGACCTTGGCCGCGAGTTTCTCGGCGTCTTCCTTCTCGATCGTCTCGGCGGCGCGCTCGACCAACGAGACGATGTCGCCCATGCCGAGGATGCGGCCGGCGATACGGTCGGGGTGGAACGGTTCCAGCGCATCGAACTTCTCGCCGACGCCGATCAGCTTGACCGGCCGGCCGGTGACGGCGCGCATCGAGAGAGCCGCACCGCCGCGCGCATCGCCGTCGACGCGGGTCAGCACGATGCCGGTCACGGCAAGCCGCTCGTTGAACGCCTTGGCGACGTTGACCGCATCCTGGCCGGTCATGGCGTCGGCGACCAGCAGGGTCTCCTTGGGCTTGGCGAGGTCGCTGATCTCGGCGACCTCCTTCATCAACTCCTCGTCGATGGCGAGCCGGCCCGCCGTGTCGAGAATCAGGACGTCGAAGCCTTCGCGCCGCGCCGCCTCCAGCGCCCGCCGCGTGATGGCGAGCGGCATCTCCAAGGGCACGATCGGCAGCGTCGGCACGCCGGTCTGCTCGCCCAGCACCTTGAGCTGCTGCTGCGCTGCCGGGCGGCGGGTGTCGAGCGAGGCCATCATGACCTTGCGTTTGGTGGCGAACGTGCCGCCGAACTCGGCGGACATGCCCTGCGGGCCCTGGCTCAGGCGATAGCCGATCTTGGCCGACGTCGTGGTCTTGCCGGAACCCTGCAGGCCCACCATCAGGATCACGACCGGCGGGATGGCGTTGAGATCGAGGTCGGCCACGGTGCCGCCCAGCATCTCGACCAGGTGATCGTTGACGATCTTGATCACCATCTGGCCGGGCATCACCGAGCGGATCACATCGGCGCCGATCGCCTTCGGCCGCACCTGGTCGACGAACTGGCGCACCACGGGCAGCGCCACGTCGGCCTCGAGCAACGCCGTGCGAACCTCGCGCAGGGCCGCGTCGACATCGGCCTCCGACAGCGCGCCGCGTCCGCGCAGCCTGTCGAAAACATCGCCTAGCCGTTTGCTGAGACCTTCGAACATCTCTCTCCGCTCGCTCAAACGCGGTTCGCGCCGATGCGCGAACCTTCGCGGATCAGCGGAGCTCCCCGCCGGGGGAACCATAAATCGGCACGACCGATTGAACGGGCGGGGTATAAGGCCTGCCGGGCGAGGAGTCAAAAGACTTGGCGATGGATCCTAATGCGTTGATTCAAAGGGATTTAAAGGCAGTTCCGGGATGGGCAGTCGTGGCCTTCCTGACGATCATGCCGCTGCTGGTGCTGCCGGCGGCGTGGCTGCTGCGGGACCGCGGCATGGTGGTGCTGCTGGCGGCCTTCTTCGGCTCCGCACTGCTGGCGATCGGTTTGACCATGGCGCCGCTCGGCCGCCAAGCGCTGCCGGCGCTGGCTCTCGGCCGGATGGCCTGGCGGTCGATCCTGGTCGGAACGATCGGCGCCTTGGTGGTGTCGTTCGCCGTCACGCGGTTCGGGGTCGAGCCGCAGGGGGTGAAGGAAGCCCTGGACGTGGCGCGCGGGCCGGGCTTTTTTCTCGAGAGCCTGGTGGTGATGGCGATCTTGGCGCCGCTGGCCGAGGAGCTGGTCTTTCGCGGTCTGCTCTATGGCTGGCTGGCCGGCCGCTGGGGCGGCAGCGTCGCCTGGCTCGTGAGCTCGCTGGCCTTCGCCGCGGCCCATGTCGAGCCCGCTCACGCGATCCTGGTCCTACCGCTCGGTCTGTGGTTCGGCTGGCTGCGCCGTAGGTTCGACTCGCTGTGGCCATCGTTGGTGGCGCACACGGCCAACAACGGCTTGGCTGTTGTCGCCGCTACACTGCTCGACGTTTGACCCGAGCACTATGCCGCGAGCTTGCGGTCGACGAACTCGAGCCGGTCCTGACCCCAGAAGATCTCGCCGTCGATCACGAAGGACGGCGCGCCGAACACGCCGTGGTCGATCGCATGCTTGGTATAGGCCTCGCGCTTGGCCGCCATCTCGGGCGCCTCGCTCGACCTGATCACAGCGTCGGCGTCGAGCCCACAACCCGCGATGATAGCCCGCAGGGTGGCGGGATCGCCGGTGTTATTCTCCTCGGCCCACAAGGCATGCAGCACGGCATGGGCGAGCTTGACGGCGTCGGCCATGCGGCCCTGCTCGCGTAGTGCGATCACGCACTTTGCCGCCGGCACCTCGTTGGCGGGGAAGAACTTGGGCTCGAGGTTCAGCTTCACGCCGAGATGGTCGCGCCAGCGCTTCAGCTCCATCATGCGATAGGCTTGGCGCTGTGGCGCGCGTTTGGGCAGCGGCAGGCCGCCCGACACCGCGAACACCGAACCGAAATCGACCGGCCAGATCGTGATGCTGGCGCCGTGCTTGCCGGCCATCGCCTCGAAGCGCTTGGATCCGAGATAGGTCCAGGGCGAGTTCAGCGAGACGTAGTAGTCGACATGCTTGGCCATGAGCGGTCCTCCGTCGCGACTGTGGCGCAATGACAGGCGACAGCAAAGAGCCGATCGGCCATGCTGACCACGTGACGGAACGGGCCATCGCCATCACCGGCGGCGACGCCGGCTACTTCGACCTAATCGTCGATTGCATCGGCTCGCTGCGCGCCACGGCCGAGGGTCGCGCCCTGGCATTGGGCGTGCTCGATTGCGGTCTGACCGAGGCGCAACGTGCCTGGTGCCGCGCGCAAGGCGCGATGCTGGTCGTGCCGCAGTGGGACTTCGACTTTCCCGGCCGCGACACGCTCAAGGACGGATACAAGGCTCTGACGGCGCGGCCTTTCCTGCCGCGCTACTTTCCGGGTTTCGACCTTTATTTCTGGATCGACGGCGACTGCTGGGTGCAGCAGGGCGACGCTGTCAGCCTGTTCCTGCGGGCGGCCCGTACCGGGGCGCTCGCCGTGGCGCCCGAGATTCACCGTTCGATGCGCCACTACCGGCACGCTTGGGGTGAGTTCTCGTCGGTCAATGGCGCGGCCTTCGAGGCCTGCTTCGATCGGCCGACCGCCGAGCGGCTGGTCCGCTATCCCATGATCAATGCCGGCGTCTTCGCGCTGCGCGCCGATGCCCCGCACTGGGTCGGCTGGGCCGATTTGCTGCGCCAGGCGCTGCAGCGGTCGACCAACATGACCGACCAGGTGGCGCTGAATGTCCTGATCTACGACCGGGGCTATTCCTGCGAACCTCTGCCCAGTCGCTGCAACTGGCCGGTCCATCATGCGACGCCGGCATGGGATGCCGAGCGCTCGCTGTTCGTCGAGCCCGCCATGCCCTACGACCCCTTGGGAATCCTGCATCTTACGATCTACACCAAGAAGCTTGCCGCCCTGGACGTGCGCGAGCTGGGTGGGCCGCATGCCGGGCAGGTCCGGCCACGCTCGTTGCGCTGGCTCGGACGAACCGCCATATAGCCAGCCATGTCAGGCATGCCGTTCCTCAAGATGCACGGGCTGGGCAACGACTTCGTCGTGCTCGACGCACGGCAGGCTGCCGTCGACCTGACGCCGGCGCGGCGGCGTGCGATCGCCGACCGCCGTCTGGGCGTGGGCTGCGACCAGTTGATCGTGCTCGAGCCGCCGACCGAGCGCGAGGCCGACGTCTTCATGCGCATCTACAATCCCGACGGCGGCGAGGCCGGCGCCTGCGGCAACGCCACACGCTGCGTCGCCTCGGTGGTGATGGACGAGCGCCGGACCGACCATGTGACGGTGCAGACGATCGCCGGCCTGCTCGATTCGCAGAAGACCGGGATGGGCAGCAACGGCCTGCCCGTGATCTCGGTCGACATGGGACCGGCACGGCTCGACTGGCGCGAGATCCCCGTCCGCGATGCCTGCGACACCAACCACATGCCGGTCGGCGTGGGTCCGCTTCAGGATCCCGTCGGCACCAACATGGGCAACCCGCACGCCACCTTCTTCGTCGCCGACGCCGTTGCGATCCCGCTCGACGAACTCGGCCCCAAGCTGGAGCACGACCGCTTCTTCCCCGAGCGCGCCAATGTCGGCGTCGCCCAGCTCATGGGCGAGGGTCGGCTGCGCCTGCGCGTCTGGGAGCGCGGTGCGGGCATCACGCTCGCCTGCGGTTCGGGCGCCTGCGCCGCCGTGGTCGCGGCGAGCCGGCGCGGCCTCGTGCAGCGCAAGGCCGACGTGATCCTCGACGGCGGCACGCTCACGATCGAATGGCTGCGCGACGGCCATGTGCTGATGACCGGCGAGATCGCGCTTGCCTTCAAGGGCGAGCTCGACCACTCGCTGCTTTCATGAGGTGATCCGGTGAGCGAATCACCCAAGCCTGAAGACGCCACAAGGGAAGCCCCGAAAAAAGGCTGGCTGTCGCGATGGCGGTCGAGGGGTGACGCGGGCAGCGCCACCCCCGAACCCGCGGCGGCGAGCGCGCCGCCCGAACCTGCGGAGCGCGAGCCGGCCGAGCCGGAAGTCGAGAAACAGGGCTGGCTGGCGCGGCTGCGCGAGGGACTTTCCAAGTCGACCAAACGGGTCACCGAAAGCATCACCAGCCTCCTCACCAAGAAGAAGCTCGATCAGCAAACGCTCGACGAACTGGAGGATGCGCTGATCCAGGCCGACCTGGGCGTCGGCGTCGCCGCCCGTCTGGTCGAGAAGCTCGGCAAGGAGCGGTTCGGCAAGGAGGTGACCGACGAGGCAGTGCGGGCCGCCTTCGCCGACGACATCGCCGAGATCCTGCAGCCGGTGGCGACCGAGCTGGTCATCGATCCCGGGCGCAAGCCGCATGTCGTGCTGGTGGTCGGCGTCAACGGCAGCGGCAAGACCACGACCATCGCCAAGCTCGCCAATCTTTACAAGCGCCAGGGCCGCACGGTCATGCTGGCGGCGGGCGATACCTTTCGTGCCGCCGCCGTCGAGCAGCTCAAAGTGTGGGGTGATCGCGCGCAAGTGCCGGTGGTCGCCAAGGACACCGGCGCCGATGCCGCCGGGCTCGCCTACGAGGCGCTCGAGCAGGCCAAGGCCGAGGCCTGCGATGTCCTGTTGATCGACACGGCCGGCCGGTTGCACAACAAGGCGAACCTGATGGACGAGCTCGCCAAGATCGTGCGCGTGCTCGCCAAGCTCGATCCGACGGCGCCGCATTCCTGCCTGCTGGTGCTCGATGCCACGACCGGCCAGAACGCCCACGCCCAGGTCGAAACCTTCAAGACGATGTCGCCGGTCGACGCCTTGGTGCTGACCAAGCTCGACGGCAGCGCCAAGGGCGGTGTCCTGGTGGCGCTGGCCGAGAAGTTCAAGCTGCCGGTGGTGGCGATCGGTGTCGGCGAAGGCATCGACGATTTACGGCCGTTCGAGGCGCGGGCCTTTGCGCGCTCGCTGATGGGGTTGCCGGCATGACCGAGCAGGCGGGTGAGGAGAAGGGGTCGCGGCGGCTCTACGCAACGCTGCTGGAGTTGGGGCCTTTGGTGCTGTTCTTCATCGCCAACGGCAAATGGGGGATTTTCGTCGGCACCGGCGTGTTCATCGCCGCCACCGCGGTGGCGCTGCCCTGCTACCGCTGGCTGGAGAAGCGTTGGCCGGTCATGCCGGTGGTCGGCGGCATCTTCATCCTGCTGTTCGGCGGACTGACCATCTGGCTGCAGGACGAGACCTTCATCAAGCTGAAGCCGACCATCGTGAACTGCCTGTTCGGCGTGATCCTGGGCGGCGGCCTGCTGCTGTTCCGCCGACCACTGCTGAAGCCGATCTTCGGTGCGGCCTTCCGGCTGACCGACGAGGGCTGGTACAAGCTCACGTTGCGCTGGACGGCCTTCTTCTTCGTGCTGGCCGCCGTCAACGAGGTGATGTGGCGCGGCTTCTCGACCGACACCTGGATCGCCAGCAAGATGTTCCTGAGCTTCCCGCTCACCATGATCTTCGCCTTCCTGCAGGTGCCGCTGCTCAAGCGCTGCTGGGACGGCGACGACAATCCATTCGCTAGTGTCCTGATCGAATAGTTCGTGTGATTATAGCCTCTGTAACGGACGGAGGCTCGTGATGGGAAGGCCAGCTGTTGCCATTGAACTTTCGACGGCGGAACGCGGCGAACTGGAAGGTTTGTC
>Ga0194131_10002133_pt1 | contig 32824 bp, 32 predicted proteins | sample TA2KigO120mmetaG_FD_148631 | JGI IMG/M metagenome (GOLD analysis project Ga0194131, IMG submission 148631) | Freshwater microbial communities from Lake Tanganyika, Tanzania - TA2015053 Kigoma Offshore 120m | ecosystem: Environmental > Aquatic > Freshwater > Lake | place: Tanzania: Lake...
GATGCCGACCTGGCGGCGCTGCGCGCCGCCACGCGCAAGGCATGAGCCGGTGCGCGCCGCCACGGGGAACGCATGAGCCGGTGCTCGCCGCCACGGGGAACGCATGAGCCGGTGCTCGCCGCCACGAAGAACGCATGAGCGGGGTGCGCGCCGCCGCGGGGAACGCGTGAGCGGGGTGCGCGCGGCTCTGCTCGCGGTGGCGCTCGTGCTCGCCCTGCCGTCGTGCTCGCGGCTCGCATCCTCGTCCGGCGCGGCGCCGGCCGAGATCGTCGCCGCGCCGGGGGCGACCTTCACCGTCGTGCTCGACGCGAACCACGCGACGGGCTTCGCGTGGCAGCTCGCGAAGCCACTCGACACGGACGTGCTGACGCATCTCGGCACGTCCTACGAGCAGGGGACGAGTGCCGCGCTCGGGGCCGGCGGCAGGGAGGTCTGGACCTTCGCCGCGGTCGCACCGGGCTGGGCGAAGATCGAGCTCGCCTACCGGCGACCGTGGGAGGACATGGCGCCCGCGCGCCTCGCGGTCTACTCGGTCGAGGTGGAGTAGCAGCTTCCGTTCGCCGTCGTCGGATGCAGCGCCTTGCCGGTTCCCCCTGCGTGAGCGGTGGAGCCGGTGCGGACGCCGGACGGAGAGGCACGCTCGTCTCGCCCTGCGCGACCGACGAAGACGACGCGACCGTCAGCTGCCGTCGCCGGGCGAACGGACGCGCTGCGTGCGGCCGGCGGTCGTCTCCGGCTCCGTGTTCCGCGTGGCCGGGTCGTCGGCGGGTGGAGCCGTCGGGTCGGCCGCCGGACGCCCGGCGTCGAGCATCTGCATCACCCGTTCGTGCGAGATCTGCACGAACGTGCCCTCGGCCTCCACGGTCACGGTGTCGCCGTGCAGGATCCGCCCGAGCGTGTGTACCTCGCGTCCCTCGACGCGGTCGATCCAGCCCTCGAAGCGCAGGTCGGCGAGCAGCGGCGTCGGCTTCCGGTAGCGGATCTCGAGCTTGCGGGTCGGGCCGGCGACGCCGCGCATCAGGTTCGCGACGTTGAACACCTGGTCGAAGGTCGCGGCGATGATCGCCCCGTGCACGCAGCCGGGCGGTCCCTCGTACGGGACCGTGAAGCGCACGAGCCCGACCGCGACCGGGTCGTGCCACTCGACCTTCACCGGCGGTGCGATGGGGCTCAGGCGCCCGATCACCGGGTCGAACGGGAAGAAGTCCGCCGCGTCGCGCACCGCTGCGTTGCCGCCCGGATAGCGCGGCGGGTGCGGCGTCGGAACGTGGCGCTCGAGCGCGTCGGCGACACGCGCGACCGCGCGCGTCGCCGCGACGATCGCCTCGCGTGGCGCATCCACGGCGACCGTCGCCGCGACCAGGCGTCGCACCTCGGCGGCGAGTCCCTCGAGTTCCGCGCGCATGGCGTCGAGGCGTGCGCTCCAGTCCCTGCCGTCATTCATGATCCGTCCCCTCGTTCGAGAGTCGCTCCCGGCGGAGCGTACCGTAGCGGTGGAAGAGCGCCGCGACACGGCGCTGCAGCACGGACCACGGCACGACGAGCGGGTAGACCGCGAGCACCGGCCAGAAGATCAGATCGAGCAGCAGGTGATTGCCCAGGTGGAAGCAGACTCCCGCTGCCAGGAAATACGGGCGCAGCCGGCGGAACACCACGGCGAGAGGAAAGAGCAGCTCGAACGCGAGAGCGGCGGTCGACAGCAGCGCGCAGATCGCGAGATGCGGCGCGAGGAGGCGCCCCACGGACGTGTCGTGGTGCAGCAGATGGTACTGCAGGGTGTAGCCGTCGGCCCACGCGGGGCCGCTCGTGACGAGCTTGGTGAGCCCCGCGTCGAAGTAGTAGAACGCGAGCTCGAGCAGCAGCAGCTCGAACGGCCAGCGCGCGAAGCGGGAGGTGGGCGGCGCGCTCGCCGATCGCGCGCTCGGGGATCGCGCGCTGCGCCCCGATCGTTGGTGCCAGCGCCGGAAGGACGCGTCGAGCGACCAGGACCCACCGCACGGCGCGAGCGCGAAGAACAGCATCGCGTGCAGCAGCGGGATCGTCGAGTGCGTGACCTTGCCCAGGCTGTTCAGCAAGCCCTCCTGCACGAGCTGCAGGACGAACGCCGCGGCCATCGCGACGTTGGTGGCGAGCCCGGCGACCGTGGCGATCAGCGCGACGCTGGTCGCGAGATGCAGCCCGTGCAGCCACGCCGCGGTCGGCTGCTCCGCGCCCGCAGCCGCGAGGAAGGAGACCGGCTCCCACGCGATCGACGGTGCGCGCGGAACGAGCGAGAAGCGCAATCCACCCGCGTTCAGGTAGACGACGACCGTCGCGAGCAGCACCCGCGCGACGGCGAGGTCGGACAGCGGAGCCTCGGGGAACCAGCGTGCGCGCCACGCCGTGACGGCGCGCCCGACGGTTCCCGTCTCTTCGTCGCTCATCGCCGTGTCACGTCGAGCGGGCACGGGAACCGGTGCTCGACGTCGCGTGCGCCGCTGCCCGGACGGGCGACGGTCAGCGCCCGGACGTACGCCTCCTCGATCCGCAGCCAGGCCGGACGGCGCGTGTTGAACTCGCGTACGACCTCGCCGCAGCCCACGCCGGGATCGGGATCCCTCAGCAGCCGGCCTGCGAGCTCGGCGCGGTTGAGGCCGAGCTGCCACGGACGGAGCTCGAACCAGCGGCCGGCCCGGCGCGCCTCGATCGTGCGTCGCACCGGGAGCTCCTCGGGCGGGCGGCGCACCGCGAACATCGGCACGTGGGTGAGCGGCCAGGCTTCCAGAGCGCCGAACCCCTCGATCAGCTTCAGCGTGACGAATGCCGCGACGAAGCACGAGACGGCCAACTCCCGTGTGCGCATCGGCCGGCCTACACGGAGATCGTCTGCCAGTCGCCGCGCCGGAAGCGCCAGGCCTTGAGTGCGGCGCGGGCGACGTAGTCGCCGATGAGCGCCGTCCAGAGCCAGGCGAGGCTCAGGTTCAGGACGCTCACCACCAGGAACGACATGCCGAGCCGGCAGCCGTAGAACGCGATCAGCACCGTCAGCAGGGGAAAGCGCGTGTCACCGGCCCCGCGCAGGGCACCGCCGATGGTGAAGTCCATCGCCATGAGCGGCTGCGAGATGGCGAGCATGTAGATGAACGAGACCGTGCCGGCCACCACCGCCGGGGTGTCGACGAAGAGGTGCGCGATCTCCTCCGCGAAGACGGCGATGACGATGCCGGTCGTCGACATGAGCGCGACCGACATAAAGGCTGCATGCCAGCCGGCCGTCTGCGCGCGCTGCGGCAGCCCGGCGCCGAGATTCTGCCCGACCAGCGCCGCTGCCGCGGCCGCGAAGCCGAAGCCCGGCAGGAAGGACAGCGCGAGGATGCGCACGCCGATGAAGTACGCAGCCACGGCGTCGGTCCCGTAGCGCGCCGCGAACAGCAGGTAGAGAAAGAAGCCGAACTGCATCAGCAGCTGCTCGGCGGCCGCCGGGTAGCCGATCTGCAGGACGCGGCGGATCGTCTCGCGGTGGAGTGCGAGGTCGCGCCAGCCGAGCTGCAGGCGCAGCCGCCCCGACGCGAGGAGGAAGAGCGCGAGCACCATTCCGGCGGTGAAGGCGAGGGCGGTCGCGAGGCCCGAGCCGCGCACGCCGAGCGCGGGCATGCCGAGCTTGCCGAAGATGAAGACCCAGTTGCCGAGCACGTTGAGTGCGTTCACGGTGAGGCCGACGACGAGCGGTGTGCGCGTGTCGCCCGCGCCGCGCAACCCTGACGCGACCACGAAGATCACCGCCGACGCGGGGATCGACAGCATCACCAGGCGGACGAAGCCGGCGCCGAGCTCGACCACCTGCGGCTCGACCCCGAATGCCGCCACCAGCGGGCTCGCGAACAGGATCACCGGCACGACGACCAGCCCGGCCAGCGCTGCGGCGACGATGATCGACTGGCCGAGCACGCGTTCCGCCTCGCCGAGCCGCGCCGCGCCGATCGCGCGCGCGACGAGCGCGAGCGTTCCGGTGCCGACGGCGGTCATGGTGACGGCGACGCCACCCAGGATCTGCGCTCCCGTGCCCACCGCCGCGACCGACGGCGCTCCGAGCCGTGCCACGAACAGCATGTCGACGAGTCCGACCAGCGACTCGGAGAGCATCGTGATGATGACCGGCCAGGCGAGTGACCAGATGACGCCGCGCGAGTGCCCGATCGCGCCGCTGCGTGGTGTCGCGTGGTCGCCGGTGAGGAGGAAGGTGCTCGGTTCGGCGTCCATCGCGTGTCCGTCAGGTGAACCGGACCGGCCGGATCGGTGCAAGCGGCGTGTCTCCACGAGCCGACACGACGCGGCCCGATCCACCGCGCGCGGCCACGCGCGCGGTGCGAGCGGGCGGGGGCTTCCGTGATCGCGGCGGCGCCCGGGAGAATTCCGCTTGCGCCGCGCCCCGGAGCGCCGCAAGATCCCGCCCTTCGAGCCAGGTGGAGGGCGGGGAATGGACAAACGAAAAGTCGCAGAAGGGATCGCGGAGACGGAGCTGTCGCGGCGCGAGTTTCTGGCCGGCCTCGCCGCCGCGACGGGAGCGCTGGCGATGGGCGGCTGCGGTGATGCGGCGAGCGGCGTCGATCCCGAGAGCGAGCCGTTGCCCGACCCGGCGAGGTCGGGCATCGAGCACGTCGTCGTCCTCATGATGGAGAACCGCTCGTTCGATCACATGCTCGGCTGGCTCCCCGATGCCGACGGCGTGCAGGCGGGTCTCGAGTACGTCGACAAGCAAGGCGACGTCCTGGAGACCTGGCCGCTCGCTCCCGAGTTCCAGGGTTGCCAGTACGGTGACCCCGACCACGGCTATCGGGGCGGGCGCACGCAGTACGCGAACGGCGCCTGCGACGGCTGGCTGCAGGCGTCGACGAACGACCGCTTCCCGATCGGCTACTACCGCCAGCAGGACCTGTCGTTCTACGGCGGCGCGGTGCCGGCGTGGACGACGCTCGATCGCTACTTCTGCTCGATTCTCAGCTCGACGTTCCCGAACCGCATGTACATGCACGCGGGGCAGACCGACCGCATCCGCAACACGCTCGAGTCGTCGACGCTGCCCGCGATCTGGGACCGTGTCGCCGCGGCGGGCCGCACCGGGGCGTACTACTACAACGATCTCCCGGTGACGGCACTGTTCGGCTCGCGCTTCCTGCCGATCTCGTATCGCTACGAGCAGTTCCTCGAGGACGCGGCACGGGGCAACCTCGCGAACGTGGTCTACGTCGACCCGCACTTCGTCAGCGAGGCGCTCGGCACGTCGAACGACGACCATCCGTTCGCCGACATCCGCAACGGCCAGATCTTCGTCAACGAGGTCTACGAGGCGCTGACGCGGAGCCCGCGCTGGGAGAACACGGTCTTCGTCGTCAACTACGACGAGTGGGGCGGCTTCTTCGACCACATATCGCCGCCGCTCGCACCGCTGACCGCGTACGACCCCGAGATCGGCAACGATGGGCGCCTCGGCTTCCGCACGCCGACGCTGGTCGCGTCACCGCTCGCGCGTCGCGGCTTCGTCGGTCACCTGCAGTACGACCACACCTCGGTCCTGAACATGATCGAGTGGCGCTGGGGGCTCGCACCGCTGAGCGTCCGCGATCAGACCGCGAACAACCTCGCGCACGTGCTCGACTTCTCGCGCCCGAAGAACTTCGACGTGCCGCGCTTCGCCGTGCCGCAGGGTCCGTACGACGGGTCCTGCACGCCCGAGGAGGCGGCGCTGCACGAGGTGCTGAAGGACGTGCGCGGACTCCGCGCGAAGGCGGCGGCGCTGGGGTTCGACGTGCCGTAGGGGTCAGGCGCGGCGCGACCGCAGCAGCGCGGCCGCGGTCGCCGCCGCGACGCAGAGCCACGCGAACCCGTCGCCGATCCGGGTGTAGAGCGCGATCTCCGTTCGCGGCGCGATCTCCTCCCCGACCGCGCCCGCGACGCCGCTGCCGATTGCGGCCCGCACGGTGCCGTCGGGCCCGACCACCTGGCTGATGCCGGTCGCGGTCACGCGCACCAGCGCTCGGCGGTTCTCGACGGCGCGCAGCGCCGCGGCCACCGCGTGCTGCTCGACGGCGGGTCGCCCGTCGAACCAGCCGTCGTTCGCGACGTTCACGAGAAACGTGGCACCCGGCCGGACCTGCTCGCGGATCGGGCGGGCGTCGATGGCCTCCGAGCAGATCGACACGCCGAAGCGGCGTCCGCGAAGCTCGGGAAGGCCGAGCGGCGCGCCCGGTGAGTACGCGCCGGGACGATTCGTCCACAGGCCGAGGCCGCCGAGCGGCCAGGGTGGCCCTTCCGCCCACGGCGTCAAGCGCAGCGTGTCGTAAACGGCACGGCGGCTGCCGTCCGGGGCGATGAGGAACACGGAGTTGAAGACCGCGGCGCGGCCGGGGCCGACGGTCGCTGCGCGCGGCGCGCCGACCAGGAGCCGCGAGTCGGGTGGCAGCGCCCGGATCGCGGCCGCGAAGTCCGCGGCGGTCGCGTCGGGCGACACGCTGACGGCGTTCTCCGGCCAGACCACGAGGTCGGGCGGCGGCGACACCACGCGCGACGTCAGCTCCCCGAGGCGCGCGAGCGCATCGGGCTGCGGCCGACGCGGTCTTCGACCGCGTGTTTCACGTGGGCGGGATCGCGGGGTTCGACGCGCCCGCACACGCGCTCGCCGAGATGGCGCGCGTCGCGCGCGCGGGAACGCCGATCGTCGTCGTGAACGAGCAGCTCGATCCCGAAGCCTCGCGTTCGTTGTACTACCAGCTGGGCTACGCCGTGCTCGCGTTCTTCGCGCCGTCGCACGGAGCGCCGGTACGCGATCTGCCGATCGGCGCGCGCGACGTGATCACGGAGCAGGTGAGCCGCTTCTACTACTGCCTGTCGTTCCGGATGTGACCGGCTTGCGCGGCGCCTGCATGTCGTCGCGCCAGGCCTGCGACAGGACGGGCAGCCCGTCCGGGTGGAGAGCGCCGCCGGGATTCAGGCCGCTCGTCGCACGCTCGCGTCGTGCTGCACGCCCTGCCGGGACCGCGGCGTGCACGCGCACGCGGCCCTGCCTCCGCAGGGTTCGACCGACTGGACGAGCCAGGATGGCGACGCCCGAGGCGTCCCCGTGCCGTGGTGGCCGGCGATGCCGGTGCGGACGTCCCGTCGTGGCCGGCGGCCCGTGCGGACGTCAGTCCGGATCGTACGCCAGGCTCGGCCCGAGCCACCTCTCCGCCTGCCGCACCGAGACGCCCTTGCGCCGCGCGTACGCCTCGACCTGATCGACGTTGATGCGCCCGAGCGCGAAGTACTTCGCCTCGGGGTGCGCCAGATAGATGCCGCTCACGGACGCCGCCGGCAGCATCGCGAACGATTCCGTCAGCGTGATGCCGATCTTCGGCGCCTCGAGCAGGTCGAACAGCTTGGTCTTCTCCGAGTGCTCGGGGCAGGCGGGGTAGCCGAACGCGGGGCGGATGCCGCGGTACTTCTCCGCGATCAGCTCGTCGTTCGAGAGCTTCTCGTCCTCGCCGTAGCCCCAGTCGCGGCGCGCCTGCCGGTGCAGGAATTCCGCGAACGCCTCCGCGAGACGGTCGGCGAGCGCCTTCACCATGATCGCGCTGTAGTCGTCGTGCGCCGCCTCGTGCGCGCCGACCACCTCGTCGGCGCCGAGCCCCGCGGTCACGGCGAAGCCGCCGACGTAGTCGGTGAGTCCGGTCTCGATCGGCGCCACGTAGTCGGCGAGCGAGCGGTAGACCGTCTGCCCATCGAACTTGGTCTCCTGCTGGCGCAGCAGGTTGAGGCGCGCGAGCTCGTGGCGGCGCGTGTCGTCGGTCCAGAGGACGATGTCGTCGCCGTCGGAGTTCGCGGGCCAGAACGCGTGCACGCCGCGCGCCTTCAGCAGCTTCTCGTCGACGATCCGCCCGAGCAGCGTCTGCGCCTGCTCGAAGAGGTCGCGCGCCGCCTCGCCGTACTCCGCGTGCTCGAGGATCTCGGGGTACTTGCCGCGCAGCTCCCACGCGTGGAAAAGGAACGTCCAGTCGATGAACGGCACCAGGTCCGCAAGCGGCTGGTCGTCGAGCACGCGGCATCCGGTGAACGACGGCTTCGCGATGTCTTCCGCGCGCCACGCGATCTCGACCTTCTTCCTGGTCGCCTGCTCGTACGGCAGCAGCGGACGGCTCTGACGCTGTGCGTACAGCGCGCGCAGGTCGTCCTGCTCCTTGCGGTTCTTCTCGTCGAAGACCTTCTTCTGCGCACCGTCGAGCAGCGACGACACCACGTTCACCGCGCGCGATGCGTCGAGCACGTGCACCGTGGACTCGTGGTAGCCGGGCGCGATCTTGACGGCGGTGTGCTGCCGGCTGGTCGTCGCTCCGCCGATCAGCAGCGGCACCTCGAACTTCTGGCGCGCCATCTCCTTCGCGACGTGCACCATCTCGTCGAGCGACGGCGTGATGAGGCCGGAGAGGCCGATGATGCTGACGTTTTCTCTTCGCGCCGTCTCCAGGATCTTCTCGCACGGCACCATCACGCCGAGGTCGATGATCTCGTAGTTGTTGCACGAGAGCACGACGCCGACGATGTTCTTGCCGATGTCGTGCACGTCGCCCTTGACGGTGGCGAGCAGGACCTTGCCCTGCGCCGCGACGCTCTCGCCCGCGGCGGCACGCTCGGCCTTCTCGGCCTCCATGAACGGCATCAGCCATGCGACGGCCTTCTTCATGACGCGCGCGCTCTTCACGACCTGGGGCAGGAACATCTTGCCCGCACCGAAGAGGTCGCCGACGACGCGCATGCCGTCCATCAGCGGGCCCTCGATGACGTCGAGCGGCTTCGGATACTTCTTCCGGGCCTCCTCGACGTCGTCGTCGATGAAGTCGACGACGCCCTTCACCAGCGCGTGCGACAGGCGCTCCTCCACCGGGGCGTCGCGCCACGCGAGGTCTTCTTCCCGGGCCTGGCCCTTGCCCTTGACGGTCTCGGCGAACGCCACCAGGCGCTCGGTCGCGTCCTTCCGGCGGTTCAGGATCACGTCCTCGACGTGCTCGAGCAGGTCCCTGGGGATGTCCTCGTACACCGCGAGCTGGCCGGCGTTGACGATGCCCATGTCCATGCCGGCCTTCATCGCGTGGAACAGGAAGGCCGCGTGCATCGCCTCGCGCACGACGTCGTTGCCGCGGAACGAGAACGACAGGTTCGAGACGCCGCCCGAGACGTGCACGCCCGGACAGAGCTTCTTGATCTGCCGCGTGGCCTCGATGAACGACACCGCGTAGTCGTCGTGCTCCTCGATGCCGGTGGCGATCGCGAGGATGTTCGGGTCGAAGATGATGTCCGCCGGTGCGAAGCCGACCTCTTCGGTCAGAATGCGGTAGGCACGCTGGCAGATCGCGACGCGGCGCTCGACCGTGGTCGCCTGACCTTCCTCGTCGAACGCCATGACGACGACGCCGGCGCCGAAGCGGCGAACTTTACGGGCGTGCTCGCGAAACGCGTCCTCGCCTTCCTTCAGCGAGATCGAGTTCACGATGCCCTTGCCCTGCACCCACTGCAGGCCCGCCTCGATGACCGACCACTTGGAGCTGTCGATCATGATCGGCACGCGCGCGATCTCGGGCTCCGTCGCGACGAGCTTGAGGAACGAGGCCATCTCCTTCTCGGAGTCGAGCATGCCCTCGTCCATGTTGACGTCGAGCACGTTGGCGCCGCCGCGCACCTGCTCGAGAGCGACGGCGAGCGCGCTCTCGTGGTCGCCGCTCTTGATGAGGCGCGCGAACTTCTTCGAGCCGGTGACGTTGGTGCGCTCGCCGATCATCACGAAGCCGCTCTCGGGGCGGATCGTGAACGGCTCGAGGCCGCTGAAGTGGCTGAGCCCGTCGGGCTTCGCCGGCACGTGCGGCGGCAGGCCTTCCACGACCTTCGCGATCGCGCGGATGTGGTCCGGCGTCGTGCCGCAGCAGCCGCCGACGACGTTCAGCCAGCCGTTCTGCCCGTACTCGCGCAGCACCGCCGCGGTCTGCTCCGGCAGCTCGTCGTACTCGCCGAACGCGTTGGGCAGGCCGGCGTTCGGGTAGAGCGAGATGAAGCACGGCGCGACGCCGGCGAGCGTCTCGACGTAGGGGCGCATCTCGGCCGCGCCGAGCGCGCAGTTGAGCCCGACGGCGAGCGGCCTCGCGTGCTCGACCGAGTACCAGAACGCCTCGATGGTCTGGCCCGACAGCGTGCGTCCGCTGCGGTCGGTGATCGTGCACGACAGGATCACCGGCACGCGCACGCCGCGCTCCGCGAAGACCTCCTCGATCGCGAAGATCGTGGCCTTCATGTTGAGCGTGTCAATGCTGGTCTCGGGCAGGAGGAGATCGACGCCGCCGTCGAGCAGTGCGCGCACCTGCTCGGCGAACGCGTTCTTCATCGTCTGGAAGTCGGTCGCGCGATACGACGGGTCGTTCACGTCGGGCGAGATCGACAGCGTGCGGTTGGTCGGGCCCATCGAGCCGGCGACGAAGCGCGGTCGCGACGGGTCCCTCCGCGTGTACTCGTCGGCGGCTTCGCGGGCGACGCGCGCGCCCGCGACGTTCAGCTCGCGGATCAGGTGCTCGAGCCCGTAGTCGGCCTGCGCGATGACGTTCGAGCTGAAGGTGCTGGTCTCGATGATGTCGGCGCCGGCCGCCAGGTACTCGCGGTGGATCGCGCCGATCACGTCCGGGCGGGTCAGCACCAGGACGTCGTTGTTGCCCTTCTGGTCGTGGCCGTGATCCTTCAGGATCTCGCCGCGGAAGTCCTTCTCCTCGAGCTTGTAGCGCTGCACCATGGTGCCCATGGCGCCGTCGAGGATCAGGATGCGGCGGCGGAGCTGCTCCGCGAGTGCGTTCTGGGGGGTCGTGTCGGCCAACTGCTGGTCCCTCGTAGCCCGGGCGCGCCGGGCGGCCGGCGCGGAATGGAGTCCGCGAGTCTAGCCGACGCGGGAGGCCGAGGCACCCTGTTTCGCACGACGATCGTCGACCTCGGGCCGCGACCCGATGCGGAGTGCGCTGGCAACTGTGGCCCCCGGCGACCCCTCCGGCGGGCGCGCCGGGGCCGGAGCGGGCAGGGGCCTCAGCCCCGGACCGCCCCCACGACGCGCAGGAAGTTGCCGCCGAGGATCTTGCCGATCCGGTCCGCCGACCAGCCGCGCCGCAGCATCGGCTCGACCAGCCTGGGCAGCTCGAGAATGGTCGGCATGTCGCGCGGCGGGTGGATCGCGCCGTCGTAGTCGCTGCCGATGGAGGCGTGATCCTCGCCGACGGTATCGACGACATGGGCGATGTGCTTGACGATGGTCTCGGCGTGGCCGCCCGGCCACGGATCGCCGAGGAACGGCGCGTGGTACATGATGCCGACCGTGCCGCCCGCGTTCGCGACCGCGCGCAGCTGCTCGTCGTCCAGGTTCCGCCAGTGCGGGTGGACGCCGCTCACGCCGGTGTGCGTCACGAGGTACGGAATCGTGCGGTCGTGGACCGCGATCGCGTCGAAGAAGCCCTCTCGGTTGATGTGCGCAAGGTCGACCAGGATGCGCTTCTCGTTCAAGCGCCGCACGTAGTCGCGTCCGAGCTCGGTGAGCCCCTCGCCGCGGCGTCCGCCCGTCGGCGCGCTGGTGACGCCGAGCCGCGAGCTGGTGAGGTGGACGAGCGTGATGCGGACCACGAGGTCGTCCGGGATGAGATCGAGCGAGCCGGGCTCGCGGTCGAGCGCGTTGCCGCCCTGGATGCCGATGAACGCGGCGTGCCGGTCGGCAGCGCGTGCGCGCCGGTACTCGGCGACGTTGCGCACGACGGCGACGTCCTCGGGCACGCTCTCGAGGATGCCCTGCAGGCGGCGCACGTTCTCGACGAACACGTCCGGACGCCGCGCGGTGCTCCGCCACGGGTTCGTGGTGATGACCCAGATGGCGCCCGTGACCGCGGCCTCGCGCACGCGCGGGAGGTCGACCATCGAGTAGACGCGCGCGCTGAGCAGCCCGCGCCCGTGCCGGCGGCGCAGGTCGTAGCCGAAGATGCGCGTCCAGATGAACGAGTCGACGTGCAGGTCGATGACGTCGCTCGCCAGGTAGACGTCGATCGCCTCGCGCGAGACGCCGAGCGCGCGCGCCCAGGCGTCGGGCTCGGCTCGGCGGTCGCGGAACGCGAGCCGTGAGCGGGCGGGCGGCGCGGGCACGGCAGCGGAGACGCTCATCGCCCGACAGCTACCGCCGGCGCCGTCCGCCTTCAACGTCTCGCCGTGCGGGCCCGCCAGGCGCCGGTGGGCGCTACGGCTTCGACTGGTTGTGCGTGTACGAGAGGCGGCGTCCGCTCGCCGTGTGCAGCGCCGTGTCCGTGTACGTCTCGCCGGCGGCGTCGATCGTCAGCTCCATGTCCGGGCCGATGTCGTCCGGGAGCTCGAGGTTGTGCGAGTGCACCAGGATGCTCGCGTTGTTGCGCTGCGTGAAGGCGAGCGGGAAGAAGACGTTCAGACGGTCGAGCCCGAGCGGGCGCCACGCCTTCGGGTCGGCGAGTCGGCAGCGCAGGGCCGCGCTGCCGACGCAGGTGAACGCGTCGGCGGGAACGGTCACGGAGACGACCGGCGACCCGCCCGCCTCGCCCATGCGGACGCGGATCCCGCTGCCGAGGTCGAGCGTCGGCCGCAGCGGGTCGTTCGGCGACGGCCATCCGACGCGGCCGACGTCGGCCTCGAACTGGATGCGGTCGCGTCCGGGTGCTGCGCTGAAGTTGACGCGCCCCTTGCGGATCGCCAGCGAGCCGACCGAGGTGTGCGCGCTGTGCGTGTCGGTCGGGAACCCGTCCGGATCGCTCGAGGTCGCCACCACCGTCGCGGCGAGCACGGTTCCGGGATCGACCCCGCCGTCGACGTGCACCAGGGCCCAGATCGCCGCACAGGCAGGGATGTCCTTGCCGTTGCACGAGGGCTCTTCGCCCAGGTCGAAGCGCACCTCGTTGCCGACCACGTCGCCGGCGATCGGCGCGTAGTCGGGTTCCCGCGTCGCCGACACGAAGCTCGTTCCCGGCGGCAGCGTGAGGGTGATGAGAACGTCCGGGGCGGGTACGCCCGAGGTGACGTCGAGGTCGATCTCGTAGACCATCTCCGAGCCGGCGGGGACCGGGTCGACGCGGTCGTCGAGGCTCACGTCGAGCGCACGTGCGAAGGCGGAGCCGGCGAGGACGAGCAGCAGGCCGGCGGCAGCAGGAATGAGCTTCGCCATGCCCGAGCCGGTAGCAGCGTCGCGAGCATGCAGGCAAGGAAGATCTTCCGGCGTGTACGGAGCACTGGAGATGTCCGGTGCATAAGCACCTAGAGATGTCCGCCCTGCAGGGTACGTGCGCGGATGGAAGGATACCGCCGCGCCGTAGCCCGAGAGGCCAGGGCGATGACGAAGCAGGAAGTGATGCTCAAGGCGATCGAGGGCCGGATCACGTGGATCCAGGCGGCCGACATCCTAGGGATCACGGCGCGCCACATGCACCGGATCAAGACGCGCTACAAGGAGTGCGGCTTTGATGCGCTGCGCGACCACCGCGCGGGCCAGCCGCGGCGACGGCGGATCCCGCTGGCCACGGTGGAGAGGCTGCTGGCGTTGCGGCGCACGGACTAGGCCGACTTCTCGGTGCGCCACTTCTGGGAGCATGCCACCGAGCGCCACGGCTTGGAGCTGTCGTACACATGGAGGCTGCTGACGTTGCAGGCCGCCGGGCTGGCCGAGAAGGCCCCGACGCGGGGCAAGTACCGGCGTCGACGCGAGCGCCGGCCGATGCGCGGCATGCTGCTCCACCTCGACGCCTCGACGCACGCCTGGCTGGGTGAGGACCGCCCCATGGCTGACCTCGACGTGATGCTCGACGACGCTGACGGTCGCATTCTCTTCGCGCGGTTCTTCGACCAGGAAGGCACGGCGTCGACGTTCGCGGCTCTCGAGCACGTCCTTGGCCGCCACGGCCGTTTCAGCGAGCTCTACACCGACCGCGGCAGTCACTTCTGCCGCACCAGCCGTGCCGGGCAAGATCCCGACGAGGCCCAAGCGGGCCAGGTCACGCGCGCCCTGCGCACGCTGGGCATCCGCCAGATCCTGGCTCGTTCTCCAGAGGCACGTGGTCGCAGCGAGCGTTGCTTCGGGACCGTCCAGGGGCGCCTGCCGCAGGAGCTCAAGCTCGCCGGCACCACCGACTACGAGCAAGCCAACCGCTACCTCGACGCCACCTGCGTCGCCGACTTCAATCGCCGCTTCACGGTCAAGCCGGCACAGCCCGAAAGCGCGTTTGTACCGCTGGCGGGCATCGACCTGCGGTTGTTGCTCTCCAGCCAGCACGAGCGCGTCGTCGGCAACGACAACACGGTGAGCTTCAACCGCCTGGTCCTCCAGCTACCCACCTCCAAGCAACGCCTGCACCACGTACGCTGCCCCGTCCTGGTCCACGAATTCCCCGACCAGACACTCGGAGTCAGCTACCAGGGCCGCCTCCTCGCGGCCTACAGCCAGCAAGGAGATGTTCGCACCCAATCCAAGACCAAGAAGAAGAAGGCAGCTTGAACGAGCGGACATCTTAAACTGCTCATGACCCGGACTTGCCTAACTGCTACTGTCAGGATGATCTTCCGGCGCGTCGTCCGATCGCGGGCGCGGGGGCCATGCCGATCGGTCGGAATCGGCGGGCGGCGCTCACGGATCGCACGGCAACGGTCGAATCTGCGGGCAGGATGGCTGGACCCCTCCAGGGTACCCACATGAGCGAATCCCAAGAAACGCCTCCGGTCGAGCGGGCCGACCTCGAGCAGGCCTCGCTCGGCGACACGGAGTTCGAGCGCGAGCTGCTCTCCGAGTTCCTCTCCAGCTCGTCCGACATGCTGGCCTCGCTGGACCATGCGGTCGCATCGAGCGACGCGACGCAGGTGATGCAGGCGGCGCACAGCCTCAAGGGGTGCAGCTGGACCGTCGGTGCGCGCGCCCTCGGCGCGGAGTGCGACGAGCTCGAGCAGGAGGCCAGGGGCGGCAGCGTCGAGCAGGCGGACCGACGCCTCGCCCGGATCCGGGGGCTGCTGGGGCAGGTCGACGCGTACATCCGGGTGCACTGGGCCCTCTGAACCGCCCGGAGCGATCTGGTAAGGGCCTGCCATGGCGCAGGCTCGCACCCCGCAGGCCGACGATCCGTCGGACCGCCAGTTCTACCTGTTCAACGCCGTCGTCTCGGCGCTGGCGCTCGCGCTCATCGGCTGGATTCTGCTGCTCCGGCCGACCGGACCGGCCGGCGAGCTCGACCTGCGCTTCCTGCCGGCGGTCAACGCGGCGTTGAACTCGCTCGCGACCGTCCTGCTGGTGGCAGGCTGGGTCGCGGTGAAGCGCCGCGCCGTGCGGGTGCACAAGCGGCTCATGGTGGCGGCCTTCGCCACTTCGAGCCTCTTCCTCGTGGGCTACCTGACGTACCACTACGTCCACGGCGACACGAGGTATCAGGGCGCCGGCGCCATCCGGATCGTCTACTTCGCGATCCTGATCAGCCACGTGCTGCTGTCGATGGCGGTCGTGCCGATGGCGCTGAGCGCGTTCTGGTTCGCGTGGAAGAAGCAGTTCGCGCGACACACGCGCGTGACGCGCATCCTGCTGCCGATCTGGCTCTACGTGTCGGTCACGGGCGTGGTGATCTTCTTCATGCTGCGCGACAGCGTGGCGCAGCTGCAGTGACGCGCACGACCATCCTGCATCGCGTTCCGTTCTACGAGACGGACGCCATGGGCATCGTGCACCACGCGAACTACGTGCGGTACCTGGAGCTGGTGCGGATCGCGTGGATGGACGAGCACGACCGTCCCTACCGTGAGTACGTGCGGGACGGCCTGCACTTCTCGACCACCCGCGTCGATCTGCGCTACGTGCGCTCGTCCGGCTTCGACGACGTCCTGCACGTGATGACCTGGCTCGAGTGGGTCGCCGGCGCGTCTCTGGGCATGGGCTACGAGATCGACCGCGACGGGGTGCGCGTCGCCGAGGGCCTCACCGAGCACGCGATGGTGGACACGAGCGGACGTCCGCGGCGCATCCCCGCGGAGCACCGCGAACGCTTCAGGGGGCTCGCCCGCGCGAGCGGCGGCTCGCGAACGCGGCGCGGAACGGTAGACCGCTCGCGGTGACCAGGAGCGCCACCGCGCACTCGAGCGGACGCCCGCGCAGCATCGCGAGCGCGATCCCCGCGTTGGCGATCAGGTAGAGCGCAGGGACCAGCGGGTAGCCCCACGCGCGGTACGGCCGCGGCCGCTCGGGCTGGCGTACTCGCAGCGCGTAGAGCGCACCGGTGTCGGCGATGGTCGCGGCCACGATGGCGAACGTCGTGTAGTCCAGCACGCTCGGGAAGCTCTGCAGCAGGAGGATCAGGCCGACGGCCGTCAGTGCCTGCACGCGGATCGCGACATGCGGCGTGCGGAAGCGCTCGTGCACGCGCTCGGCACCCGAGAAGAAGACGCCGTCGAGCGCCATCGCGTATGCGATGCGCGGTCCGACCAGGATCGTCGCGTTCAGGCAGCCGAGGATGGACAGCAGGATGAGCGCCGCGACGACGCTGCCGCCGACCGGGCCGAGCAGAGCCACGGCCGCCGCCTCGCCGGCGCGCGGCTCGCCCGCGAGCGAGCGCACCGGCAGCGCGTGCAGGTAGAGCGCGTTCATCAGCAGGTACAGCGCGGTGCAGAGCCCGAGCCCGAGGAGCAGCGAGCGTGGCAGGTTGCGCTGCGGATCGCGCACCTCGCTCGCGACGTACACCGACGCGTTCCACCCGAGATAGCTGAACAGCACCGGCGACAGAGCGAGCCCGAAGCCGGTGAGCGTCGCGCCGCCCGCCGGTAGCGCGTCGCCGGTGGTCGTCGCGACGACTGCCGCGGGGGACTGCGGCGTGAACAGCCAGCCGAGGACGCCGAGGCCGGTGAGGGTCGCGATCTTCAGCACCGCGGTCGCGTTGTTGACCAGCGCGCCGGGTCGCACTCCGACGTGGTTGATCCAGGAGGTGACGAGGGTGATACCGATGGCGACCGCGATCTTCGCCGCGTCGCCCAGCGTGACCCAGGTGCCGAGCGCCTCGGCGAAGCCCATCGCGAGCGTCGCGACGGTCCCGGCGTAGATGACGAAGAACGAGAGCCATCCGACGAGGAACCCGGCCGTCGGATGGTACGCCTCGCGCACGAATACGTAGTCGCCCCCCGCGTGTGGGTACATCGCGCCCAGCTCCGCGTTGGCGAGCGCGCCCGCGAGCGACAGCAAGCCGCCCGTCGCCCAGGCGAGCAGGAACAGGCTCGGCGCCGGCAGATTGGCCGCGACCACGCCGGGCGTGAGGAAGATGCCGACGCCGATCACCGACGAGACCACCAGCAGGGTCGCGTCGGTCAGCGACAGCGTGCGCTCGAGGCGGTCGTCAGGGTGCCGGTCGGAGTGCTCCGGTGCCGGCGGGGCGTGACGGCTCTCTGCCACCGGGCGCTGTGTAGCACGGATCGAGGCGGTGTCGCGGCGTCGCTGCCGCCGCCCGGTGCTTGTGCGGGGCTGCTTCGGCTGGCACGAGAGCTTCCATGCGTGACGCCACCGAGCCCCGGCCGTCGCCCGAAGCACTGGTCGACCTCGCCGCATACCCGATCGACCGGCCGGAGACGGCGCGCGCTCTGGTCGAGCGCTGCCGCGCGCAGCTCGCGGCCGACGGCGCGTGCGAGTTGCCCGGCTTCGTCACGGCGCGGGCGGTGGCGCGCATGGTCGCCGATGCCGATACCCTGGCGCCGATCGCGCACCACGCCGAGGGGCCGATCACCATCTACCTCGACGTGGCCGACCCGAGCCTGCCCGAGGATCACCCGCGCCGCTGGCTCGGGCGCTCGTCGCTCGCGGCGGTCGCGTACGACCTGATCCCGCCCGCGCACGCGCTGCGCGTCCTCTTCGAGTGGGATCCGTTGATGGACTTTCTCGCCACGGTGCTCGGGCACGCGCGCCTCTACCGCTACGCCGATCCGTTCGGCGCGCTCAACGTCGCGGTGATGCGCGACGGCGACGAGCTGGCCTGGCACTTCGACCAGACCGACTTCGTGGTCTCGATCGCGCTGCGCGACGCGGAGGAGGGCGGCGACTTCGAGTACGCGCCGTGCCTGCGCAGTGCCGACGACGAGCGCTACGGCGACGTGCGGAAGGTCCTCGACGGCGACCCGTCCCGCGTCCGTCGCGTGCCGATGACGCCGGGCACGCTGCTGCTGTTCCAGGGGCGTCACGCGCTGCACCGCGTGACGCCGATCCGCGGTGCGACGTCACGCCTGGTGGCGCTGCTGGCGTACGATACGAAACCGGGCACCGTCAGCAGCGACTTCCTGCGGCTCGCGCGCTACGGACGGAACGTGGCGGTCGACGCGTAGCCGGTCGGTCGCGTTGCCCGGGTTCGTGTGGGCGGAAGCCGATCGAGATCGCGCTGCCCGTGACGATGCCGGGGCGCGTACGTGCACCGGATCGGCTCACGAGTCGTGCGGCGAGGCGCGGCCCGCCGCGCCGCGCAGCGCCTGCATCGCGAGGTGGGCGTCGTCGGCAGACCGCTCCGGTCACCTCGGCCCCACGCGAGCCCGCGACGCAGAGACCGGGCCAGGCTCCCGGCGCGGCACGGCTGCCGATCTCCTCGGCTCGAGGCCGATGGGAACGTCAGTCGCCGGCGCAGACTCCCCAGCTCGGGTTGCCGGGCTGGGTCGGATCGGCGCTGGTGCCGCACGTCGAGCGGAGCAGCTTCGGACGTTTCGCTGCGACCAGGTCGGCGTTGCCGTCGATCAGGCCGTTGCCGGAGACGTCGGAGTCGATCAGCCTGTGCGCGCGGCGCTCGCTGTAGTCGTACTGCTGCTGGAAATCGTTGTAGATCCCCGTGAGCAGGCCGGCGCCGACGTTGCCGGTGATCGTGGTCCGCCGGAGGGTGGTCGGTCCCTGGCTCGTCATGCCGACGTCGCCGTTGTCCCGGATGACGCTGTCGGTCGCCCGGATCGCGCCGCCACCCCTGGTGCCCGCCGCGCTGTTGTCCCGGATGACCACGTTCTCGAGGTCGACCCGTGCGGCCCACGGTACGTTGCCGTAGATCTTCCAGGTGCCGTTGACGTTGCCGTGAATCGTCACGTCCTCGATCCGCACGCGCGAAGCGGCAGCGACGCCGTTGAACGCCCCGGTGATCTCGCCGGGGCCGGTGATGGTGCAGGTACGGGCCGGGGAGACCGACGCATGGCAGGACACGCCATGGTTGTCGTTCGTGACGCGGAAGCCGTCGAGGACGAGCGTCGCGCCTGGGTTCAGAGTGATCGCGCTGTTCTCGCCGAGCCCGGTGCAGCCGAGGTCGCCCTGCAGCACTCCTGGATCGCCGCGCTCGATGGTGATGCCGCAGCTCGAAGGGTCGCCCGGGATGTCGACGGCGGACGCTCTGCCGGCAACGATCACGCCCAGTAGAAGTGGGGCGATCGCAGGGAACGAGCGAAGCCAACGGGTCATCTGGTCCTCCCAGCTCCGGCTGTCTGGTCGAGCAGGCGCGACGCCCATCGTGTGCGATCCCGTGCCGTCAAGAGGAATCATCGAGTGTTGCGGCGTCGACCGGAGTCGCCATCGCCGTCCAGGGTCGTGTCGACCGCAGCACGCCGCAGATCGGGACCTCGCCGCCTGGCCGCACTCGGCGAGCACGACGTGCCAGGACCAGCCGGCGCCATGCTGCTACTCGGGAAGGGTCGGGGGTCTCCCTCCGTCCGCAGGCAAGGTGGGTCTCGTCAGTAAGGAACCTTGGTCAAGATGCGGACGATCCCGAACTGGCCGTCGCCGACGTAGGTGCGATCGTCCGGCCCGACGGCGATGCCGCCCGGGCATCCGCCCCAGACCTGCGCGCCCGGCGCCGGCGGCAGGAACGGCTCGAAGCGGCCCAGACCGTCGTCGCGACCCAGCACCGAGATCACGCTGCCGAGCCGGTCGACGAGGCGAACGCGGCCGTTCCTGAAATCGCCCACGAGCGTGTTGCCGCCGGCGTCGACGGCGAGGCCCTCCACGCCGTTGAAGCGAGCGTCGATCGCGGGGCCCCCATCGCCGGAGTACGCGGAGATCGGGCCCGTCTCCTTGCCGGCGATGCGGAGAATGCGCACGCCCGGATCGAGCTCGAGCCAGGCCGTCGTCGCGGTCGCGATCCGGGTGCGGCGCTCGGGCTCGGAGAGACCGCCGGCGATGCTGAGCGCACCCGGCGCTCGCAAGCACCGATTCAGCTCGCCGAGGATGTCACGCAGCAGGGCGAGCCCCGGCTCCGCGATCGACGCGTGGCACGCGCCCCCGAGCGGGCGGTCTGCGAGGAGCTTGCAGCCGACGCCGCGCAGTCGCTCCTCGACCTTGCACGCGAGGCAGTCGACGATGTCGTTGTTCGGGCCGGCAGCCTCGACGGCCGGAGCCGCGAAGCCACACGGCGAGTCGGCCGGCCCGCAGGTGTCGAGATACCCGAGGACGGCATGCGCATCGATACCGACGCAAGCCCGTGCGACCCGCGCGCGCCACCTCGGCACCTCGGCGCCGATGCGAGCCTGCGCTGCGGCGCTCCCGAGGCACTCGTCGACCGATGTGCCGTAGGAACGCGAGCAGCGGTCGACCTGCCGCAGCAACGTGCGCGCGAGCCGCATCCCGCCTGATTCGATCGCCCGCTGGCAGCGCAGCGCGACGTCGTCGCCGCGCGCGGGGGGCGCGGCGACGGCGAGACCCGCGACGAGCGCGAAGCACGACGCGAGCAGTCGGACGCGAGGCGAGGTCCGCGCCGTGCTCATCGGGTCCCCCGCTCGCACACCAGGCGGAAGCGGTCACGATCGAAGCGGCCCGGAGTCGTCTCCGTCCGCAGCTCGAAGAGGATCTCGCCGACCGGAATCCGGACGCGGAACGGAGTCGTGCAGCCGGACGGCCCGGTCGCCGGAGGATCGACGACGACCGTCCGCACGTCGACGGCACGCGCTCCGGGCAGCGACGCGAGCGCGAGCAGGACGTCGTCAGCCGACGCCTCGATCGATCGCGCGAAGGAGATCCGGCGGGGCCGCTCCGGCGTGCACCGCGAGAGCGCGGGATCGTGATTGGCGAAGCAGAGCGCGAGCTTCATCGCGCAGGCGTCCGGCGCCGCGTCGACGTCGCAGGGCGCGCCGTCCGTGCAGCGGATCGCGTTGCCGTCGAGGACGACACCAGCCGGCGGGACGAGCTCCGCGTCGCAATCGGTCGCGGGCTCGGAGTCGCCGGCGACGCAGCCGCCGCCGGCGCATTCGCAGCGATCACCGAGACCATCGCCGTCGAGGTCGCCCTGGTCGGCGTTCGCGACGTCGGCACAGTTGTCGATGCAGGCGGGTACACCGTCACCATCCGGATCGAGCTCCGGCTCGCCGCACCCACACAGACCCGGCCGCGGCTTGTCGGGGTCGGTGGGGCACCCGTCCAGGCAGGAGGGAAGCCCGTCCCCGTCGTCGTCGTCCGCCTCGGAGACACCGCAGCCGCATCGCTCGGGGAGGGTCTTGGCCGGGTCGAGCGGACACACGTCGCAGGCATCACCCGTGCCGTCGCCGTCGGAGTCCGTCTGATCGAGGTTGCCGCTGAAGGGACAGTTGTCCTGGCAGCTCGGGATCCCGTCGCCATCGTCCTCCCGGTCGTACGCCTCGCACCCGCACGCACCTGGCTCGGTCTTGAAGCCACTGTCCGGGCAGAGGTCGCACGCGTCTCCCTTCGGGTCGCCATCGCGATTGGACTGGTCGGGGTTCGCGAGGCCGGGGCAGTTGTCGCACGCATCGTCGATGCCGTCGCCGTCGGCGTCCACGTCCCCCGGATTGGGGAGGTCCGGACAATCCTCGGCACAGTCGTCGAGCCCGTCGCCGTCCAGATCCGGGGGCCCCGGGATGGAGTCGACCGTGAAGGAGGCCGTCCCCAGGACGTTCGGGAACGTGAGCGGAGCGATCTAGAAGACGTACTTCTGTCCCGCGCAGGCGCGGTAGGGGAGGTCGAAGCCGGGGCTCACGCTGAGCGCCGAGCAGTTCAGCGCGCGATCGCGCTCGCAGGCGCCGTCGTACGAGACCACCCCTGCGATCGTCGACCCCTCCGGGCGAAAGCGGATCGTCTGGGCCGCCTCGGAGGTGATCTCGTACCAGACGCTGTTGAACGCCTGGCAGGGAAACCAGTGGTCCCCGTCCTCCGTCGCGGTCGCGAGGTCGACGCTCTCGTGGAACGGCAGCTCGCCGATCACCGTCGCCATGTTGCAGGTGTCGTTCGCGGGCTGCGCGCGGACCGATGCAGCCGCACCGAGAAGGAGGACGATCGCCGTCGCGAGGCCGCGTCCGACGGCCGGCGGAAGCCTCCGCACCGACGATCCACCGGACCTGCTTCGGGAGGGACCCACGACACGGCGAGCCTTCCGCGGGGGCCGCGAGACAGTCAACGCGAGAACCTCGACCGGTCGCGAGAACCTCGACGAGGACACGGTGTTCGGGCGTACAGCCGAGCCGCGCGACGACCGTCATCCGCTTGTCGGACCGATCCGAGCCATGCGGCGGCTGCTTGCCGGAACGGTTCCGGCTCGAGGTGCCGCGTATCGGTCTGGATGGGACATCCGGAAACGCAGCAGGAAGAGGCGAGGCCGATTCCGACGTGACAAGGGTCCGGCGCGAACTTCTTCGCGACGTCGTGCCCGAGGCGTCCCGCGTCGACCGGCGCGGGCGTCCGCGCTCAGCCGAGCAGCCTGCCCGTCTCGATGGGCGAGTCCGGGAGCCGCTTGATCGGGAGCCGGCATTCGATCGGTCCGTCGTGCCGCCGGTCGGCCAGCTTCTCGGGCAGGCCCACGAAGTCGCGGAAGCCGTGCCGCAGCATCTTCTGGCGGCGGAGCTTCAGCGGCAGATCCTCCTGCCAGACGCGCTCGTTCCAGCGGGCGATCATGGGCGACATCAGCGGCGCCAGCAGCCGCCGCCAGCCGCGCAGGAAGAACGTGTAGGTGGTGTGGTGCGTGATGTGATCGGGCGGGTCTTCGTGGATCGTGATCTTTGTGATCGACGGAATGCCGAAGAGCCCGAGGTTGATGGTGTACATCGTGTGCGCGTCGTACTTGAGGTTCACGTTCGTCGCCGTCGAGGTGAGGAACGAGAAGATGGGCACGCGGATGGTCACGAAGGCGATGCAGGTGCGCTCGTCCTCGTACAGCAGGTGGCCGTCGAGCCAGCTCTCGCCGTGCACCACCAGCGTGTGCTCGTGGTCCCACTGGTTCCACCAGCCCACCGCCTCCGAGACCGGCACCTGCCGGACGAACTCGCGCTGCAGAAGCTTCATCCGTCGTAGAGCACGGCGATCATGCCGTCCTGCTCGTCCGTCTCGTAGCGCCGCAGGCACCCCTTGAACCCGTTCGACACGCAGCGCCCGCTCTCGATGTCGAACTCCCAGGCGTGCCATTTGCAGCGAAAGCGCCGTGCGGCGAGATCGACCGTGAACTCGCCCGCGAAGCGCGGGCACACCGACGAGCGCGCCAGGATGCGCCCGTCGAGCAGCACGGCGGTCACCTCGTCTCGCAGATCGTTCAGCCAGCGTGTGACGACGCGCGAGCGCTCGAGCTCGTCGCGGCGACAGAGAGGAAAGCGCTGCAGCGCCACGGCAAGCTCCTCCAGTGTGGTGCCGGCTCGTGCGCAACCGGAATGCGCGACCGGGCGGCAGATCCCGGCTGCCGTCGGGGCCGTGAAAGCCGCCGCGTCACGGCGTGCGGTCGCGGAAGCGGCCGCCGTCGTGCACGACGTCGGCGAGCGCGCGCCGCGGCTTCCAGTGCAGCTCCTCGAGCATCGGCTGCGAGCGGAACGCGACCGGGTGCCCGACGCAGAGGTAGGCGACCGGCTCGACACCGTCGGGCAGGGCGAGCTCGTCGCGCAGCACACCGGGCTCGACGATGCTCACCCAGCCGACGCCGATGCCCTCCGCGCGTGCCGCGAGCCAGAGGTTCTGCACCGCGCAGCAGGCGCTGAAGCGCAGCATCTCCGGCGCCGCGCTCGCGCCCAGCACGGCCTCGTCTCGCGGCCGGAGATCGACCACGACGCAGACGTTCAGTGCCGCGTCGACGATGCCCTCGAGCCGGAACGAGCGGTACTGCGTGCGGCGTGGCTCGGGGAAGCGCTCGGCCTCGCGCTCGTGGCAGCGGAGAAAGCTGTCGCGGATGCGCGTCCGCTGCGCCGTGTCGCGCACGAGGACGAAGCCCCACGGCTGCGAGAAGCCGACGCTCGGTGCGTGGTGCGCGGCTTCGAGGATGCGCTCGAGGACGTCCGCCGCGACGTCTCGTCCCGGCGCGAAGTGCCGGACGTCGCGGCGCGTGCGGATGACCTCGTAGATCGCGTGGCGCGCGTCGTCCCCGAACGCCGCGGTCTCCTGCGGGACGAGGATCGCGCGGTCGTCGTTCACGCGCCGTCGCCGCCGCGCGACTGGCTGCGACCGCGCTCCTGCACGGCCGCGCGCCGCTGCGCGATGGTCTCCGGCGCGACGCTGCCGACGTGGCGGCGCGACGCCTCGGCCTCGATGCGCATGCCGTCGGCGAAGCTCTGCGCGAAGCCGTCGTCGATGACCTTCTTGTAGGACCGCAGCACGACCGGGTCGCACGACAGCATGTCGCGCGCGAGCTTCTCGCAGGTCGGCAGCAGCTCGGCCGGTGCCACGACACGGCTCACGAGGCCCCACGCGGCGGCCTGGTCCGCGGGCAGGTAGTTGCCGGTGAGCGACAGCTCCTTCGCGCGGTAGATGCCGATCGCGCGCGACAGCTTCTGGCTGAGCCCCCAGCCCGGCATGATGCCGACGCGCGCATGCGTGTCGGCGAAGCGCGCTTCCGTCGACGCGATCAGCAGGTCGCACGCGAGCGCCAGCTCGAAGCCGCCGGTGATCGCGAAGCCGTTGATCGCGCCGATGATCGGTTGCTCGAGGCGTGCGAGCGCCTGCACGAGGTCGCCGCCCGCGACGGCGTTCTCCACTTCATTCTTCGCCGGGCTCGCGACCTCGCCGCCGAGCTCCTTGAGGTCGAGCCCCGCGCAGAACGCGCGGCCGGACCCGGTAAGGATGACGACGCGCGTGTCGGGATCGTTGCCCAGATCGTGAAAGGTCTTGATGAGCGCACGGCGCAGCTCGCGCGACAGCGCGTTCATCGCCTGCGGACGGTTCAGCGTGACGGTCGTCACGCCGTCGTTCTTCGACACCAGCAGCACGGGTTCGGCCATGCCTCTGGACTGCATCGCCGCGGGCTCCTTTGCAACCTGCCGCGCGCGGCACTTCTGGCTCGTCGCAGCCGCGTGATAGACGTGCGTGACGAGGGCAGGAGGCACGCGATGCAGCACGACGACCAGCACGACCCCTTCGCGGCGTTCGACGCTGCGGCCGGCATCGGCACGGTGCGCGACCCGTACGCGACGTTCGCGAAGCTCCGCGAGCAGGGGCCGTTCTACCGCGGGCGCCTCGAGGAGGCGTTCGGCCTGCCGCCGATGCCGCAGATCATGACCGCGAAGGACGACCGGTACTACGTCGCGCTGAGCTACGAGGCGGTGTCACAGGTGCTGCTCGACGGCGAGACGTTCTCGTCGGCCGGCTACGGCGAGACCATGGGGCTCGTCATGGGGCACTCGATCCTCGAGATGGACGAGCCCGAGCACCACCGCTACCGCCTGCTGATCCAGCAGGCCTTCACGCTGAAGGCGATGGAGAAGTGGGAGCGTGAGCTGGTCGCGCCGATCGTCCATCGCCTCATCGACGCCTTTGCGGGCCGCGGCCGCGCAGAGCTGGTGCGCGAGCTGACGTTTCCGTTTCCGATCATGGTGATCGCGGGTATGCTCGGGCTGCCGGAGAGGGACCTGCCCGAGTTCCACCGCCGCGCGGTCGAGCTGATCAGCATCGCGACCGACATCGAGCGCGGCTTCAACGCGTCGGTGGCACTGCGCGACTACTTCGCCGGCATCCTCGCCGAGCGTCGCGCCGACCCGAAGGACGACGTGATCAGCGTGCTGGCGCACGCCGAGCTCGACGGGCAGCGGCTCACCGACGAGGAGGTGTACGCGTTTCTCCGCCTGCTGCTGCCGGCGGGCGCCGAGACGACGTACCGCTCTTCGAGCAACCTGCTGTTCGGCCTGCTCACGAGCCCCGCGCAGCTCGACGCGCTGCGCGCCGACCGGAGCCTGATGCGCGCCGCGATCGAGGAGGGCCTGCGCTGGGAGCCGCCGCTCACCGGCATCGCGCGCACCTGCACGCGCGACACGGTGATCGACGGCGTGACCGTGCCGGCCGGCACCGTCGTGAGCGTGTGCATGGGGGCCGCGAACCGCGACCCGAAGCGCTGGAGCGATCCCGACCGCTTCGACATCCGCCGCGAGGGCAAGCAGCACATGGCGTTCGCGTTCGGACCGCACACCTGCCTCGGCATGCACCTCGCGCGCATGGAGACGACCGTCGCGCTGAACGCGCTGCTCGACCGGCTGCCCGACCTGCGCCTCGACCCGGCGGCGGCGGACGTGCACGTCAGCGGGCTCACGTTCCGCGCGCCGCGCGAGCTGCCGGTGCTGTTCGGCTGAGCGCTACTCGACCGCCCCGATCGTGCAGGGCCGCGCCCGCAGTACGCCGCGCTGGTCGTTCCGCGGGCAGGCGCGGATCGCGACGCCGCGCGCGGGGCTGCCGGGTGCCGGCAGGTGCGTCCAGCCCGGGCCGCCGTTGTCGGCCAGCGGTCCGAGCATCGGGTCGACGCCGTAGAAGCTCCTGGTCGACGGGACGGCGAGGCAACTGCCGGGCGTCTCGACGAGGCTCGAGCCGCGATCGAGCAGCGGCGGATAGAAGGAGGTGGCGCAGTCCGGCTCGCTGGGTGCGACGTTGTCGGCGATCAACGCGCCCTGCAGCCGGATGCGGCGGGCATCGCCGGTGGCTTGGATGCCGCCGCCGCTCCAGGTCGCGGTGTTGCTCGCGATGGTGGAGTAGCGGATGTCGATGCGCGGGAAGGTCGGGAAGTTGCCGTTGACGAGGTTCGCGCGGATCCCGGCGCCGACGACACCCTGGTTGCCGCTGACGGTGCAGTTCTCGAGCGTGACGCGTCCGCCGTGGACGTCGATGCCGCCGCCGTAGACGTCGATGCCGCCGTTGTCGCGCACCGACGTGCCGCGCAGCGTGGCTGCGGCGTGCCAGCCCACCTGCGCGCCGCGGCCGTTCGCGAACACGTCGCTGTCGACGATCGTCGCCCTGGAGAGGACGGCCACGCCGTTGCCCGCATTGTCGTGCACGAGGCAGCGCTGCACCAGCAGATCGGCGCGTTGCCCGACCTCGATCCCGCGGCTGCCGCCGGTGATGGTGAGGTCGACGAGCGTGAGCCGCGTGCGGCGGATCCTGGTGTCCCCGTGGGCCGCGAGGAAGACGGCGACGGCAGCAGTCGTGGAGCCGTCCACGATCTGGCTCGACGCCGGGCCGACACCGCGGATCGTCAGCACCGCTCCGGCCGGAACGTCGACGGCCTCTGCGTAGACTCCCGGGTGGACGTCGATGAGCGCGCTGCTCACCGTCGCTCCGAGGCTCGCGGCGGCGTCGACCGCACTCTGGATCGACGCGTCACAGCCGTCGGCGCCGCCGGGCTTCACGCAGCGCGTGATGCCGGCCGCAGCCGCGCTCGTTGTCAGAGTGACGACCAGCGCCACGACGACGCCGAGCATCCCGAGGTGCCGTGCGGGCGCGCGGGAGCTCTTCATGGTGGCGCTCGGCGCACACCGGCCCCGGTGTCGTCAAGGGATCTCGGCGCCCGGAGGTTCTCCGTGGGGCGGGTGCCGACCTGCTCGACGACGCGGCGCGGCACGGGCCGCGTCGGACGCGCCGGGCGGCCGTGGTCGGCGCCGGCCGACTTCGCTATAGTCCGCGGCCTATGGCAGCCTTCAGCTTCGAAGCACCGTTCGACCTCGGCTCGCAGATCGAGGCCCGCGCTCAGCACGCCGAGCTCGGAGACCGCCCGTTCCTGCACCAGCACGACCGCACGTGGACGTACCGCCGCTACCGCGACGAGTGCGTGCGGCTGTCGCAGTTCCTGCTGCGGCGCCTCGGCCACATCGACGACGCGCGTCCCGGCCACGTCGCGATGCTGCTCGAGAACCACCTCGAGCTGCTGTCGCTCTACGGTGCGTGCGGCTACGCAGGGCTGTCGCTGTTCGGCGTCAACACGGGGCTGCGCGGCGAGACGCTCGCCGGCGTGCTCAACCAGTCGCGCGCGCGCGTACTGGTGGTCGACCAGCGGCTGCAGGAAGAGGTGCAGAAGGTCCGCTCGCAGCTGACCCAGCTCCAGCCCGAGAACATCCTCTTTCTCCGCACCGACGGCGCGAGCGAGCTCGCCGGCGTCGACCTGATGGAGAGCGTCGATTCCGAGATCGGCGCGATCGGCAAGACGTTCGCGAGGCCGGACGTCAAGGTCGAGGCGACCAACCCCTTGATGGTCATCTACACCTCGGGGACCACCGGGCTGCCGAAGGGCATTCTCAACAACCACGCGAAGCTGCTGCTGATCGGCATGGCGGTGTCGGGCAACCTGCAGCTCGGCTCGGACGACATCGGTTACGCGTGCATGCCGCTCTTCCACTCGAACGCGATCTTTCTCGGCTTCATGCCCGCGTTCCACGTCGGCGGCCAGCTCGCGATGCGCGAGCGCTTCAGCGCGAGCTCGTTCGTGCCGGACGTCATCCGTCACGGTGTCACGTACTGGAACTACGTCGGCGAGCCGGTGCACTACGTGCTGGGCGCGATCGAGAAGCAGTACGGCGGCGACGAGGCGAGGATCCTCGCCGAGGTCGCGAACGACCCGAAGAACAAGCTCCAGTACGCGATCGGCAACGGTGCTGCGGCCCCCGACATCGAGCGCTTCATGAAGTGGCTCGGCCTCGAGGACATGTTCGAGCTCTACGGCTCGACGGAAGCGGCGATCAGCACCTTCCGCAAGAAGGGCGACCCGCGCGGGTCGGTCGGCGCGGTCGCCGACGCCGCCGTCAAGATCCTCAACGAGAAGGGCAAGGAGTGCCCGCCCGCCGTTCTCGATGCCGACGGCAAGATCACCAACTACGCCGACGCCGTCGGCGAGATCTGCCGCGTCGCCGAGGACACGGGCCTCTTCCAGGGCTACTTCGACAACCCGTCGGCGAACAGCTCCAAGTACCGCGACGGCGTCTACCACTCGGGCGATCTCGGCCACATGCTGGTGCGCGACGATGTGCGCTACCTGTTCTTCGACGGCCGCACCGACGACTGGATCCGCAAGGACGGCGAGAACTTCTCGGCGCTGCAGGTTGCGCGCCTCGTCCAGGAGCAAGCCGACATCGTGCTCGCAGCCGCGTACGGCGTGCCCTGCTCGGTGTCGGACGAGCTGGTGATGACGGCGCTGAAGCTCCGTCCGGGCGCGACCTTCGATCCGCAGGCGTTCTTCGGCTTCTGCGAGTCGCAGATCACCGGCGGCGGCATGGACCGCAAGTGGTTCCCGGACTTCGTCCGCGTGGTCGACGAGTTCGAGTACACGCAGACGGAGAAGATCCTGGTGCGCAACCTGAAGAAGCTGCACTTCGACCTGAACCGCCTGGGCGACGAGGCGCCGGTCTGGTTCCGCCGGCGGGGTGATGCGACGTACAGAAAGCTCACGCGGCCGGACTACGAAGCGCTCCGCAAGGAGTTCGCCGAGCGCGAGAAGCTGGACCTGCTGGATCGGTAGGACGGGCGGAGGAACCGAGCGATGGCCGATCACTACCACGACCCGTCCGACGTGAAGCGCCTGCGCGAGCTGAAGCAGCTCGCACCGACCGAGTTCGACGCCTGGCTCGGCCTCGAGAAGACCGTCGCCCGCGAGGATGGCGCGATTCCGCGCAAGTACCGCGAGCTGATCGCGGTCGCGGTCGCGCTGACGACGCAGTGTCCGTACTGCATCGAGGCGCACGCGAAGGCCGCGAAGAAGAACGGCGCGACCCGCGAGGAGATCGCCGAGGCGACGTTCCTCGCCGCGGCGCTGCGCGCCGGTGCGGCCGCGACGCACGGCACGCTCGCGCTCAAGCTGTTCGACGAGGCCTGAGGGCTCACGGGATCGATCTCGAGCGCGCTCCGCCACGAGCCCGGCAGGGGGCGCGAGCCCGTGAGCTCGGCGACGGCAGCGCGGACAAGAGCTCGCGCGCGCCGTGCGTGACGCGCCGGGCGTGACGCGTCGTGCCTGCTTGCGCTCGTGGCGCCGACGCGGGAGGTTGCGCGCCATGAAGTTCGTCGACGTCGAGCAGGCGCGTACACTGCCGGGTCTCCGGCTCGTTCTCACCACCGGAGTCCCGGGCCCCTGGGGCGAGGCGGCGAAGGGCATTCTCCGCGTCAAGCGCCTGCCGTACGTCGCGGTGCGCCAGGAGGGCGGCGGCGAGAACGCGGCGCTCGCCGCGTGGACCAACCAGACCAGCGCGCCGGTCGCGGTGTGGAACGACGAGCCGCCGCGCTCGACGTCGCTCGGCATCCTGTTCCTCGCCGAGCGCCTCGCGCCGACGCCGCCGCTGATCCCCGACGACCCCGAGGACCGTGCGCGCATGTTCGGCTTCTGCCACGAGATCATCGGCGAGCAGGGGCTCGGCTGGTCACGCCGGCTCATGATGCTGCACCCGATCCTCGCTGCGGCGGGCGATGCCGCTCCTGCCGGCGTGCGTCGCCTCGCTGTCAAGTACGGATACGGTGCCGACGCCGCCGAGGCGGCGCCGCGGCGCGTGGTGGCGATCCTGCGCATGCTGGCCGCACAGCTCGAGCGGCAGCGTCTTGCGGGGCGTCGGTTCCTGGTCGGCACGCACCTGACGGCGCTCGACGTCTACTGGGCGACGTTCGCGGCGATGCTCGATCCGCTGCCGGCGGAGCAGTGTCCCATGCCGGCCGGGCTGCGCATGCTCTACGCGGCGACGGGATCGGTCCGGGACGCTCTCGATCCGGCTCTGCTCGCACACCGCGACTCCGTCTATCGCGAGTACCTCGAGCTGCCGGTCGACTGCACCGACGACGGCCGAGAAGTCCGCCGACGCCGAGCGCCGCCGCCGAGAAGTCCGCCGACGCCGAGCGCCGCCGCTGAGTAGTCCGCCGACGCCGAGCGCCGCGCTCAGCGCGCCGCGGCGCGCGCGGTCAGCGCGCAGATCCGCTCGACGACGCGCGGCCACGCGTCGCGCGGGTTGTCGTGCCCCATGCCCTCGATGATCAGCAGCTCCGCATCGGGGAGGGCGGTCGCCGTGTCGTGCCCGCCCTCGACCGGCACCAGCGGGTCGTCGGCGCCGTGGATCACCAGCGCCGGCACGCGCACGTCGCGCAGCCGCTCGCGCCGGCTGCCGTGCGCGAGGATCGCCGCGAGCTGCCGCGCCTGGCCCTCGGGGTGGTGGCAGCGGTCGTACTGCAGCGCCGCGCGCCGGCGCACGCCGTCCTCGTCGAACGGGAAGCCCGGGCTGCCGATGGTGCGGAACACCATGACGCCGCGCTCGATCGCGCCGTCGCGATCGGTCGGGATCGGCGTCACCAGGGCCGCCGCGGCTTCCGGTCGCGGTCCGGGCAGGTCCGGCGCGCCGGTCGTCGACATGATCGACGTGAGGCTCTTGACGCGCGCCGGGTGCCGGATGGCCAGCGTCTGCGCGATCATGCCGCCCATCGACGCGCCGCAGACGTGCGCGCGCTCGATCTCCAGCGCGTCGAGCAGCCCGGCCGTATCGTCGGCCATGTCGTCGAGCGTGTAGGGCGCCGCGAGCGGCTTGCCCGCCTGCGCGTCGATCATCATCTGCAGCACGTTCGGCACGCCGTGCGACGACATCTTCGTGCTCAGGCCGATGTCGCGGTTGTCGAAGCGGACCACGAAGTGGCCGCGCTCGGCGAGCAGCTCGCAGAAGTCCTCCTCCCAGAGGACCATCTGCGCGCCGAGGCCCATGACGAGGAGCAGCGGCTCCGCGTCGGGCCGGCCGAAGGTGTCGTACTCGAGCTCGATTCCGTTCGCGCGTGCGGTGGGCATGGCGGTCTCCGTTGCAGGTCGTCGTTGGTGGATCGATGGCTCAGGCGTGCGCGGCGGACGCCGGGTCGCGGCGTGCGGCCGTCGCGTGCGGCGTGGCCGCACCGAGGAACGCGCGCAGCGCGCTCGCGAGCTCGGCGCGCAGGCCGACGGCCGACAGCATGACGTCGACGCCCGGCACGGAGTTGTGGATCATGCCGCGGCCCTGCCGCTCGCGCGCCGCGACGCCCGCCTTCGCGAGGGCGACCGCATAGGCCGAGCCCTCGTCGCGCAGCGGGTCGAACTCGCAGGTCACGACCAGCGCCGGCGGCAGGCCGGCGAGGCTCGGCGCGCGGAGCGGCGACGCCTTCGGGCTGGTGCGATCCGCGGGGTCCGCGTAGTGATCCCAGAACCAGCGCATCAGGTCCGTCGTCAGGAAGTATCCCTCGCCGTTCTGGGCGTAGGAGGGGCGCGAGAGGTCGCAGTCGGTCACCGGCGTGACCAGCACCTGACCCGCGATCGGCGGGCCGCCCGCGTCGCGCGCCAGCTGGCACGCGACCGCGGCGACGTTGCCGCCCGCGCTCCAGCCGCACACGGCGAGCCGTCCCGGTGCGGCGCCCAGCTCGGCCGCGTGGTCGGCGATCCAGCGCACGGCCGCGAACGCATCGTCGGCGGCCGCCGGGAAGCGCGCCTCGGGCGCGTGGCGGTAGTTCACCGACACGACGATCGCGTCCGCCTTCACGCAGAGGTAGCGGCAGAAGGGATCGTCGGACTGGGGGTCGCCGAGCACCCAGCCGCCGCCGTGGAAGTACGCGACCACGCCGTGCGGGCCGGGTGTCGCCGGGCGGTAGAGCCGGTACGCCAGCGGACCG
>Ga0194131_10002134_pt1 | contig 32818 bp, 28 predicted proteins | sample TA2KigO120mmetaG_FD_148631 | JGI IMG/M metagenome (GOLD analysis project Ga0194131, IMG submission 148631) | Freshwater microbial communities from Lake Tanganyika, Tanzania - TA2015053 Kigoma Offshore 120m | ecosystem: Environmental > Aquatic > Freshwater > Lake | place: Tanzania: Lake...
CTCGAGCCAGCGAGCGCTCGAAATTCGTCTGCGCATCATGCGGAACCAATCCCGAGGAACGCGAGCACGCCCTTCCGTGCCTCCGCACTCATTTCGCCGAGTCTCTGCAGCACGCCGAAGATGCCGTCGAGGTCATCCTCGGGCAGGCCGAAGTGCGCGGCCACCGCCCTTCGCAGCTGCGGGTCCATATCGGCGACAAGAGCAGAGGGGAGGCTTTCTTCGACGGCGGGCGCAGCGCCCGCGCTTCGGTGTACGGCAGATCCTGAGTCACTCGCGCGCCGCGCCAGCCGCTCGAGGATCTCGGGCGGGAGGCACTGCGCCAACTCAAGCATCACCTTCAAGTCGCCGCCGAGTGCGTTCGCCAGTCTGACAACGCTGTCCGGCCTGGGGACTGCGCTGTCATTCTCGAGGCGTGAGAGGTGGAAGGTCGACAATCCGGTCTCCGTGGCGAGTTGCTGTAGATTCCAGCGCTTCGCACGACGCAGGCGGCGCAGATGTTCCCCGAATGTGAGCCCAGAAGGCGTGTCCACCGAGTGAAATTATCGCAGATAGATGCTTCCATGTGTGCAAACCTTGATGTGTACAGCAATCCGGTTGCACGCGTGCGCGCACCCGTCGACAGCGCTCTGGCGACCGCAGAATGGCTACCTGACCAGAAGCCGGCATACCAGACCGTCTAGGACGACGCGCTCCTTCGAAGTTAGGGCAGCGTGATCTCTCACCGATTCGCGCTCCAGTCAAAATGGATGACGTTTTCAAGCTTCGGGTTCTTTGGTGAGTGCTCTTCTAATTCCGATTCCGCCGTCGGCAGCAACCTACACGAAGCGACTTGCCTGCGCCAGTTTCATAGAGACTGAATGAATCCATACTCGCCTATTCGGCGACTCTGCGTGATATGCAAAATTAAGCGCAAACTCGCGAAGGTTCCACTGGCTTGCGCGGGAGCGCAACGACGGCACCTGGCAGCGGATGCACGATGCGCCGCGCGACCGGGCGCGGGCAACGGTCGGCAAGGCGGCCGTGCCCACGGTAGCGAATCATCGACGGCCAGTCGGCGAAGACCTCCGAAAAGGGGCGATCGACGGCGTGGACGCCAACCAAAGCGGCTGACCGGGCGCAAGCGGCAACTGGAGGTTGACACCCCAACGGCCACATGCTCCTGCCCTACGTCACCGGCGACGAGGTGCAAGACCGCGACGCCGCCGACGCGCTTCTGGCCGACCTCAAGCCCAAGCAGCCGACGCAGCAGGGTACTGAGCATCATCAAGTACGCTGAACGCACACGTCTTAGTACGATGCGCGCGTGCCCACCGCCCCAGCTACACCCGCCACACATCCGTCCCCATCCGCCGACCACCAACTTCAGTTCCTCCGCGATTTCCAGCGCATCCTCGAGCAGGGCAGCTTCAGCAGCACCTATAAGTTCGCCCTCCTCCACGCACTAGCCGATCTCGCCGTCCGCCACGGCGACGGCTCCGGCGTCCCCCTCACGCTCACCACCCGTGACATTGCCCAGCGCATCATCGAGCTCTACTGGCCGCAGGCTGCCCCCTTCCCCCTCACGGGCTCGCGCCCCGCCCTCGTCCTCCGCCAGAACGCTGGCCAGGGCCAGGCTGAGATCCTCCGCCATCTCGATGCCGCCAAGCGCCACCACGGCCCCTCACTTGAGCGCCTCCGGCGCGATCTACCCGGCTGGGGCCTGCTTCTCGGCAACGTCGATGCCGTCGTTCGCAAGATGCCCCTCTGGAGGCTCCAGACCGTCGGCGCCGAGCTGGTCGACTTCCTCTACGAGAACGCTGGCCGTGGCACCACCATCACCCTCCGCCCCCGCGCCGCCGCCTGCCTTACCGCCCTCCACGGCATCCTCACCGCTCTTGTCCGCGACGCCTGGCTCCGCTTCGTCCGCCGGTCCAACCTCGCTGCCCTCGACGAGGCAGCGGACCTAGACGCCTTCCTTTTCGGCTCCCCCCGCGCCAGCCTTGAGCGTCATCGCCCTCTTCTCCAGGAGCTCCAGTCCAACCAGTGCTTCTACTGCCAGCGCCGTCTTGTCACCGCCGCCGACGTAGACCACTTCGTCCCCTGGGCGCGCTACGCCGTCGACCTCGGCCACAACTTCGTCCTCGCGCACCCCGCCTGCAACAGATCCAAGAGCGAGCATCTGGCCGCCGAGCGCCACCTCGCCGCCTGGGTCGCCCGCAACCACCGCTACCGAGACCAGCTCGCCGCGTCCTTCGACAATGCTGGCGTCCTCCACGACCTCGATGCGAGCCTCCGCGTCGCGGCTTGGGCGTACGACCACGTTCAGCACACGCGCGGCCAGGTCTGGCTCGCCGGCGGCCGCTTCGAGCGCCTGTCACCTGCCTGGCGCTCCATCCTCGTCGCGTGACCGCAATGGGGGTACGTGTAATCGTCCACAACATGCTCGTCCGCGACCGAATCCCCGAGATCATTGCGGCCGAGTCAGGCCGAACGACATGCTGCTTAGGTCGGCTATCGTGATGGCGAGATCGCGCTGTGTCGCCCAACGTATCCGATCCTCTCGGATCGCCGTTGAAGAACCTTCATCAGCACGTGGGACGCTTCGCGTTTCCGTGCAGTTCGGCTCGTTCGTCCGATAGCCCAAGCGCTCGGTCTGGGTGCGGCTCGGAACGGCGTCTTTGTCCGACTAGCGTCCCCGACTGGCCCGCTCGATGACGCAATCGTGCAGTGGAACATCACTCGCAGTCGATGCCATCGCGGTCCCGGTCGAAGCGGTGGGGGTCACGCCCGACGATTCGGACCAATGCCGATGACCCCAACCGCACCAGGGGCATGGGCCGTGGCGCGCCGGCCCTAGTCGGTCCCGCAACCACCCCGCTCGGGCTGCGATACAACGGGTCGAACCTCGGCTCCTACTACCCCACCTACACGGGCACAAAACTGCTCAACGCCATCTCCGTGCTCAGCAACGGCGGATACTACGGCTTCGCCTCCGCCAACGGTGGGCGCAACGACGCCAGCGGCGAAGGCTGGGCACGCAAGGTCGTCGTGCTCATGACCGATGGCTACAACGAGTTGTGGCCTGTGAACGGCAACCCTGCCGGCGACGCGTTCCCCTGGGATGGCGAGGTCGTCTCCCGCGCCGCGTCGCTCAAACTGGGACCGGACAGCATCGCGGGAACGGTGGATGACGTGGAGATCTACGTCGTGGGATTCTTCTGCACCCCGTACTCGACCAGCTCCTCGGTCCCCCAGAAGTGGTGCCGTAGCCGGATGGCGGATACCGCTGCGCCCCATCCCTGCCCGGGACCATGGAACGAGGCGCAGGCGTCGACGATTGACAGCTTGCTCCGTGACGTGTCCTCATCCTCGCCGGGGGCCTGCGACCGGTACTTCCCCTTGCGAAAGACCGAGGATCTGCCGCAGATGTTCACTGCATTGGCCGGGCAAATCGCGCGGGGCCGCCTGACGCGCTGATTGTGGTGGCCGCGCCTCTGTATCCTCGGGCGAGCGAACGGAGGGGATATGACGGACGCAACGTCGCTGTCAGGGAAGACCGCGTGGGTCACCGGCTCATCGCGCGGGATCGGTCGAGTCATCGCCGCCCATCTCGCCGGCCGGGGTGCCGATGTCGCGGTGCACGGGTCCACACTCACGTCGTCGCGCGCGTTCGGTGAGGCGGAGTCGCTGGCCGCGGTGGCGGAGGCGATCGCGCGAGAGCACGGACGGAAGATCGTGCCCGTCGCCGGCGACATCAGCGACGAGCGCGCGATAGGACAGATGGTTTCGGAGATCAAGGCGGCGTTCGGCCGGATCGACATCCTCGTCAACTGCGCGGGAGGAGACATCGGCGCCGCGGGCACGGGCGGGCCAGGGGGCGGCAAGCCGGACCCGAACGACGCGGTGTTCATCCCCATGGCCGATGTCCGCGCGATCTTCGACCGGAATCTGTGGTCCTGCATCCTTGCCTGCCGCGCGGTCGCGCCGGCGATGATGGAACGCGGGGCGGGGCGCATTGTCAACATCAGCAGCATCGACGGACTATTCGGCACGCCGCAGCGGGCGATGTACGCCACGGCGAAGGCCGCGGTGATCGAGTACACCCGCTGCCTGGCGGCCCAGCTTCGGCCCCACGATGTGGCCGTCAACGCGATCGCGCCGGGTGGGATCATCACGCCGCGCTTCGTGGCGACGCGGCCAGTTGAGGAGGAGCGGATGGTCGAGCGCGGCACGTTCGAGCGCTACGGCCGGCCCATCGAGGTTGCCCGTGCGGTCGCCTTCCTCGCCTCGGACGCCGCGTCCTACATCACCGGGCAAGTGCTCCGCGTCGATGGGGGCACCCAGCTGTTCGCCGGGTGAACGAGCGGACGCGTTCGTCTACCCACCAGGCTTCAGGCGTGCGGATGCGGCGGCGAATCCCCGGTGGAGGATCGCGACGTCCGACGCGTAGGCGATGATCTGGACGCCGGCAACGATCCACCGTTCGGCCTCCTCCAGCGTCTGGACGAGCATAGCCACCTGTTTGCCGTGCCGGCGCGCGGAATCGATGAGACGATCGCGGTGCTCGTCGATCACCCGTGCCTGCCGGGGTGTGCCCATCACGCCCAGTTCCTGCGCCAGATCGGACGGACCGAGCGTCACCGCGTCGATGCCCGGGGTCGCGAGGATCCCGTCGATGTGCCGGAACGCCTCGGCCGATTCGAACATCACGGTGAGGTGGACGGCAGCGTTCAGCGCCGCGAAGTCTGGCGGACCAAAATCTGTGTGCGGCCCGATGCCAGACATCCCGCGCAGACCCTCCGGCGCATAGCGGGACGCGTTGACCACCTCCCGGGCGATCTCGGGGGTATCGACCTGGGGGATGTGGAGTCCCTGGACGCCGACATCGAGCAGGCGGGTGATCCACTCGCGGTTGCCGGCCGGCGGCCGCACGATGATGGGAAAGGCGAGCGCGCGCCCGAGCACGGCCATGTCCGCGACCGTCTCGATCGACGGTGAGGCGTGCTCCATATCCACGCGTGCGTAATCGAGGCCGGCGCTCTTGAGCAGCGTGAGAATCGCCGGATTCCGCGCGAGGTTGATCCATGTGCCGATCTGTACGCGGCCGGCCGCGAGGGCGGCCTTCATCGGGTTCGCGTGCGAGTTCAGGCTATCAGCGGCTATTGAGGGACGATAGGTCCAGGCAACGTGAAACCGCCACATCCTTCGTACCGGCGCCTTTCGGCAGCGTCGACGGCATCTGCCAGGGCGTCGCCGTGCGCGCGGCGAGGATTGCTGGCAACTTCGTATCCCCATTCCGGGAGGGGAGGGTCATCGTGAGGGAGCGTCAGAGCGATGCCGGCGTGGGGCCGGATGGAATCGCGGCTTCTCTCCGGCCGCTGTGGCCTCTTCTCCCGCGTGTGCGCGGGCGAATGGTCTGGGCGACGATCGCTGGCGATGGTGGACCGGTCATCTTCCCACTCAGCGGCAACCGGGGTTGGGCGTGATTCGCCGCGAACGTCGCTAGCCCACAAGGGACAGAACCGGGTGGCCCCCCTGCAGGAGGTTCGACGCCTGTCCCGTACTATTCAATGGATGGGGATGGCCGAGATGGGCCGTGAGATCGGGCGAGATCGACGGAGGGTCGAGGATCGCCGCCTCATTACCGGCGCGGGGCGGTATCCGGACGATCTGGCGCCACGGGATACGCTTCACGTCGCGTTCGTCCGTTCGCCGTTCGCTCACGCGACGATACGCGCGCTGGGCGTCGATCGGGCACGGCGCGCCCCGGGGGTCGTGGCGGTATACGTGGCGCCCGACTTCGCGACCCCAGGGCCGATCGCGGTGGCGGCACCGTCCCGGCCCGGGGCGATCCGCGAGAGCCTACAGACCGCACCGGGCGAGCCAGGATTCCGCGGTCGCGCCCAGCCGACGCTGACTGGCGACACGGTCCGGTTCGTGGGCGAGCCTGTCGCGATGGTTGTCGCCGAATCGGCGAGCACGGCGGTCGACGCGGCCGCGCTCGTCGAGACCGATTGGGATCCTCTCCCGGCAGTGGCCGATCTGATCGACGCCGCGGAGCCGGGAGCGCCATCGGTCCATGCGGAACTGATCGGCAACGTCGCGTTCACAACGCGCGCGGGCACGGCTGACGCGGAGGTCGATCGCCTGATCGCGAGCGCCCGGCACGTCGTGCGCCGCCGCCTGCGCGTCAACCGCCTGGCCGGCGTGCCGATCCAGCCGCTCACCGTCGCAGCCTGGCCGGATCGAGAGTCCGAGGCCCTGACCATCTCCTGCACGACGCAGAGTCCCTGGCGCATTCGGGCGGCGGTGGCAAAGGCGCTCGACCTGCCCGAGACGGCGGTGCGCGCGCTCGCGCCGGACGTGGGTGGCGGCTTCGGGACGCGGGGCGCGGTCGCGGTGGAGTATCTGGCGGTCGCGGCCGCGGCACATCGCCTCCATCGCCCGGTACGGTGGGTCGCGACGCGATCGGAGGATCTCCTCGCCAGCCGCGCCGCGCGCGACGTGGTCGCCGACGCGGAGATCGCCTCAGACGATGAGGGCAGGATCCTGGCGCTGCGCGCCAGGGTGCTGCTCGCCCTCGGTGCCTACGCGGAGGTTCCCGGACCGGGCCGCCGGATCCTGCAATGCACGAACGGGCCGTACGACATCCCCGGCGTCGCTGTGGAGTTGAAGGGGGTGTTCACGCATACGACGCCCACCGGCGCGTACCGGGGTGCGGGGCGTCCGGAGGCGAGCTACTTCCACGAGCGGATGATCGACGCCCTGGCGCAGGAATTGGGCCTGGACCCCCTCGAGATCAGGCGTCGCAACTTCATCAGTCCGGATCGTTTCCCGTATCAGACCGCGCTCGGCCCCCTCTACGACTCGGGCAACTACGCGCCGGCCCTGGAGAAGGTAGCCGCGGCGATCGACTACGCCGGCATCCGCCAGCGCCAGGCCGCGGGAGCGAACGGACGACGAGCGATCGGTGTTGGATTCGCGAGTTATGTCGAACCAACCGCCAACGGGTACGAAAGTGGTTACGTGCGAGTGGAGCAGTCCGCGCGCGTCACCTGCTTCTCCGGCTCGCACCCGCAGGGTCAGGGCCACGCGACCACCTTCGGCCAGATCGTCGCCGACCGCCTGGGGATTCCGTTCGTGTGGGTGACGGTGCGGCAAGGTGATACGGCCGCTGGTCCCCCGGGAACAGGTACCGGCGGATCAAAGTCGACCACCCTGGGCGGTGGAGCGCTCGTCCAGGCGGCCGACCGCGTGCACGAGAAGGCCCGACAGATCGCGGCGCACCTGCTCGAGGCGGCGGTGGCCGATGTCCAACTTCGTGAAGGGAAGTTCGTGGTGGTCGGCGCACCGGGGCGGGAGGTGGCGTGGACGCGGGTCGCGGCGGCCGCGTACGGCTCCGGTCTGCCCCCGGGGATGGAGCCAGGGCTCGAGGCGACCGCGTTCTTCCATATGGCGGATCAGCCGTGGTCGTTCGGGACGTGCGGGGTGCAGGTATTGGTCGATCTCGATTCGGGCGAGGTGGCAGTTGAGCGTCTGGTCTCGGTGGATGACTGCGGAACAATCGTCAATCCGTTGCTCCTGCTCGGGCAGTCCCACGGCGGCCTCGTGCAGGGCATCGGGGCGGCGCTCGCAGAGTGGTCGCAGTTCAGCGCCGAGGGGCAGCCGCTCTCCGGGACACTGATGGATTACGCAATGCCGCGCGCCGGAGGCCTGCCCTGGTTTGATGTGAGCTACACCTCGACGCCCTCTCCGTGGAACCCGCTTGGCACGAAGGGTCACGGGGAGTCGGGGACCATTGCCGCGCCGCCCGCGGTCGTGAACGCGGTGCTCGACGCGCTGCGCCCGTACGGCGTTCGGGCGATCGACCCGCCTCTGACGCCCGAGCGAGTCTGGCAGGCGCTGCGCCTCGCCCGCGGCGCCTGACCCGCCGTGTGGGCCGACCGGCGGGCCGCCGGTGAGGCACTGAGCCGACTACTCTCAGGGCGATCCGACCTCGCTGGTGCGCTCGTCCTTGGCCTACCTCGGGGAGGAACGATCGTTGCCGGTCCCGTCGCCCGGGCGCTGGGCGCGGAAGTCGATGCCTGCCTCGTGCGCAAGCTCGGCGTGCCGGATCAGCCCGAGCTGGCGTTCGGCGCGATCGCCAGCGGAGGCATACGGGTCTTCAACGAGGAGATCGTGGATCAGGCGGGCATCACCGTGCAGGAGGTCGCCACGATCGCGGCGTGTGAGGAGCGCGAACTCGCCTGGCGGGAGACTGCCTATCGGTCCGGTCGGCCACCGCTGCGACCAGTAGGGCGAGATATCGTCCTCGTCGATGATGGCCTCGCCACGGGAGCGACGATGCGGGCAGCAATTCGGGCGATGCGGGCGGCGGGCGCGCGCAGGATCGTGGTCGCGGTGCCGGTTGCATCATCCCGCGCCGTCCGAGAGCTCGCCCGGGATGTGGATGAGGTCATCACGCTGGAGACGCCCCGCCAGTTCGTTGCGGTGGGCGCACATTACGGAGAGTTCTCTCCGCCATCGGACGACGAGGTGCGCGCGGCGCTGCGGAGCGAGTGCCCCTGACGATCGTCAGGGGCCAGGCGCGCGACTCCCCAGACTGTGAGATCAGGGCAGTGTCACGCAGGCGCGTGGAGCGTCAGCGGGATCTGCCAGCCGGAGAATCGGGCCACGGTGAGTCCGCCTAGGCGAAGGCTCTGACCGTCGCCACGCACGACAAGACGCAGGTCCGACTCGCGCCCGAGGCGGAACGGCAGATAGACCACACCATAGAGGGGCGAGTTCGCAACCTCGGCATAGATGTCGATTAGACGCCGGCCGATGTCGGCAGCCGGGGACGGCGCGCCCGCACGAGCGGCGAGTTCGCGCACCCGCGCATCGAACTCCGGCGTGGAGATGACTCGACGATTGAGGCGGAAGTAGGTCGCGCCGACCAGGTACGCGTCGACGACCACGGGATCGGGCAGTCCAGTCGCGGCGACCGCACGTCGCCTCAGTTCGGGGTCGATCGGGTTCGGCGGCCGAGGGCCAAGCACGATTCGGGAAACGCCGTCCGGATCATCGCCCCGGACGGAGCGCGAGGCCAGAGGCACCGCCGCTCCCCTCGGGTCGATGGCGGTGATGTCAAAGGTGAGCGCGAGGCCGCTACTGGCGTCACCGCTGAGAACGAAGAGCCTCGCTTCGTAGTCGCCGGGTGGCGGCACGATCGGCAGGCGACAGGTATGCGTATCTCCGGAATCGACGAGACAGGCCGAGGCGTAGATGGTCGCCTCAAGGGGACGATAACTGGGAAACAGCGCGTTGGGACGGAGATCGATCCCCGCGCGGCGGTAGAGGGTGAGACTCGCATCGGCCCAGACCCGATTGCCGAGACCGACGTCGTAGAGGCGCACCGGCGCCGCGGCCCCGTACGCGGTCGCGACGAGCCCGGGGACGAGCAGCAGGAGCGCGGCGGCCGCGACGATCGCCCGCGCGCGCGAGACGAGCGCGCAGGTCAGGGGCAGCGCCGAGAGAGGCAGGACCGACACCAGGTATCGGGGCGGGATCTCGAAGCCGACGTAATCGGTGATGGCGCTCGCACCGGTGACGAGCGCGCTGAGACCGATGAGCGCGCCTGTGATGAGGACTCCCCGCCGGGAGCGCGTCCCGAGAAGGATCTGCCCGAGCCAGATGAAGAACGCGACGACGTAGAACGGCGCGTACGCTAGGAGTCCCTGCCCTTCATCGAACAGCAGGAACCCGATCGAGCGAGGGATATTCGTCGGATTCGAGACCGGATCCCGGAAGTGGCTGAACCCCGCGGTCGGCAACGGGCTCCCATAGGCGTGGAGCGAGTAGGCGGCGAGGAGGTTCGCCGAGACCAGCGCCCCGACGATCGCCGCGATGAGCAGTGCCCTTCCCGCGCGGCCGAGAAGCCACTGCCAGGCCGCGAAGCCCACACAGATGAGCGCGATCGGCGCGTAGCGCAAGTGGAGCCAGGGCAGTATCCCGATAGCCAGACCCAGGAGGGCAAGACCGGAATGGGTGGACACTCCCCCGTGTATCGCACGCAGTGCGATCAGGATCAGGAGCGCGGCAGTGAGTTCGGGGTAGATCTGCGACCCGTACGGGAGCACCGGCAGGGTGGCGCCAACCGCTACCGTCGAGAGGATCGCGGCGACGCAATTTCCGGTGAGCGCGGTCGCGAACTCGGCCAGGACGAGCCAGAACAGGACCGCGACTGCCATCTGAAACAGGACAACCGCGATGTAGCTGCCGACGACCGGGTTCGACCCGGCAAGCCACCAGAGGACACTGCCCACGGCCGCGGCAGGCGCCAGAAGGAGCGCCTGACCGGGTGGTCGCGCGAAGAAGAGGCGACCATCACCTCGGTAGTCGTGAGCCTGGAAGTCCACCGGAAGGTCGCCGCCGTAGATGATCCGGAAATGGCCGTCGGCGTACTGGTTGGCGACGTCGAAGTCGCGATCGCTGATGATGCTCCGGACAACCATGAGGTAGTGCGGTTCATCGCCCGTCGGCGTGATGCTCGGACGGAAGAGGAGCGCGGAGAACACTTGCACCGCGATCGCGAGCGGCAGGAACCAGCGCCATGCCCGCCCGAGCGCGCCGGCATCGAAGGAGCGCAACAGGGTCATCGCCGCGTCACTGCCAGAGCGTCCATCGCGGCCTTCGGACGAGCGTGTAGCCACCGACCTCGACGGCGGGGTCGCGCGAGGAGACCTCGACCACAAGGTCGGCACCCCGGGGCAGATCGAAGGTGATAGGAACGACCCCGTACAGAGGAGACCCGGCGATCTCGGCATAGATCTCCAGGAGGGTTGCGCCGACACCGGGTTGGGGCCACGGGACGCCGCGGACGGCAGCGAGGCGCTGAACCGCCTCGTCGACCTGTCGTGGCGTCATCGCCTGCCGATGGGCAAGATAGTACGCTGCTCCTTCGCGGTAGGTCGCAACCACGATGTCGTCGGGAAGCCCGGTCGCGGCGGTCGCCCGCAAGCGCAGCAGCGGATCGAGGGGACTCGGCGGGTTGGGCGCGGCGACGATGCGAGGAATACCGTCGGGGTCGCTCTCCGCGATCTCTCTCATCGCGAGGATCGATGCAGCCCCACCGCTCTCGATTGCGCGCGCCCGAACCGTGATGGGTGACAAGATGGTCTCGGCCATCCGCACGTACACGCGGGCCTCGTAGGCGCCCGGGGGTGGCCTGGTCGGGAACGGGCACGCGGCGACGCCGCGCTGTGGCTGACAGCGCTCGCGGAAGACGACCGCCTCGAAGGGACGCACCGCCGGGTAGAGGTCGATCACACGCAAATCGTTCCCGGTGGCACGGTGAAGATCGTCCGATACATCGATCCAGGCGCGGTTCCCCAGAGAGGCATCGAAGAGACGGGCAACATCTGCCGCGCCGTAGCCCGTGAGAAGAGCACCCGGCAGCAGCGCCATACCGAGGACTGCGCCGAGCCAGCGCCGAATCGGCGATGCCAACCACACGGCGAGCGGTATCGCAGCCAGGGGCAGAACAGACACCAGGTGGCGGGGCGGAATGTCCCAACCGATTCCGAAGGTCGTCGCGCTTGTGATCGCCGTGACGAGGAAACAGGCGAGCCCGACACGGGCGCAGAGACCCGCCGGGTCGTCGCGCAGGGCCGCCGCGGACCAGAGCGCAACGATCAGCATCGTGTGAGGCGCCCACGACAAGAGGCCTCGCCCATCGTCCAGGAACAAGAGAGCGAGGCCGCGTGCCAGGTTCTCCGGGCGGGAGATCGATAGGTCGCTCTGGTTCCATCCCGCCGAGGGCAGCATGCTGCCGAACGCGTGAAGGGAGTAGAGAGAGATCGTCGCGGCGAAGAGTCCCAGCACACCCAGAAAGGGCACGAGCGCGGCGCGCCGGTTCGCGCTACGGCACCAGAAGATCAGGCCTCCGGAGATGGCGAGCGCGAGTGCAACGATCGTGAATCGCTGGTGAAGTGAGGCGAGAATCCCGACCGCGCTGGCACTGACCAGCGCGGCGCGAACATCGGGCCGGGCGAGACAGATCGCCCGCAGCGCGATCAGCGTCGCGAAAGCGGCGGCCATTTCCGGGTAGATCTGCGATCCGTACGGAACCATCGGGAGAAGGCTCAAGACGATGAGCACCGCGGTCAGGGCCGCCCACGCCGAGGCGGTGAGGTCGCGCGCCAGACGGAAGAGGAGCGTCCAGAATAACGCGGTCAAGAGCACCAGAAACGCCACGGCCGCCCAGTAGCCACCGAACGCGGTGCTCAGTCCCGTGGCGCGCGCCGCGAGCGCGCCACAGGCATAGGCCGGGAGGATCAGGAGCGATTGCCCCGGCAGGCGCACGTGGTACAGGCGGCCATCGCCACGATGCTCGTTTGTCGCGCCGACGGGGGAGAGCGGGACGGGATCGATCGCGAAGTGGTTGCCATCCGCATACTGGTTCGCGACATCGAAGTCGCCATCCAGCAGCACGCTCCGCGTGACCATCAGGTAGTGCGGTTCATCGCCGGTGATCGTGACCGCGCCGCGAAAGATGATCGCGGCGCCAATCTGAAGGGCCAGGATGAGGCTGGCGGCCACGCCAAGAGAGGGCTGGCGGGCCAGCACCGGCATCACTCCGATCGTCGATACACGGGCGCGCTAGTATTGGCCGCGCCTCCGGTTACGGTCAAGTCGGGTGAAAGCCACGCCGAGCCGAGCCGGGCGCGCATGAGGAGTCTCTCCGTGCAGGCACGAACCGTGCGCCGCCTGCGGCGTCGACAGTAAAGGTTACCTTGATGATCCCCTGCCTCAACGAGGAGGAGGGGATGCGGCAGATGATCCCTCGGATCGATCGCGGGTGGTGCCACCAGATCCTCGTAGCGGACGGGCAATCCCACGACGGTACGGTTGCCTACCCGCGAGAAGTCGGCCTCGAGGTCTACGTCCAGCGTGGACCCGGCATTCGCCGCGCGTATGTCGAGGCGATGGGGAGGGTGACGGGTGACATCGTCATCACCTTCAGCGCGGATGGCAACTGCATCCCCGAGGTGATTCCGGAACTGATCGCGCGGATGCGCGAGGGGTACGACATGGTCATCGCCTCGCGCTACTTCCAGGGTCTTAAGAGCGAGGACGACGATCTCGTCACCGGTTTCGGCAACTGGCTGTTCACGGTGCTCATCAACACGCTCCACGGCGGCACGTACTCGGATCCCATGAACATGTTCCGGGCCTGGCGACGCGAGGTCTTCTATCGGCTCGATCTGCACCGGGAGGAGACCTACGCACCGGAGCGTTGGTTCAATACGGTGATCGGCCTCCAACCGATACTTTCGATCCGAGCGGCAAAGGCGCGGCTTCGGTGCGCCGAGATCGCCGGATTCGAGCCGGCGCGCATTGGGGGCGTCCGGAAACTTCAGGTGATGCGCTGGGGCGCCTCTTATCTCGCGCAGATCCTGCGCGAACTTGTGTACTGGAGGCCTCCCCGCGCCTGAACCGTGGCACAGGTACCGTGATTTCCCCGTAGACGCCAACGTTGATCGGTGGAAGAATGCACGTCGCCACGAACGAATCAGGAGCGACCGCGATGCCATCGCTCACCCTGATTGTGGGGGAGATCCCCCTTGCATCGCTGTTTGCCGAGACAGGCGGAGGGTACCCTGCCCCCGCCCTGCACATGCCGGAACTGATTCTCGCCCTCGCCGCACTCCTGTTCGCGGCGTCCTTCACCTCGTCGACGCCGCGGCGTCTGGCGCTACCGTTCACCGTCGCGCTCGTGCTCATCGGCATCGGGCTGCGCGAGTCCGCGGCCGCCCTCGGCATCAGCGCGCTCGGGGAGATCCGTCTCTCGCCCGAGATCGTGATCTTTGTCCTGGTCCCGATCCTGATCTTCGAGGCCGCGTTCCACATCGACGCGCGGCGCTTCCTGGAGAACCTCGCTCCGATCCTCTTGCTCGCGATCCCCTCGCTGCTCGTGTCGACGGCGGTCGTCGGGTGGGCGCTGGCGCTTCTTGGCGGGATCCCTCTGTCGGTCGCGCTGGTCTTCGGTGCGCTGATCTCCGCGACCGATCCAGTCGCGGTCCTGGCGATCTTCAAGGAAGTCGGTGCGCCGAAGCGCCTGTCCATGCTCGTCGATGGCGAAAGCCTGCTCAACGACGGCACCGCCCTCGTGCTGTTCCGCATTCTGCTGGCGATGGCGCTCGCCGGGACGCTCGGACCGGAGGCAATCCTGCCTGGCTCGCTCGAGTTCCTGCGCGTGTTTGTCGGTGGAGCCATCGTAGGCGCGGCTCTCGGGTGGCTCTGCACGATCCTCCTCGAACGGTTCGATCACGACGTGGATGTCGAGATGACTCTGACGATTGTCCTGGCCTATGCGTCCTTCGCAGCCGCCGACTACCTCTTCCACGTCTCCGGTGTTGTCTCGACGCTCACCGCGGGAGTCCTCCTCGGAAACGCAGGCCGCACGAAGTTCGCCCCAAGAGTCCTGCCCCGTGTGGAGCACTTCTGGGAGTATCTCGCCTTCGTCGCGAACGCGCTCATCTTCCTCCTGGTGGGTCTGAGCGTCGATCTCGTCGGCCTGGGTGCGCTCGCCTCTCTCATTGCGCTCGCGATCCTGGCGGTCCTCGTCGGCCGGGCGCTCGGAATCTTCGCGCTCGTGCCCCTGGGGAATCGGGTCTTCGGCGAACCGGTTCCCCTGACGTATCAGGTCGTGCTCTTCTGGGGTGGGCTGCGCGGAGCGCTCGCGCTCGCTCTGGCGTTGAGCATTCCGCCCGAGCTGGGATACCGGGAGGAGTTGATCGGGCTGACGTTCGCGGTTGTCCTGTTCACGCTGCTCCTCGGTGGACCGACCACGGGGCCGCTCCTGCGTGCGCTCGGCCTGATGCGCGATAGCCGGGAGGAGCTTGCGGAGCGCCGCACCGGTCTGGCGCTGGTCGAACGAGAGGTGGAATCTCGGATATCGGGCGCCCTTCAAGTTCCAGCGCTGGCGCGCGCACACCTGGCCGAGGAGCAGCACTCGACACGTGCGACCCTCCAGGCGGAACTCGTGGAGATGCGGCGGACGGGTCAATTGGCCATTGAGGAGGAAGAGCGACTCATCGCCCGATTCTCCCTGCTCGTGGAACGACGGGTCTATCAGCGATTGTTCGACGCGGGTGATCTCAGCGAGTCCGCGCTCCGCGACTGCCTTGATTCGGTTCAGCGTGAGACCGACGCGCGGCGCTGGGCGTCCAGTGCTGGGCACCGACGGCTCCCCAGCCGCTCCGTCGGCCGCGCCGGGCAGTCGGCGCTCGGGTGGATTGAGAAGGTTGCGGCACTCACCGGACTCGACCGTGCGGAACTGGTGCGTCGGCGCGTCGCCGCGGTGGCCATCCACTTCGAGAGTCTGCGCGCCCGGCAGATCGCGCTGCAGGAGGTGGAGCACGCCCTGGCGGCGTTCGTCGAACTGGAGGCACACCCGGCGGCGCTCGCGTCGATACGCGATCGCGTGACGACGCAGCGGATCGACGTGACCCGCCAGATCGAGGCGATGGCAGCCGAGTTCCCCGAATACGTCGCCCGTGTGGACGCAATGGCCGAACGGCGGTTGGCGCTCCACGCGCGCCGCGAAGCGATGGAGCAACTCGCCGAGGCCGGATTGCTCGCCGGCCGTGTGGTGCGGGAACGTGCCGCCGAACTGGAGGACGAGCTGCACGATCTCCTCGCCCTCCCCATCAACGAGCTGCGGATCGGCCCGGTAGAGGCGCTCCGGCGCGTCACGTACTTCGCGGGCCTGGGCGATGACACGCTCCGGACGATCGCGGCGCGCCTTCGCACCCGCGTCTATCGCGATGGCGAGACGGTGATGCGCCAGGGGGACGAGGGAACCAGCCTCTTCCTCATCGGCCGCGGCAGTCTCGCCGTGACGGTGCACGCGCCTGACGGCAGCGATCGCGCGGTAGCGACGTTGACCTCCGGCCAGATCCTCGGTGAGATGGCGCTTCTCGCTCATCAGCCACGCACGGCGACGATCGTGACGGTGACCCCAGCGGTGCTTCTCGAACTCCGCGAATCGGATCTACTCAGCCTCCTCGCGCGATTTCCCGTCGTAGAGGAGGTGGTCGAGCAGGAGTTCGCGGCGCATTTCGTCGCCGACGCGCTCCGCCTGGCCAGCACGACACGCGATATCCCCGGCGGAGCGCTGGAGAGGCTCGCCCGGGCCTTCACTCGGCGGCGCGCCGGCGCCGGTGAGATCCTGCACGACGCGAGAAGCGACCCCGCGGATGCCGACCGGCGAAACGACACCCTCTGGATCGCCGTGCGATCCGGCACACTCGTCCGCTACGGGGCGATGGTCGGGCACCTGCTCGGCGCCGGCATCTCAGAGGGGAGTCTCGTCGCCTCCAGTCCCACGGAGTACTACGCATTGACGCGGGAGAGTCTCCGCCTGGCCGCGGATACCAGCCCGGACCTCGCGGCCTGGGCGGCACGGCTCGCAATCGAATAGGCACGGCAACCCCGGCGAACGGAGGGGCGCCTGTGGTAGTGTGAGCCACTGTGCTCAAGACCACGATCCGCCTGCCCAACGATCTGAAATCGGCCCTGCGCTCCGCCGCGACGGTGACGGGGTCGACCGAAGCCGAGATCATCCGCGAGGGTATTCGCCTGTTCATCGAGCGGCACGGCCAATCGGCGCCCCGGTCGGGAGTGTTCGATAGCGGCAACCCAGAGGCCGCGCGCCGGAGTGGCGGCACACCGAGCCAGGCTGACCCCGGATGATCGTGGTCGGCGCCGATGCGTTGATCGCCAATTACGATCGTGCAGCAGCGCGGCACGGGGACATCGCGCGTATCCTCAGCCATCCGGGTCCACGCCTGGTGTCACCGCTGATCCTCGGGATCGTCGACCGGGCGCTCCTGCGCCTGGGCGGCGACCTCGCCCAGGGGATCTTCCTGGACGATCTGGCCCTCGGAGCGTTTCAGATCGTGCCTTTCGGACCGGGCGACGTCGCCGAGGCGTGCGACACGATCCAGCGCCACGCCGACCTCGGCCTGACGCTCGCCGATGCGTCAGTCGTCGTCATCGCGCGGCACCACAACTGCCCGGATGTCCTGACGCTCGATCCGCGTTTCGCGCGGGTGCCCTGGCGCAGAGGCAGAACGCTGAGGGTCCTGCCCACACCACTCACCGGTTGATGCGCGGCGGTCGGAGATCATCCTAGGCCGAGGCGTGCCTGCACTATCCTCATCAAGCGGTGTGCATCGAGAACGACGAAGATCTGGCGGGAATCCAGCGCATCGGACGCGTCTGCGCGCTCGCCCTCCAGGCGATGGTCGGGGCGGTTCGGCCGGGGATCACCACGCTGGAACTGGACGAGATCGGCGCGGCCGAATTCGATAAGCACGGCGCGCGCTCCGCGCCGATCCTCTTCAAGAACTTCCCCGGCCACAATTGCATCAGCCTGAACGCCGAGGCCGTCCACGGGATTCCGGGCGGTCGGGCGCTGAAGCCAGGCGACCTGCTCAAGCTGGACGTGACGGGTGAACTCGACGGCTACGTCGCCGATACGGCGCTGACCCTTACGGTGGCGCCGATTAGCGATCGCAAACGACGGATAGCTGCGGCCGCACAGGCCGCATTCGAGCGCGGGGCTCGCGTCGCACGCGCTGGCCGCCCGATCTACGAGATTGGGCGCGCCGTGGATTCTGAGGTCCGCCGCCACGGGTTTACCGTGCTGCGTGAACTCCACAGCCACGGCGTCGGGCGCACGATTCACGAGGAGCCTAGCATCCCGATGTATTACGACCGGCGCGCGAGCGATCCGCTGCGCGAGGGTCAGGTGATCACAATCGAGCCGATCATCTCCGCGGGTTCGCCCTGGGTGAAAACCGATCCAGATGGCTGGACGCTCCGCACCGCCGACGGAAGCCTGGCCGCGCACTACGAGCACACGCTCGTCGTCACGAAGGACGAGCCGATCATCGTCACGCGGGTCTGAGCGAAGCCGTCACAATCCGATCGCGGTTGCCGGGTTGTAGACGTGCACGCCGGCGCGAAGGCGTCCAGTCGCCGGGTCCACGAGGATTGCCAGAGGGCGGGCGAAGTTCGACGTGCCCAGGTCCTCCACCTTCACGTACAGACGATGCCCCATCTCCCGCAGCCGGGCGATCGTCTCCTCGCCAAAGCGACTGTCGATGACCGTGTCCGGCCCCTCGCAGTGGACGCGCGGACGAGAGACCGCCTCCTGGGGACCCATTCCGTGATCGATGATGTTGGCGACGACCTGCACGACCGCGGACATGATTCGCCGTGCGCCGGGCGCGCCGACGGCCAGGAACGGCCGTCCGTCGCGCGCGAGGATGGTCGGAGTCCCCGCCCACAGGATTCGCTTGCCGGGCGCGATCGCGTTGACGGTGCCCGGGCGCGGATCGAACCAGGTCAGGCCGTTGTTCAGGGGAAAGCCCAGGCCCGGCACGACGACGGCGCTGCCGAAGAATCCTCCCAGCGTCGACGTGAGTGAGACCAGCGTCCGATCGCGGTCGGCGACGACGATGTGGGTAGTGTTCCCCTCTCCGCCTCCCTGCCTGCTGCTGGGGACCGCGACTCCCGGGCCGATGTCGAACGGCCAGGGATCGCCCGGTCCGACCGTGGGTGTGGCGCGCTCCGGGTCGATGTCGGCGCGGCGGCGCTCGGCGTAGCCCGGACAGACTAGGCCGGTCAGCGGCACCGACGCAAACGCAGGATCTGCCAGATGCGCGAAGCGATCTTGGAACACCCGTCGGAAGGTCTCGGCGAGAAGATGCAGCGCGCGTGCCGTCCCCCAGCCGGCGGCGCCGAGATCGAACCCCTCGAGGATGCGCAGCGCCTGGAGCGCGGTCGGTGCGCCGGTGTTCTGTGGCGCCTGGATCGTCTCGTAGCCGCGATACGAGCCGATCAACCCAGGCTCCCACACCCGCACGCGGTACGCCGCCAACTCATCCTCGTCGATGAACCCGCCGTTCTCGCGCATCCCTTCGGCGAGCAGGCGCGCGGTCGCGCCGCGGTAGAAGCCATCGTGCCCTTCGGCGGCAATGCGCCGGAGCGACGCGGCGAGGTCCCTCTGGATGAAACGATCCGCCGAGGCGGTGAAGAGCGCCGGGACATGGCATGACCCGTCTCCCCGATAGTACGCCGCTCTCGTTCCTGGATAGGCCCACAGCCGCTGCTGCTGCGCCGCGATGATGAGCGCCGGATACCAGTCGAGATCGAAGCCGTCCTCGGCCAGCCCGATCGCACCGGCCATCACCTCGTCGAGTGGAAGGCGCCCGAACCGCCGATGGGCCTCCACCAGGCATCCCGGCGTTCCGGGTACCGCGGCGGCGCGATACCCGGTGTTGTTCGCATCTCCCTCGACGGCTGGCCACCCGTACATGCCGGCGGTCCCGCCTGCCGCGAGTCGGTACGCGGCTGGGTCGAGCGTGCGCGGCAGCGTGGATGTTCCGTCGATCGCCGCCGTAGCGCCGGTCTTCCCCTCTCGTACCACGAGTTGGGCGATACCACCGAGGCCGCTATTGAAGGGCTCGACCACGCCGATCGCGAAACCGGCCGCGACCGCTGCGTCCACGGCGTTGCCGCCACGCCGAAGGATTTCGGCGGCGACCTCGCTCGCGCGGGGGTGCATCGTGGCGACAATCGCCCCGTCGGACTCGACTTCGCTCTTGGTCAGGGTGAGGAGCGATCTCTGTGGCATGCGGCGATTCCTTTCCGCGCGCACCCTAACAGGCGACGGAGCACTTGACGAACGACGCCGGAGTCGCCCGAGCCAGGTTACCGGACCGCAGACGGCATGGAGGCTCTGCACGGACCAGGTGGTAGGATGACGCCACTACTTTCAGGGAGTCCAATGGATCGACTGCCGTTCGCGCTACCGGGAACCTTCTACCGCGGAAACCTGCACTGCCACTCGACGCTCTCGGATGGGGCACGGTCGCCCGACGAGGTGATGGCCACCTATCGCGACCATGGCTACGACTTCGTGAGCCTCACCGAGCACTTTCTCGAGGAGTACGGGTTCCCGATCGTTGATACGCGTCCGTTTCGGCGGCCCGGCTTCACGACCATCCTCGGCGCCGAACTCCACGCCCCGGCGCTGGCGAACGGCGAGCGCTGGCACATACTCGCCAATGGCCTTCCGCTCGACTTCGCGCACCCGACCGCCGGCGAACGAGGCCCGGCCCTCGCGCGGCGCGCCCGCGAAGCCGGCGCCTTCGTCTCGATTGCCCACCCATACTGGTACAACCTCAGCGTCGAGGACGCTTTCTCACTCGACGCGGCGCACGCTGTGGAGGTCTGGAACACCGGGTGCGAGGTCGAAGTCGACCGTGGGGACAGTTTTTCAATGTGCGATCTCCTGCTCGAACGAGGAATCCGCCTGACGGCATGCGCGACCGACGACGCGCATTTCAAGGTCGAGGACTACCGTGGTGGCTGGGTGCACGTGCGGGCGGAAAGCCTGGATCCAGACGCGCTCATCGCGGGACTGAAGGCGGGCCACTACTACTCGTCGACCGGACCGACCATCGAGATGATCCAGCGCGCCGGCAATGGGCTCGAGGTGCGATGCTCCGCCGCCCGAGCGATCATCATCCACGGTCGGGGCGCGCAGAACGAACGGGTCATCGACGCCGGCGCGGGACTGCGCGCCGCGACTCTCCCGCTGACGAAGTTCGCCAACAGCTACTGCCGGGTCACCATCGTCGATGCGGCGGGGCGAAGGGCCTGGTCGAACCCGATCTGGTTGTAGACCCCCTCGCATCGCGATATCATCACTCCGATACCCCGTCCCCTGGGGGAGGGGGTATCGGAGGCAGTGGCCCTGAACGAGAAACAGTCCCTCCTCAACCGACTCGCGACGATCGAAGGTCACCTGCGCGCGATCCGGAAGATGGTCGACGAGGAGCAGTACTGCGTCGACATCCTGAGGCAAACCTACGCCGTCGAACGCGCGCTCCAGCGCTTCGAGTCGAGCCTGCTCGCCGGTCATCTCGCGACGTGCGTGCCGCTCGGTTTTGCCGAGGGACGGGACGCCGAGATGGCCCGCGAACTGCGCGAGATCTTCGATCTCTCCAGGAAGTAAGCCGATGAGTGTCGAGACTGCCGAGAAGGACCGCATCAGCTTCGCGGTGACTGGTATGACCTGCGCCGCGTGCGTCCGTCGCGTGGAGAGGGCGCTGGGCCGCGTCAACGGCGTCGCGGAGGCGCAGGTCAACCTGGCGACCGAACGGGCGACGGTCCTCGTCGATCCGCTGCAGGGCGTGCATGTGGCCGATCTGCGCGAAGCCGTGGAGAAGGCCGGGTACGGAGTCGGCGACATCCTCTCCCCGCCGCGCCGCACCGAGGACGGTGCAGCGCCCTCCCCGGAGGAACCGGCCGTCGAGGCCGATGACGCCGCGGAACGGCAGAAGATCAGCCGACAGCAGGAGGCAGACGCACTGCGCGTCCGGTGGCAGGTGAGCCTCGTCATCGGCGCGCTGATGATGGCGACCATGTTCCTGCCGCTGGGCCTGGACATGCGTCTGACCGCGCCACTGTTCCTGGTCGCCGCGACCATCGTGCAGTTCTGGGCGGGCGGCGGCTTCTATCGCGCGGCGTGGGCGGCGGCGCGCCACGGCACGACGAACATGCACACGCTCGTCGTGGTGGGGACCTCGGTCGCCTACGGCTACAGCGCGCTCGTGACGCTGTGGCCTGACCTTACCGCGGCCTGGGGCCTTCCACCCAATCTCTACTACGAGACCGCCGTCATCATCATCGGCCTCATCCTCCTCGGTCGGTGGCTCGAAGCGCGCGCGCGGGGCCAGACCGGCGCGGCGATCGAGCGACTGATGGGCCTGCGCCCTCAGACCGCGCGGGTCCTGCGAAACGACGAGGAGCGCGACGTTCCCATCGGTCACGTGCGCGCAAGCGACCTGTTGCGAGTGCGTCCCGGCGAGGCGATCCCCACCGATGCCGAGATCGTCCAGGGCTGGTCGGCAATCGACGAGTCGATGGTGACCGGTGAGAGCGTGCCTGTCGAGCGCACTGTCGGCGCGGCGGTGATCGGGGGAACGATCAACGGCACCGGCAGCCTGCTCGTCCGCGCGACGCGCGTCGGAAAGGACACCACTCTGGCGCAGATCGTGCGTCTTGTCGAACAGGCTCAGGCGTCGCGCGCGTCCAGCCAGCGTCTGGCCGATGACATCGCGGCGGTATTCGTGCCGGTGATCCTCGTGCTGGCCGCAGCCACATTCCTAGGCTGGATGCTTCTGGGACCCGAACCGCGCTTGCCGTTCGCGCTGCAGACGGCGATCGCGGTCCTCATCATCGCCTGCCCGTGCGCGCTTGGCCTGGCAACTCCGGCGGCGATCATCGTCGGCACGGGGCGGGGCGCGGAACTCGGCGTCCTGATCCGCGATGGCCTGGTGCTGGAGCGAACCGGCAGGATCGATACGATCGTGCTGGACAAGACGGGCACGCTGACAACTGGCAAACCACACTTCGTGGGGATTCAGGTCGTCCCGGGCGCGAGCGAGGCGGACGTGCTCGCGTTCGTCGCGACGGCGGAGCGTGGCTCGGAGCACCCGATCGGCCGCGCCATCATCGCCGAGGCGGAGAGGCGTGGCGTGGCCGAGGGCACCCTCGAATCGTTCGTGGCCGTGCCGGGCCTCGGATTCCACGCCTGCGTGAGCGGCCGGGATGTCCTGGTGGGTACGCTTGGCTTCCTCGAACGGTACGGCGTGGCAACCGAACCCCTGCGCGGCCTGGCGCCAGAGCCGGGCGCGACGCCGGTTTACGCCGCGATCGACGGTAGGTCCGCCGCGATGCTGACGGTCGCGGACGTCGCCCGGCCCGAGGCGAAAGGCGCAATCGCGGATCTGCGCGCCCTCGGGCCGCGAGTGATGATGCTCACCGGCGATTCCGAGGGCGCCGCACGCGCGGTCGCAACCTCGCTGGGTATCGACGATGTGTTGGCACGCACCGCGCCCGAGGAGAAGGCCCGCCGGGTGGCGGAGCTTCAGGCCGGTGGCCAGGTGGTCGCGATGGTCGGTGATGGCATCAACGACGCCCCGGCGCTGGCGCAGGCCGATCTCGGCATCGCGATCGGCACCGGTACCGACGTCGCCATGGCCGCATCGGACATCACGCTCATCGGGTCCGACCTTCGCGCGCTCGCCACCGCAATCGCCCTCTCGCAGCGCACGCTGGGCACGATCCGCCAGGGGCTGTTCTGGGCATTCGCGTATAACGTCTTCCTCATTCCGGTGGCGATGGGCGCGCTCTACCCTCTGTTCGGCCTCCTGCTGAGCCCGCTGCTGGCCGCGGCGGCCATGGCGATGTCCAGTGTGAGCGTGGTCACGAACGCCCTCCGCCTGCGCCAGTTCGCACGACCGACCGACATGGCGCGTTTCGCCGATCCCTCGCTGATCGACCGTCTGCGGGATTCGGGCTACCTGGTTGCGATTGCTACCGCCGCGATCGCGTTCGGTACTGTGGCGATGTGGGCCGGGCTCGGGCAGGTCGACGCGCACGGGTCGGCCGCGCCGCCCGTGGCCATCGTCATCCGCGACGGCGGGATGGCTCCCGACGTCGTCGCCATGCACGCGAACGAGCGGACGCGGTTCTCAATCCTGAACGCCGACGGTGTGTCCCGAGAGATCGTGGTCACGTTGGCCGAGCAGCGCCTGGCAACACGTGCACCCGCGGCCGGGTCCGCGCCCCTGAGGATCGAGGCGCCTGCCGGAGAGTATCCCGTGAGTGTCGACGGGACCGTCGTCGGCCGAATCGTCGCTCATTGATCGCGAGATGAGAGGAGTAGTCCCGTGCGTAAGGTTCTGAACGTCCCCGATATCTCCTGCGAGCACTGCGAGCGCGCGATCACCGAGGCGCTGCAACCCATGGCGGGTGTCGCCTCGATCGCCGTGGACATCCCCGGCCACCGGGTGACGGTCGAGTACGACGAGTCCCGTGTGACCGTTGCGCGCATCAAGGCCGCGGTGGAGGGAGCGGACTACCCGGTCGCTTCGATCGAGTGATTCGGGCGAGGGGAGGAGGTTCGTCCTCCCCTCGCCGATCCTCCTCAGCCGACCTTCGGCAGGCGGGTCAGGGCCTCGCGGATCGCCGACTCGGGATACTCGTGATCCTCGAGTTTGCCTGCGAAGAACGCGTCGTAGGCGCCCATATCGAAGTGGCCGTGCCCGCTGAGGTTGAACAGGATGACCCGTCTCTCACCGGCTTCCTTCGCCTGCAGCGCCTCGTCGATCGCGGACTGGATCGCGTGGGCCGACTCGGGCGCCGGAATGATACCCTCCGTCCGCGCGAAAGTGACCGCCGCCTGGAAGATCTTCGTCTGCGGATGCGCCACGGCCTCGATCATGCCTTGATCGAGAAGGAGGCACACGAGCGGCGCATCGCCGTGGTAACGCAGGCCCCCCGCATGGATGGCGGGAGGAATGAACGTGTGCCCGAGCGTGTGCATCTTGACCAGAGGCGTGAGTCCGACCGTATCGCCCAGGTCGTAGGCGTAGACGCCCCGAGTCAGCGTGGGGCAGGCGGTCGGCTCCGCGGCGACGATGCGCGTCCTGCGCCCGCGCCGGACATTCTCGCCGACAAACGGGAAGACGAGTCCGGCGAAGTTCGAACCGCCACCGACGCAGCCGATGACGACATCCGGATACTCCCCGGCCTTCTCCATCTGCTTCAGCGCCTCCTGACCGATCACCGTCTGGTGAAGGAGGACGTGGTTCAATACCGAACCGAGCGAGTAGTGCGCGTCGTCGTGGGTCGCGGCATCCTCGACCGCCTCGGAGATCGCGATCCCCAGGCTACCGGGAGAGTCCGGGCTCTCCGCAAGCACTTTGCGCCCGGCGTTCGTCTCCGGCGAGGGACTGGCGAAGATCCGGGCGCCGTAGGCCTCGATCATGGACCGCCGATACGGCTTGTGAAAGTAGCTCGCCTTGACCATGTAGACGGTGCATTCGAGCCCGAAGAGGGCGCAGGCGAAGGACAGCGCGCTGCCCCACTGGCCCGCGCCGGTCTCGGTGGTCAGGCGACGGATGCCGTCCTGCTTGTTGTAGTAAGCCTGCGCGATGGCCGTGTTTGGCTTGTGGCTTCCCGCCGGGCTGACACCCTCGTACTTGTAGTAGATGTGCGCCGGTGTCCCGAGCGCCTTCTCGAGACGGTGGGCGCGATACATCGGCGATGGCCGCCACAGACGATAGATGTCGCGCACCTCGTCGGGGATCTCGATCGCTCCCTCGCGCGACACCTCCTGGAGAATGAGCGACATCGGGAACAGAGGCGCCAGATCGGCCGGACCGATCGGTTGCCCGGTGCCGGGGTGCAGCACAGGCGGCGGCGGCACCGGAAGGTCCGGAACGATGTTGTACCAGTGGGTCGGGATCTCGCTCTCGTCCAACAGGATCTTCGTTTCGCCGGTCTGGGCCATGGATCTCCCTCCTTCTCGCGAAAACTTGGCCCCCGGAGCGTATCGTACCGGAGCGGTATGCCGATCGTGAGGGACGAGGGCCATCGTCAGGCAGGCCGGGCGATCGGCGTTAGTCCGGCGCGCACGGCGTCCCCGGGTCGCACCAGAGGCGTGAACGCTCGAGGCACCCGGAGCGTCACGCGCGAACCGAACTTGATCATTCCGATGCGCTCCCCGCGCGGGAGCTGATCGCCGGCCGAGACCCACAGGACGATCCTCCGCGCGACGATGCCCGACATGAGGCCGAGCACGGCGCGACCGTGTTCTGTCTCGTACGACAGGATCTGCCGGTTATTCGTAGCCGCGCCGGCCAGGAACGCGGGATGGAAACCGCCGGCGACCGCCTCGATCCGCGCGATCCGCGCCGCGTAGGGAATACGCTGGACGTGCACGTTCCAGAGCGCCAGGAAGATCGCGATCTCCCAGGCGGCACCGATCCACGGATCCTCGACCGCGGCGACGGAGACGACGCGCCCGTCAGCCGGCGCCAGCCAGCTCGAACCAGGGACAATCGGCCGATTGGGATCCCGCAGCGCCCAGCCAATCGCCGCGCAGACGATTCCCAGCGCCGCGCTCGCGAGCGGCCATCGTCGGAGCAGGAACGCCGCCACGCCCAGAGGCACGAGGAGTGACCATCCCTCGGAGATCGGTCGAATCCCGGCGGGTGCCCAGCGTGCCACGAGGGATCGGTATAACACGTGCGGCCTTCGTGACAGACTCACCAGGCAGGAGAGACCGCCAATGCGCCGCGCAGCCATTCTCATCTTCGATGACGTCGAGGTCCTCGACTTCTGCGGGCCGTTCGAGGTACTCGCCTCGGCGCGCGTTCCCGGCGGCGAGGAGCGCGCGAAGCGGCCCCGCGCGTTCGAGGTCGTCACCGTAGCAGCGCGCGCCGACATCGTCACCTGCCGGGGCGGCCTGCTCGTGCGGCCGAACCACACGTTCCACGATTGCCCCACGCCGGATCTTATCGTTCTCCCCGGCGGATACGGAGTCGAACGGGCGCGCAGGGATCCCGCGGTGTTGCGCTGGATCGACCTCACGGTCGGGGTGGCGACGTTGGTGACGTCAGTGTGCACCGGCGCGTTCCTCCTCGCCGAAGCTGGCCTGCTCAACGGTCGCCCCGCCACCACCCACTGGGTGGAGATACCCGCCCTCCGCGCGCAGTTTCCGGAGATCGACGTACGGGACGATTACCGGGTCGTCGACATCGGGAAGATCATCACCTCGGCGGGTGTCTCGGCAGGGCTCGACATGGCACTCCACGTGATCTCGCGACTCCACGGTCGCGATGCCGCCCGTGAGACCGCTCGCTCCATCGAGTATCGCTACGAACCGGTTCCCACCCTGGTGCTCTAGCTCCGTCCACTCTCTACCAGCTTGCCTAGGGTTTCTCTACTCGATCGTGCGCACCGTATGGGCTTCGATCCATTTCCAGTCCACTTCATTGCCCAGACCCGATTTCTCCCAGGGACCGAAGGTACCGTCTTTGGCAATCTCGGTGGCAGCGGTGTGGATGCCGGGTGGTGCGGGAAAACCTTCGGGAATGAGCGACTCAAAGTAGCGGCAGTTGGCAATGGCACAGGCCACATGCAGCATGGGGATCTGGGAACCGTGAATGGCGCATTGCATTCCAAAGGCTTCGCAGATGTGGGCGGTCTTCATGACGCCGGTGAAGCCGCCATGCATCTTCATAATGGGGTCGGTGAGCATAATGTCACCGGCGCCGGCCAGAATATGGTCGAGTGCGCTGAAGGGGCCGCCTGGACTGACTTCGTGGACGGCCAACGGAATCGTGAGGGCGTTAGCTAGTCGCGCCAGAGCGGTGAGATTCAAGTGATCCATCGGCTCCTCATACCAGTAGTAGTTGAGTTCCTCCAAAACACGCCCCAAATAGAGGGCATCCTCGAAAATGAAGCCGGTGGAGGCGTCGTACATCAGCACAACGTCGTCGCCGACATGTTTGCGCAGGGCGCGAAAAAGTTTGGCATCATCCTGCACTCGCCCCCAAGCGTGAAGCTTGATCGCCCGGTAGCCACGGCGAAAGACTTCATCGGCCAGGCCGAGGAATGCTGGGATCGAGCCAAGCGCCTGGGTGCTGGCATAGGCCGGGAGACGCTGGCGCGCGCCACCGAGCAGACGATAGACCGGCTGCCCGGTGACTTTGCCCATGAGATCCCATAGGGCAATATCGACGGCATCGATCGCCCCGCCGATGGAATGACTGCGCAAGTTGCGCCAGAGGTCTTGCCAGATCTCTTCGATGCGCAAGGGGTCGCGACCGATCAGTTTCCACTTCATCTCTTCCATGTTGGCATCGCGCCAGGCAGTGCTATGGCCTTCCACGCCCTCGTCGGTTTGGATGCGGAGCAGCGCGTCGCGGCCCTTCGTGCCGCCAGGCATCAGGCCATCGCGCCAGATGACGGGTCCGCGTTCCCATTCCAAAACATGGACTTTCAGCCCGGTAATCTTCACGAATGCCTCCTCATTGCCGCGGGTGCAAGATCGCCGATTGAACTTTTCAACCCACTATCCGCAGCCTTAGCTGTCGGGTTCGGCCGACAGAGCTGGCCTACGGGCTCTCGCCCCATTCACCCCTGGCACGACACCTCGTCGCGCCGCTGGTTCCCCCCTCGACGCGTGCTCGGCGGATCGACTCGGCTGCCGTATTCGGATGATTCCTGTATGTCGACACCCTCAATCAAATCGACTTGTGACGCGGTCGGTGTCGTGCTCGCCGCGTCTCAGAACCGCGCGACGGTATGCCTGTCGACAAAAGCCCAGTCGATCTCTGCGCCCCAGCCCGGAAGCATCGAGGGCTTCAGGCAGCCGTCGACGACGGCGGGGGGGTTCGTGATGCCCGATTCGAGCGCGCGATCGCGGTGGGAGCCGAAATGCTCGAAGTAGAGCGTGTTCTGAATCGCGCACTGAAGGTTGACGTGGACGTGACCGCCGAGGCCGCCCCCCGCGTTCATCTCGACCGTGGTGCCGTGCAGCTCGGCGAAATGGGCCATCTTGACTAGCGCGGTCGTCCCATTACGCGCGTTTGCGCGGACGAGATCGGTGGCACGCGCCATCAGCCACTCGACACAGATATCGAGGTCGTACATCAGCATCTCGGTCGCCATTACGGGCATCGTGAGAGCCGCGCAGAGTTCCTGATAATCGCGAAGTCGTTGCTCGCGAAACGGCTCCTCAAGCCACAGAAAGCCGAGATCCTGCATGACCCGTCCGACCTCGATCGCCTCGCGGAGCGCGTACGAGCAGACCGGGTCGTTGATCAGGACATAGTCGTCAGGCAAGCGCGGTCGGAGCTCTCTGAAGAGGGCGATGTTCGCGCGGCCCCCGGCGTAGTTGTGGAACTTGTAGGCGGTGATGCCCCAGCGCTCGCGAATCCGCTCGGTGACGCCGAGGTAGTGATCGGCGGTCGTCCCGTCGTCTCCGGTGTGGTAGGCCGGAATCGCATCGCGCACCTGCCCGAGGAGCTGGCAGACGGGCAGACCGGCGACCTTTCCGGCGATGTCCCAGAGGCAGTTGTCGAAGTCTCCGAACCATCCCGGCGTCTGGTACACCCAGCGCGTCCCCAGATGCAGCTTCTGATAGATCTCCTCGCGTCGCATCGGGTCGAGGCCGATCACCTGGGTTCGGATGACGTCGAGCACCGCCGGCGTCAGTCTGGGAGAACTGGCAGTGCAGACGCCCTCGACTCCCGTGTCGGTTCGGACGCGCAGGAAAATCTCGCTGTCCGCGCCATCCCCGGGCAGCCCCTCGTGGGTCGGGCGCCCGGTTGATGGAACAGTGATCAGCCTGAGCCTCCGCGCGATCGAGTTGGGAATCTCGACAACGATCGCCTCGACGCTCTCAATTCTCATCCCTTCAACCCCGACATAACGATGCCCTGCACGAAGTAGCGCTGAAAGCTGAAGAACAGCAGAATGGCCGGCACGCTCATCAGAACCGTCGCCGTCATCAGTAGGTGTGTTTGCGGCTCCATCGTCGACTCTGGCAGGGTCTGAAAGAAGCGCAGGCCAAGAGACATGGTGAACTTCTTTGGGTCGTTGAGGTACACGAACGGCCCCAGGAAGTCGTTCCATTCCCGCAGGAACTGAAGAATCGCGACCGTCGCGAGCGCCGGTCGACAGAGCGGCACGAGGACGGACCAGAGGATCTGGAACGAATTGGCGCCGTCAACACGCGCCGCATCGTCGAGATCGCGCGGAATCGTCATAAGGAATTGCCGCAACAGGAAGATGGTGAACGCGCCACCGCCGACCCACGAGGGGATGATCAGCGGCCAGAAGGTGTTCACCCAGCCGAAGAACTTCTGGTAGATGATATACTGAGGAATGAGCGTCACCTCATACGGGAGCATGAGAGTCGATAGCATCACCATAAACCAGAAGTTCCGGAGCGGGAACTCGAACCGCGCGAACGAGTACGCCACGAGCGTTGCGGTGAGCACCGCCCCGGGGACAGAGAGTCCGACGACGATCAGGCTGTTCGTGAACCAACGCGTAAGCGGTTGGGCCGACCACACTTTCACGTAGTTCTGCCATTGCACGATCTCCGGCAGGAATTGGGGCGGGATCTGGCGCGTCTCGATACCTGTCTTCAACGATGTCGCGATAGTCCAGAGAAATGGGAAGCAGAACAGGATTCCGCATATCGTGAGTGCGGCGTACGTGAGCCAGAGTATCGTCGCGCGACGGCGTGCTCCCGCGCGCGCGTGCGTTGCCGAGCCAGTGGCCGCGACGCTCTGGATGGCCACGCTATTTCTCCCCGTCGTAGTACACCCAGCTTCGTGCCAACCGCATCTGTACCCAGGTCAGGACAATGACGAGAGTCGCGAAGAGCCACGCCAGCGCCGACGCGTAGCCCATATTGAAGTACTGGAACGCTTCCTTGTAGATGTGCAGCGCGTAGAACCACGTCGCGTAGGCCGGGCCACCCTCCGTCGCGACCAGCGCCGAGGTGAACACCTGGAGCGCGCCGATAATGCCGAGGATCAGATTGAAGAAGATCGTGGGCGTCAGCATCGGCAGGGTGACGTGGCGGAAGCGCGCCATTGCCCCGGCCCCATCCACCTTCGCCGCGTCGTAGAGCTCGGCCGAGACCCCTTGGAGCCCGGCCAGAAAGATCACCATGCGCGTCCCGCCAACGCTGCTCCAGAGAGCGAGCGATATCAGGGCTGGAATCGCCCACGAAGGATCCTGGAACCATCGGGGCGCGATAACGCCGGTTGTGTTGAAGATGAGACGGTTGATCGGTCCCCAGTCGGGCTGAAGCAGCCAGAACCAGAGAACGGTCGACGCGACGATCGGGATCAACGACGGCATGAAGAAGAGCGTTCGAAACACGGAGGTTCCTCGCGCTCGGACATTGAGAAAGATGGCCAGGAGCAACGAGCCGGCGACACCGACGGGAATCGTCACCGCGGCGTAGTAGGCCGTCTTTCCCAACGATGGCCAGAACTGATCGTCTCTCGTGAACGCATCGATGTAGTTCTGGGCACCGATCCAGCGCTCCCGCGAGATGACGTCGTAAGAGGTGAACGAATAGTAGACGGACAGCAGAACCGGAATGAAGGTCAGTGCCAGATAGCCAATCAGCCAGGGACTCAGATACAGGTAGGCTTCGACAATCTGGCGGCGCCGCGCCGGCGACGATCGCCGGCGCGACTCTTTGATCATCTGGCCGCTACTCGGCCGGGCGGTCGAGCACCTTCTGGACCGCATCCTGCAGCTTCTTCATTCCGTCCGAGAAGGTTGCTTTCCCGAGGTATGTTTCGGCCCAGGTCTGGTTGATCGTCTGCTCGAACTCGGTGCCGCGTCCGTTCGCGGGAACTGTCGCCGGCATAGCCGTCAGCAGATTCTCGAGGAACGGCCTAAAGCCCGGGTGGCTGAAGTACGGGTCGTCCATGATGTCGGGGCGCACGAGCGCGCCGTTACCACCGATCGTGTTGAACTTGAGCGTGCCCTCCTTGTTCGAGAGGGTCTGGATGAACTTCCATCCGACATCCGGATTCTTGGCCTTGGCGCCGATGTTCCAGGTGCCGCCCCGCAACTGCGAGGGGCGCTTACCATCCTTCCGCTTCGGGAAGAGCGCCGCGCGGACAACGACCGCCTTCTCGTCCTTGATTGCCTTCTGAACGTTGAACACAACCAGCGATCCACTTTGCACTATCGAGAGCTTTCCCGATGCCATCAGATCGACTGCCGAACCCTGAAAGGCGCCGGGCAGGGCCAGCGCCTTGTCGGTCTGCGCCATGTCCTGAACCCACTGAAACGCCTTCATGACGTTTGCATCGGTGATCATCGACTTCTTGCCGTCGTGAAAGTCGGGCTCGTTCACAGCGCGCGTGTAGACCGTGGCGCCGGCGGCGCCCAGCGCCAGATTCCCGCCGTAGCGATCGTAGGTTCCGCCGGATCCCGGCTTGTTCAGCTTCTTGACGTGCTCGCGCATGGCCTCGAGCGTCCACTCCGGGCTGTTGTGGTCCGGCGGTTTGATGCCCGCTTCGAGGAGTTGGACCTCGTTGTAGATCCAGCCATCCTGGCCGGACCAGCCCCAGCTTGGCAGGCCCCACATCTTGCCCTGCCACTTCTGCATCTCGATGAACGGTGCATAGAACTGACCGACGTCGTACTTGTCATCCTTGACATAGTCGTCGATCGGCTTCAAGAGACCCTTCGGGACCGCGCGGTAGAACTCCCAGTGAGAGGGATCGAACGCGAAAACGTCGCCGAGGGTGTCGGACGCAAACATCGCGTACATCTTTGGGTACGCTTCTGCCTGAACGTTGCCTGGTAACGTAATCGGTCGGAAGTCGACCTTCCAACCGGCGTTGGCACCCTCGAACGCCTTGATGCGGTCCTCGGGCCAGGGCGTCCCGACGCCGCGGAACGTATCCCACACGAGCGTTCCTCCGGAGGCCGCCTTCGGAGGGGCCGCCGCCGCTGGCTTCTCAACCGGCTTTGGTGCCTCGGCCGGCTTGGCCGATTCGGCGGGCTTTGGCGCAGCCGGCTTGGCCGGGACTGGTGTCGGCGCCGGTGCCGAGCACGCGGCGAGCAAGGTCACGGCGACGCCCGCCGAGATCCAGAGGAACGAGCGACGGCTGGTGATTGCTGGCATCACGTACTCTCCTACATCCTAGATCGCGACGCCGTCCCGGACGGCGCGGCCCTGTTTCGAGTATACGCTGTCGCGTGGCCGGTGCCGATAGTGCGGCCTAGTATGTCCGTCCATTCTCTCGTGTCAAATCGAGCCGTAGCGCCGAACGAAATTTGGGCGCCCGTCGTACGATGCGCCGTCCTTGAGACTGAGAACGCCAAGAAACCCCACGACACGCGCATCACGATCCGAGTCGGTAGCTCGCTCGCCAGT
>Ga0194131_10002136_pt1 | contig 32798 bp, 23 predicted proteins | sample TA2KigO120mmetaG_FD_148631 | JGI IMG/M metagenome (GOLD analysis project Ga0194131, IMG submission 148631) | Freshwater microbial communities from Lake Tanganyika, Tanzania - TA2015053 Kigoma Offshore 120m | ecosystem: Environmental > Aquatic > Freshwater > Lake | place: Tanzania: Lake...
ATTCTGAAAAAAACTGCAACCGCGGGCTTATTCTTACGAAGTCGAGAGTTCTGCGGGGGAAGAGATTTTTGCCCCTTGGTGAGAACCGAAAAAAGACTGGCTCGTCGTACATCGCAACGGGCTCCGTCACCGGTGGACTGCCCTTTGTTGTTGCCACGCTCAAGATTAGAATGATTCCTGCCTTTCCAGCGACCGCGGAGGAGTTTCATGAATCCAGTTGTCTTTGCCATGCGGCATCCGATCACGACGTTGATGCTGGTCGTGGCTCTTGTCAGCGGCGGCACGCTGGCAACGTCGGAAATGCAGAAGGATATCTTCCCGTCGCTGAACACGCCGCGCATCTACGTCTTCCTGCAGTTCGGCGGCATGACCCCTTCGCAGATGGAAGGACTGGTCGTCAACCAGTTCGAGTTGCTGTTCCAGTATGTCGATGGCGTTTCCGAGATCGAGTCGCGCTGCATCCAGCAGGTGGCGCTACTGAAGATGTCGTTCTATCCCGGCATCGACATGGGGCAGGCGATGGGCCAGGTGGTGGCAATGGCCAACCGGGCGATGTCGCTCATGCCGCCGGGAACCTTGCCGCCGATGGTCATGCGCCTGGATGCCGGTAGCGTGCCGGTCGGCTACCTGGTGATGGAGGCCAAGACCACGCCGCTGGGCATGGTCGCCGACTATGCCCAGAACGTCGTCCGCCCGGCGGTGCAGCAAAACGTGCCGGGTACGGTCGCGGTTTCTCCCTTCGGCCCGAACGTGCGCTCCATCCTCGTCAACTGCGATCCGGTCAAGCTCGAGGCATATAACCTGACGCCGCTGGACGTGACCAAGGCGCTCATGTCCGGCAATGCCGTCATCCCCGGCGGCAACCTGTACGTCAAGGACACGATGCCGATGGTCACCACCAACGCGCTGGTGACCGACATCCAGGACATCGCCAAGGTGCCGCTGCGTCTGGGGGAGAACGTCTACATCCGCGACGTGGCCACGGTGCAGAATGCCACGGACATCGACTATGGCTACGCGCTGGTTGGCGGCAAGAAGTCGGTCTATCTGCCGATCATCAAGAAGAGCACGGCATCGACATTGACGGTCGTGGCCGACATCCGCAAGTCCATGCCGCTGTTTCGCAGCGTGGTTCCGCCGGACGTGACGGTGAACTTCGAGTTCGACGAATCGCCAGTGGTGCTGGCCGCGGTGGAGAGCGTGGCCAGCGAGGGCTTGATCGGCGCCACGCTCGTCGGCCTCACCATCCTGTTGTTCCTGCGCGATTGGCGTAGCGTGATCGTTGTGGTGGCCAACATCCCGCTGGCTTTGCTCGGCTCGCTCTTCGGGCTGTGGGTGACAGGCAACACCATCAACATCATGTCGCTCGGCGGACTGGCGCTGGCCATCGGCATCCTGGTTGACGAAGCGACGGTAACCATCGAGAACGTGCATGCGCAGATGGCGGACACCGACAACGTGGCCACGGCCGCCCTGCGGGCCAACAACGTCACGGCAGTGCCGCGCCTCCTCGCCTTGCTGTGCATCCTGTCCGTGTTCATACCGGCGTTCATCATGAAGGACCCGCTGCGCTCGCTGTTCATGCCGCTCACGCTGGGCGTCGGTTTTGCCATGATCTCATCGTACCTGCTGTCCAGCACGCTGGTGCCGATCCTGTGCGTCTACCTGCTCAAGCACATGGGGGAAGCCAAGGAGTCCTTCTTCGACAAGATTCGCGGCAGCTTCCAGGGCGTGGTGGCGCACATCGTTCACCTTCGCGGCCTGACCGTGCCGATCTACCTGGCGGTGTGCGGGCTGATCATCTGGCTGGTCGGTCTGCAACTGGGGCGGGAGATTTTCCCGCAGGTGGATTCGGGCGAGTTCGTGCTGCGCTTCCGGCCACCGCTCGGTTCAAACTTCAACCTCACGCGCGAGATGGCCGTCAAGTGCCGCGACGTGATCGAGCAAGAGGCCAAGCCCGAAAACATCGAGTTCACGATGGGCTTCGCCGGGCAGGTGGCGCCGAACTTCGGCATGAACAACATGGTGCTGTTCATGCGCGGTCCGGACGACGGCCAGCTGCGTGTCGCCCTGCGCGAAGGCAGCGGCATCCGCCTCGCCGAGTTTCGCGAGCGTCTGCGCAAGGCCTTGCCCGAGCGCGTCGTCCCCTGGCTGGCCAAGCGTCTCGAACTGGGCGGCCTGACCAGCACAGAGGCGCACCGGCAGGCCAAGATGGCCACGTTCCGCTTTGAACCCGGCGACATCGTCACCAAGGTCATGAGCTTCGGCTCGCTCACGCCGATTTCCGTCCGCGTCATCGGCACGGATCTCGAAAAGGTTCGCCTCCACGCCCGCAGGGTCGTCGAGCAGATGAAGCGCATCCCGTTCCTCCGCGACATCGAATACGAGCAGATGATGGACTATCCGACCGTGCAGGTGGACATCGACCGCGAGAAGGCGGGCCTGAGCGGCATCAGCGTCAAGGGAGTGGGCGATCCGATCATCGAGACGACCTCGTCGAGCCGGTTCATCGCCCTCAACTACTGGACGGATCAGAAGACCGGCTTCGATTACCAGGTGGAAGTGCTGGTGCCGCCCAAGTACATGACGACCGTGGCCGAACTGGAAACGGTACCGGTGGCGTCGGTGAATCCGCTCGTCAACCTGATGGTGCGTGACGTTGCCGCGGTCCGCCCGACGCGGATTCCGGGTGAGATCGACCGTGCGGCATCGCTGCGTTTTCTCAGCATCAACGCCAATGTGGAGGGGGAGGATTTCGGGCGTGCCTCCGACCAGGTGCAGCGTGCCATCGACGCCGTGGACAAGGAGAGGCCGCGCGGCGTGCGCGTCGTGCCCATGGGACAGCTGCCGCCGATGAATGAGATGTTCCAGGCGCTCGGCATCGGCCTGGGCGTGGCGGTGTTCGTCATCCTGGTGCTGCTGACGGCGTACTTCCAGTCGCCGCGGCTGGCGCTGATTTCGATCGGCGCCGTTCCGGGCGTCATCGCCGGCATCGTCGTCATGCTCTATCTCACCAACACGACCTTGAACATCGAGTCGTTCATGGGCTCGATCATGTGCCTGGGCGTGTCGGTGTCGAACTCGGTAATGCTGGTGACGTTCATGAACGAGCACTGGAAGGAGGGCAAGACCTCTGTAGACGCCGCCATCGTCGGCGCCGGCGAGCGCTTGCGGCCGATCTTGATGACGGCGACCGCGATGGTCATCGGCATGGTGCCGATGGCGCTGGCCCTGGAGCGCGGCAGCCAGATGGAGGCGCCGCTGGGCCGCGCCGTCATCGGCGGGCTGCTCATGTCCACCGCCGCCACGTTGCTGATCGTGCCGGCCATGTTTGCGATGATCCTCGGCTCCCGGGTGGCCCGTTCGCCCTCCATCTATCCAGGTGACAAGGACAGCGCCCATTACGATCCCGACTACGCCCGCACCGACGAGGTCGTGCCGCTGGACAGAGATCCAGCCGAGCCGGCCGGTCCGGGGTCGGGCAAACAGTGATCGATTTCGGTCACCATGCCCACGACAGAGGAGACAGATGAGCCACATTCTTGAAGCCACTGGTCGCCGCAAAGTATTGATTGTCGTGCTGACGCTGGCGGCCGTGCTGGTGGGGGCCTACCTGATCCGCGGCGCCTTGCGCAGCCAGCTTTCAGGCGCGACCAGGCGCGACAGCCGCGATGTTTCGGATGCGCCGACGGTCAAGATCATCCACCCGCAGCGCCGCAACATCGCGCGCGTCGTCGGTCAGCCGAGCTTCGTCGTCGCTTACGAGCGCACCTCCGTTTATCCGAAAATGACGGCCTACATCGAAAAGTGGATCGTCGACATCGGCGACAAGGTCAAGAAGGGAGACGTGCTCGCCACGCTGTTCGTGCCGGAACTGGTGGAGGAGTTCAAGACCAAGAAGGCAACGGTGATACTCGACAAGGAGAAGATCGACCTGGCCCTCAAGGCGGTGAAGGTGGCGGAGGCGGACGTGAAGGCGGCCGAGGCACGTCTGGCCGAGGCCCGGGCGACGTTGGGGCAATACCAGGCCCAGGTCGGCCGCTGGGACAGCCAGGTAAAGCGGCTCAAGCGCGAGGTGGAACGCGGCGTCGTCGATCCGCAGATCCTGCTCGAATCGGAAAACCAGTGGAAAGCCAGCACGGCGGCGATGGAGGCGGCCAAGGCCGCCATTCTCAAGGCCGAGGCGGAAGTCCTGTCCAGGAAGGCCGCCGACGCCAAGGATCAGACGGCTGTTCACGTCGCGCGGGCCAATCTTGCCGTTGCCGAGAGTGAAGTGAAGCGACTGGAAGCGCTGGTTGGTTACCTCACGCTGACGGCGCCGTTTGACGGCGTGATCGTGGCGCGCAATGCCAATACCGGCGACTTCGTCCTGCCGGCCACCGGCGACCCGACGGCCATGCGCCGCGCGCCCGATCTGTCGCCAAGTGGCTCGGCCGCCCCCATCTACGTGGTGGACCGCGTCGATGTCGTCCGCGTCTTCGTCGATGTCCCCGAGTGGGATGCCAACTTCGTGCGCAAGGGATCCAAGGCCAGCGTGCTGGTCCGCAGCTATCGCGACCAGCCGATTCCGGCCAGTGTGATACGCACCTCCTGGGCCCTGAACGTCAAGAGCCGCACTCTTCGCGCCGAAATTGATCTGACCAACACCGACTCGCAGATCTTGCCCGGCGCTTATGCCTACAGCAAGGTACACATCCAGCGACCCGGCGTCTGGTCGATCCCCATGACTGCGCTCACCTACAGCGGCGACAAGACGTTCTACTGGAGTTACAAGGACGGCGTGGCCAACCGCATGGAAGTCCAGACGGGCATCAACGACGGCCAGTACATCGAGATCACCAACCGCCGGCTCCCCACATCGTCAAGCGGCGACGACGACGGCTGGACACCCATCGACGGCAGCGAATCGGTCATCACCGCCGAGGACCTCGGCATTCTCGCCGAAGGCGCCGCGGTAAGGCTGGACGATGGCAAGGAACCGGCCACGAAGTGAAGATGGATCATCGGGATTTCTTCCTTCCTTGCGTGGTAGTGCCAGACAGACGAGGTTCGCGCGCCGCCTGACGGCGCGCTGGCGGGTTTCATTCGCGCACCGATACGCGGCCAGGTTTGACGGCGCGAAACAGTTGTCGCGACACGCGCAAGCCACTCTTGAGCAAGACCCACAGGATGAGCCCGGCGACGACGACACCCACAGCCCAGAACCAGATGAGATACCAGCCCGACCAGGAGTAGTAATCTTCCGGGGCCATCGGCTCGCGGTCGAAACGAAACGAGATCAATGCCAGCGCCACGGCGATGACGACCGAGAGCGCGAACAAGAGGGCGAGTCGTCGCCAGCGTCCCGTGAGCGCGAGGTAAACCAACCAGCCGACGAAGAAAACAACCGCCGTTAGCGGGATGAGCCGGCGCGGATTGTCCAACGAGGAAGCGCCAAAGACCGGAGCCCACGGCAATGGCCGCGGCCAGCCGATCTCATCCTGCTGCGCGTAGGCGAGCGGCTCCGGTTTCGGCGGCAGGTAGGCGCCGGTCGGCGTCGTTGGCCAAGTCTGCCGGCTCACCGTGTTCCACTGGCCCTGGTTATGCCATTCGCCCACAAGCTGCGGCAATCCTCGAGCGTCCCTGGTCGGCAGCACGCGGACAGCGTTGGGATTGCCGGGCACCTCGCTGCGCCAGCGCGGCTTGCCGGTGGCGGCGTCCAGGCCGTAGACCTCGCGATCGTTGCGCACGGCCAGCGCGTTTCCTTTGCTGGCAAACAGATCGACAATGGCACCGGTGTGCGAGCGCGGCAACTTCCATTTCCACAGGTAGCTGCCGTCTCCCCGGACGGCGCAGAGCTGATCGTGCGTGAAGAACAGCAATTCCTCCTTGCCGTCGCCGTCGAGGTCGAAAGCCGCCCAGTGGCGGGACGGATAGTAGAGGTCCTTGACTGGAATCCGTGTCCGCACCTGCCCCTTGCCATCCAGGACAACGATGCGCCCCTCACTGCGGCCCAGAGGTTCTATCTCCTTGAGTGGTCCTTCGTAGGCAAAGCAGACGGATTTGCGTCCCTTGCCGTCAAGGTCAGCGACCAGTGGAAAGAGCAGCTCGTCACGGCCCGCATTGCCGGTCCAGGTCCAACGGGTCTTGCCGTCGCGGCCGTCGATGGCTGCAATTTCATGAATCGTCTGGAACGCCCCCATCCGCGCCTCTTGCTTTGCGCGGTAGATGATCACTTCCGGGAAGCCGTCGCCATCGAGATCGCCCACCAGTGGCGGAATGACTGGTCGAATCGATTCGTGCGGCACGCCCTTCGTCCATAACGGCTTGCCGTCGCGGCCGTCGTAGGCGCGCAGCTCGACCGGCACGGCCCAGGGATTGTCGCGGTCGATCTTCGTCGGCACCCACAGCACCACGTCCGGTACGCCGTCGCCGTTGAGGTCATGCAGCATTTGTTGCCCCGCGAAACGCCGCGGGATGAAACTGCCCTCCTTGAAAGGGATTCTCCAAAGCAATTCGCCGTCGCGCCCGGAGAATGCGCCGAGATGGTAATAATTGTTTTCCCAGATCGTGTGCAAGACCTCGACGACGCCGTCGCCGTTGAGGTCGGCGCACCATTCCAGGCATGGATAGTCGAAATCGACGCCACGACCGCCGCGATGGTGCGCGCTTCCCAGGGAGGAGGCATTGGGTTTGCTCTGCCTTAGTCGCGCGCCATCCTTGCCGGAGTAGGCGGCGACGTAAAAGCCGGTACCCGCTTGCGTGTCAGGATTGCCATGGGTGCCTTCCAGGCGAACCACGTCCGGGATGCCCGTCGCCGTTGAGATCGCCGTGCGGCAACGGCGGCGACAGCTTGATATCGTGCGACATCCAAATGCGAACGTTGGCCTGCCACAGGTTGCGGTCACCACGGCCGGAACGGGCGAGCAGGGTAGGCGGCGGCATCTGCAACGACAGGAAATCCACGACACCATCGCCGTCAAAGTCCTGCATCGCTTGCCAGCGGTCCAGCGCCCGGAAAGGCTCCGGCGACTTGCCGGGGATTACCAGGCAGCGCGCCGCTCCCTGCGGCGAAATGGTGTAGGCCAGGTCGAGGATGCCGTCGCCATTGAAGTCGGCCACGATGGAATCGCTCACCTCCGGCAGCGTGTGCAACAGTTTGCCCGTGCCTCCGGAAAGTACGTACGTGATCGGCTGCCCGCCCTGGCGGATGGAGGTGATGAGCATCGGCCAACCGTCCGGGCCGGGATGCCACCAGCGCAAGGGCGCCGGCGGATCATGTCCGAAGCCCGGTTGCGTCCACCGCCACAGGACTCGGCCATCGTTTCCCGATAGGGCCGCCACGTGCAGCTTGGCGTCGCCGCGATCCGGTGACACCGCCGTCCAGGCGGCGAAGACGTCCTTCCAGCCGTCGCCGTCCAGATCGGGACCGGTGATGATCCTGATTTCAACGGGAAAGCCGATCTGCACAAACCGCCAGCGACGTTGCCAGCGAACTTCACCGGTGGCGCCATCGCGGACCTGCACGCCGGCGGACAGGCCGCTCGAATAGCGGTCGGTCGGCAGGTGCAAGACCTGGGACGGCAGGATAACCTCCGGCTTGCCGTCACCGTGCAGGTCCGCCACCGATAGCCAATCGCGCTCCGGGCTATTGTGCTCGCGCTCCTGGAGGAATTCGACTTGCCAGCGGATTTGTCGCGCTGTCAGGGACAGCACTCTCAGCTCCACGATCGGCTCATTTTCCTTGCGACGCTGGAGCAACGCCACGAACCGGCCGTCGCCGTCCACATCGGCGAAGCGCGGCGGGTGCAACGGCATGAAGCCCAGATCGAGGGCCGGCCAGGCGTCCTTGCCGTTCTTGAGATCGAGTCCGACGAGCTTTTTTCCAGCGGCGAACATGACCACCGCTTGCCCCTGGAGTTGAATGACCTCGGGCTGGCAGGCGAGGTTTCGGTTATGGCCGGTGCCATCATGTTACAGCCAATCCATGCCGAGCTGTCGTTTCCACGGCGATTTGCCGGTTCGACCGGAGATCGCCTCCACCCACGTGCGCCGTTGCGCATTCACGAAGAGAGTGATGAGGTCGGGCGTGCCGTCGCCGTCCACGTCGGCAACGGCCGGCCTGTCGATGGTATCCGCGTTTTCCAGAGGCCGCTCCTTGTCCCGCTCGCCGTAGCCGGAGCTGAACCACCACAGCGGCCGGCCATCCTTGCCGGAAACCGCCAGCAGCGCGGGTAGCAGGTTGACGTAAACCGCCCCGGCGGGAAAGATCAAGTCGCCGACGCCGTCCTTGTCGAGATCGGGGGCCGGTTGCAGCAGCCGGCCGAAGTGGCCTTTGAAGCCACCGGTGCGTTGAATCCACTCCCACTCCTTCGCATCCCGGCCCGCCGGCAGCTTTTTCTCGTCCAGGGCGAATGGACCAGGCCAGGCCGGTTGCCCCGTCGCGCCATGCAAACGCCGCAGCGAGTTGTGCGTGATGACCATCAAGTCGGTGCGGCCGCCCAAATCCAGCGGCAGGTGCGTCTCTTCCGGCTTGCGCTCCAGCGGCGGGAACAGCCAGTCATGACTCAGCCGCACGGGATAGGAACGCTGATCCCCCTTGGCCACGTCCAGCGGCCACGATTCACTCAATAGTCACGAGGCGGACAGCCGTAGCTGATACGCCCCGGCCCGCAGCGCCACCGGCTTCGTGGTCGGCACCGTGAACGCAGGCACGACGAGCTTGTCATTGGCATCGATGATTTCGGCGACGAGGTTAGGCCCGTCCGTGGTCAACACGACCCGGCCAAGTTGCGCCTCGCGATACCAGTCGAGAAGCGTCGATCCGCCGATGAGGAGCGTTGCCGCCACGCCGGCGGCGACGGCGGACAGCGCCACGCTACGGCGATGATGGCGCAGCCAGCGACCTGCCCGCTCCAGGTAGCCGGGGCGACGCGCCGAGATCGGGCGATTCTCCAGATACGCCTGCAAGTCATCGGCAAGGTCCTTAGCGCTGGCGTAGCGTTTTTCCGGCTCCTTGGCGAGGCACTTGAGGACGATGGTTTCGAGATCGCGCGACAGCGAAGGATTGACGAGTCGCGGCGCGGCCGGCTCGGAGGACAAGACTTGCAGGAGCGTGTCCATCGGCGTGGCGGCGCGGAAGGGAGGCCGTCCCGTGACCAGCTCGTACAGCACGGCCCCCAGCGAATAGACGTCGCTAGCGGGACCGAGCTTGCCGCGATCAGCCGATGCCTGTTCCGGCGGCATGTAGCTGGGCGTGCCGACGGCGGCTCCGGTCTGAGTGTGAAACGCGGGAGCCGACGCCCCCGGCTCGCCAGCGAGTTGCTTGGCGAGACCAAAGTCCGTGACACGCGGCTGGTCGAATTTGTCGATGAGCACGTTGGATGGCTTGAGGTCGCGGTGCAGCGTGCCTTGCTGATGCGCGTAGTGGATTGCCTCGGCACATAGCTTGACGTAGCGGGCCGCTTCGTGGGGCGGCAACGGCGAGTCGCGGACCATGTCGGTCAGGTTTCGCCCCTCGACGTAATCCATCGAGAAGTAATGTTGCCCGTCGTGCTCGCCGACCTCGTGAATGGCGACGATGTTGGCATGTTGCAGGTTGGCGGCCGTGCGCGCCTCCGCCTGGAAGCGCTGCACCTCCTGGGCGCTGGCCAGCTGACCCGCCAGGATCATCTTCAGGGCAACGATGCGATTGAGGCTGACCTGCCGGGCGCAGAAGACCACGCCCATGCCGCCGCGAGCGATCTCGGATAGCAATTCGTAATCGCCGAAGTAGCCGACCCGGCTGCCGGCAGAAGGCATCTTGTCGCCTGGCGCGATAGTGGACAGTTCCGCCGGCGCGGCTTCGGCGCGCGGGCCAATGGTCGCTTGCGGGTCGGCGGCAGCGGCCAGCTCGCGGATGGGTTCCGCGAACTTCGCCGTGCGATCGTGATCGGCGAAGAAGGCCCGCAGTTCGTCAGCGAACTCCGGCTGACTTGCCAGCAGCGCGTCGCGATCGGGGAATTGACCGGCGTCCACCGCCTTCAGGTAGTCGGCAATGGTGACGTCCACGCAGTGCTCACGATCATCGTCCATAGATATCTCCCTGGGCCTGTCCGACGGAGCTCAGGCGTTGTGGCTTGTCATCCGCCACTTGCTGCGCTCGAAGGGACAAGCTGGCGCTGCATGTGGGGCGATGTCCTGTCCGCTTTCGCTGGCGCTTCGAGCTCAGACTTCCGGCGCTGGAGGTCCTGATCGCCAGCTCTTCAGAGTTCTTCAATCAGCGTGTCGCGCAGGTGTTTCAAGCCGCGTTTCAACAGGCCCGCCACCGCCGTCACGCTTTTGTCCATGTGGGCGGCGATCTTGGCCACACACCAGCCCTGGCAGTAGCGCAACTCCACCGCTTCGCGCTGGGCATCGGGCAGCTGGCCGAGCGCCTCCGCCAGCCGGATCGCTTGCTCGGCGCGTGCGGCCTGCTGGCTGGGGGACGATTGCTCGGCCGCCAGCCATGCCTGGATGCGGAGCGAGGAATCCGCGATGGCTGCGTCCAGCGAGCGTTCCCGGCCCAATTCGCGCTTGGCCCGGCCGAAGGTGCGAAGCGCGTCAGCCAGCGTCCCGGCAAGCAGCTTGCGCAGCCAGGCGGCGCGGGTTGCCTCGTCCTGTCCGCGATACTGATCGCGTTGTCGGTGCGCTTGCAGTAGCGTCTGCTGCACGATATCGGAAGCGTCGAGCTTGCCCTGAAGCTGCCGGCCCAGGTGGAGACGCGCCAGCATCAGCAAGTAATGCCGGAAGCGCTCGAGGTCCGCGCCGTCCGTCGCATGGCTCATGGCTTCTCCACAAGAGATATGGTCGTCAAGAAAAGGAATAGCGGGCGCGCGAAAATGATCAAGACACCTGTCACGCCAGCAGGTTGGCAATGGCTTCAGTCAGTTACCGGATCCGTGCCCTCGTACCGACCCAGCCTGACAAGCCTTTGTGATTCTCTTCCTGACTTGCCTGGTCGTGCCAGCTTGACGGCAAATCGTCCTTGTTCGCCATTGACAGGAAGGCGCGGGTCGGGTACTGACGCCGGCCAATTAGCAGACAACAGATGAGGTCCGCGCACTGCGCCTGCCGGCGCGCTGCCGGGCTTCACCAACATGCAAGGAAGGAATCGTGCGAGTCGCGCCGTTCATGTGCGTGCCGGCATTGTGCTTATCGTGCGCAGTGGGGCTTTTGTGGTGGGAAGACGTGCCGCGCGGTCATGCCGAGCCGCCGGAGCGCAGCGCAGCGCCGCAGCCGTTACGCGCGGTCCTGGAAGGTCCGTTGCTGGCCGCCCCCGGGCAAGCACCCGGCGGCGACGATGCTCTGCCGCCGCCCCGGGAGATGCCGGCGACCTCTCAGGGAGCCGACGCCCTGGCGTCTCCACAGCCGGAGACCAGCGACCGGCCAATGCCGATCAACCTGGCAGCGGCACTGAAGCTGGCCGATGCCCGGCCACTAATCGTGGTTGCCGCCCAGGCCAGCGTCTGGGTCGCCGAGGCCCAGCTCACGCGTGCCAGGTTCCTCTGGGTGCCGACGCTCGAGTTCTCCAGCGCCTATGTCCGGCACGACGGCTACGGCCCGGACTTCAATCTCGGCATCAACACGCTGGAGCGTCCTCTGAACCAAAACGTCAATTTTCTCTACTCCGGCTTCGGGCTCATCAACACCACGGTGGAGACCACCGAGATGGTCTTCCAGCCCCTGGTGAAGCGGCAGGTGCTGAACTCGCGGAAATGGGATATCCAGAGCGCCAAGAACGACGCATTGCTGCAGACGGCGAGTGCCTACTTCGGCGTGCATGAATGGCGCGGGCGCTATGCCGGCGCGCTGGACGTGGTCGCCAAGGGCAACAAGCTCGTCGAGCGCATCGAGGTGCTGAGCACGGACCTTGTTCCCAAGGCCGAGGTGGATCGGGCCAAGCGTTTGCTGGCCACGCTGGAACAAAAGGCAGCCTCGACGCGCGAAGCGTGGCGGGTCAACAGTGCCGACTTGACGCAGGTTCTTCGCCTCGATCCGCGCGTGATCATCGTTCCGCTGGAGCGCGACCATCTGCAGATCACCCTGATCGAGACTTCCCGGCCGCTCGATGAACTGATGCCGATCGCGCTGTTCAATCGCCCGGAACTGGCGTCGCAGAAGGCGCTGGTCGAGGCGGCGGTGGCGCGAATCCGCCGGGAAAAGCTGCGGCCGCTGCTGCCGACTCTCTTTCTCAACGGCTTTCAGACGCCCGGCGAGAAGATCCAGTTCGGCGCCATGGGCATCGGCCCCGGCGCGAACATGGACCTGTGGAGCCTGCGCCAGGATATCACGCCGCAGCTATCGATCGCGGCCGAGAGCATGGGACTGGGCAACCTCGCGCGCATCAAGGAGAAGCGCGGCGAGCAATCGCAGGCCATCGTCGAGTTGCTCAAGATCCAGGACCGGATTTCCGCCGATCTGACGCGCACCCAAGCACGCCTGCAGTCGGCGGCCGTCCGCGTCGTGCAAGCCGAGCGCGGCTTGCGCGAAGGGCTTACCACCTACGACAAAAACTACGAAGGCCTCAAGCAGACATCGCGTTTCGGCAACGTGCTGGTGCCGGTCTATCGGCCGCAAGAGGCCGTCGCTGCCCTCGAGCACCTGAGCCGGGCCTACGATGAGTATTTCAGCTCAGTCGCCGATTACAATCGGGCGCAATTCCAGATGTTCCACGCCCTGGGCTACCCGGCGGGCGAACTGGCATACCAGTACCCGGCCGGCGATGCCGTGCCTGTGGACACGGAGCGGCCCAGCTACTTGCCGCCGACCGGCGTGGGACCGCCGCCAGCCACGCGCTGAAACCGAGGGGCGTCTCGAGAAGACAAGGCAAGGTAGGCAATGCCGCGATTGGGCCGGTTGCTGATTCTCGTCGCGAGCCCATTGTGGGCTTGCGCCGAGGCACGGCCGTGCCGCGCCCAGTCGTCGGTCGGGTCGCCACGCGCCGGCGTTCTGGCCGCGCCCACGGAGTCGCCGCCAGCCGGAGTGCAAGACGAGCCGCTGGGCGCGCCGCGCTTGCTATCGTCCGACCCTCCGGCCGCGTCCCTCAAGCCCGCGCCGCTCGAGTCGAGCGATCTGCCCTTACCGATCAACCTGGCGGCAGCGCTGCGGCTGGCGGATGCGCGGCCTCTGCTGGTGGCGGCAGCCCAAGCCAGCGCCTGGGTGGCCGAGGCCCAGCTCGAGCGCGCCAAGGTCATCTGGGTTCCCACGCTCAATCTCGGCGCTGCCTATGTGCGGCACGACGGCTTTGGCCCGGATTTCAACCGGGGCCTGAACCCACCGTTGGAAGGCCAGAAGATCCCGTTGAACCAAAACGTGAACTGGCTGTACGTTGGCGGCGGCTTGCTGCAGTCGGCCTACGGCCCCGCGAACCTCGTCACCGATACGAACTCCGCGCCGGTGACCATGCGGCGGCCGCCAAACATGACCGCCGACATGATCTTCCAGCCCCTGGCAGCCCGACAAGTCCTCGACTCCCGCAAGTGGGACATTCAGACGGCCAAGAACGACGTTCTGCTGCAAACTGCTCAGGCCTACTTCCGTGTTCACGAATTCCGTGGAAGGTACGCGGGCGCTCTCGACGCCGTCGCCAAGGCACGCATCGCGGTCAAGCGCATCGATGATATGAGCAAGGATCTGGTGCCGAGGGCCGAGGTCGATCGTGCTCGCCGCTTGCAAGCCATGCTGGAACAAAAGGCGGCTGCGGCGCGCGAAGCCTGGCGCGTCAGCAGTGCCGATCTGACCGAGATACTCAGGCTCGATCCTCGTGTCGTCGTCGTCCCGCTCGAGCAGGATCATCTGCAGATCACGTTGATCGATCCCTCGCGGCCGGTGCATGAACTTACGCTGATTGCCCTGACGAGCCGTCCCGAGCTGGCGTCGCAGAAAGCACTGATCCGGGCCGCCGAGGAACGGATCCGTCGTGAAAAGTGGCGTCCGCTTTTGCCCAATTTCTTTCTCAACGGCTTCGAGAGCCCCGGCATGAGAATCCAGGCCGGCGCGCTCGGCACGGGGCGTGGTTCGGCCATGAACCTGTGGAGCTGGCGCAACGACATCACCCCGTCGATCGAATGGCAAATCGAGCAGTTCGGGGCGGGCAACCTGGCGCGAGTCAAGGAGCAACGCGGGGAACAGTCGCGCGCCATCGAGACACTGCTGCAGATACAGGACGCCGTGGCCGCCGACGTCACGCGCAGCCAGGCGCATCTCCAGTCGGCGGCGGTCCGGTCCGTCCAGGCCGAGCGCGAATTGCGCGAGGCCCTGGTCACCTTTGAGAAAAACCTGCAGGGCCTGGGACAAACGCAGCGATTCGGCAACGTGCTGCACCTCGTATATCGGCCACAAGAAGTCGTCGCCGCGCTCGAGCATTTGCAGCGATCTTATGATGAGTACTTCAGCACAGTTGCCGATTACAACCGGGCTCAATTCGAGATCTTTCACGCACTCGGCTATCCCGCCGACGAGGTCGCCATGATCCATTCCGCCGGCGACCCGGCGCCGGTGAACACCGAGCGGCCCGCCTTTCTTCCTCAGGTCGGCGTCGGCCCGCCGCCAGCCACGCGCTGACAGCGGCTCGGGGCGCGATAGACTGGCGAGCAACGAAACGGCAACTACCTGGAGACATCATGAACCTCGACCTGGCAGGACGGGCCGCCATGATCATCGGCGGCGCGCGCGGCATTGGCCGGGCCATCGCTGTCGCTTTTGCGGACGAGAGGGCCAACGTCGCCGTCATCGATCTCGCAGCGGAAGTGGCCGACGTCGCGACCGAGATCGGCAGGCGCTGCGGCGTGCAGACGCTGTCGCTGTGCGACAACGTCGCCAACTTTGCGGCCATGCAGCGCGCGGCGAGCGTGTGCCGGGAACGGTTCGGACGGATCGACCACGTCGTCTTCGCTGTGGGTGTCGGGTCGGGGAAGTACGGGTTTCCGTTCTGGAATCTCGAGCCGGCCGATTGGGGCCGCGTGCTGGAGATCAACGTCCTGGGCGCGGTCCATGTCGCCCACGCCTTTGCCCCCTATATGGTTGAGGCCCGAGCGGGGACGATGCTTTTCCTGTCGTCGATCGCCGGGCAGATCGGCTCGCAGACCGATCCGCCCTACAGCGCGGCCAAGGCGGCGCTCATAAACTTCGCCCAGTGTGCGGCCAAGGATCTCGCTCCGCACAATGTGCGTGTCAACACGCTCTGTCCCGGGATGGTGAAGACGGCGCTCAACCAATCGGTCTGGGAAGCGTGGCAGCGGCAGCAGCCCGAAGACCAGCGGCGGTCCTACGAAGACTGGGCGGGTGACAAGGTGCGCCGACTCGTGCCGCTGGGCCGCTGGCAGGATGCCGAGGATATCGCCGCCATGGCGGTCGTCCTGGCGTCGTCGCAGGCCAAGAACATCACCGGGCAGACGATCAACGTCGATGGCGGGTTCGTCATGCACTGGTGAGGTCATGCACGGGTGAGGTCATGCGTTCGTGAGGCTGACAATGAAGCGCGGGCCAGGTATATTACAAGCCTGGGACATGTCCTTCGCTCGGCTGAACGGAAAGCACGCATGGGTTGGGCGCGGCGCAGCTGGATTCGGGGCCTGGCCGGCGGATGTCTTGCCGCCGGGCTGTTCGCCGTTCATCTGGGGCTGCGTGACAATGCTGGACTGGAAGGCATTGCCAACAACTGGGATCAGGTAGTGCTGGGTGGCGTCGCCGGCCTGACGGTGGCGCTGATCGTGTCGGCGCTGGATCGCTGGCGGCTTGTGCGGGCGGCGCGGCAGCTAGCCGGCCATCTGGAGCGATCCGCGAAGACGCCGTCGCGGCAGCCCGCTCTCGACAATCCCGATCCCGAGATGATGATCGTGCTCGGACCGCTCGAAGCGATGCTTTCCGCCTATCGCATGTCGCTTGCCGACCGTGTCTCGCTGGAAGAACGCGTGGAATCGCTTCGCAGCCTGCTGGGCAAGGTCGAGTCGGAAAAGGGGCTGCGGCTGACGGTGCGCGGCGGCGGCTCCAGCCGCAACATGGTCGGCCGGCTCACCGCCAACTTGCACTGGCTGACCGCGACGCCGGCGCTGCAGGGCTTTCTTCACGCCTCGGCCGAGGACCTCAATGCCCGGCCGTTTCTGGACCTAGTGCATGCCCAGGATCGTGAACGCGTGAACGTAGTCTTTGCCGAGGCCGCCGATGCGGGCGAATCGCACAACGTCGTGCTGCGCATGTTGCCGCGCGGCCAGGCAGGCATGGCGCCCGAGGAACTGATGCGGCACGTGAGCATGGATGTCCTCACGCGCTACGCCGACGAGGGCAGCATCCTTCATTTTCGCTGCTTTTTCGAGGACGTCACCGAGCGTGCCCGCGCCGAGAAGGAGTTGCGGCGCCGCACCACCGAGTTGTCGCAGACCAATGAGCAACTGCGGCAGATCAACCAGGATCTCGAGCGCCTGAAAGAGAGCTACCGCGATCTGTATCATCATGCCCCGGTGATGTACTTCAGTCTCGATGCCCGCGGACATTTCGTCACGTTCAATGACACGATGCTGGCCGTCCTCGGCTACGAGCGCGATGATCTGTACCGTCATCCGTATGTGCGTCTGCTGCCGGGTGCCCAGCGCAAGGAATGGGACGCCGGGCACGCCCATGGCGACGGCCTGCCGCCGGCACACGCGCTGAGCCGCGAAGGAGAGGTCGAAACGCGCTGGGTCAAGAAGGACGGCAGCGTCATCGACGTGTGGATTCGCTCGGTGCCAGTGCGTGACGCCGACGGACAGTTCGTGCGTTCGCGCAGCGCCGCCATGGACGTCACCGAGCGCAATCGCCTGAGCAACGAACTGCGCGCACGCGGTGATCAGCTGGAACGCGCCAACATCGAGCTGCGACAGATCAATCGCGAGCTGGAAGAGTTCACATCCGTCGTCTCGCATGATCTCAAGGAACCGCTGCGGACCCTGCAGGCGTTCAGCAACTTCCTGGCCGAGGATTTTTCCGGGCAGCTCGGACCGGACGGCTTCCAGTACATCAACCATCTCGTGCAGGCGAGCAAGCGGCTGGGCACGCTGATCGACGACCTGCTGTCGATGAGTTCCGCCGGCCGTATCACGCATGACTTGCAGACTGTAGACCTGAACGACATTGTCGCGACGGTGCGCCGCGACCTGGCGGACATGATCCAGCGCAAGAACGCGCACTTGATTGTCGAGGGAGCCTTGCCCGCCATCGTCGGCGACCCGCAACGGATCACGCAACTGCTCTCCAACATGGTGGGGAACGCGCTCAAGTACAATGCCAGCGTGAATCCGGAGGTGACGATCGGCCAGGGACCTGGCTGTCCGCCGCCGGCCCTGGTCGGCCGCGGTCCATACTTTTCCGGGGAGCAGCCGCCGGCCTGGACACGGTTTCCGCAAGCGACTCTGTACGTTCGCGACAATGGCATCGGCATCGACCCGCGCTACCACGAACAGATCTTCGGCATCTTTCGCCGCCTGCACAAGTCGGAGGAATATGAGGGGACCGGGGCGGGGCTGGCGATTTGCAAGAAGATCGTCGAGGGGCACGCCGGACGTATCTGGATCGAGTCGCAACCAGGGCAGGGTGCCACCTTCTACTTCACGTTGCCGGCCGCTCCGTTGCCGGCCGCTCCGTTGCCGGCCGCTCCGTTGCCGGGCGCCCCGCCGCAGGCGCGCCGGCGGGCGCCGACGCCCCCGACGCGTCCCGCCCTGCCGCCCGCGGAACATGACACGCCGTTGCCGGCCGCTCAGGACACCATGGACCGACGCGATGCGAGCCGGCCATCGGAGCCGTTCGAGCACGCTGAACAATCGATGCCGCCTGCGCGGACCATCCTGCTCGTCGAGGACATGCCCGAGATCGGTGTGATCGTGCGCCGAATCAGCGAACGCGCCGGCTACCACGTGCAGTGGCTGGCCACCGCGGAGGAAGCCTGGGAAGTGTTACAGGCGCAGCGTCCGGCTCTGGTGCTGCTTGACATGCATCTGTCCGGGATGAGCGGCGGTGAGTTATGTCGCAAGCTGCGCGCGCTGCCGGACTTTGCCAGCATTCCCATCGCCCTATTCACTCATGGCATCGTGGAAGAGCAAGAGGCCCGCGAGGTCGGCGCCGACCGCGTCCTCTCCAAGGAATTGCTCGTGCGCCCGGACGACTGGCTGGCAGCCTTGGCGGAGGCGATTGAGTGCCATGCGAGTCTGGCGAGGATGTGATCCAAACATGGCGCATCTCAAGGACCTGCCATGCGTCAAATCATTGACCGTCAACTCTGGATTGGCAATGCGGCGGATTTGCGTGATCCGCGTCGTGTACTTGCTGCAGGCGTGACGGCCGTTGTGGACCTGGCGGCCAATGAGCCGCCCACCACTTTCCCGCGCGAGTTGATTCAACTGCGCTTTCCGCTGGCCGACGGCAGCATGAATCCGGAGTGGCTATTGAAGTTGGCTGTCGATTCGGTCGCCGCGCTGATCCGCGCGAAAATAGCGACCATGATCTGCTGCAGTTGCGGGATGAATCGTTCTCTGTGCATCCTTGCCGGGGCCATCGCTCTGGCGGACAACAGGTCTTTCGCTGAGGCGCTGCGGGAGCTGGCAACTTCAGGGGCAGCCGATGTCTCGCCGGGGATGGCGTCCCAGGTTCAAGCAATGGTTACGTCGCGCGCAGTAGATTACGAATAGCGTCAAGTCATTCTGCAAGACGAAGAGCCGTCATCCAGCTCACAACTCGAACAGTGATTGCAACTGTCGTTATCAAGTGATAACTTCTATTGGCGTGTTGTGCCATTATTCATGTCGCAGAAAATCACCGAGCGTCGCTGGAAAAGCTGATGTGGCGAAAGCGAATCTCGTCATATGTCATTTTTCTGGCAATGGCCGCGTTAGCTTGTGCCTTGTGACGCTTTGGTCCAGTCACGAAGCACGCCTACATCGCGCGTCTCAGCAGCAGCAATGTCAAATCGTCTTGCAGCGATGATGAGCCGGTGTACAACTCGACGGCCATGCGGATGCGTTCGGCGGCGACGTCGAGTGTGGTACCCTGGCGAACGCCGCTGATCACCTGGCAAAGGCGGTCGCGGCCAAAGAGCTTGCCGTCTTCCGCGCGTGACTCGGTGATGCCGTCGGTATACAGCACCAGCGCTTCGCCGGGGGCCAGAATGACCTGCGTATCGGAGAGTTCCAGGTTGCCTTCGGTGGCGCCGAGAAGTTGGCCGGTCGGCATCGCCACCTCCTGCACCGAGCCGTCGCGACGCTGCAAGAGCGGACGAGGGTGACCACCACTGGCAATCCAGGTCTCGCCGGTGCGTGGATCAAAGATGCCGTGCAACATGGTCACGAACAGGTCCGTCTGGTTATCGCGAGCCAGGGCGGAGTTGAGGCGTGTGAGCGTATCGGTTGGCGAGGACGAGTCGCGGGCCAGGTGCCGGGCCAGGGCGTGGGCGGCCACCATGAAGAGCGCTGCCGACATGCCCTTGCCGGACACGTCGCCCACGAAGAACGCCAGCCGGCCGTCGTCCAGCGGAAAGAAATCGTACAGATCGCCCGAGACTTCACGTGCCGGATAGATGATGGCGAACAGGTCGTAACCGCCGCCTGCCAGTGGCGTGAAATTGCTGGGCAGGAAGGACTGCTGGATCTCGCGTGCCATGGCCAGCTCCTTGCGGAGCTGGGCTTGTTGCAGTCGCTCTTCCTGGACGGCAAGGTTTTCCAGCACCATGGCCGCCTGCATGCCGACCGTGGTCAGCAGATGTAAATCGTCGGCGGAGAAAGGGTCCTCGAAGCGGGCGCCGGCGAGTTGCAAGGCGCCGAGGCGGCGGCCGCCGTGGCCAATCATCGGCACGCACAGCAGCGTACGCATGTCCACCCGTTCGAGCGTCGAGCTACCGGAAAAACGCTCATCGCTCTGCACGTCTTCGCTGAGGATGCCGACGCCCTCTTCGAGTGCCTTGCGGACGATGGTGCGGCTGATGGGGAAATCAACCGACGCACCCTTGGTGCGCGTGCGCACGCCTTCAACGATGAACTTGCCTTGCTCGCAGAGCACGGCCACGCCACGATCGGCCCGCGGAAACAGCTCGAGAATGTGCTCCAGCAGTTGCCCGAACAGCGACGGCTTATCGACGGCCCCGCTCAGGTGCCGCGACAGTTCGAGCACGACCTGAAGCCGCTGCCCGGACTGAAGTTGATTGAGGTCGAGGTTGGCAGTATCCGCGCTGATCTGCTGACGAATCCGGTGCTCGCTATCAACCAGCGAGGGACCGGGGGCTGCCTGCTCCAGCATGAGGACGTAATCGACGATGCGAATCTTGTCGCGCTCGCCGATGACCGTGATGCCCGCGATGCGCTGGCCATTGACGATGACGCCGTTGCGGCTGCCAAGATCTTCGATGAAGTACTGACCGTCGTGGCACGAGACGCGCGCATGCCGCCGGCTGACAAGCTTGGAAGGGAGAGAAATGTCAACGTCCGGATCGCGGCCGATCACCGCCGGCAGTTGCTCCAGCGGAAAGCGCCGCCCAGCCTGCTCGCGTGGACCATCGCGGACGATCATCGTGGCCATGGGGACATCTTATGCCTTCGGGATAGGCAGCGCCAAGCGCGGATCGCTGAGAAGGACTCATGTGATCGCCAGCGCGGGCGTCAGCGTCCTGGCCAGGAAGTCGAGGATCAGCCGGCGATAGTGGTCGCCGCCAATCTCGATGACGTCGTCGTGGCCGGCGCCGGGGATGATGCGCAGCTCGCGCGGCTCGGCACAGAGAGAATGAAGACGGGCAACGTCCTCCGGCGGCGCGTGCGGATCGTCGCTGCCGGTCAGAAAAAGAACGGGAGCCGGATTCAGATCATGGACGTGCAGCGCCGGGGCCAGATTGGGCAGGCGCAAGCCAAGCCGCCTCTCGGTGACCCAGATGACCCCGCCGCGAAAACGGCTGAACCATGCCGGGTAATCGACGCCAACGCGATTGCGAAAAGCCGATTCCAGATCGTGATAGACGCTTTCCAGAATGACCGCTTGGCATCCGCGGACGTGCCGGGCGGCGAAGCACAGCGCGGCCCCGCCCATGGATACGCCCAGGACAGCATGGGGTTGCTCGGGCCAGCGCTGGCGGACAAAGTCGAGCACGGCCTGGACGTCGCGGCTTTCGTGATAGCCGAAACTGGTCCAGCGGCCGCCGCTCTCGCCGTGCCCACGATGGTCGAAAGCGACGCAACGATAACCCGCCTCGAGCAGGAAGGCCATGCGCGACAGCATGCGACCGCGATTGCCACGCAGTCCATGAAAGAGCACGACGGTCGCTCGCGCCGTCGGCGGCGAGGCGGCCCAGCCGGCGAGGCGGACGCCGTCCGCCGTTTGACACTCCACACTTTCCCAGGTCCAATCGGGAAGGTCCGGACTGACTCGATCCGGAGAGGTCCGCGTCAGCCAGCGCGACACCGTGTAGGCCGTGAACAGATAGCCGATCCCGGACAGGGTGGCCAGCCACGTCCACAACTCGGTGAGCCAGGAAGACCGGCTCGAGGATTGGTTCACTGCAGTCTCCCCTGAGGCTGGTGCAGGATCGTCCTCACTGTTAAATTGTATCGGCGCTGGTGAGTGAGAAACTGAAGGATTTGCGCAGCATACGGCAAAAAACACGATTCGCGGCGGGCGTTCGCGCGGCGCCGAAGCAGTGCCAGGCCGGGGCGGACACCCGGACATCTGGGACAGTGCGTCAGGCCAGGCCGTAGCTGCGGCGTTTGCGGCGTTGTGCCAGCGGCGGCAGCAATTGCGAGCCGAACCAGCCCCCGGCCCCGGTCAGGCAAACGAGTCCCCCGAGCATGAGTGACATCGTTTCGAAGCTTGACCTTGGATTGCCCAGGTTGACGCCGATCAGGACGACAGCAGCGGTCAGGCCGGCGACCAGTCCCTGCTTCAAGCCGTTGAAGGTGCAGGCGCCCGCCGCCGCCGCACCAATGAGTGTCACCAGCGCGGAGATTTCCCATTGCAGGAGCCAAGATTGCAAATGGGTCCTTACTTCCAGCGTGCCTTGCCCCATTTCGAGTATCCAGGCCATGATGCGCGGCGTCCACACCGAGCCGGCAACGATGAGGGTCATGCCCAGCATGACGCGCGGCCAGGAGATCGGTCCGGACCAGATCGGCATTGCCGGCGTCGGTATCTTGGCCTGTGCCTGAGTTGGGAAATTCGTGGTCTTGATGGCCGGCAGCGGCCGCCAGATCAATGCCCCCAAGAGCGCCCCGAGTGCTCCCAGCGCCGGGTTGAGCACAAGCGACGCGTATAGCTTCGACTCCGAATCGAGCGCGTAGCTCGTCATGGGAAAGACGAAGAATATCAGGGCATTCATGACGCCGAGCAAGCTGCCGAAGAGCCATGCTCGGTTCTGGCCCGCGCCGGCGACCGCGCCGCCGATCAGCAAACCCAGTCCTTGAAAAGCAAAGAGGCAGATCGCGCCGGCTGTCGTTTGCCATCCTTCGGCGTCGCCATCGCTGGCCATCAGTACGGCATTGACAAGTTGCTTGAGCCCGTGCGCCAGTCCCTGGGCGAGCAGCAAGCCGGCGAGTAGCCGGCCCCAGGGCGTCTGCTGCCACTGCCCCTGGCGGGCCGACAACTCCGCTTCGGTCCGGTACTCGAGGCGAACCTTGCATGTGGGGCACTCCAGCGATTGCTCGAATCGACCGTTGCATGCCGGACAAACCATGGCCATTTCTGAAATCCTCGATGGCGATCGCGCTGGACGCAGTGCGGCAAGCGGCCAAGAAAAACGCTACGGACGCGCCATCGAAAATATAGGTTATTTCCGGCGCAAAGGGAAATACCAGGCAGGTTTAACCATTTTTGTCAACTTCGCGCCTGCCGATCGGCATAAAATGAGCACTGCTCAGAACTTCGGTATAATCATCACAACCGGGCCAATGCATCCATGCCGCGCTGCATCCTCGCCATTGATCAGGGCACAACCAGCACCCGGGCCAACGTGTATGACGTGGATGGCAACTGCATCGGCAGCGCTGGCAAGGAACTCACCCAGCACTTCCCACAGCCAGGCTGGGTCGAGCATGATGCGGACGAAATCTGGCAGGCAGTCGCCCAGCTAATCCCCGAAGCCTTGCGAAAGAGCGGCGTTGCCGCGACCGACATCGCCGGCATCGGCATCACCAACCAGCGCGAGACGGTCGTCCTCTGGGAGCGAACGACCAGCAGGCCGGTGGCACACGCCATCGTCTGGCAGGATCGCCGCACCGCCGACTTCTGCCGTGCGCGACATGCCGACGAGACCTGGCTGGCGGAACGAACCGGGCTGGTGCTCGATCCGTACTTTTCGGCGACCAAGCTGCGCTGGCTGCTCGACAATGTCCCCGATGCGCGGCAGATGGCAGGGGCAGGCCGGCTGGCGGCGGGCACCATCGACTCCTGGCTGATCTGGAAGCTGACCGGAAGCAAGGCGCACGTCACGGATCGTTCCAACGCCTCGCGCACGTTGCTGCTCAATCTGCAAACGGCGGCGTGGGACGAGGAACTATGCCGTTACTTCGAGATTCCCGCCTCATTGCTGCCGGAGGTTCGGCCGAGCGTCAGCGACTTCGGCACTACCGCCGGCCTGGACTTTCTGCCAGGCGGTCTGCGGATCGGCGGCGTGGCCGGCGACCAGCAGGCGGCGCTGTTTGGGCAGGGCGGCTTCGAACGCGGACTGGCCAAGTGCACTTACGGCACCGGGGCGTTCTTCTTGCAACATCTCGGCGACCAGGCGACTCACTCGAAACGTCGGCTGCTCACCAGCCTGGCCGCGACGACGGACGAGCGCTTGCAGTATGTACTTGAAGGGAGCGTGTTCGTCGCCGGCGCCGCGGTGCAATGGCTGCGCGACGGCCTGCAGGCGCTGTCCGCCTCCGCCGAGGTCGAAGACCTCGCCGCCGCGTCCGACCCAGAGCAGCCGATCCTGTTCGTCCCTGCCTTCGTGGGTCTTGGCGCTCCGTACTGGATTCCGGAAGCGCGCGGGGCGCTATTCGGCTTGACGCGCAACACGTCGCGCAAGGAATTCGGCCGGGCTGTGCTCGAGGGCGTGGCGCACCAGGTCGTCGATCTTATCGAGGCGGCCGGCCATGACACCGGCCAGCCGTTGCAGGCGCTGCGCGTGGACGGCGGCATGGCGGCCAACGCCTGGTTCTTGCAAACGCAGGCGGACCTGCTCGGCATGCCGGTGGTGACGGCCGCGTGCAGCGAGGCGACTGCCCAGGGCGCCGCGTACCTGGCGGGCTTGCAGGCCGGGCTATGGAGCCTGGATAAGCTCAAGAAGCACACGCGCGACGGCCGCCGCTTCGAGCCGGAACTGAGCGCCGCCGACCGCCGCCGCAAGCGTGCGAGCTGGACCCGTGCGGTTGCCGCCGTTTCGGAGTTCTATAGACCGAATTAGCGATTTTTTGATTGCAGCTCTCCCAACGCCATTGTTACAATCCCGGTTGCCGTCTGCGGTTGGCATTACCACGATGACTGAGAGCTAAGCCGCAAGCGGGTAACGAGAGGTCCCCCCATGTCGCGTGTCATTCTCCTCGTCGTCGCATCGATCTTCTTTCTCGTCGTCGCACCGGCCAGAGCGGATGAGAAGGATGACAACAAGCTCTTTCAGCGCGTCATGCAGCGCTTGCTGAGCAGCGAGCTGGCGGACAAGGAGTATACGAGGAAGTTCTTCTGGCCGCCGCACTACTTCATCAAGCCGCAGTCGAAGAACGAGGTGAACGCCTACGCGACGGCTCACAAGGAATTCGGCGCCACCGTGGATGCCAAGTCCGGCAAGATCAAGCCGGTCGTCATGGTCACGGAGGGCTTTCTTGCGAAGGTCGTCAAGGGCAACGAGGACGTGCTGGCGGCAGTGATGGGGCACGAACTGGCCCATCTCACGAAGGACCACGTCACGGGTCAGAAAGGGGCCACCGAGTTTCTGTTCCTGGCCTTTTCGCGCGAACATGAAATCGAAGCCGACCTGGCCGGCATGCGTTACGCCGTGGCCGCCGGCTATCCGTACCGTAACGGCGTGGGCGGCATGGCCAAGGTCATGAAGTCCATGCCCGGCTACTCTTCCTTCGAGGGCCTGCACGCGTCGCATCCCTCCTGGGACGAACGGCTCGCAATGCTGGATCGGCAGCAGTCCCAGCTCTGGACGTCGATGGCCTCGTTCCGTAACGGCAATTTCTTTCTGGAACTGGAGCAGTATCTGCCGGCGCAGCATTGCTTCAAGGCGGTCCTCAAGGAGTTTCCCGAATGCCACGAAGCGTGGGCCAACCTGGGTTACGTGCAGCTGATGCGTTACCTCGACGGCCTGGAGACGGAGGACCTGCGTCGTTACGACATCGGCCAGGTCGTGGTAGGCGGCTTCTACACGCGGCCGGCTTCGCTGGAAAGCAAGGTTCGCGGCATCGACGAGAAACTCTGGAAGGATGCGGTTCGCGCCCTTGACAAGGCCCTCAAGCTGCAGCCAAATCTGGTGCTGCCACGCGCTTGCCTGGGACTTGCCCACCTCGTTCACCCCGAAGGCAGGGACGTCAAAAAAGCCAAAAAGGCGTTCGCCGATGCGCTGGCCTGCCTGGACAAGGATGGCGAGTTGAAGAAAAACGCCCTGGCCCGCTCGAGCCTGCTTTTCAACGCCGCCGTGGTGGACCTGGCTGCCGGCGCGATTGCCGAGGCCGGCCAGAAGTTCAACCGCGCCGGCAAGGAGATGCAAGAAGTCGAATACCGCCCGTTGATGAACAGCCTGCAAGGCGCATTGGTCTACAACAAGGCACTCATCGATTCGCAAGCGACCGAGAAGGAGCATAAGGAACAGGCGCTGCAACTCTTCAAGTACTATCTGATGCAGACGAGCCGCGACTCGGCATGGTGGCCGCTCGCCTACGAGCGCTACTCCCGGTTGGCAAAGGAATTGAAGGTCGATGTGGTCGCGCCGGACAAGCTGATATCCAGCGCCATGCCGCGGATGATGCGCATGGTCGCATCGGTGTCCGTCGGCAAAGGGGCGATCACGCTTTCCGAGCCGATCCAGAGCACTGTCGAGCAGCTAGGCCGGGACGCGGGGGTTGCCATACCGCTGTACCCCGGGGCCAAGTTCATGCGCTGGCGCTTCGCGGCCCATGGCATCGATGTGCTGGCCAAGGAGAAGGTGCTGGCTATCTTTCTCACCGGATCCAGGTCGCCGGCGTTGCGGGTGCAGGAGATGGGCGCGGCCACCAAGACTCGCGATATCCGCGTCGGCATGCCGGAGACGGAATTGAAGGACATCCTCAAACAGCAACCCGTGGACAAGGCGCAACGCTTCATCGCTGACCCGCGCGCCGGCTATCACTTCTACCCGAGCCTGGGCCTCGCCGTCCGTTATCATGACAGCCGGGTGGCCGAGTTGGCCCTGGCCCAGATTCCGCGTCTCGCGTTCATGGAAAACACGGACAAGGCGAAAGACAAATAACCTTCACGCGTGCCCGCAGGGCTGCCGGGACGGGTGGTTATCGTGCGTCGCACCCTGCGCCTTGCGGGGCGGCCCGGCCGTCAATCCGCTGGCTGCGCATGCCTGCGCAGAATATGCTAACGCGGTGGCGTTCACGTAGGGCTGCGTTGGCTCATATCCCATGACGCAAGCGACGAACAGAACCATCAAGCTGGCGCCGTCCATCCTGGCGGCCGACTTTTCCCGCCTGGGGGCGCAGGTGCAGGAGGCCGACCGGGCCGGCGCGGAGCGTATCCACGTCGATGTGATGGACGGTCATTTCGTGCCGAACATCTCGATGGGCCCGCTGGTGTTGAAGGCCATTCGCCCGCTGACGAAGCTGCCGTTGGAAGTGCACTTGATGATCTCCGAGCCGGACCGTTATCTCGAAGATTTCGCCAGGGCCGGCGCGGATTCGCTGCTGGTCCACTACGAGGGCGACTTCCACCTGCACCGGACCATCCATGCCATCAAGGACCTCGGCAAGAAATCGGGCGTCGTCATCAACCCCGCGACCGCGGCGTGCGTCATCGAGGAAATCGTTGCGGACGTGGACCTGGTGCTGGTGATGACGGTGAACCCTGGATTCGGCGGTCAGAAGTTCATTCGCAACACGCTGGGCAAGATCGGCCGGGTGCGGGAGATGATCGACAAGATGAAGCCCGGCTGCGACCTGGAGGTGGACGGCGGCATCGACACGACATCGGCGCCGCTGGCGGTGAAGGCGGGCGCCGACGTGCTCGTGGCGGGTTCGTCGATCTTCCACGACCAGCGCGGCGTGGCGGCAGCGATGGCGGCGCTACGCGCGACATTCTAGGCGACGTTCGCGCTTGCAGTCTCCTGTCGATGACAGTAGCCACCGAGCGCGAAACGAAAACAATGACACAACCCTGGAGACACATATGCAACTGGGAATGATCGGTCTGGGGCGCATGGGCGCGAACATGGTTCGCCGGTTGATGAAGGGCGGCCACGAGTGCGTCGTTTACGATGTCAGCGCGGACGCGGTCAAGGCGCTCGCCAAGGAGGGGGCGGTCGGCGCCGCGTCGCTGGATGAGTTCGTCAAGAAGCTTGCCAAGCCGAGGCCGGTGTGGATGATGGTGCCGGCCGCCATCGTCGATCGCATGATCGGCGACCTGGCCCCGCGCCTCGAAAAGGGCGATATTCTCATCGACGGCGGCAATTCGTACTACGTCGATGACATTCGCCGCGCCGGCGAGTTGAAGGCCAAGGGGCTGCATTACGTGGATGTCGGGACCAGCGGCGGCGTCTGGGGGCTGGAGCGCGGCTATTGCCACATGATCGGCGGCGAGAACGACGTGGTCAAGCGGCTCGACCCGATCTTCGCGACGCTGGCGCCGAGCATCGATTCGGCGCCGCGGACGCCGGGACGCGAGAAGGCGACCGGCACGGCAGAGCACGGCTACCTGCACTGCGGGCCGTCCGGGGCCGGACACTTCGTCAAGATGGTGCACAACGGCATCGAGTACGGCATCATGGCCGCCTATGCCGAGGGGCTGAACATCCTCAAGCACGCCAACGTCGGCAAGAAGGAGCACGCCATCGATGCCGAGACGACGCCGCTGCGCAACCCGGAACATTATCAATATGACTTGAATCTGCCGGACATTGCCGAGGTGTGGAGGCGTGGCAGCGTGATCGCCTCCTGGCTCCTGGATTTGACGGCATCGGCGCTGGTCAAGGATCCGGAGCTGGCCAACTTTTCCGGGCGAGTGTCCGATTCCGGCGAAGGCCGCTGGACGCTGAAGGCCGCCATCGACGAGGCCGTCCCTGCGTCGGTGCTGAGCTGCGCGCTATACGATCGCTTCCTGTCGCGCGGCGAGGGCGATTTCTCCGACAAATTGTTGTCCGCCATGCGCTACGAGTTCGGCGGGCATCTGGAGAAGCATTCGTAGATCGAGAATTGGCGAGCTTGGAGCGTAAGCGACCGGAGTGATTGTCCTGCAAGGAGTTACGTCTTCCGGTCGCTTACGCTCCCGGCTCGCCAGAAGCTGAAATCTAAGCAGCATTTTATGTCACGATGGTCACACCCACCTTGACATGAAAAGCATTTGTGACACGAATCGTGAGGCAGCACCATGAGTCAACCGCAAGCCGATGCCCTGGTCTTTTTTGGGGCCACGGGCGACCTGGCGTACAAGAAGGTTTTTCCCGCGTTGCAGGCGATGATCAAGCGGGGTCGGCTACATGTGCCGGTCATCGGCGTGGCCAAGTCCAACTGGAACGCGGAGAAGTTGCGGGCCCGTGCTCGCGACAGCCTGGAGCAGCACGGCGGACTCGATCCGGACGCCTTCGCCCGGCTGTGCGAGCTGCTCAAGTACGTGGACGGCGACTACAAGGATCTGGCCACTTTCACGACGTTGCGCAAGTTGCTGGGAGACGCCAAGTACCCGGTGCACTACCTGGCGATCCCGCCGATGGTGTTCGGCCTGGTGGTCGAGCAGCTCAAGAAATCGAGCTGTGCCAAGGGAGCGCGGATCGTCATCGAGAAGCCGTTTGGCCGGGATCTAGCGTCGGCGCTGGAACTAAACCGCACATTGCGGGCAGCGTTTGACGACTCCGCCATCTTCCGCATCGACCACTACCTGGGCAAGGAGCCCGTGCAAAACCTGCTGTTTTTCCGCTTTTCCAATTCGTTTCTCGAGCCGATCTGGAACCGGCGCTACGTGGAAAGCGTGCAGATCACGATGGCGGAGAGCTTCGGTGTGCAGGGGCGCGGCAAGTTCTACGAGGAAGCCGGCGCCATCCGCGACGTGGTCCAGAACCATCTGCTGCAAGTGCTGTCGATGCTGACCATGGAGCCGCCCATCGGCAGTGATCCGGAAGCCGTCCGCGACGAGAAGGTCAAGATTCTCAAGGCGATCCCGGCTCCCGACCTGAACAGTGTCGTCCGCGGCCAGTTCCGCGGCTATCGCAAGGAAGAAGGCGTCAGTCCCAACTCGAAGGTCGAGACCTTCGCTGCGCTGCGCTTGCACATCAACTCCTGGCGCTGGCAGGGGGTGCCGTTCTACATCCGGGCCGGCAAATGCCTGCCGGTGACGTCCACCGAGGTGCTGGTCGAGATGCGGCAGATTCCCGAGATCTACATGCATCAGCCACCACCGAACTATTTCCGCTTCCGGCTCAACCCGGAGGTGTCCATCGCCATCGGCGCCCAGATCAAGACGCCCGGCGAAGAGATGATCGGCGACCGCGTCGAGTTGCTGCTCAGCCACAATCCCGGCGGCGACGAGATGGACGCCTACGAGCGTCTGCTGGGCGATGCCATGAAAGGCGATCAATCGCTGTTCGCCCGCGAGGACCAGGTGGAAGCGGAATGGCGGATCGTCGATTCGCTCCTGGGCTCCGCCACGCCGCTCTATGAGTATGACCCGGGTACCTGGGGGCCGCGCGAATCCGACCGCCTCATCGCCCGCGACGGCGGCTGGCACAACCCGGTGATCAGTCATCCGGAATAAAACTAGCAAGCACTCCTGATCCGTTGTACGCGGTCAACCCAACACCGGCTGGTAAGGCGACAACATGAAGAGAATCCTGGTCATCGATATCGGCGGCACGCATGTCAAGGTGCTTGTCACGGGAGAAAACGCGCCGCGCAAGACGCCATCGGGACCGGACTTGACGGCGGAGGCCATGGTGCAGGCGGTGCTGTCGATGACGGAGGACTGGCCGCACGATGTCATTTCGATCGGCTATCCCGGGCCAGTGTTGCGCGGCAAGCCGCGCGTCGAGCCGAGGAACCTGGGCACGGGCTGGGTCGGCTTCAACTACGAAACGGCACTCGGCAAGCCGACGCGCATCCTCAACGACGCGGCCATGCAAGCCCTCGGCAGCTATCAGGGGGGCAGGATGCTGTTCCTGGGCCTGGGGACCGGCCTGGGCTCGGCGCTCATCTACGACGGTGAACTGGAGCCGATGGAACTGGCGCATCTGGCTTACAAGAAAGGCAAGACGTTTGAGGACTACCTGGGCCTTCGCGGCCTGAAACGGCTCGGCAAGAAGAGCTGGCGTCGCGCCGTGGCCGACGTGGTCGAGCGCCTCATCGCCGCCTTCGAGGTGGACTACGTGGTTCTCGGGGGTGGTAACGTGGATCGCCTCAAAGAGCTGCCGCCAGGCTCGCGCCGCGGCGACAACGCCAACGCCTTCGTGGGTGGCTTCCGCATGTGGGACGACAAATCGTCAAGTGACATTGGTTGTGAAGCCAAGGGCGCTGAACCTGCGCAGCCAGTGTCGGCCGAAGGTAGCGAATAGAACCAGCAAACGCAAGCTCGGAGAAATGGCATGGATCTGTTGTGGGCCCCATGGCGACTGGCGTACGTGGCCGCCGACAAACCGCCGGCAGCCAATGATCCGTGCTTCATTTGCAAGTTTCTCGCCGAGGACCGCGACGAGCACAATCTCATCGTCGCGCGCACGCCCCTGAGCGTCGTGCTGCTCAACCGCTTCCCGTACAACAACGGCCATCTGCTGGTCGCACCGCGCGCCCACAAGAGCCATCTGGGCGATCTCCTGCCAGAGGAAATGCGCGAGACCATGGAGGCCATGCAGCGGATGCTGCGCACCTTGGACGGCCTGATGCGGCCGGACGGCTACAACATCGGCTTGAACCAGGGCACTGCCGCCGGCGCCGGCCTGCCTGGCCATCTGCACTGGCACATCGTTCCGCGCTGGAACGGCGACACCAACTTCATGCCCATCCTCGGCGATACCAGGGTCATCGTCCAGTCGCTGGACACCTTGCGAAAACTTCTGGTGGAAAGGGTGGCCGGTTAGCCCCTCGGTCGTTGACATTCGCGGCTCGCCGGGGCATACAATAGCTGCATGCTCCGCACCATTCCCGATAGCCATGGTCGCTTCGGTCCCTACGGGGGTCGCTACGTTCCCGAAACCCTGATGTTCGCCTTGCGGCAGTTGACGGAACACTATGAGAAGGCGCAGGACGACGCCGAGTTCCGCAAGCAGTTCGATTACTATCTGAGGCAGTACGTCGGCCGGCCGTCGCCGCTCTATTTCGCCGAAAGGCTTACCAAGGAAGCGGGCGGGGCACGCATCTTTCTCAAACGCGAGGATCTCAACCACACCGGGGCGCACAAGATCAACAACTGCATCGGGCAGGCGTTGCTCACACGGCGGATGGGCAAGCTGCGCGTGATCGCCGAGACCGGGGCTGGACAGCACGGCGTGGCGACGGCCACGGCAGCCGCCCTCTTCAATCTCAAATGCCAGGTCTACATGGGTGAGGAGGACGTGCGCCGGCAAAAGCTCAACGTCTTCAAGATGAAGGCGCTCGGCAGCGAGGTGATCGCCGTGTCCAGCGGCAGCCGCACTTTGCGCGACGCCATCAACGAAGCCATGCGCCACTGGATGGCGACCGTACAGGACACACATTACATCATCGGCAGCGTGGTCGGCCCGCATCCGTTTCCCGCCATGGTCCGCGACTTTCAGTCGGTCATCGGCCAGGAGACGCGAGAGCAATGCAGAGAGCAAGTCGGACGACTGCCGGACGTGGTGGTCGCCTGCGTCGGTGGCGGCAGCAACTCGGCTGGCATGTTCTTTCCATTCGTCGGTGATCAGAGCGTGGAGCTGGTGGGCGTGGAAGCCGGCGGCCGCAGCGCGAGGGGCGGGGATCACGCAGCGACCTTGAGCCACGGCAAGCCCGGCGTCCTGCACGGCGCTTTCAGCTACGTCTTGCAAGGCGCCGACGGTCAAACCGCCGACGTTCATTCCGTCTCGGCCGGACTGGATTACCCCGGCGTCGGTCCTGAACACAGCTACTGGAAAGATAGTGGCCGCGTACAGTACACCAGCGTCGGCGACACCGAGGCTCTGGAAGGCTTTGCGCTGTGCAGCCGGCTGGAAGGCATTCTGCCCGCGCTGGAGACGGCCCACGCCGTTGTCGCCGGCATGCGTGTTGCCAAAAATCGCAGCCACGAGGATGTTGTCGTCATTTGCTTTTCGGGGCGCGGCGATAAGGACTGCTTCGAGGTAGCCCGATTGCAAGGGCAGCAAATCGAATGAGCCGAAGACTGCACCTGGATTGGCCGCGCCTTATCCTGAAAATGTGACATCCAGAAAGAAAAAGGCTTGCAACCGCGAAGTTGCAAGCCTCAATTCTGCACACAAGCATGAGCAGGAGAAAAGGTCAGATGCCGAATCGGCCGCGGCCGGTCATGCCCATCATGCCGAACTTGCCGCCCCCCATGCCCATCATGCCGCCGCCCATCATGCCCATGCCGCCGCCCATGCCCATCATGCCCATGCCGCCGCCCATCATGCCCATTCCGCCACCCATCATCATGCCGCCACCCATCATCATGCCACCGCCCAT
>Ga0194131_10002137_pt1 | contig 32795 bp, 28 predicted proteins | sample TA2KigO120mmetaG_FD_148631 | JGI IMG/M metagenome (GOLD analysis project Ga0194131, IMG submission 148631) | Freshwater microbial communities from Lake Tanganyika, Tanzania - TA2015053 Kigoma Offshore 120m | ecosystem: Environmental > Aquatic > Freshwater > Lake | place: Tanzania: Lake...
GGAGGGCTTCACATCTCGTGCTCGTTGCATCGGTCTGGCCGTGAGAGTTTGGTGCGAACAACCACGCAGCAGCTCTTGCTGTCTCTCAACCTCGGGTGTCAAGCGGCTTTACCGGAAGCTCACGCTGTAATGGGACCAGTATATTTTTGAATATAGTCAAATCCAGATGGAATATCTTGGCATACGAACAGGATGCCTAAGAAGATGTTTATAGATTTCGCAGGGGCCGGCGCAAAGAACGAAACCGTGCTTCACCAGGCTCAGCACGAACAGGGGCTCTCATCCCTTTGTCAGTTCCGTTGCCGTTAACCCTACGTTTGTCGAAGGGCTTTTCAACTGCTTCTAAGGGGTCCGCTCACGACACGAGCGACTGGGCATTTTCCCAAAAGTAAGAACTTTTCACTGTTTCATTCTTATTCTTGCAAAAAAAGTTTGTCGCCCGCGATATGCACCTAAGCGTGAACGCAGGCAAACAGTAAAAAGATGGTTTCTCGAGATGTAGCAAGTGAGCACGCTCCCCTTGCTATTCACCATTCAGCGCTTTTCTTGTTTGTCCCACCAATCCGACCCCAGCGCCACACGCCGCACGGCATCGGTATCTGTGGGCTGATGGCCAACGCGCTGGGTCGGTGCCGGTGCTTCGACGACTCGATTAGAGAGTCGACCTACACCTGTGACCTCAACTTCGACAAGGTCACCAACATTCATCGGGCGCGAGTTGCGCGGTGTACCGGACATAATCACATCGCCAGGTAACAACGTGATATAGCGACAGAGATCGGCCAGGATGTAATCAATCGGAAAGATCATCTCACTGATCGCTCCTTCTTGGACGATCTTGCCGTTGACGTAGGTACGGAGCGTGGCCTTGCGAATATCAACACCGCTGACAATACCTGGACCGAGCGGGCAAAAGCCGTCCATCCCTTTTACACGCAGCATCGAACCGGCGTCGGTATCACGGAAGTCTTGACTGCCGGCATCATTACCAGGGGCAAAGCCTGCGATGTACGCCCAGGTATCTTCGCGGCTGATGTTGCGCATGGGTTTACCGATAATCACCGCTACCTCGCCCTCGTAGTTGAGATACTGCGTGCCTTGTGGCCGTACTAACGCGCCGCGGTGACTGTTCAGTGCGGTGGTCGGCTTCTGGAAATAGGTTGGCGTGTCGATCTGTGGCGCGCGGAATTCCAAGCGACGAGACTCATAATTCAAATGAATGCACAGAATCGTGGTCGGCTCGCATGGCGGCAGATACGAGACTTCGGTCTCCGCCAGTTGACGACCATCGCCCAGCAGTACGGCGTCGCCTTCGGATTGTACCCACTTCGGTTGTCCTTCGTGAAAAATCCTTCGCCACTCTGTGCGCGGTCCATCGAGAACGCTCATGATCATCCCTCCTTCTTGGTTTAGGCAAACGGGCCGGTTCCGCGCGCAAAGGAGAGTCTGTCTGCTCCTCCCCAGCGAACAGTATGGCATCGCATTGACGTGGTCCTGTTTTCTGATACACCCTAGCACAGTGAGGTGCTCCACTGGTAGTTATATCTATGAGTGGACCCGATCTGCAGAGTCACAAAACCAGAATGGAGGCACGCCTAATCAAATATACACGGCGGCCTCACAGTTGAAGAAAGGAGCGGCGCAGCATGGCGAACAGTATCATCAGAAAACCTATCATCTCCTCAGATTCTCACGTGATGGAGCCGCCGGACACATACACGGCCCGGATCGACAAGAAGTACAAGGACATTGCCCCACACGTAGTGTGGAATGACAACAGCGGAGATACCTACATCATTGACGGGATGAAGCAAACCATTCCCATGGGACTCGTCGCGGCGGCGGGCGTTTCCGCTGAAGGCCTGGCCACCTCAGCGCGGTTCGCGAAGTTTGCGGATCTCCATCGTGGCGGCTGGGACCCGCAAGCACGCATGGCCGATCAGGACCGCGACGGTGTGGCCGCCGAGGTCATTTATCCCAGCGTCGGGATGATCCTGTGCAACCATCCAGACGGTGACTACAAGAAGGCGTGCTTCGACGCCTACAATCTGTGGATCGCCGAGTATTGCAACGCCCACCCCGATCGGCTGTTAGGACTCGGTCAGACCGCGATGCGGACCCCTGAGGAAGGCATTAAGGACCTTGAGAAAATGAAGGCTATGGGCCTACGTGGTGTGATGATGCCCGGCTTTCCCATGCAGGAAGATTACGACAGCCCCATCTATGATGAGTTCTTCGAGGCCGCGATCTCGTTAAAAATGCCGCTCAGTTTCCACATTCTGACGTCGCGCGAAGGTATCGCTGTTGCTCCTCGTGGGCCGCGGATCAACTCCTTCCTGTCGATTATCCGTGGCAATCAGGACATCATGGGTCTCTTCATTTTTGGTGGGGTGTTCGAGCGGCATCCGAACCTCAGGATCGCGTGCGTCGAGGCAGACGCTGGATGGGTCCCGCATTTCATGTACCGTATGGACCACGCCTATGATCGTCATCGCTATTGGCTCACGACCAGTAAGTTGTCGAAGATGCCGAGCCAGTATTTCAGCGAGCATATCTATATGACCTTCCAGGATGATTGGGTCGCGTTCAGAAGCGCTGACATGTTGAATCCGCGCCGCCTGATGTGGGCCAATGACTTCCCGCACAGCGATTCAACCTGGCCTAATTCGCAGGCACTCCTCCGCGAACACTCGCAGTCCTTGACCGACGAGCAGAAGGACTGGGTTCTGCATGACAACGTCGCGGAGTTTTATGGCATGACGCTGTAAATCGTCTCACCAACCAACGCAGAAACGCCAACCGGGTGTTTCTGCGTGCGGTCCACCGCCCTTTCCCCCCACAGTAGTCAATAGTGTTCGGCGTTCGCTATGCACGTATGAAGAGGGGTCCTTAGTAGCCACGCAGTGACACTCGCCCCAGTTTGAGAAGCTTAGACTGAACAGGTCACCATGTCTTATGAGGTTTGACATTCAGATTCGGTAATCCTCGGCTGATAAAATCCCCCCTACCCCCCGTTACAAAGGGGGGAATCGGAACCGCCACCTTTGTAACGGGAGCCGCGCAGAGCGCGGGGGATTTCCGCGGCAAACTGGGCGATAAGCAGCATCACCGATTTTGCTCGTCAATTTTCATGCCGCGGCGTAGCTGTTCACCCTATACCCCGAAGATTATCACTCTCTGTGCGTTACTTTACTCGATTGGCAAGCGCGCGAAAATCATTGAGGAGCTGGGTGAGCCGGATGATTTCACTGGCGATATTCCGTACCGGGGCCATGATGCTTTCTTCTGGCGGTGTGGCGAGCACGTTCAGACGCCGCTGTAATAACTGCAGGGTCGTGGCGATGCTGTTGATCGGGTTGCCAACTTCGTGGGCAAAAGTCGCGGCAGTTGCCTCGATCGTCGCCAGCCGTTCATGTTCCTGCAAACGTTCCTCGGCCTGTTTCCGCACGGTGATGTTTTCGTGCGCAACCACGACTCGCAGAGGCCCAGCTCCGTGAAATCGGGTGATACGTCCGGTAAACCAGCGTTGTTCGTTGGCTGCGTGGCAGTCGTAGTCAAGCGAAAAGGTATCCTGCTCCCCGTGCATGACCGCGCGAAGGCCAGCAGCGAACTCTTTCGCGCTTTCCACACCTGCATTTGCCGCGGTATCACAGACTGCGAGATAGTTCGTCCCCTCGCCGAGCCCACTGGTCCCAGGAGCGTTGGCAAGAGCAAAGTCACGCCAGGCTTGATTGACGGTGATGATCGTACCGGTCTCGTCAAGAATGGCGATCGACGCACTCAGCGCGTCGACGGTCGCCCGCGCAAATCGTTCAGAGTCCTGTAGCGCCTGCTCCTTCCGCCTGTGTTCGGTGATGTCAGCAAAGGAGACCACGGCCGCAGCTGGCGTCTGCTCCTGATTGCAGCAAATCGCACGAGAGTTGATGGAGAGCCAGGTCCGCTCTGTCCCAGGTCTTTCAATCCCCATGATGACGCCAAAACACGGCTGGCCAGTCGCGAGCGTGAACCTCCCTGGATAAGCGGTGCGTACAAACGGGGCACCGTTCTCGTGTATCGTCCGCCATTGCGGGTCAAAGGGAAATTCGCCCCGTAGCTGCTCGGACGAGAGACCAAGGAGATGTTCCGCTCTTGCGTTCCAGGTCCGTACAACGCCGCGTCTGTCGAGGAATAATATACCCTCGGTCAATGCGTCGATCACCGCTCGATAGCGTTCTTCACTCTGGACGATCGCGGCAAAGTCATCGGAGTGAAGCGAGGGTGTGTCCGTCACATTGCTGGGCTGTGGCTGTGTAGTTTCCTTTTCTTTCATTTCTCCGCTCCACCGCTCAATCGATACTCACGCGATGAGGAAACGGCTGCAACATTTTCCACCATTTGCGGAAGTTGTAACAACCGCCGATGGCATTCTTTTGTATCCAAAAATAGTGCCGACATGCCTCGTCACCACAGCTGTAGCGCGGTTCCGTGTTCGCGAGCATGTCCTTTTGACTCAGTATTCGTGCAGGTAAGCACGCAGGAATAAGTTCTGCGGTCCGATCATGCTCTGTTGCGTCCCGTAGGGACGCCTAGCGATAGCCAGGCCATTCATGGCCTGGGGAACACCACGAACACCAGTCACAACTTAAGGAAAAATCCTTGTGTTTTAGGTGGAGCGCCGCGCGTATGGCTTCCTTCTCCCCCCGGGAGAAGGTCCTCATAAGGGTAGGTTTTTATCCAAGCCACAATTGGCGCGGATTTCCCCTCGTGAGGATCCGCCTGTTCGTCATGCCCGCGCAGGTGGGCATCCAGGAGCTTCACCCCTGAACGATTGCGTATTCTCCCTGGCTTCCCGCATTCGCGGGAATGACGTCTCGTCTTTTCTCAGCGTAAAAGCCTACCCCGAAAAGGGGAGAAGGTCAGGATGAGGGGACCAAGAGAAAACCCGCTATTGTTTATCCCCTGACCCTAGCCCTCTCCCTGAGCGAGAGGAAATTATGCTGCTGCTAACGGCTTAAGTTGTGACTGATGTGTTCAGTCCCCACCTTCGTAAAGCGTGCGAGGAGAGATTTCACTGGACGTGAGAAACCATACGCTGCCAGCCGCAGCGCGTGACCACGAGCATGCGTTGACCACCGAGTCCCTACCGCATAATCTCTGCCCTAATGATGCACTCTCCGGTGTCAGCTCTGTTCACGGACTTGTATGAACTGACCATGGCTGCGAGCTATTTTCAGCACCGTATGTTTGCCCCAGCGACATTCAGTGTGTTTGTTCGCTCTCTACCCAAGGGGCGCGGCTTTCTCGTTGCCGCAGGTCTTGAGGAGGTCCTTCATATCCTTGAAGGGTTTGCTTTTGCACCTGACGAAATCGATTTCTTGCGCAGCACTGGTCGCTTTCGGTCCGACTTTCTCGATTACCTGGCGACGTTGAGATTCACTGGCGAGGTGTACGCGCTGCCGGAGGGTTCATGCTGTTTCGCCCAAGAACCGGTGATGGAGATTACGGCACCGGTGATCGAAGCGCAGATAGTCGAAACCATTGTTCTCAATGCCCTGCATGTGCAAATGTTGATCGCGAGCAAAGCCGCTCGTTGCTATGCAGCAGCCAATGGTCGGAACCTGATTGATTTCTCGCTCCGTCGGACCCATGGGATCGATGCCGGACTCAAAGTCGCCCGTGCCAGGTGCTGCAGTATCTACGCCGCGATGGCAGAGCGAGAGCAACAGACGTGCGTGTCGCCGGGAAAGATAAGCCCTTGCAACGACTAGCCCTGTATGCCACGGTGGGGCATCTTTCACTGGGAGGGACGCTATGGGTCAGCTCAGGACCAGCGAGAACTACGTTACGGGGGTTACGGCGAACGTTTCGTCGGCCTACGTACCCTCGCTTCAACTTACAAAAGGGCAACCGCCCCCCATCGCAGCGAACGGCGGGTTATCGTACATGACGTTGGATCGCAACGGGGATGCGGGAACCACGGCAGCAACAGAAGCCGCGCTACGCCAGATTGCTGAGGGGGAAGGGCAAGCGGTGATCGACATGATCGAAAATACTCCTCCCGGCCCGATCAAGACCAAATGGGGTGTGGGTTTTCGCAGCTACGCAGAGTGCATGGACTATATACGGGCGAATAACATCACCGCCCCTCCAGGTGCAGTAGCACTGCCGATGCGCTACTCCGTCCACGAAGCACCATCGTACTCCATCGTCCCGTCCAATGCGCTGTGGCGGGACCCAGCGCGCGAAGCTGATGCCAAGGCGTTGCGCAAGGAAGAGCAAAACATCGGACGGCGCTGTCTCTATTTTCCGCACGTATTGCGCGACGCGCGACGCATCGCGGAGTACTACCCTGGGCTGTCGCCCTCCAGCGCCGCGTGTATGGACAAGCTAGGCCTGGCGCTGGCGCATTGTGAGTCCAAGTGCAAAAATTTTTATGACGCTGCAGAAGTGGAGCGCGTATTTTACCCGGAAATGGAAAAGCTGCTGTTGGAGTTTTTCCCCGGCGCGACCGATGCGCTGGTCTACAATCACGACGTGTTCGACAAGGACTACAAAGGCGATCGCACGGAAGACCAGGCCAACAAGAATCCAGGGGTGAACGCCAACTACGCCTACCTCGTGCACAATGATCTGAACGACAACAGCGGTCGCTTGCGCTGCCGTGAGTTGTTGACCAAGAACCTGCGTAACTTCGGGCGCGAAGTGCATTACACTGAGGCTGAGGCTGACGCGAAGATGTCGCGCCGCTTCATTTCCATCAACCTGGCCAAGCCGATGGATACCATACGCCAGAATCCCTTCGTGTTGTGTGCCTGGCCGTCGTTTGCCGACCAGCCATACATCACCAACTACCGCGTCTACGACGACCGCGTCGGCGAGACCACGCGCTTCACCTATCGTGCCAACCACGAGTGGTACTGGATTCCTCAGCAGCAGCCCACTGAGGTGTCCATGTTGAAATGCTATGATTCTGTCACTGACGGTTCGGTCTCTCGCTGGTCTTTCCACGCAGCAACCATTGACCCAACCACGCCAGCGGACGCGCCCTGCCGCAAGAACGTCGTGGTCCGCTCCTTTGTCTTTTTCTAAACTGCCGCGCAGACGCAGCGGAGCGCATCAGTCCGCTGCGTCTATCCGCCCGCTTATTTTCCCGAGCGTTGCTTACTGCGCACAAAGTAGTTGACAGTGTGTTGCTACACTACCTACTCCTGCTCTGGGCGCGGATTAGACAGGCTCAACGGGGCCTATCACCATCTCGATGTCTTACCGAAAGGACGCGATGAAGTCGGACTCTCGGACACCCAAGAGTGGATCAAACACCACGATAAGTATTAGCACGAGAGAGGCGAGAAAGGGCGTCTAAACCGGATCACCATTGGTACGTTTTTGCTAGGGAACCGAGAGGCCGTAGCGTGCGCCATGGGCACGAAATTCCTTACGTGCCGGAAGATCGTGCGCACAGCGCACGCTACCCCAACTGCGCCAATGTCTCGAGGTTTAATTGAGCGTGCGTTGTCTCCTCATGCCTCTTGACCTACTCGATGATGAGGCCTTTGCAATCGCCCTGCTCACGCCAACGGGCAAGCATCTTGAAGAACGAGGGCGCCCCCTGCGGATACTGCGTCCCGACGAAGCCGATACCAGTGTTTTTCCCTTCGCCATTGTAATAGCCAGGGGTACAGGCATTTTGGTACTCGGTCAGGGCGTTGGGTTTCGACATCAACTCGATCCACTCTGCCACAGCCTCAGGCGTCGGTTCGATGGTCTTCGCCTGACGGGCGTCGACCGTCGCGATGAGCTGCGCAATATGCTGCGCCTGCCCTTCGATTAAGTAGGTAAAGTTGGGAGCCAAACCCGTTTGGGTCAAGCCCATGTGGAAACAATTCGGGAAGTCACAACTCAGGAACCCATGATAGGTGCGCATCCCTCCGGCCCAGGCATCGCTGAGCCGTAGACCATCGCGACCGTAGAGCTCGAACTCCGCCCGCCGGGTATACGCGGTGCCAACCTCGAAGCCGGTCGCGAAAATCAAACAGTCAACTTCATACTCCACGCCATTCACGACAACACCGTGTTCGGTCACCCGATCCACACCATTGCCTTTTGTATCTACGAGTTTGACGGTAGGGCGATTGAAGGTCGGGAGATAGTCATCGTTGAACGTAGGGCGTTTGCACCATTGCCCATACCACGGCTGGAGCGCCTCTGCGGTTCGTGGGTCGGTGACGATCGTCGAGACCCGCGCGCGAATCTCGTTCATCTGCTGAAAGTCAGCGATCTCCGCCAGTTGCGTCCGCTCGTCTTCGGTAAGGTCAGCGTTGTTCCTGCGCGAAAACAGCCGCGTGAGCTTCTTGAAGAGGCTCGTCCAGCCATCGTTGACAAGATCTTCGTCAACTGGCCGCCCGGCCATAAGCGTACAGAAATTGTTGTTGCGGTGGGCCTGCCAACCGGGCGTGAGAGTCTTGACCCATTCAGGGTCAGTCGGCATGTTGCCCCGCTTATCCACGGAAGAGGGCGTCCGTTGGAACACGTACAGTTGTTTGGCATGTTTACCAAGATGAGGGACGCATTGGATGGCCGTTGCGCCAGTGCCAACAATCGCCACCCGTTTGTCGTGCAGTTTGTGTAAATTCCCGGCGCTATCGCCGCCGGTATAGTGGTAGTCCCAGCGACTGGTGTGAAAGGTATGTCCCTTGAACTTCTCGATACCTGCAATGGCTGGTAACTTGGGACGGTTTAGCGGACCACTACACATGATCACAAAACGTGCGTTGAATACATCGTCGCGATCCGTCGTGACTGTCCACCGCGTTGTCTCTTCATTCCAGCGTGCTTCTCTAATTTGCGTCTGAAAGCAGGCACGGTCGTAGAGCTTGAAATGGCGACCGATGCGCTGGGCATGGGCAAGAATCTCCGGCGCAAAGGAGTACTTCTCCTTGGGCATATAACCGGTCTCTTCTAACAACGGCAGGTAAACATAGGATTCGACGTCGCACTGCGCTCCTGGATAGCGATTCCAATACCAGGTGCCACCAAAATCTCCGGCTTTCTCGATGATGCGAATATTGGTTACGCCGATTTCTTGCAACCGTGCGGCGGCCAGCAAACCACCAAAGCCACCGCCAATGATCAGGACATCAAGCTCTTCGTGCAGGGCGGGGCGAGTGAAGCCTGGTTCCACATACGGGTCGACATTGTAATGCGCGAACTGGCCAATAATTTCTTGATACTGATTGTTGCCATCTTCTCGCAGACGCTTGCTCCGTTCGGCAGCGTAGCGTCGGCGCAGCTCTTCGGGATCAAAGCCAAGCTCTTCAATCGTCGGCATACGGGCTGGGGTCGTGTGGACAGCAGTCTCACTCATTGTTTAGTCTCCTTCGTATGAATTACACACAGTCGATGTCTACATTAGATTGATTTAGTGACGCACAGGCATTTGCACGAGAGGTGCATGTGGGTCGTCTTGAGCGTAGGCTTGCAATTGACCTTGCAAGTCGGCGAGCCATTGTTGCGCAGTCTCCTCATCCAATTCCCCTGCCGCTTGTCGGCGTTCCACTTCATCCAGAAAGTACTCAAAGAAGGTTTTCATGACTGTCTCTCCTTACTGTGTAGTAGCAGAAAATGTCGCCAGAGCCCAGACGCATGCACGGCGAAAGGCTTGAGGGAGCTATCGGAGCATAGTTCGGTGGTGTTAGCCGCCTTCTCGCTGCGTAGGCACGCCTATCCGGGGAGTCATGCTTCGGTTATGTTCGCTCCCTCACCAAAGAGGGAGTACGTGCCAATGAGGCCCAAGCAAACGCATAAGCGCTGTCTGCGCGCGGCAACTGTATTGATGATGAGTACGGTGTTCGCGCTTATTGCCGCAAAGTGTACTCACGCGGCTGACTGGCCCATGAGCAATGGCGATCCGCTGAACAGTCGCCACCAGCCTCTGGAGACGACTCTCAGTCCAGCGAATGTCAGTCGCCTTGCACCTGTCCATACCTTGAGCACTACCGGTGACAACTGGGAGACACCCACCATCGTTGGCGACGCAATCTATGTCCCCGATGCTGGCGGCAAGCTGTGGAAGTTCGATCGTCAGTCTGGTGCCGTACGCTGGTCTCACGCCGCGTCTGAATACAATGGGGTCGCGGACTCAGCGATACGGACCAGTGTCGTGGTCACCGATCGGTTAGTGATCTTCGGCGATCGCAGTGGCGCACACATGATTGCCATCGATGCCGAGACCGGAGAGCGACGATGGATCACACGACTCGATGAACATCCTTCGGCGCAGGTGACAGGGTCACCGATCGTCGTGGGTGAGCGGGTGTACGTTGGTGTCTCGTCAAACGAAGGCATGAAGTTTCTCAAGGATCGCAAAGCGCGATCGAATTTCCGTGGTAGCCTGGTGGCACTCGATGTGAAGTCGGGAAAGATCGTATGGAGAACCTGGACCATGCCCGACAACGGCGGCAAGCTGGATAGCTGGAGTGGCGGAGCAATTATTAGCGTCCCCGGCGCCAACGTCGCGACGGGACTTGTGTACTTCGGTACCGATCATCAGTACTCACAGCCTGAGTCGGTTACACGTTGCCTCATGGCGGCTGCCGATGACTGGAACCCTGATTGTTATCCTGCCGATGCCCGCTTCAACGCCATCACTGCAGTAGACCTGGCCACTGGCACGCCACGCTGGACGTTCTTTGGATCAGGAGTCAAGGTGTGGGAAATGGTCTGTGGTGAACTACCACGCGTGACATGCCCGTTTCCGCTACACACTATTGGCCGTGCTGCAGCTGTCCGGGTCTGCCCTCCGCCAGGTGACTTTCTCAATTGGGCATTTGCCGCTGGTTCGCCCCAGATCTACACAGCTACTATTGGCGGCCGCACGCGTGACGTTGTCGGCATCGCACAGAAGAGTGGCGTGTAGTGGGCGTTCGATGGTGAGACCGGTGAGGTGCTGTGGCACACGCTCGTCGGCCCCTGGTCCGAGCCTGGTGGTCTGACGTGGGGTGCAGCGTATGATGGGCAACGTCTCTACGTGACACTGACCAATCTGGAGCATGTGCCACACCGTTTGACCTCGGGAACCGTTGTCACCGGAGGGTCATGGGCTGCCCTCGATCCGGCCACCGGCAAGATCCTGTGGCAAGTGGGTGACCCACAGAACGCTGCCGCGTATGCGGCACCCGTAGTTGCCAATGGTGTTGTGTACGTCGGGTCGATGGCGCCGACAGGTAACCAAATGTACGCGCTTAATGCAGCGACCGGTGAGATTTTGTGGCGGTTTGCCGCCGGTGGGTCAGTTGGCACCCATCCCGCGGTCGCCTATGGACGCGTCTACTGGGGCTCCGGCTTTGGCATGTTCGGCGGCGTGAACAATAACAAATTGTATGTATTCGCGCTCGATGGAAAGTAACCGCTTACAAGAAACATGCATTGGCATAGAAATGAACCCAAGACAAACCTCCCTTCGACAAGCTAGAGGTGATATGTCACAGTTGCATCTTGCACAAAGAAAGGATGACTCCCATGACAACATCGACTGGTAATCTCAGCGAACAGCCTCTGTTGCCTGGCCGCCTTAGCAGTCCCGACCGGGTTTTGCGGACCGATCCACGAGCTGATCCGCGTCTCATTGCTGCCTGCGCGCCCTTCGGTTTGGACGGTGCCCCACCGCCCGCGCCAGTAGACGTCAACTCATCAATGCAAGCCAAACTCGACTACGTCGCAGCCAATGAGGCCGGCATGGACGCCGTATTCTCGGCGTTGTTTGCCAACCTCCTGCCAATCACAAATGTAGGGCGACGCACTGAGGTCATAAAAGGTGTAGACGGCAACGACATCAGCTTGTATATCCACACGCCCAAGAACGCCGCTGGACCACTGCCCTGCGTGTATCACATTCACGGCGGCGGCATGGTGCTGCTGGCTGCTGCCGATGCGACCTACGTGCGCTGGCGCGATGAGCTTGCAGCACAGGGCATGGTGGTTGTTGGCGTCGAATTTCGTAATGGCGGGGGCAGACTAGGTAATCACCCCTTCCCTGCCGGTTTGAATGACTGCATGAGCGGCCTGCAGTGGACGTTCGATCACAAGGCTTCCTTGAAAATCTCGAAGATCGTGGTGTCCGGTGAGTCGGGCGGCGGGAACCTGACCCTAGCCGTCTCATTGAAAGCCAAGAAGGATGGCAAGCTTGCGCAGATTAATGGCGTGTATGCCTTATGTCCCTATATTTATGGTGCGTGGGCACAAAAGGGCAAAGACTTGCCGTCTCTGTATGAAAACGATGGCTATCTGATCGCCTGCGATCAGATGGGGGTGTTGGCCTCTGTCTATGATCCTGAGCAGAAGAACGGCACCAACCCGCTGTGCTGGCCGTATCATGCGACACGAGACGACCTGCAAGGGCTGCCCCCACACGTCGTCTCGGTGAATGAGCTCGATCCCTTACGAGATGAGGGTTTGAAATATTACCAGAAGCTCATGGCCGCCGGAGTTCGCGTGTACAGCCGGACGGTCAACGGTACGTGTCATGCCGCTGACGTCCTGTTCCGCCAGGCACTGCCTGACGTCTATGCAGCGACCCAACGCGACATCAAGGGCTTTGCCGATTCGTTATAACGGACAGAGAGTGATTATCACTGTCTGTTCATCTACGCATGGTGTCGAATCTGTATCAAGGCATTCCTGATCAGGTTCGACACGCAAGATCTATCACCTATCATTTCCGCCGAGCGTGCGGACGCTCTTTCCGTTGACGTCTACCGTGCCTGTGGTGTATGAGGCCCACGAGAGGATCATCACAAACACTATCGCCACGAGGGAGACGCTATGAAAGCCGCACGATTGCATACCTTCGATGAAACGCTGAAACGCGATCAATTGCTGCAACTGGAGGAACTACCCAATCCGACGATTCAGGAACCCGACGATGTCATTGTGCGGGTGGGTGGTGCCGGGCTGTGTCGCACGGATTTGCATATCGTCGAAGGAATATGGCGCGCCAAAGTCGACCGCTCGCTCCCCTATATTCTCGGCCACGAGAATGCTGGCTGGGTCCATGAAGCCGGTCCGAGTGTAAAGACCGTCAAAGCAGGCGACCCTGTGATCGTGCATCCTTTGATCACTGATGGAACCTGCTCTGCCTGTCGGCGGGGCGAAGATATGCATTGCCAGAACAGCGCGTTTCCCGGCATCAGTCACGACGGTGGCTTTGCCCAGTTCCTGCATACGAAAGAGCGGTCGCTGATTAAACTCCCGGCCAATCTGGAACCCAAATCGGTGGCTCCGTACGCCGATGCTGGGCTCACGGCGTACCGGGCCGCCCGCAAGGCAGCTGACATCTTGAAGCCCGGCATGACAGCGGCCATCATTGGCTTTGGTGGCCTGGGACATATTGCGGCGCAAGTGCTGCGGGCGTTGTGCGCTGGCACCATTATCATTGTCGATAGCTCGCAACAGGCATTGAAGCTCGCCACCGATATGGGGTTTCAGTACCAGGTGTTAGGTGGACCTGGGGCAGTGGATGATGTGCGTCGTCTCACTGATGGTGGCGCAGATGCGGTGATCGACTTTGTCGGTGAGAAAGGAACGCCAGACCAGGGCATGGCCATGTTACGGCGCGGTGGCACCTATTATGTCGTGGGCTATGGTGGCGTCGTACAGGTTCCAGCCATCGACATGATTTTTAGCGAGTTCAGTGTCGTGGGCACGCTCGTCGGTAACTACTCGGAACTGTCGGCATTGATGACGCTGGCTGCGCAAGGGCACGTCAAACTGGCGACGCGTGAGTATCGTCTCGCCCAAGTGAACGAAGCGATGCATGACCTGATCGCTGGACGGCTGCCAGGGCGTGGGGTGTTGATTCCATAGTCCCATTGCGGACCAGACCTGAGGGCCGCATATGTAGCACTCACTAGTAGTCCGTTACGGGCTATGGAGTGGCCACGCCCAGGGCGCAAATTGTATTTCAATCGTTAAAGGAGGGATTCTCATGATCTATGAATGGCGAACGTACGAAGCAACGTCAGGCAAGTTCGCAGCCTTGCACACCCATCTCAAAGTTGCGGCGGCCTTGTTTGAAAAACATGGGCTCAATACGCTCGGTTTCTGGACGGAAGAAATTGGCACCGCCTTCCAGATCTCGTACATGTGGATGTACGAAGACATAGACGAGCGTCAGAAGAAGCTCGGGGCATTCGCAGCCGACGAGGCTTGGAAACAGCAGGTTGCAAAGGAAACCGAGAAGGAAGGACCCGTTGTCGCGCGCATTCACAACACGATGCTGCAACGCACGCCGTACTCACCGGAACCGAAAATTACCACCAACGTTCAGGAGTGGCGCATTTACGATGCGATGCCGGGAAAACTCCCAGACCTCAACAACCGCTTCGCCAACCACACGTTGAAGCTCTTTGCCAAGCATGGCATCACGAGTATCGGCTACTGGACTGAAATGTTCGGTACCAGCAACCGGCTGGTGTATATGCTGGGCTATGCGAATCTTGGAGAGCGAGAAAAGAGCTGGGCTGCGTTCCAGGCTGATCCAGAGTGGCAGCAGGCGCGCGCAGCGTCTGAGAAGAATGGCCCGCTGGTGGCGAGGGTGAGTAGTTGTATTCTGCGTCCAACGGCATTTTCACCTAAAGGGTAAGCTCCAGCGTGGCGGAGAGGCCATGCTGGGAACGCATCGCTCCGCAGTGTACTGCGGAGCGCCATCAGCTTCTGGCGGTGATTCACAGATGGCATAATCACTCACCTGGGGGAAGACATCTTTCGCAAGTTTGCTATGCTCCCGCAGTGTAACCGACCCTGGGGAGGGAGCCTCAATGTCAGGAAAAGACGCATTGGACCCACGCGCGTTGCCGCTGTTCGGCATGCAGAGAACGTTCGTCTCCGAAGTCGCACCGGCTCAAGAACATAGCGGACCGTCGTGGTGGTTCGCCTTTCATCGTAACCGACTGTTAGTTGAGATCGCGGATAACGTCTTGCGCGTGCCCCTGCGCGAGCGGGTCGAAGAGTTAGGGGTAACAATCGTCCAGCGCCACTACCTGGGTCGCTACGATGGCATCCCGTGTCATGCGGTGGATCTGGCTGACGAATCCATCCCTGAAGGGATGGACTTCAAAGACCTGCGACAAGTCTACGGCCTGCTAGAGGAGGATTTGTTCGTCCTCGGGGGCCGCGCAGTGCAGATTGTCGAGTGGGACCGGACCCACCAGTATTGTGGCCGTTGTGGCAATCCGACGCAGACCAAAGAGAAAGAGCGAGCCAAAGTTTGCCCGCGATGTGGGCTGATGAACTTTCCACGCTTGTCGCCAGCGATCATTGTCGCCGTCGAACGTGGCAATGAAATCTTGCTGGCCCGTTCTGCCCATTTTCCCAAGGGGATGTTCAGCGTCCTGGCTGGTTTTGTCGAACCAGGCGAGACCATAGAGGAGTGTGTGGTACGCGAGGTCAAGGAAGAGGTCGGCATTACCGTCGGCAACCCGCGCTATTTCGGTAGTCAACCCTGGCCGTTTCCGAATTCACTCATGTTGGGCTTTACCGCAGAGTATGTGGAAGGGGATCTGGAACTTGACCCTACTGAAATTGCCGAAGCCGGGTGGTTTCGTGCCGACGCCCTGCCCTCTGTCCCTGGTCGCATTAGCATCGCCGGGCGGATGATCAGGTGGTTTCAGGACAAGTCGCGTTTGCCCCGCTAACGCAGTCACAGTCTTATACGACTCCCCCTACGAGAGCGCTCGACCTCTTGGAACGCGGAGCGTAGCGTTACCAGTTCATTTGCGAGAGCGGTGAACTGAGCACTCTTGACGAGGGGAACGTCATGTCGTCACCGTCCCAACAGTCACTGCCGAACGATAAGATACAATCTGTGAGTTCGGACTTATCATCACCGCAGCCGGGTCCCGCTGTCGGTGGACCCTATGCCTACTATGTGTTGGCAGTGTTGTTCGTGGTCTACATCTTTAATTTCATCGATCGCCAGATTCTCGCGATCCTGCTCGAACCGATCAAGCAAGATCTCAAGGTTTCCGACACAGCCTTAGGGTTCCTCACCGGTTTCGCTTTTGCGGTGTTCTATACGTTCGCGGGGTTGCCGCTCGCGCGCATTGCCGATCGCTGGGTGCGGCGCAGCCTCATCGCCATCAGCCTGGCAACCTGGAGTTTAATGACCGCAGTGTCAGGACTGTCGCGCAATTTCACCGACCTCGCCCTCGCTCGCATTGGCGTTGGCATCGGCGAGGCAGGAGCATCGCCACCAGCACATTCGTTGCTCTCGGATTACTTCCCGCCGGAAAAACGCGCAACCGTGATTGCCATCTATGCCAGCGGCATCTACGTCGGCGTCGGCATCGGCTTCTGGTTGGGTGGGTGGATCAATGACGCCTATGGCTGGCGAATGGCGTTCTTCGTTGTTGGCTTACCCGGCCTTCTCCTGGCACTGCTGGTACGTTTCACCATTCGTGAACCACTGAGAGGCATGAGCGAACACGCAGTGACTTCGACGCAACAGTATACGATCGCAGACGCCTGGCGTTTCTTTGCCTCCCTACCGACCGGGCGTCGACTGGCGCTGGCTGCTGGTTTCCATGCCTTTGTCAGTTACGGACTTGGGGCGTGGATCCCGGCGTTCTTCGTGCGCCTACACCACATGACCCCCGGTGAACTCGGCAATTGGTTATCGTGGATCACCGCCCTGGGTGGCGGTGGTGGAACCTTCTTCGGCGGATGGTTGGCGGATCGTTGGGTACACCGCGAGCCACGGGCCCGGATGTATATCGGTCTCATCGGTGTAACGCTAGCGATCCCTACAGTCGCCGCTGCGCTATTGCTGGAAAATACGCGCTGGGCACTGTTGATGTATCTACCCGCTAGTGTCTGTAGCACGATTTGGATCGGACCGGCATTCGCCACCGCGCAGGACCTGGTGCCTCCGACGATGCGAGCAATGGCCTCGGCGGTCTTCCTCTTCATTACCACGATGATCGGCATGGGGTTGGGACCGCAAACCGTGGGCATCATGAATGATCTGATCGGCACACCGGACGCGATTCGCTACTCACTGCTGGGTGCCTCGACCGTTATGAACGTCATTTCGGCGGTGTTCTTCTGGCTGGCAGCTCAATCGTTGGTTGCCGACCTTGAAGCAAAGAAACGCTTGTAATCTCCTCTCGCACAGTGCATACGACCGGCCGGCTGAGGCTTTGCGGGAGCGGCTTTGCCGCCAATCGCGTAGCCAACGGCGGCGATTGATCGCCGGGCTCAGCTGTGGTGATGATGAGAGGAAAAAGGGAGGACCACATCATGGCTGAGGAAACGATTGTCTTTGCTCAAGGGATCGACATGCCACCGGACATTCTCGCTTTGGTCGAGCAGATGAAGCCGGCGGGCTTTCGCCTTCACAGACTACCACCTAGTGCCAGTGCAGAAGATACGGCAGGAGCAATGCGCGAGGCTGAGTATCTCTTCGGGTTTCCCCGCACTCTGCCAGATTCCGCGTATACTGAGGCGCGACGCCTCAAACTCTTCCAGGTCATCAGTGCTGGCTACGATTACGTCAACATCGAAGGCGCACGGAAAGCACGCATTCCCGTTTGCTCGAACGGGGGAGCCAATTCGGTCGCTGTCGCTGAACACGCAGTGATGTTGATGCTCGCAGTCTACCGCAAGCTGGTCGCTTTTCACCAGAATGTTGCGGCAGGCAAATGGCATCAGGGACTCCCGCGTACCGTGCATATCTACGAGATGGAGAGGAAAACTGTTGGGCTGGTGGGCTTGGGCAACATCGGCGCACAGGTCGCCAAACGCGTCAAAGCCTTCGATGCCCAGGTGATCTATTACGATGCCATTCGTCGCAGTCCACAGGAGGAAACACAGCTAGGTGTCCAATATGTTCCACTCGAATCACTGCTTGCGCGCTCCGATATCGTCAGCTTACACGTCCCGCTCAACGACAGTACCCGTCACATGATCAACGCCCAGACCTTCGCCCGCATGAAACCGACGGCGATCTTGGTGAACACCTGCCGCGGCGAAGTCGTGGATGAAGAGGCACTGATCACCGCCCTACGCAACGGCACGATCCTCGCTGCCGGTCTTGATACCGTCGCCAAAGAGCCACCAGACCCAGCGAATCCCCTGCTACAGTTACCAAACGTGACCCTCACACCACATAGCGCGGGGCCGACCGTGGACAGCTATCACAAACGGTTCCGCAACGGCTACGCCAATATTGAGCGCGTTGCTCACGGACAAGCGCCGCTGTGGATTATTCCAGAGATGCGCGATGTGTTTCCACAAGCTTGACACTCTTGCAGCCTTAGCAGGATAATCCCCTGTTGAAGGAGGGACGATTATGGCGCAGGCACAAATTTTTTCGGCGGATTCTCACACGATGGAACCGGCGAATCTGTGGACGCAACGCATTGATCAGAAATGGCGTGAGCGGGCTCCACGAGTGATCAACAACTATGAAGGCAAGAAAGGCAGTGTGTTTGTTGCCGAAGGGATGACGCCGTTTCCGGTTGGCGGTGGGTTTGCCGCTGGGAAAGATCCCAAGGATCTCGCGGCCAATTCGAGCGTGGGCTACGAAGAGGCACGGCCCAGTGGTTGGGACCCGGTCGAACGGGTCAAAGATCAAGACATCGATGGCGTCGAAGGGGAGGTGCTCTATACCACGCTGGGGATGTTTCTTTTTCATCTGCCAGATGTCGAGCTGCTGCGGGCGAGCTTTCGCGCGTACAATGATTGGGTAGCGGAGTTCTGCAGTTACTCACCGAAGCGACTGATCGGATTAGGCTTGATTGCCCTGCAGGATGTCGATGAGGCCGTGCGTGAATTGCAGCGTATTGCCAAGAAGGGACTGCGGGGCGCGATGATCAACGCCACTGCTCCGGGTGACGTGCCCTTCAGTGATCCCCACTTCGATTCGTTTTGGGCTGCGGCGCAAGACCTGAACATGCCGCTGAGCCTGCATATCCTCACCGGCAAGAAGAGCGTGACGATGGGCAAAGGCCGGGTGGCATCGACCGTGACGATCATCCACGAAATTCAAACCTCGCTGCTCGACTTTCTCTACAATGGCATTTTGGCGCGCTTTCCGCGCTTGAAACTGGTCTCGGCTGAGAACGACATCGGCTGGATTGCTCACTATTTGTATCGTTTGGATGAATGCTACCGTACTCTACGCTATGTCGATCCCACTCCGATCACCATGAAGCCAAGCGATTACTTCAAACGGCAGGTCTATGCGACATTTCAAGACGACCGTCCTGGGGTGATGACCTATGAGTTCTCTGGCGCAGATAACTTGATGTGGGCGTCAGACTTTCCCCATCGCGCTTCAACCTGGCCGCGCTCACGCGAAGTGATCTCGCAGAACTTTGTAGGAATTCCGCAGGAGGTGACGCGCAAGATCACTTATGACAACGTGCATCGGTTGTATGGGATATAAGGCGGATTGTCGGTGAGCACCCTCTAGTGTTCTTAGCGTCGTTCACCCTTCGACACGCACAGCCTGAACGGCCGCGTTAGACGCACCCCATGTCGCCCGTTCGCCCTGAGCCTGGCGAAGGGCCAACGGGCACGGGAAACGTACAAAGTGATGCACTGGCGCTGCTGCTCACTTATAGTTCGATCTCGACAAAGCGCTGATCGCGCTTACCAAAGTACACATACTCGATAACCGCGGTTGACTGCGCCTGCTTGGCGCGGCCTTCAACCACATCGAGCAGTTGATTGATACCCGCGCCATGATGTTTTGTCACGCTAATGGCCGTACACTCGGCGCCGACCGGGACCACATTGTGGCCCGCGCCTTTGGCGATCAACACGGCCTGTCCAGGCTCCACGACAAAGGCCGCCACTCGTTCATAGTCCACCTCGTATGCGGCGGGTTCGGCGTCACGATTGCGCGGCGGTGGCGCTACTACCAGGACCATCGCACCGACCACAGGAATGAACGTTTGATTATAGGAGAAGTGGAACGCCATCATACCGATCCGTTTCGGATGCTGTTTGAGTTGCAACATCACCACTGAAGACTGGCCATCGTTGACTTCAGGATACAGTGGATTGCGACTCTCCAGGACCTGCCCATAGGGGCGAAAAGTCTCCGGGGTCAGCGGTTGTACTTTGACCTTGATCGTCGTTTCCATGTGTTTCTGCTCCTTATCCTTGGGGCACTGAATCCGACCCGAGAACATTCGCAGGCACGTTGCGCTGCGGTATTGCCTGTGTGTCTCTGGAGAGCGACGAATTTCTTTGAGCGCCCCTTCGCTGCGCTCAGGGTGACAACTCTGCTGGGCTAAACTTCTGTAGAATGACTCATTCAGGACTTCCTGCGTTCACGGATTTTGGCAAGTTCGTGGTCCTCGATCAGAATACCACTGGCCTGGAGTTCATTCAGTTTCTGTTCGCTGTAGCCAAGAAAGTCACGTAAGACATCTCTATTGTCCTCGCCCACCATCGACATAATCGGTTGAAACTCAACTGTGGTCTCGGAGAACAAATAGGGAACCTTGGGCAGTGGGATGTCCCCGTAGCCCGGCACGTTGAGATTCTGCAGCGCGCCGCGGCCTTCGCGCTTGATCATCTCAACCGTCTCGCGCAGGTCCTGCACTGGTGCAGCGAGATAATGACGGTCAAGCAAAAACTTCAAGACATCATCACGACCGCCGAGCGAGCGTAGCCAGTCTTCAACTATCACCTCAAGCGCGTGGCGATTGTCCCAGCGGGCAGTGTAGGGGTTAAAGCGCGCATCGGTCAACAATTCAGGTTTGTCCATATCGTTCGCGAACCGCTCCCACTGATGGTTGAGGATGGTCAAGATAATCCAGCCGTCACGCGTACGAAACAGTCCGCACGGTGTGGCGCCGGGACGGTGGCGCCCAGTGGGTCCAGGATTGTAATCACCGTAGGTGAACAAGTGCTGCATCAAGAAAACATCGTGAATATGAAACAGACACTCGTACAGTGATATGTCGATATACTGGCCGAGCCCCGTGCGCTCACGATAGAACAGCGCAGCCAGCACCGCGGCAGTGCCGTTCACGCCTCCACCACCGTCGGCAAGGTACATGCCCGGATAGACAGGAGTACCGTCCTCATTCCCGGTGAGATGCAACAGTCCCGACAATGCTTGCGCAGTCATATCATTGCCTGGTCGGTTGACACGCGAACCCGTTTGGCCAAAGCCTGAGATCGAACACATGATGATGCGTGGATTGCGGGCTTTAAAGGCTTCATACGTCAGGCCGTGCTTACTCAACACCCCTGGCGTGTAGTTCTCGATCACCACATCAAAATGCGATGCGAGATCGAGCACAACGGTCGCACCTTCCGGTCGCTTGAAATCGATACAGATACTGCGCTTCCCACGGTTGTAATAGAGATAGGCAGGAGCCTGGCCCTCAACTCGGGGTGGAAACCCACCGCGTCGTGAGAATTCCCCGCCTGGTGGCATTTCGAGCTTCACAACTTCGGCGCCAAGATCAGCCAGCATGCGGCCCAAGGTGGGACCAGCGATATATTGCGTAATGTCCAAGACACGGACACCGGTCAGGTTTTGCGGCATAGGTGTAGCCATAGGACCCTCCTTTGTTCCACCACCCTTAGCGCCCTTTGAACTTCGCTGGCCGTTTTTCGATAAAGGCCTGGGCGGACTCACGAAAATCTTCTGTCAAGTGTAAACCTACGCCACCAGTATAATAGGTACACTCTTCTTCCATGCGGCGAGCAAACCAACGCGACACGCGTACGTTGGCGCGAACGGACAGTGGCGGATTGGCCATAATCTCGTTGGCTAATTGTTCTGCCCCTGCGACAACCTCTCCCACCGGAGTCACGCGGTTAACAATACCGAACTGGGCTGCTTCTTCAGCCGAAAAATAACGACCAGTGAGAGCGATCTCGGTGGCGAAGCGACCACCGCCCCAGAACCAGGTGCTGGCCCAATGCTGTGCTCCACCGAGGCCACGCTGCACTTCGCGGATTTGGAATTTCGTGCCAGCAGCCGCAACGATGATATCAGCCGCCATCGCCAGGCCGAAGCCAGCTCCGAGCACATAACCATGCACTGCCGCGATCACTGGTTTCCAGTTCACTGTTTGACCTAGGCCAAGCAATCCACCGGCGGCCTTGATGCCACCTGCCGGTCCACCGAGGCGCTTCATTTCATCGAGTGGACGGAGTTGGCGTTGTTTCACATCGGCGCCGGAACAAAACGCCCACCCGGCCCCTGAGATAATCAGCACATGCGCGTCCTCATCTTGGTCAAACTCACGGTGTGCATGAAGCAATTCGTCACCCATCGTATCGCTGTAGGCATTGAGAATCTGCGGCCGATTCAACGTGATATAGGCTATCTTGCCCTTCTTCTCGTACAGAATAGTCTCATAGGCCATAGCGCGGACGGTCGTCAGCCTGCATCCGTGTCACACAATGCGATATCGTTTGGCTTGCTCTGTCGCTTCGTTGGCGCCGATGAAGTCGTTGAACTCGTCAAACGAGGGAGTACGTTGCGCCCAATTGGCGATCGTCCCCGACCCTTTTAGTTCTCTGACCATATCGCGTACTGCTTTGTAGGCAATGAACAATGATTGCACGGGATAGGCTGCAACCTTGAGCCCAGTTGGGACTAACTCGCTCTGGGGCGTATCGATAATCACGTTGAATAGCGGTTTGGATAATGCCTCGACCACCCGTTTAGTATCTTTCGCACGCAGATAGGGGAGAAACACCATGTCTGCTCCTGCTTCTGCATAGGCCTGTCCTCGTTCCAGCGCGTCGTCGAGCGAGGTCACGCCGATCGCATCGGAGCGCGCAATGATGACAAAATCAGGATCAGTCCGTGCATCAACTGCCGCTTTGATCTTGTCTACCGCTTGCTCCTTGGAAAACAATTTGTCCTTGAAACCAACAAAGTGTTTGCCTGGTACGAGATCTTCAACATGTACCGCCGCGAGGCCAGCTTGTTCCGCCAAGCGGATCGTGCGGCGCACGCTGAGTGGTGTACCTCCACCATCATCGATGTCTGCCAGGATCGGGATATTGACCGCAGCCGCGACATTCCGTGCATGATCAAGCAGCTCCGTCATAGTAATCAGCGAGTGGTCAGGAATCCCCAATGCGCTCGCCGAGGCCGCGAAACCCCCAAGATACACAGCTTCGAACTGCTCAGCCTCGACGATACGGGCAGTCATCACATCGTGTGCGCCAGGGACAACGAGCATACCTGAGCGAGCCAGGAGTTGTCGGAGTGTGGTCGTACTTTTCATGAGCAACCCTCCTTGTGTCCATGAGGCGAGGTGACGCACGGGCATGGAGCCCGTGCGTGGGACGTTACTTCACAACGAGACCAGAGAAGTCACCCTTCTCCCGCCACTTGGCGAGCATGTCATAGAATGCCAGTGCCCCGTGCGGATACACTGCCTGCAGGAACCCTTGGCCTTCGTTGGTTCCCTCGCCGTTGTAATAGCCTGGGGTACACACGGTTTGGTACTTGGTCATCATGTTTGGCCCATTGACAAGCCTGACCCACTCGTCCTCCGCTTCAGGCGTCGGCTCGATCGATCTCGCGTTGCGTTTATTGACGAGAGTGATGAGCTCAGAGACATGTCTGGCCTGATTATCGAGCATGTAGGTAAAGTTGGCCGTCAGTCCAGTCTGTGTGAGTCCCATGTGGAAACAGTTGGGGAAATTACAGCTCAAGAAGCCGTGGTAGGTGCGCATGCCATTTTTCCACGCATCAGCGAGAGAGACGCCATTACGACCGTACATGGCAAACTCGGCACGCCGCGTGTACGCGGTGCCAACCTCGAAGCCGGTGGCAAAGATCAGACAGTCCACCTCGTACTCAACACCATTGACGACCACCGTGTGCTCAGTGACACGCTCCACGCCTTGCCCCTCGGTATCGACTAACTTGACGTTAGGTCGGTTAAACGTGGGGAGGTATTCGTCATTGAACGTCGGACGCTTACACCATTGCCCGAACCACGGCTTGAGCGCTTCCGCTGTGGTCGAGTCTTGCACGGTCGAAGATATGCGTCCACGAATTTCGTTCATCTTCTGAAAATCAGCAATCTCCGCCAGGGCACCTTTCTCTTCAGCGGAGACGTCTCCGCTCTTGCTGTTGATCAAATCGCTGAGTTTTTTGAGCGGGCTGGTCCACTTGTCCCGGACTTCATCTCCCTCAAGCTGTACGCCGTCCAACAGCGCCGTAAAATTGCGGTTGCGATAATACTGCCATCCGGGCTTGAGTGTCTTGGCCCAGTCCGGGTTCGTCGGGGTGTTGTTGCGTTCATCGACCGAGGACGGTGTCCGCTGGAAAACATAGAGCTGCTTGGCATGGAGCCCAAGATGGGGGATGCACTGAATAGCCGTGGCTCCCGTGCCAATGATGCCGACGCGTTTGTCGTGCAACTTGTGCAGATTACCGGTGGTATCACCACCAGTGTAGTCGTAGTCCCAACGGCTGGTATGGAAGGTATGCCCTTTGAATTTTTCGATTCCCGGAATGCCCGGTAGCTTGGGCTTGTTGAGCGGCCCACTCGACATGATCACAAAGCGTGCTTTGAACTCGTCATCGCGATCGGTGGTCACCGTCCAGCGACCGCTGTCCTCATCCCAGCGAGCCTCCTTAACCTTGGTCTGAAAGCACGCCCGTTCGTAGAGGTTGTAGGATTTGCCAATACGCTGGGCGTGGGCGAAGATCTCTGGGGCAAAGGAATACCGCTCCTTCGGAATGTACTTGAGTTCTTCGAGCAACGGCAGATACAGATAGCCTTCAATATCACACTGTGCTCCCGGGTAACGGTTCCAGTACCAGGTGCCGCCAAAATCTCCGGCTTTCTCGATAATACGAAAGTTGGTAATACCCGCCTCTTGCAGCCGCACTGCTGCCAACATGCCGCCAAAGCCACCGCCCACGATCAGTACATCGATTTCCTCTTGCAGCGCCGCACGGTTGAAGCCTTGTTCGACGTAGTGGTCTTCATTGAAGTGGGAGAACTGGGCAGTAATTTCTCGGTATTGACTGTTGCCGTCGGCGCGTAGCCGCTTGGCGCGCTCAGCGGCGTACTTCTCTCGTAAGGCCCCTGGATCAAAGCCGAGTTCTTCAGCCGTGGGTATCCGACTCGCTCGCGGTTGCGTTTCCGTTTGACTCATCTTGTCACTCCTCCTTCGTGGTAGAAAGGGTTACTGTGGGACATTAGGACGACTTTTGCAAGAGGAAAGGTACTCGGCGGCTTGCTGTTCAACGACCGTTCCCTTGAAGAAGTTTGGATCCGCACTTCCCCATAAGCGGACCAGATTGCCAAACACAAAGTCACGGAAGTCCTCTTCGGTCAGCGCTCCTTCGTCAACCAGTTCACGCGCCTCGGGAAGCACGTGAGTCATATCCATACAGTCAAAGTGGCCAATGTCTGAACCCATGAACGCCCGGAGCTTGGCGTCGAACGGATTCGCCTTGGCACGGAAGGCCCATGCATTGACAGGGTCATCGGGTTCACAGCCGAAGTAGAAGTTCGAAACGAACAAATCGTGAATGTCCTCTGCTCGCGCAATCTCGCAACGAGCAAAGTCATCCACCGGTGCGAACCCAGCGAGCATCCGCCCGATCGACTCAAGCTGGTCCCGATGTCTGGCGAGCGGTTCGCCGCCGTAGCGCTGGACATAGTCAGCGATCACGCGCATATCGAGATTCGCTGGGTCAGTATACTCAAGGGCCACGCTACTCCGTTTCTTCCAGTGGCCAATGAGATCGCTATAGAGCGTGCACGCCCAACCGACTCCTCCCTCCAGGAACGCGAAGTTGAGCGTGGAAAAACGGCGAGTGACACCGCTCAAGAATAGGGATTTGCATACCGCTTCACCCGCAGCCGCGAAATGGCCGATATGATTGTAGACAAAGTTAGAGATCGAAGCGCGCGTACCCACACCTTGGGAAGCGGTATGAAACGTTGGCACGACTTTCAACTCAACACATTTTGCCCACACCGGATCGTAGTCATATTGGCTGTCTAACCCCAGCGTATCAAGCCAGGTGGCATAACGATTGGTGATACCCTTCTGTAGTGCCACGTCAATCGGTCGGCGTACCAAGCTGGAAAACATCAAAGCTCTCAACCCAAGCTGCTTGACGACAACCTCAAGCTCAGCAATCGCCTCCGCTGGGGTATGCATCGGTATGCAGGCCGCCGGAATCAGCCGATCGCCCAGGCCGCGGAACAGATCTGCAGCCATCACGTTATAGGCGCGGTAGGCTGCACTGCGCACTTCTGGGTCGCGCATCGCCGGAAAGAACAGTGCGAGCGTCGGATACACGACCGCAAAATCAAGTCCGATGTCGGCCATTCGTTCGTAGAGCAGCTTGGGGAGCATCGCAGTCGCGCGATCAAGCGAATTCTTGGTCGGGAGCGCCCACCACGATGGCTGCATCGCGCGTCGTGCATGACGCTCGTCGAGGGTCATGCGCGCCCAATGTTGTAGGTCGCCGCCATATTCGTTCCGGCGATACCGTTCGACCATCGTTGGCCCGCCGACTCGCGCGAGGTAGTCGAGAAACGTCGGCTCGAACTCAATCCAATGGCCGTCACCGTCGATGACAGGATGCTTCAGGCGTGCACGGAGTACCGCTGAGGTTGCTGTGCGCTGCGAATCCATCTGGTCACTCCTCCAGCACCCGGCTAGTTCCTCCGCACATTGCGGAACGGTCCGGTGTCGAAGCGTGGCTCCTTCGGGAGATCAAGTACACGCTCGGAGATGATGTTGCGCTGAATCTCATCGGTGCCACCGGCGATAGAGATGGCCGGCACCGAGATTAGAATCTCAGCGATAATCCCGTTTCGCGGGCTCTCGGGTCCGCTAAGCAGTGCGTCCGTTCCGGTCATCAGCGTATGCACCCGCGCACAGGCCCGGGCGACGTGGCTGGCGGCAAGCTTGCCAAGTGAGCCTTCCGGTCCTTGCGGTCGCCCCTGCTGCTGCGCGGCACGAGCGCGACGCGCGGTCCACTCGGCTGACTTGGCCAGGATCATCAACTTGGCGATCTCCTGCCGTATGTGCAGGTCCTTGTTCGCACCCGTCTCTTTGGCGCGATCGAGAATGAGGTCAACGCGCCCAGCACGTTGCGGATACCACTTGTAGGGTTGATTGGCGGTTTCCAACTCGCGCCGCTCTTCCTCGTACATGCGTCCCGCGCGGGCGCCCTTGCGAGTCGGCACGTTCAGCCCATCCGCCCCGCGACGTTCGTGGGCCAGCGTGGTCATCGCGATTTTCCAGCCTTCGCCGACCCGTCCGACCAGGCTATCGGTTGGTACTTGCGCGTCGGTGAAAAACACCTGGTTAAACGACGCATGGCCATTCATCTGTTTGAGCGGCTGCACGTCCACGCCCGGCTGCCGTATCTCGATGACAAAATATGACATTCCTTCATGCTTGGGTGCATCCCAATCCGTGCGTGCCAGCAACAGACCGTAATTGGCATGATGGGCACTGGTGGTCCACACTTTCTGGCCATTGATGAGCCAAAAATCGCCGTGCAGATCAGCACGTGTCGTGGCCCCGGCAAGATCTGAACCGCTTCCCGGCTCGCTGAAGAGCTGGCACCACGTGTCTTCGCCGGTAAGGATGCGGCGTAGATACTTTTCTTTCTGCCGATCCGTGCCATGCTCCAGCAGCGTCGCCGCAGCTAGCAGTCGTACGCCAGACCTCGCTACCCCGACCGCGCCGACGTTGGCGAACTCTTCTTCTACTGCGCGCACGAGGCCCACCGGTAATCCGCGACCGTGCCACTTCTCCGGCCATTGCGGCATACCCCAACCTGAGTCGACCAGCTCGTTGCGCCATGCGACCAACGACATCTCAGGATCCCAGTTGGCCGCGAGCCAGGCTCGTACTTCAGCTCGCACGTCAGCTTCATTCATTTTGCTCATCGCTCATACCCCCCAGCGCTGCATTAAGAGTTCTCGATGGTAATACGGTTCGCCCAGAAAAACCTCAGAGCTTTTGGCGCGCTTGAACCATAGATGCGTGTCGTTATCCCAGGTAAAACCGATGCCACCGTGAATCTGAATCGTCTCGATGGCGAGATGCAGGTACATTTCCGAAGCTGAGGCTTTCGCCAAACACGCCAGTGCAGGCCACTCCGGGTCCTCGGCTGCGGCGGCTTGCGCCGCATAGTAGGCCGCGGATTTCGCCAGCTCCATCTCCAGCAACATGTCAGCGCACTTGTGTTTAATCGCCTGAAACGAGCCAATCGTGCGGCCGAACTGCACTCGTAGTTTTGTGTAATTCACTGCCGAATCGAACAACGTCTGGGCACCACCGACCATCTCATTGGCCAGCGCCACGGCGGCTTGGTCCAGGGTGCGCGTGAGCGCCTTTGCTCCATCAGTTCCACTGCCCAGGAGATCTGCGTGTACCCCACGAAAATCGACGCGCGCGAGCTTACGAGTCGGGTCCATCGACGGCAGCAGGCGTCGCTCGACGCCACTGGCATCGGCACGCACCGTGAAGAGCGCGAGACCATCATCCCCGCTAGTGCCACCGATGCGGCCAGCGACGACGAGCAGATCAGCGACATGCCCATCCACTACATAACTTTTTGTTCCTTGCAAGCGAAACCCATTGCCGTCAGGAGTTGCGACCAGCTCGATGGCGTGCGGATTCCACTGACCATTCAGCTCGGTGACGGCCAACGTGGCCAGTCGCTTGCCACTGGCGAGGTCAGGCAGCACGTTCGCTTTCTGCGCGTCAGTGCCAGCGTTGAGGATCGCATTGGTTGCCAGCACCGCGGTGGAGAAATATGGCGCGCATAACAATGCACGCCCCATCTCCTCCGTGACAATGCACATCTCGACCATGCCAAACCCGCCACCGCCGTACTGTTCGGCGATGTGAATTCCAGGTAACGCGAGTTGGTCGCTGAGCTGACGCCAGGTGTCGGCATCATACCCCTCAGACGTTTCCATAAGACGCCGGACTTCCGTCGTAGGGGATTTCTCCTGCAGAAATCGCCGCGTCGCCGCGCGAAATTCCTCCTGCTCGTCCGTGAACGCAAACTGGATGCGTCGCGCAGGCTCTACCTTAGATGTATCTGTTACATTCATTGCTGTTGCCATGTTCTCCGCCACACGGTCCGAAAATGCTCGGATCATGCCATGAATAGATCAGTGCAGCAATGAGTCGCGACCACAGAGGGTCACGCGGCGTAATTCGCTGAGAATCACACCGCATAGGGGCTACAAGCCCGGTAGTATTAGAACCCTAACTCAGCCAGCGGACCGCGATCGACGACCGGGGTTCGCTTGGTCCCGGCACTCAATGCGACCGAGCCAGGCGTACGTTCAAACGGATCTGCCAAACCGATTGCCTTGGCGTGTGCTTTGAGTTCGGGAATCACCTCTTCCGCAAACAAGCGCATGCTGGTGCGGCGCTCTTCGTTCTCATGCGTGCCTTGGAGGCTGAGAATAATGAAGATGCCCACACGCAGGACACTCATGATCCCCTTGATCTTCGGAATCACCGTCTGCGGCGTGCCCACAATCACCTGCATGTTCTTTTGCCCGCGCATCAGCGCCCCCTGCAGCTTGCGTCGCACGTCGGCGTAATCGATCTCAGCAGTACCACCCTGCATCTGCTCCTTCAACTTCTCGCCGCTAACCCCGAGCCACGCGCTGCTCTGCATCTTTGCCAGAGTACGAATCGCGGCTTTCGAGTTGTAGCCCGGCGGCATGGTGAATTCCGCTGCCGAGAACGCATTCTGTCCCCCGCCATAGACGAACCCGGCAGCAGCTTGCTGTGCTTTCTCCTCGGTCTCGCCCAAGGCTGTCGCGACCATATAGCCGAAATTCTCCGGTCCGGCTTGATAGCCATGTTTGGCGGCTTCGTCAGCGTAGAAGTCCCACAGATCACACGTAGGCCGCAGTGGAGTGCCCAGCCCAATATACGGATAGCGATGTGAGGCACACCATTCGACGGTCTCTGGGCTCAGTGTACCAGGAATCCACATGGGCGGATGGGGTTTTTGGTAAGGAAGTGCCCACGGATTGACGTGACGATAGTGAAAATGTTTCCCTTCGTAGCGCCACGGTCCGGGGCGGGTCCAGGCCTGGACGATAAAGTCATGCGCTTCGTTGAATAACTCACGGTTATACGCAGGATTGGCGTTATTGAAGATCTGCTCGCTGCCCGCGCCGCGCACCCAGCCAGTGACTAATCGCCCACGCGAAATCAGATCAATCTCTGCCAACTCCTCAGCCATGCGCAGCGGATGCTTGATCACCGGCAGTGGATTGCCAACCAACACGATACGGGCGCGCTTGGTACGATAGGCGAGAATCGATGCTTCAACGTTCATCACCGACCCCATGCAGATCGGGTTGCCGTGATGTTCATTGAGCGCAAGGGCGTCGAAGCCGAGGTCTTCGGCATAGCAATATTCGTCAAGGTAATAATGATAATCATCAGCCGCCTTTTCGCGGTCGAAATGCTCATTTGATACGGCGAAGAAAGCGCGATTTCTCAAAATGAGTTCTTCAGGTAGCCAGCGATACGGTCGTTCAGTGAAATATCCTATTTGCATCTTAGTGTTCCTCGTTCAGGGTTGTTATTGAACGGCAGCACTTCCCAGCCGTTTTCCTCGTATTCTCTACATAGAGCATGATCACACCAGTGCGGATCGATATACCTCTGCCACATATCACGTGGTTCCAGTCCACGCCCAGCGGCATCGACCACTCGACTCACCTTCTTCGTCGCCATGTCGTACCTCCACTTTTTGCAGGGGCTCTCCCATGTAGCAGGTCTGTCGCCGGTGCACCAGTCGAGGTCACTGTTGGCAGGCTAAAACGCGACGAATAGACTGCATCACGGGGCGTGATGCGCTCGCCACAGATACGACCGATCGTACAGAAAAAGAGGAAATTTCCATTATATGAACGTGATCGTCATTGCAGACGGGGGCCTATTGTCAACGAAAGCGGAAACGAGGAAAAGTGGGCCACAGGACATAAAACCTCAGGATTGGACTGTCGGTGACTACGCCGCCTGTACCCGCTCCCACAGCCGATACGGACCGAGCCGTGTGAGCAATATCGATGCGACCAACGTGATCACGACAAAGTTTCCTAACACGAGGCTATACGAACCCGTAGCGTCGAACCCCTTGCCCATGAGGAACGGACCAACTCCAGCGCCGAGATAAAAGATGGCAAAGACATAGCCATAAATCTCACCGAAGGCGCGTAGCCCAAAGTAGCGTCCCACCAGGTAGCCAATGATGTCGACCTCAGCTCCCAGACCCAAACCGACCAGCATAGCAGCGACATACGCGAGCGGTCCGGAGACACCACTCCACAGCAGTAACAGTCCCACCGTCAGAGCAACAAAGAAACTCAGAGTGACATAGGGTGCGAAAAAACGGTCGAGGAGATGCCCTGCCCACACGCGACCGACCAGAACCGTGCCGCCAGAGAGGGACGACGCAAAGGCGGCGCTTTGCGCGGAGATTCCACGATCGGTGAGCAAGGGAATCAAATGTACGATCGCGCCACTGGTGGCCATCGACACCAAGAAAAAGGCCACGGTCATCAACCAGAACGTACTGGTACGCCAGGCCTCATGACACTGCAGGCCGACAAGTTGCCTGTGAGGTGTTGTCGCTTCGCTTGGCGGTATTGGCGCGCCGTCCGGTCGCAACCCGAGCGATTCCGGCGTGTCGCGCAACAGCAAGCCGACCGTGGGAACCGCGATCACTATAACCAAGAGCCCAAGACAGACGTAGGCCACGCGCCAGCCGCCAGTGGTCACCAGTGCATGTGCGAGCGACGGCATCACGAATGAGCCTAAGCCAACGCCCGCCATTGCCAACCCCAACGCGAGTCCGCGCTTTTTGTCAAACCAGTGGGAGATCACGCGTGCGTAGGGCAGAGGCGTCGTCCCACTACTCACTAGCCCGATGGCCAAATATAGCGCGTAGAAATGCCAGAGATGTGACGAAAGAAAGTAGCCAGACATGAGGCAGAGGCCGAACAACAGCAAGGATGGGATGACCACGACCCGCACACCGTAGCGATCGACGATGCGACCCAGCAGCGGTAATGCCGCACTTCCACTCAGTGTACACAGCATATAGGCAAACGAGATCTCGGCACGATTCCAGTGAAACTCTTGATTCAACGGTTTGAGGAACACCCCTAGTGTAAACATGACAAGTGGAGCGAGGCTAAGGAACAAGCCAACTATCGCTGCTACGACAATCCACCACCCGTAGAATATTCGGTCTGCGGTTCTGCTTGTTGCCTCTTTGATAGGTACGCTGTGTCCTGCCATGCGGTTGCCCCTGTTCGAGTGAGGCTTGACTCGTACTCGCATCTGCCTCGCTGCGCAAGCGGCGCACTGCTTACCCACTGTGAGGAATACCAGATCTGTGCTCTTTACATTAGCAGTTGCTCTGGCGTAGGGTCTGGGAGACGGACAGGATCGGACGAACACGAAGGAGGGAACGCCCATGCGATGGTTTGTCTGCGCATAAAAGCTGGGGGTCGCAGCAACTCGGTAGCGAGCAGGTTCACCTTTCACGCGGAGGCGAGGTATGGCAACGACAGAGCGCCGGGATACCAAGATCTTCTACGGCTGGTGGGTCGTGGTTGCAGCCGCAATCGGGTCGTTCTTGAGTTAGGCATGGGCAAGAATTAAGTTACCGATTAAGAGCGAGGAAGAAGCGTATAGTTCCAATCGCCATGAAACTTACCGGGTTTGATATTGAGCGCTTGAAACTCATCGTCGGAGACCTGTAGGCCTTTGGGATAATCGTTGGCGTCCAAGGT
>Ga0194131_10002142_pt1 | contig 32752 bp, 26 predicted proteins | sample TA2KigO120mmetaG_FD_148631 | JGI IMG/M metagenome (GOLD analysis project Ga0194131, IMG submission 148631) | Freshwater microbial communities from Lake Tanganyika, Tanzania - TA2015053 Kigoma Offshore 120m | ecosystem: Environmental > Aquatic > Freshwater > Lake | place: Tanzania: Lake...
CTTGAACAGTACGTCGAGGAGCCCGGAGGGAGAAGCTCGCGAAGATTCGGTGCTATCGGCCGCCGCAGTAGGGATCTGGTGAGAAATGCAGGCTAGGCGCGCTCGAGCACGCAGACCGGGCCGTGGCGATCGCGCAGCACGAAGCCGTGCTCGCCCGTCAGGAGCCCGAGGAGATCCGCGATGCCGAGCTGCCTTCCGCCGACCTGGGTGTCGTGGAGCTCGATCAGGATCTGCGCGCACGTGCGCAGCGCCGCGCCGTCGCGCAGGAGGATCTCGGCCTCCGCGCCCTCGACGTCGGAGACGAGCGTGTAGCGCCCGTAGCACTCGTCCCGGAGGACCTGGCCGAGCGTCAGCGCCGGCACCTGCGCGATGCGCGTGCTCGGGCCACCCTGGCTGCCCGCAAGGCGCGAAGCGACGTTCGTCTCGCCGAGAGCGAGGGGCACGTCGCTGCCCGGCGGGCGGTCGTAGGCGATCGCGCCGTGTCGCAGCGAGACGTCGCGTGTTGGGGCGTTCGCGCGCAGGTTCTCCGCGAGGAGGCCGAGCAATCCGGGATTCGCCTCGACGCAGACGAGACGCCGGCCCGGCTCGAGCTTCCGTGCGATGCACGACGAGACGACGCCGATGCTCGCGCCGAGCTCGACGACGTCGAGGTCGCGTCGCAGGTGCTGCCGGACGAAGCGCAGCTCCGCGCTCTCATAGAGTCCCCAGAAGAGGGCTGCTTCGGTGCGCGGTCCGACGAGACGCGTGTCCGTTGCGATCCGGCAATCGCCGCTCCGGAAGCGGTGACCGAGCACGCGCCCGACGACGCGGCCGACCGGCGCGCTGCAGAGGACGCTCGCTGCGGCACGCTTGACGGGCAGCGTGGCTCTCACAGCGCCCCCTGCGCGCGCGAGCCCGTGCGCCACGTCCCGAGTCGCACGCCGAGGGATGGAAGGAGCGACTCGACGTCGTCGATCGTCGGGCGCGCGAGAGAGCCGAGCGAAAGACCGAACTCGCGCACCGAGCCGATGACGAGCAAGCCGAGCGCCGTCCCGTAGGCGAGCACGCTCGCGATCGCGGCGCCCATGACGCCGAAGAGGGGCAGCAGCGCGGCGAGACCGGCGGCGGTGACGACGAGCGCCACGAGCTCGCACCGGCTCGCGAGCCACGGGCGGCCGACGGCCTGCGCGCCGCCGGCGAGCACGTCCTTCGCGCCCATCAGCACCGTTCCCAGAAGAAGGACCTCCGCGACGGGAACCGCGGGCGAGAACTCGCTCCCGAACACGAGCGGCACGAGCGCCGGCAGCGCGAGTGCCAGGAGCAACGCGAACGCGAGGCTCGCGACCGCGTATCGGCGCACGGCCGCCTCGACGAGCCGCGCCTGATCCGAGGCGGGCGCGCGCGCGATCAACGGCACGGTGACCATGCGGACGGCCGTCGCCAGGATCTGCGCCGGGCTCGCCGCCGCGACGGCCGCGACGTAGACGCCGAGCTGCGCGGGCGGGAGCCACGCCGCCATCACCGCCTGGTCGAGCCGCAGGTTCAAGCCGGACGAGACCTCGCCCGCCTGCACGCGGAACCCGTACGACAGCATGCTGCCGGCGAGAGGCCGGTCGAGCTCGAGTCGCGACGCGATGCCGGCGAAGCGGACGTAGGCGAGCGTCGAGACGACGGAGAGCGCGTTCAGGGCGAGCTGCATCCAGATCGCCGCGCGCACGTCGAGCGTCCCCGAGAGAGAGAGAAGCGCGCACCCCGCGAAGTATCCCGCCGGTGTGACGGTGCGAAGGACGTTGAACGCGCGCAGGTGGAGTCGCGCCTGGATCGTGCTGAGTGCGTTCTGCGAGCAGAGCGAGAGCGGGATCACCGCGAGGTAGAGCCGCGCCAGCTCGATGACCTCGCTCGACTGGCTCTGCAGCGTCCACGGCAGCGCGACGAAGCCGACGACGAGCAGTACGGCGCTCTGCAGCGCCGCGAGCGCGAGCGCGTTCCCGAGGACCGCGCCGGGACGCGCCGCGGCGCCGGCGGCGAAGTAGAGCGTCGCGCGGATGACCCCGGTGTTGCCGAAGAACGCGAGCAGCACCGGCCAGAGCATTGCTGCGTCGAGCTCGCCTCGCCCGGTCAGGCCGAGCACGCGCGAAAGGAGGACGGCGCTGCCGAGGCCGAACGCGAGGTTCACCGCGTTGACGACGAGCGTCTCGAGCGCGACGGCGCGCGTTCGTGTGCGCTCAGTGGACACGATGCTCGACTCCCGGCTCGTGAGCCGAGCCGCGCAGGCTGCGGCCCGGCTCCGCGACGCGCGACGGTGCGGCAGCCGTCTGGTCCCACCCGCCGCAGGTCGCTTCGACCACAGCGCGCTCGTACCGCGACCACGGAAACAGCTCCGCTTTCGCGCGCGCCGCGCGCTTCATGCGGCGGAGGAGGGCGGGATCGGAAGCGAGCAGCGCGAGCCGCTCCGCGATCGCGTCCGGGTCCCGGACGGGCACGACGAACCCGTCGCCGCCTTCCTCGACGAGATCGGGGGCTGCCGAGTGCGGCGTCGCGAGGATCGGAAGCCCGGCCGCCATCGCCTCGAGGAGGACCAGACCGAACCCTTCGACGAGGCTCGGCAGGACGAACACGTCCGCGCTCGCAAAGAGCCGCGCGAGCTCGCGCTCCGCGACGCGGCCCGCGAGGTGCACGCGCTCGGAGCACGCTTCGCGAAGCCCCGGCGCGCTTCCCATCACCTCGCCGGCGATCGTCAGCTCGACGGGGTGCGAGCCGAGGCGACGCATCGCTTCGAGCAGGTAGGAGATCCCCTTTCTCTGCCCGACTTGCCCGACGAAGAGCGCGCGCAGCGGGCGGCGCGTGAGATCGCGCACGGGCTCGGGACGGAAGCGTTCGAGATCGACGCCGTACGGCACGACGACGACGCGCTCGCCCGGAACGCCGTCGCGGATCATGCACTCGCGCGAGAAGCTGGAAGCGACGATGACCCGATCCGCGGCGCGTTCCTCGCGGCGGCAGCTCTCGATCTGGTCCGGCGAGGTCGGAAACCGGAGCGTCGCGGCCCAGGCGGGCTCGCGCTCGGCTTCCTCCTGCAGGATCCGGTGTCCCTGCACGTGCGGGTGCGAGAGGTCGAGGATGCGACGCACGCCGGTGCCGTCGAGGGCCGCGAACGCGTCGTCGGCGGCGAGGTCGTAGGTCACGAGCGCGTCCGCCTCGCGCCGAGCGAGGTCGGCGACACGGCGTCCGAAGCGACGGTTCATCGCGAGCATCGTGCGCCGCCGCAGGGTCGGGAGGTGGGCGCGCGCGAGACCGTAGAGCAAAAGCTCCCTCGTAGGGCTCTCGTCCACGACGAGATCCGGCGAGAGCTCGTCGTGTCTGCGGCGCACGGTCTGCGCGGCGAGGCGCGGGCCGACGACCGGGAGCGATTCGAGGGTCCGGTACGGCTCGCGCTTCGCATCCCAGTACATTCTCGTCACGTAGGCTGCGAGGCGGTCGGCCTTCTGCAGCGCGACGGCGAGGCGCAGCGAATGCTGCGTCCCCGGATGAGCCACGACGACCCGCATGTTCAAAGCCCCAGCGCGAGGCTCTCACCTCGCACGCGTACGCTCGCGCCGCGGGTCGCGAGCTCGTCGTAGAGATCTGTCACCTCGGCCATCACCGAGGTCCGCTCCGCGCGCTCGTACACGAGGCGCAGGTTCCGCGCGCGCGCCTCGGCGCGAAGCTCTTCGTCGCCGAGCGCGCGGAGGATCGCCGCGGCGATCTGCGACGGCTCCTGCGGGTCGCAGAGGAGGCCGTTTTCGCCGTCCGCGATCCACTCGCGCACCGACTCGATGTCGCCGGCGACCGGGAAGCAGCCGCACGCCATCGCCTCGAGCAGGCTGTTTGGCGTTCCGTCGTGGAGGCTCGGCGAGACCGTGATGCGCGCGAGGCGGAAGAGGTCGGCCATCTCCGCCTGCGCGACCACCGGCAGCCGCACGACACGTTGCTCGATTCCGAGCGAGCGTGTCCAGCCGTGCACCTGCGGGCTGTCGGCCGTACCGGCGGCCAGCACCCAGAGGTTCGGGCGCTCGGCGAGGACGGCGGGGATCGCACGGTAGAACGCCTCGTTGCAGACGTAGCTCCGTACGCCGCGCGGATTGATGAGGACGTCCGCATCGTCGGGGATCCCGAGAGCACGGAGCTTCTCGCGGTTCGGCGCCGCGGGATGGAAGCGGCCGACGTCGATGCCGCCGCCGCCGGGCAGCACCGCGAGCGTGCTTCCCTCGAAGCCCCACTCGTCGCGCGCGAGGCGGGTGTCGCGGCGGCAGTCGGCGAGGAGACCGTCGGCGCGCTCGAGCGTCCTGCGAATGATCTTGCGCACCGGCGCGCCGGAGCGCGCGTGCAGCGTGAACTCGTTCCCCCAGACGGAGACCAGGAGCGGCGTTCCTTGAGGCGTCGACATCGCCGCGAGGGCGCCCTCGAAGGTGAGGCGCATCCCGTGCACCAGATCGGGAGCGAACTCCCGGATCCGGCGGCGGCAGCGCTCGCGATGGCGGAACAGGTCGATCGCCGCGAGACCCCAGCGGGAGCCGCGAAGGGCCATCGCGACTCGTCCGCGCACGAGGCGCGACAGAACGCCCGGTGGCCGCGCTGCAGCGGGCGCGGGCGCGGCCCCGGCCCCGCCGGAGCCACCCGCCGCGACGCTCGACGCGCGTCGCAGCAGGCCCGAGAGACCGATCAGCGCTTCGAAGATCGGGACGTCGCCTTCGAGCGGCGCGCACGGATGCGTCGTGATCAGCGCGACCTCGTGCCCGAGCGCTCCGATGGACTCGATCCATCCGCGCGCGATCGGGCTGTGGCCGTCGGCGACGTAGAGGATCCTCATGCCGTCCCCGCGATCCGCGGCGCCGGCGCCACCAGGCGCGGCGGGACGACCGCGCGCGCCCTGGCGCGCAGCCGCGGCTTCTTGCGATGCAGCAGGATCAGGAACACGAGCGGCATCATGTTCACCATCGTGAACACGACGAGCGACACGAGCCCGTCCCGGTAGACCTGGATCAGGCTGCACGCGGTCAGGAGGTACGCGAAGCGCAGCACCGAGCGGTACGGCGCTCGGTACGCGATGAAGTAGAAGCGCGAGAGCGCGTAGCCGAGGAGAGCGGGAACCAAGAGCACGCCCGCGTTCCCGAAGTTCACGTACGCCTCGCCGAGATACGTCAGCACCATGCCCCACTGGGCCATCGGTCGCTTCTCGATCGAGAGGACATCGAGGTGATCGGCGAGCCCGGGCTTGTCCTCCCAGAGCGGACGCGGCACCGGCAGCGTCAAGAGCGCGAGGTACGTCTTGCCGAGATGAAACGAGCCGTAGTCGTCGACGAGCGTCAAGCCCGAGGCGAGCTGATCGAGGATCATCTGATCCGGGGCTTTTCCGCCGAGCACGTTCGTGACGATCTCGGTCGAGCGCGAGACGATCGTGGCGCTGCTCTCGCCCTGCTGCAGGAGCTGGCCGATCGTCTTCAGCGGGTAGAACAGCAGGACCGCCGCACCGAGCATCGCCGCGAGCTTCGCGGACGGCCACCGCATGCGGCGCCGGTCGAGGTAGATCTGCACCATCAGCAGGATCGGCAGGACGACGCGGAAGCGGTGTACGCCCTGGTACACCATCAGGAGGAGGTAGAGGCCCATCGGCCCGACGAGCCACCACGCGAAGCCGTACCAGTAGATGAGCGCGAGGAGGCCGAGCCCGGGCCAGGTGCGCGGCATCAGCACCCACGACGAGCCCGACCAGTCGCGCGAATCGGCGCGCACGAACGGCTCCATGCCCGGCAGCGCCGTGAAGTTCATCAGGAGGAACACGCCGGGTGGAACGGTCAGCGCGACCACCCACCAGAGCTTGCGGATCGACAGCATGCGCACGACCGCGGCCGCGCGCGTCCGGCGACGGGCGGCGAGAGCGGCGTCGTCCGCCGCCGCCTTCAGCGAGCCGAGCGTCACCATGACGAGGCCGAGGTCGGCGATCAGCGCAGCGCGGAGGATCTCGCCCTCGTCGACCGCCGAGTAGCGGCTGCCCCAGCCGCTGAAGAGCGTCGGCGCGCCCGTCGTGAGCGCGAGGAGGCGCATCGTCACGACCATCAGGTGGAAGAAGAGGTAGATCGTCGCGGGGTGCGAGTGGCCGATCCGCCCGCGCCGCAGAAGGACCGCGATCGCGAGCGTCACGGTCACGAGGTCGACCGCGAGCGCGAAGGCGACGTCGTTCATGCGGTGCGCGCTCCGGCTGCGATCGGCTCCGCGGCGTGCGGAGTCTCGATCGCCGGGCCCGCTTCCTCGAGGGCCTCGTGGGCGAGCTCGACGACGGCTCCTTCCCGCGCCGAGCGCACGCAGGCGAGTGCCGCGCGCGTCGTCGCGACGAGCTCCTCGAACGGCACGAGAGGCGCGTCGCCCGCGGCGATCCCTGCGAGGAAGCCCGCGATCTCGGCCCGGTGTCCCTTGTCCTGGCGGCGCCACATGCGCGGCGCGCCCGGCCAACCGAAGGCGCGGAGAGCGCGCCAGTTGTCGATGACGATCGCGCGACCGGACGAGAAGACCTCGATGCGCTCCTTCGGGTACGCGCGCGGGCCGTTCGTCCAGTAGTGGACCGTCGCGATCGAGCCGTCGTCGAAGCCGAGCGAGATCGACGTCGCGTCCGCCGTCGAGGCGGAACCCCCGAGCGGCATCGCGTGCACGGTCCGCGGCGCCGCGCCGACGAGGAAGCTCGCGAGATCGATGAAATGACACGCCTCGCCGACGATCCGCCCGCCGCCGATCGCTGCGTCCTTCGTCCAGTGCTCGCCGGGCAGAGCTCCCGCGTTGACCGTGATCGAGATCGCGATCGGGTCCGCGCGTCCCGCGAGGAGCGAGCTCACCTGGAGCGCGTGCGGCGCGAACCGCCGGTTGAAGCCGACGAGGAGCCGGCGATCGCGCGCGGCCGCGCGCGCGCGCGCGACCTCCGCGAGACCGGCCTCGTCGATCGCGAGCGGCTTCTCCACGAAGACGTGCTTGCCGGCCGCGAGCGCCGCGGTGGCGAGAGCGGCGTGGCTGTCGTGCCGCGTCGCGATGAAAACCGTGTCGATCTCGGCAGAGGCGAGGAGGTGCGCGACGTCCGTCGTCGCCTCGTCCGCGCCGAACGTGCGCGCGGCGTGCAGGCTCGAGACGCTGCCCGCGCTCGCGACGGCCGCGATGCGCGTCCCCGTCGCACGGATCGCCGGCAGGAGCACCTGGCGCGCGAACTGGCCGGCGCCGATCACGCCGACGACGGGAGAACGGTGCGCGCCCTGGGCCGCTTCGAGCCTCGCCGCGCGCGACGGAGCCGACGCACTCGCGGTCACGCGCTGCACACGTCCGAGCGCCGCGGGATCCTGCGGATACGTCATCACGATGCCGAGCGCCGACCGGTCGCCCAGGACCGCCTCGTACGCGGCGCCAGCCTCCGCGATCGGCAGACGCCGCGAGATCAGCGGCCGCACGTCGATGCGATCGCGCGCGAGCGCGTCGAGCACCGCTTCGAAGTTTCGCGCTGCGGTCCAGCGCACGTGGGCCAGGGGATAGTCTCGACCCTGCGTCTCGTACGCCGCGTCGTATCGCCCCGGTCCGTACGAGCACGCGACGCGGAAGGAGAGCTCCTTCTCGTAGAAGTCGGCGCGGCGGAGTCCGAGACCGACGACGCCGACCAGCACGAGGCGTCCGCGCCGCCGGCACATCTCGGCCGCCTGGTGCACGATCTCGTCGCTCTCGGCCGTCGCCGCGATCAGCACGCCGTCGAGGCCGACGCCGTCCGTCGCCGCGCGGCTCGCCTGCACGGGATCGTCCGTCGCGGCGACGCAGACCGTCTCTGCACCGAGAGCACGAGCGAGCTCGCAGCGCGCCGGATCGAGATCGACCGCGACGACGCGACAGCCGTGTGCGCGGAGGAGCTGCACCGCGAGAAGACCGAGCACGCCGAGCCCGACGACGCCGAAGCTTTCGCCGAGCGTCGGCTCGAGGAGGCGCACTCCGTTCAGCGCGATCGCGCCGAGCACGGTGAAGGAAGCGCTCTCGTCGTCGACCTCGTCCGGGATCCGCGCCGCGAGGTTCGCGGGCACCGCGACGACCTCGGCGTGCGGCCCGTTCGAGACGACGCGCATGCTTTCGGCGAAGCCCGTGACGCCGCTTCCCACTGCGACGACGCGGCCGACGTTGCAGTAGCCGAGCGGCATCGGCTCCTCGAGGCGGCTCGCGACGGCTTCGAGCGTCGGACGAAGGCCGTCGGTGCGGAGCTTCGCGACGACCTGTCGCACCTTCTCCGGCTGCGCGCGCGCTTTTCCGAGAAGTCCCGAACGCCCGAACTGCACGAGCATGCGCTCGGTCCCGGGCGAGATCAGCGTCGCCGCCGTCTGGATCACGAGGTGACCCGCGCGCGGCGCCGGTGCGGGCGCTTCGGCGACCTCGATCCGACCGGTACGGAGGTGCTGCACGACCTGCTTCATTCGTTCCTCTTCCGAGCGTGAGCGTGAGCGCGGGCGCTGCGCGGCGCGCTCGGCTTCAAGCGGCGCTCGCGGCGAGAGGCGCCGCGGCTTCCGAATCGCCGTCGTGGCTGCTGCTTCGCTCGGCTTCGTTCGCGCCGAACAGGCTCTCGCTCGGCCGATACGTCGGCACGAGCCGCTGCAGGAGCCGGACGATGCCGTCGACGTCGACGTTCGCGACGAGCCTCTCCACCTCCGGTCCGACCTCGTCGAGGCGGATCGAGCGTCCCGGCGGTGCCGCGAGCGTGCGGATGCGGTCGATCTCGGTCGGGATCACCGACTCGCCGTCGTCGACGAGCTCCTCGTGCAGCTTCTCTCCCGGACGGAGGCCGGTGTAGACGATCTCGATGTCCTCGTCCGGCACGAAGCCGGAGAGCTCGACCATGTGCCGCGCGAGGTCCGCGATGCGCACGGGCTGGCCCATCTCGAGGACGAGGATCTCGCCCCCGTGGCTGATCGTCGCGGCCTGCAGGATGAGCTGCACCGCTTCCGGGACCGTCATGAAGTAGCGCGTGACCTCCGGATGCGTGACCGTCACGGGTCCGCCGCGCGCGATCTGATCGCGGAAGAGCGGCACGACGCTGCCGTTCGAGCCGAGCACGTTGCCGAAGCGCACGGTGACGAAGCGCCCCGCGCCGTTCTGCAGGCCCTGCACGACCATCTCGGCGACGCGCTTCGTCACGCCCATCACGCTCGTCGGCCGCACGGCCTTGTCCGTCGAGACGAGGACGAACTCGTGCACGCCGTGGCGCGCGGCGGCGAGCGCGACGTTCCGCGTGCCGAGGACGTTGTTCCGCACCGCCTCGACGACGTTCCGCTCGGCGAGAGGCACGTGCTTGTAGGCGGCGGCGTGGAAGACGACGTGCGGACGGTGCGAGGCGAAGACGGTCTCGAGCTGGTCGGCGAGGAGCACGTCGCCGAGGACGGGGACGACCTCGAGCTCGGGGAAGCGCTGGCGGAGCTCCATCTCGAGCGCGAAGACGCCGTTCTCGTGGCGGTCGTAGAGGACGAGCCTCGAAGGTCCGTTCGTCGCGACCTGACGGCAGAGCTCGGAGCCGATCGAGCCCGCAGCGCCCGTGACGAGCACGGTGCGGCCCGAGAGGAACGTGCGGATGCGCGGCAGGTCGAGGCGGATCGGCGCGCGGCCGAGCAGGTCGTCGACCTTCACCTCGCGCATCTGCGTGTACATGAAGCGGCCCTCGACGAGCTCGCCGAGGGACGGCAGCACGCGCGAGCGGACGCCCGCTTCGCGGCAGCGCTGCACCGCGTGGCGCACGACGGGCCCGGGCGCGGACGGGATCGCGAGGAACACCTCGCCGACGTCGTGCGCCGCGACGAGCTCGGGGATCGCGTCGATCCCGCCGAGCACGGGCATGCCGCAGATCCTCATGCCCTGCTTCTCCGCGTCGTCGTCGACGAAGCCGATCACCGCGATGCCGCGGTGCGTGCGCGTCTCGAGCTCCTGCAGGAGCCGGATCCCGGCGGAGCCGGCGCCGACGATCAGCGCGATCGTCTCGATGCGCTGTGCGAGCGGCTGGTCGCCGCGCTCGCGCAGGACTCGGATCGCGATGCGGCTTCCGCCCATCAGGACGGTGCAGAGGACGAGGTCCGTCAAGAAGATCGAACGCGGGTAACCCGCGAGACCGCGCGAGAAGACCGTCGCGCCGAGGAACAGCGCGGAGCCGGCGACGTTCGCGCGCACGATGTCCTCGACGTCGCGCACGCTGACGTGCCGCCACCAGCCGGAGAAGAGGCCGAAGTACCAGAAGCCCGCGAACTTGCAGAGGCACAGGAGGGGAAGCGTCGAGAGCGCGACGGAGAAGTACTCGCCGGGGACGGAGAGATCGAAGCGGAGCGCGAAGGCGCCGAGATACGCGATCACCGCGACGCCGAGATTCGCCGCGACGGCGGCGGCGAAGCGGTGATGCAGGAGGAACTCGAGCAGCGCCTCCGTCGTCCAGCTCGAAACGCGTTTCATCGAAACCCCCTCCACCTCACGCCGAAGCCGGCAAGGACGATTCGCCGAAGCGCGTCCCCGCCGCGCCCGCGAGCACCTCGCGGAGCGCCTCACACACCTCGTCGACTTGCGATTCGCGCATCCGTCCGAAGAACGGCAGCGCGAGGCAGCGCTCTCCCGCTTCCTCGGCGCGCGGGAAATCCCCGCGTCGATGGCCGAAGCGCTCGCGGTACACGGGCTGGAGATGGATCGGAGGGAAGTAGGGCCGGGAAGCGATGCCGCGTGCCGCGAGATCGCGGATCACCCGGTCGCGGCGGGCGCCGTCCTCGAGACGGATCACGTAGACGAACCAGCTCATCCGCGTCGTCCAGGGCGCGGGCGACGGAAGCTCGACTCCGTCGAGCCCGGAGAGGCGCTCGTCGTACCAGCGCGCCACGCGCTCGCGGCCGACGAGCAGCTCGTCGATGCGACCGAGCTGCGCGAGGCCGAGCGCGGCGCTCATCTCGTCGAGCCGATAATTGAAGCCGAGACGCGAGTGCTCGAGCCAGCCGTCGAACACGTCCCGTCCCTGGTTGCGGAGGCTCTGGAACAGCGTGGCCCAGGCCGTCTCGTTCGTCACGATCGCGCCGCCCTCGCCGGTCGTCATCTGCTTGTTCGGATAGAAGGCGAAGACGCCCGCGTGCCCGAGCGTGCCGACGGGCTTCCCGCGGTACGCGGCGCCGATCGCCTCGCACGCGTCCTCGAGGACCGCGAGACCGAAGCGCTGCGCGACTTCGAGGATCGGGTCCATGTCGCACGGCTGTCCGAAGACGTGCACCGGCAGGATCGCCTTCACGCGCGCCCCGCCGCGGACGAGCGTCTCGACGCGGTCGGCGAGAGCTTCCGGGTCGATGCCGAGCGAAGCGGGCTCGATGTCGACGAAGTCCGGCCGCGCACGCTGGTAGAGGACGCAGTTCGCCGAGGCGACGAAGCTGAACGGCGTCGTCACGACGACGTCGCCTTCCTCCACGCCCGCCGCGATCATGCAGAGGTGAAGTCCCGACGTCCCGCTGTTGACGCCGACCGCGTGCCGCAAGCCGGCGAAGCGCGCGAGCGCGCGCTCGAACGCCTCGAGCCGCGGCCCGAGCGCCAGGACCGGCGTCCGCAGGACGTCCGCGACCGCCTCGCGCTCGACGTCGGTGATGTCCGGCTCGCACATCGGAACGCTCATGACGCCTCCACCCGTGCGGCGCGCGCGGCGCGCCGCGTTCCTCGCTCCCGTCCGTGCGCGAGCGCGCGCGCCGGAACGCCGACCCAGGTGCGGCCGCCGTCGAGGTCGCGCACGGCGACGCCGCCCGCACCGAGCACGGCCCACGCGCTGACGCGGACGCCGGGGATCACGACCGAGCCCGCACCGAGCTCGGCTCCGTCCTCGACGTGGACCTCGCCCGAGAGGTGCGCATCGGGGTGGAGCGTCACCCAGTCCTCGAGCACCGCGCCGTGCGCGGCGAGGCAGTGCGTGTTGATCGTCGCAAAGCGGCCGACGCGTACGTTGACCGTGAGGATCGCGCCCGGGCCGACGTACGATCCGCAGCCGATCGGGACGTTCGGTCCGATCACGGCGGTCGGATGGACGACCGTCGTCCAGAGGCTCTCCGGGCAGGCGAGCCGTGCGACCACGGTCGCCTTCGTGCGCGGCAAGCCGATGCCGAGGACGAGCCGCGCTTCTCCTTGCCGGAGCGCCCTCGGGACGTCGTCGAGCGTGCCGACGACGCGGCCGAGGCCGGAGGGCAGGGGACCCGGTCGGATCGCGTCGTCGAAGAATTCGAGCGAGCACGCCTCGCCGCGCGCATTCGACGACTCCCGGAGCGACCACGCGACTTCCTGTGCGTGTCCCGCGGCTCCGATCACGAGGTGGCGCATCTCTCCTCCTCAGCTCGCCTTCGCGGAGCCGCCCGGCGTGCCCAGGAACTCCGGCATCGTCGCGTGCCCCGCGGCGCTGACGCCGCGCCCGCGCAGCACGACGAGAGCCGTCCGCAGCAGGATGTGCAGGTCGAGGAGGAAGCTCCGGTGATCGACGTACCGGACGTCGAGACGAAAACGCTCCTCCCAGCCGAGCGCGTTCCGCCCTTCGACCTGCGCGAGCCCGGTGAGACCCGGAAGCACCTCGTGGCGGCGCGCCTGCTCGGGCGTGTAGCGGCCGAGGTACTGCGGCAGGAGCGGCCGCGGTCCGACGAGCGACATGTCGCCGCGAACGACGTTCCAGAGCTGCGGCAGCTCGTCGAGCGAGAGCGCGCGGAGCCACCGGCCGACCGACGTGAGACGGGCCTCGTCCGGCTCGCCGGGGCGGCCGCTCCGCATCGTGCGGAGCTTGAAGAGCGTGAAGGAGCGTCCTCCGAGGCCGATGCGCTCGTGACGGAAGATCACGGGAGCGCCCATCGTCGCGCGGATCAGCGCCGCGATCGCGAGCATCGGCAGCGCCGCGGCGACCAGGAGCGCGCTCGCGGCGAGGAGGTCGAAGACTCGCTTCGCGCGGCCGCTCATCGCGCTTCTCCGATCACGCACGCTTCGGCGGCCTGCGATCCCGTGGACGGCGACTCCCCGACGAGCTCGAGAAGAAGTGTCTCGAGCTGCGCCGCGTGCAGACGGCGGTCGAAGCGCGCGCACACCGCGCGTCGTCCGTCCCGGCCCATCGCGCGCACGGCCTCGGGCGACTGCATCCACTCGCGCACCGTCGCGGCGAGGCCGCGGGCGTCGCCCGGTGGGACGAAGCGGCCCGCGCGCGCCTCCTCGACGACCTCGCGGATCACGCCGTCGATCAGGAGCAGGACCGGCCGTCCGGCGGCCATGTAGTCGAACACCTTGTTCGGGTAGGTCGTGCGGAAGAGCGGGATGTCGCGCAGCGTCGCGAGGCACGCGTCCGCCGCGGCGAGAACCTGCGGCATCGCGTCCTTCGGCTGCGCGCCGACCAAGCGCACGTTGTCGAGCCCGCGCGCCGCGGCCGCTTCCGCCAGGCTCGCGCGCGCCTTTCCGTCTCCGACGAGGACGAAGAGCGCCTCGGTTCCGCGGAGCTCCTCCGCGGCGTCGAGGGCGACCTCGAGATCGTTCGCCGGACCGAGCGCTCCGGCATAGAGGACGACGAAGCGTCCCTCGGCGCCCCACGCGCGCCGGAGATCCGCGCTGCGTTCCTCGGGATCGAAGAGCCGCGGATCGACGCCGTTCGGAACGACGCGGATCTTCTGCGCTTCGACGCCGTAGCCGTCGAGGAAGGGGAGGAAGCCCGGCGAGTTGACGATCACGCGGCGGGCGCGTCCGTAGAGGAAGCGCTTGAAGCGGAGCGCGGCGCGGCTCGCGAGACCGTCGCGCACGACGCCCATCCCGATCGCGAATTCCGGCCAGAGATCGCGCTCCTCGAGCACGAATCCGCCGCGGCAGCGCAGCGAGGCGAGCCACGCCGGCAGGAGCTGCGGAAGCGGCGGCGAGGTTCCCCAGACGACGTCGACGTCGGGCACTTCGAGCGCGGCCCGGAGCGCGCGTCCGCCGAAGCCGACGAAGCTCGCAAACCGATCGACGTAGCTCCGGTGGAGGCGGCGCGAGCTCGGGACGCGGACGACGCGGATGCCGCCCGCGTCTTCGCCGGCGCTCTCGTTGCTCCCGTTGCCCCGGCTGCTCGCGCCGATCGCCGGCGAGGAGCCGCCGACGCGGTCGCCGGTCATGTAGCTCACGTCGCTCGCGACGATCGTCACGCGATGACCGCGTCGCACGAGCTCCGTCGCGAGCTCATGGTGCCGCGTCCCGCCCGGATCGCGCGGTCCCGCGTAGGCTTGATGGATCAGCAGAACGTGCATGGCTCAGTAGTAGAGCGCCTTGAAGAGCGCCTTTTGAACGAGCGCGCGCCGCGCGCAGAACGGATCGTCGGCGTAGGCCTGCCAGCGATCTGCGGTGTCGGAGAGCGCCTCGAGACCGAGGAGGCGGGCCGTGATGCGGAGCTGCGAGATGTGCAGCCGGTGGTAGAACGGGCTCGCGAGCATCGGCAGGCGCGTCCCCGAGTGCTCGTAGAGCGACCAGAACCCGCAGTCGTACGAGGCGAGGTGACGCACCACCGTGCGCACGCAGCGCTCGCGCAGCTCGTCCGCTTCTTTTCCGCCCGTTGCTTGCGCCCAGTCGTGCACGCCCCAGAGCGCCCAGAGGAAGCCGTTCAGGATGTGCGTCGGTGGGTCGACGATCGTCTCCTCGAGCCACGCGCCGTCCGCGCCGTCCGCCAGCAGGACGCCGCCTTGCTCGACGGGGAGCCGCATCGATTGAAACGCCTCTGCCGCGGCCTCGAGGTAGATCGCGCGACCGCTCGCGCGGTACATGCGGCAGAGGAGCGAGATCCCCTGTCCCTGCGCGAGGGCGGAGTACCAGCCTGCACGGAGCAGGTCGCGATACTCCCAGTCGAAGTCGTGCGGCCAGACGGGGATCCCGTGCGCGTTCGGGCGGAGGCTCGCGACGAGCCAGTCCGCCGCGCGCTCGGCGCGCGCCCAGCGGTCCGCTTCGCGTGTCCGCGCCCAGAGGTTGAAGTTGCCGAGCCCCCACTGCGCGATCGCGATCGGGTTGTGACGGACGCCGACGTGGCCGCGATAGTCGAGCATCGGCACACCCGCGGGATCGAGGTGCGCAGCGTAGTCCGCCTTCGTGAAGAAGCACTGGTAGTACTCGATCGCGCCGTCGCCGAACGCGTTCTCGTCGATCTCGGGCAGCTCGTGCCAGAAGGTGAGCTGGCTCGGCTCGTTCCGGAGGTAGGCGGCGGCGACGCGGTTCAGGTAGCGGAGACGCGCCGTGACGCGTCCGCGAAGCGGGGCGTGAGCGGGACGCACGGTCGTCTCGACGGTGGTGGCGGCAGCGTTCATCGTCTCGCCTCCGCGAGCGCGCAGAGCCGTGCGACGATGCGCTCGCCGGCTCGCCCGTCCCACAGCTCCGGCACGCGCGGCTCGCGCGCCGTCTTCTCCTTCGCCTCGCGCAAGCCGTCGAGGATGCCGCGTCGCGAGACGCCGGCGAGGACGTTCGTTCCCGCGGTGATCGTCACGGGCCGCTCGGTGTTCTCGCGCAGCGTGACGCACGGCACGCCGAGCGCCGTCGCTTCCTCGGGAATCCCACCGGAGTCGGTCAGCACGCAATCGGCGGAGCGCAGCACCTCGAGCATGCCGACGTACGGCAGCGGCTCGAGCGCGACGATTCCGCGTCGCGGCGCGACGGCGTTGCCGTTGCCGGGCTTCGCGTGCGTCAAGCGACGTCCGAGGCCGAAGCTCTCGATGCGCGCGCGCGTGCGCGGATGGAGAGGCAGGAGGATCGGCCGCTCGGCGGCGATCTCGCCGAGCGCGTCCAGGATCGTGCGCAGCACCTCCGGCCGGTCGACGTTCGACGGCCGGTGCAGCGTGCAGAGACCGTAGGTCCGCCCGCGCAGCCCGAGCGTCTCGAGCCAGCGCCCGCTCTCGGCCGCCGAGAGGCAGCGACGCAGCGAGTCGATCATCGGGTTCCCGACGAAGTGGATGCGCTCCGCGGGCACGCCCTCGGAGCGGAGGTTGTCGTCCGCGTCGCGGCACGTCGTGAAGAGCTCGTCCGAGACCGCGTCCGCGACGATCCGGTTCACCTCCTCGGGCATCGCTCGATCGCGGCTTCGCAGCCCCGCCTCGACGTGCGCGAGAAGCGGCCGTCCGACGATGCCGTCCTTCTCGATCTCGATCTTGGCGGTGACGAGCGCGCAGGCGAGCGTCGAGTTGACGTCGCCGACGACCACGACGACGTCCGGCCGCCGCTCGTGCAGCACTTCCTCGAACCCGGAGAGGATCTTCGCCGTCTGCACTGCGTGCGAGGCGGAGCCGACGTTCAGGTTCGCGATCGGCGGGGGGAGACGGAGGTCGCGGAAGAAGTCGTCGGACATTCGCGCGTCGTAGTGCTGCCCGGTGTGGACGATCTCGATCTCGAGACGATCTGCAGCGGTCTCACGGACCGCCCAGTAGATCGGCGCGACCTTCATGAAGTTCGGCCGCGCGCCGGCGACGAGGAGCACGCGCTTCGGCGCTTCGTCGTCGCTCGACGCGCGCGCGCGGCGCGAGACCGCGGGCTCCGTCCACGAGCCGCTCGACGCTTCGCTCGACCAGGCGTCCGCGAGGACGGGTGCGAGAACCAGGCTGCTCTTCACGGGGCGGTCTCCTGTGCGCGGGACGCGGCCAGTCGCGCGGCTCCCTCGGCGGCCCACGCGTCCACCGAGACCTGCTGCGAGCGCTCGGCGACGCGCCGGCGCGACAGCACCTCCGTGACGCCTTCGTAGACCGGCATCAAGTCGATCGCGTTTCGCTGCGCCGCGGCGAGGACCATCGAGGCGGTGTCGAACTGCCCGCGCGGCGCGTAGACGTCGACGGCGAGCCGCTGATAGAGCGTGCCCTGGTCGGGCGTGTGCAGCAGCGCCGCGAGGAGGACCTTCTCCGCGGCCGCGTCGTCGTCGGCCCGGAGGAAGTCCTTCGAAGCCCGCGTCAGGAGGTGGGACGGCTCGTCGGAGAGCTCCGCCTCGGCCTGCAGCAGGGCTCCGGCCTCGCTCCAGCGCTCGCGACGCTCGAGCAGTAGCGCGAGCTGGTCGACGATCTCGCTCCGGAGCGAGCCGCCGAGCGTCTCGCCGAGCGCCCGGCGGAGGCCGCTCTCGATCGCCGCCGCCATCTGCGGATCGAGGTTCGTCAGGCGGACGTGCAACGGGTCGGGATCGGTCAACGAGCGGATCGTCTCCTCGGCGCTCGGCTCCGTCGGCGTCGCGTCCTCGTACGTCAAGTACGTGTGCGCGGGGAACCAGGGATAGCGTCGCATCGATTCCTCGAGCTCCGCCGCGCCCTCGGCGTGCTGGCCTTCGCCCCAGAGGCGAAGGCCGAGTCGATCGCGCAGCTCGACGGACCAGGGATGGAGCTCGAGAGCGCGGCGGAGGGCCGCCGTTCCCTCCGGACCGGGACCGAGGACGTCCGCCATCATCTCGTGCGCCTCGCGGTAGGCCGGCGAGGCGTCGATCGCGTGCCGCGCGAGCACGACACCGCGGTCGACGTCGCCTTCCTCGGCCATCAGGAGCTCGGCGCGCTCGACGCTGTCCTCGGGCGAGAGCGGCGGCGCTTCGCCGCCGAGGCGAAGCCAGTTCGCTGCCTGCGTGCTGACGACGAGCGCCAGGACGCCGACGATCACGGCGAGCGCCGGAGCGCGACCGGTCCGCGCGGGACCGGCCGCGAGAACGACCGCGCCGAGGAGGACCATCAGGAGGAGCAGGTTCGCCGGCATGCGTAGGCCAAAGTCGACGAGGCTGTGCACGAGAATCGCAGCGACGCCGCCGGCGAGACCCCAGCGGAAGAGGTGGTGCTGGCGAAGAGCAAGGCGCCATTCCGAGACTTCGAAGCCGAACGGGCGGTGCTCGCCGTGGCGACGCTCCTGCCTCTCGAGAGCCGTGCTTTCCTCGCGGCTCCGTCGCACCGTGCGGACGACGGCGAAGACGAAGAGCGCGACGAGGGCGATGCCGACGAGGCCCGTCTCCGCGGTGAGCTCGAGGTAGTCGTTGTGCGCGTGGTCGAGGATTCCGGTCTCGAGCGGAGGCGCCTGATACGGACGGAAGGCGTGCAGCCAGGAGCCGAGACCCGTTCCGAACAGGGGGAAGTCGCGGACGATCCCGCTGCCGAGCGAAGCGGCGGCGAGCCGCGCGCCGAGGCTCATGTCGCCCGCCGCGGAGAGATCCGAAGCGGCGACGTCGCTCTGCGCGCGTGCCCAGACGAGCATGCTTCCGATCGCGCCAAGGATCAGGAGCGCTCCTCCGGCGACCGAAACGGCGCGCCACACCCGATGCCGCGAGGAGCTCTGCGCGGCGCGCCCCGCCATTCCCGCGGCGGCCACGCCGAGACCGACGAGGAGCGCCGCCTGTCCGCCGCGGGATTCGCTCGCGGCGTGCGCGAAGATCATCACGAGGAGGAGCACCGCGGCGAGGAGAGGCGGCCAGAGCCGCTGCTGATGCGTCACGAGCGCCGAGACCCAGGCCCGACGCGCGCGCACGCCCATGCGCCGTCCGGCCTTGGCGGTCGCGGAGATCTTCCGGCGGAGCCGCTCGGCGAGAGCGATGCCGTAGGCGAGAGCGACCGGGATCACCATCTCGAGCCACGCGGCGTAGTGATTGGGATTGACGAACGGGCCGGAAGCGCGGTCCTCGGCCAGCTCCTCGGAGAGCCACATCACGAAGCCGTTCCCCGCGGCGAGCTGCACGAGACCGAGGACGGCGACGAGGACGCCGCCGGCGAGCACCGTCGCGACGAGACGGCCGAGCACCCAGCTGCGCGCGTCCTCCTCCTCGCCGGGGCGCGTGCGCCAGGGGAACGCGACGATCACCGCGAACGCTCCGAGGCCGATCGAGATCCGGCCGAGCGTCGACATCACGTCCCAGGGCGAGATCGCGAGCGGCCGCCAGACCGTCCAGCCGCCTTCGCCTGGCCACCCGGGAAGCGCCTCCGCGTAGAGCCGCGCCGTCGCGGGCGAGATCCACTCGAGGACTTTCGGCGGCAACGGGACCGTCGTCAGGACGCCGAGCAGCAGGAACGCGGCGAGCGCGAGCAGCACGGACGCTTCCGGTCCCTGCTCACGGCGCTTCCGCTCGATCATCGTCACGACCAGGAGCGCGAGCACGATCGCGCCCGAAGCCGCCGAGACGAGCGTCTGCCTTCCGCCGAGGAAGAGCGGCAGCGCCAGGACCAGCGCCTGGAGCGCGACGAGGACGATCCGATCCACTCCCTTCATCGGACCGCTCATGCGCGCACCTCCGGCGAATCGAGGGAGTGACCGGGCGTGTTGTAGTAGCCGTAGTACTGGTCGTAGTAGAAGAGGTCTCCGAATCCGAGATTGACGTTGTTGATCACGACGCCGAGGAGGTGGGCGTTCGCGACCCGAAGGTTGTCGCGCGCGCGCTTCACCATCTCGCGAGGTGTATCGTGACCCTTCACGACGAGCACGACGCCGTCCGCGTCGCGCGACATCACGACACCGTCCGTCACCGGGATCACGGGCGGCGAGTCGATGATGATGAAGTCGTACTGATCGCGGAGGAGCGTGATCGCATCGTGCATCCGCGAGGAGGCGAGGAGCTCCGCCGGATTCGGCGGCGTCGGGCCGGCCGCGACGAACGTGATGCGCGGGCGGTCGAGCGGCTGCATCGCCTCCTCGAGCGTCACCTGGCCGGCGAGGAAGCTCGAGAGGCCGCGGTCGTTCTTCAAGCCGAGCATCGGATGGCAGCTCGGATGGCGCATGTCGCCGTCGATCAGGAGGACGCGCGAGCCCGCTTCCGCGAGCGTCGCCGTCAGGTTCGTCGAGACGATCGTCTTGCCCTCGCCCATCCCGGCGCTCGTGACGAGGATCACCTTCGGCGGCGTCTCCGGCGTCGAGAAGAGGACGCTCGTGCGAAGGCCGCGGAACGCCTCGGCGACGACGGACCACGGCTCGTGCAGCACGACGAGCTCCGGACGCGGGCCCGTCGGGTCTCCGGGCTCGACCGCGCTGCCACCCTCGATCCGCCCGCGCTCGCCGCGCCCCGAGCCGAGCGCCCGCCGGCCGGAGGTGCGGCTCGCGCCGAAGTTCCGGATGGTCGCGAGCGGCGGGAGGTTGAGGAGACCCTCGATCTCCTTGCTCGTCTTGACGCTGTCGTCGAAGCGCTCGCACGCGACGACGGCGCCGACCGCGACGAGCACGCCCGCGAGCGCGCCAAACGTCAAGTTGAAGGGCACGTTCGGCTTGCTCGGGAGCTCGGGCACCTCCGCGCGCTCGATGATGCGCACGTTCGAAGCGCCGAGGTCCGAGTGCACCGCGGTCTCGATCTGCTGCTTCAGGAGAGACTCGTGCAGCGAGCGCGCGTTCTCGACGTCCGTCTTGAGAAGCTCGTAGCGCGCGCCGAGCGACTGCAGCCCGATCGCCGACTCCTCGAGATCGCCGAGCTTCTTCCGCATCCGGTCCTCGCGGAGCTGCGCGGCCTCGTAGCGCGCGCGCACCGCGGCGACCTGGCGCTGCAGCTCGAGGAAGAGCTGCTGCTGCGTCTCGCCGGCTTGACGGTTCAGCTCGATGATCTGCGGATGCTTCGGACCGAGGCGGTCCTCGAGCGCGGTCCGCTGGATCTGCAGGTCGACGAGCGAGAGGTGCAGGCGCTGGATGCCCTCCTCGTCGCCTTCTTCGGCGTCGCCGCCGAGGAAGTAGGGCAGTGGATCGAGCTCCTTCTGCGTCAGGAACTCGTAGCGGCTCTGGAGGTGGATCCGGCGCGCCTCCGCTTCCGTGAAGGAGGCGGCGGCCTGGCTGATGCGCTGGCCGATCACCTTCTGCTCCTGGTTCACCGCCACGTTCAGGTGCTCGCCGGCGAACTTGGCGAGCGAGGCTTCGGTGCGCTCGACCTGCTGGCGGGACTGGCGGATCTGACGGTCGAGGAACTGGCTCGCCTGGACGTCGGTCGCGACCTTCGTCTCCTCGGCGGACTCGAGGTAGGCCTGCGTGTGCGCCGCCGCGAGGAACGCGGAGAGGCTCGGGTTCGGCGTCGTGAAGGCGACCTCGATCAAGTCGGTGCCACGCACGTCCTTGACGGAGAGGTAGCCCATGTAGCGATCGAGGAGACGCGGCGAGACCTCGTTGACGCTGCTCTTCGACTCGCGCGAAGCGCGCGGCGCCGCTCCCGAAAGACCGCGCGGGCGCACGGCGCCGACGAGCCCGGCGCCGACCGCGAAGAGACCGCGCCGCTCGGCCGCCGGGTGGAGGAACATCTCGTTCTCGGCGAGGTGCTGACGGCGGATCACGCGCTCGGCGAGGTCGCGGCTCTTCAGGATGGCGACCTGCGTCGCGAGGAAGCTCGAGGCGCCGTTCACGTTTCGGTCGGGGTGGTCGAGGTTGAGGATGTCCTCCTCGAGCTGGAGCTGGATCGAGCCTTCGCGGGAAACGAGGATCCGCGTCGCGGACGTGTAGACGCGCGAGCTGAGCAGCGTCACGACGAGCGTGATGCCGAGCGTCGCGGCGAAGCACACCGTGCCGAGCCAGCGGTACTTGTAGAGCACCCAGAGATACTCGCGCAGCGAACGGCGCGATGGCTCGCTGTACTCCGCTTCGATGTACTCGACCGAGCGTGGCGTCCGGGCCGGCCCGAGATCGGACGCGCCGACCGAGACCAGCTCACCGCCGTGCTGCTGGATCCCCATTCCAGAAATCCTCCTCCGAGAACTGCTCCGACGACCTTCCGCCGCGACACTTCGCCGTCGCGGCAGCCTACTGCGCTCCTGGCGTCAGAAGATCGGGACGGAAGCTCCGACGTGGATGACCTCCCTGGCGACGCTCCAGACGCCCCACGGCACGACCTTCGCGGACGAAGGGGGCACCGTGATCACGTCGCCGTCGAGGATCGGAACGTCGGGCGTCCGACCCTCCGAGACGGCCGCGAGGTCGACGGGCAACGTGCGCTGGTGGCCCGCGGAGAGCGTGCGTCGCACGCTCACCGCTTCGAGGTCCGCCGCGTAGAGGCTCCCTCCCGCGGCTGCGACGGCACCGCCGAGGGTCAAGCCTGGCGTCACCGGATACGATCCCGGCTTCTCGACCCAGCCCTCGACGAGAACGCTCCCCGCGGCCGTGACGCTGATCACGTCGCCCGGGCGCACCGGCGGATTCAGGCTCGCCATCCCCGGGCCGCTCGGCCGGAGCAGCGCGTGCAGATCGATGCGGATCGGCTTCCCCGGCGCGGAGCCGCCGAGCACGGGGCTCGCGTCCGACATCGTCGTCCCGCTCGCCGCCGTACGCGCATCGTCCGCGTCCATGCCGGCCGGCGAGAACTGCACGACGCGGCCCGCGTCCTTAGCGGGTCCGCCGGCGACCCAGATCATGTCGGCGAGCGTCGCTCCGCTCTTCGTCAATGGAAAAGTCCCTGGCCGCTCCACGCTGCCGACGACGGCGACGACCCGGCTTCGGTGCTCGGCGATCTCGACCTCCACCTCGGGCTTCCGGAGGATTCCCTCCGAAACGAGACGCGCGGAGATCCGATCCTCGAGCTGCATCGGTGTCAGCCCGGCGGCATGCACGGAGCCGATCAGGGGAAGCGTGATCTCGCCGTTCGCACCGACGCGGTCGCCCTCGGCGAACGTCGGTGCACCGGCGACCGGCGCCGGTCCCTGCGCAGCGCTCGGCGCCGAAGCACCCTGGCTGAACGAGCGAGCCTCGAGGAGATCCGCGATGCGGATGTCGAGGAGGTCGTCTGGTCCGATGCGATACGACGCTTCCTCGCCCGGTTGCGAGCGCTCCTGCATGAGGGAAGCGAGACGAGCGAGGTCGTCGGAGGTCATCAGCTCGCCGACCTCGCTCGTCGCGGTCGCCGGTCCCGGGTGCGGTGAGACCGGCTGTGGAGGATACGCTGGGCGTGCACAGGCCGCTCCCAGAAGAGCGGTCATCAGCACCGATCGCCGCGTCAAACGGCGCAAAGAAGGCTTCGATCGTCGACTCGTCCCCACATCCCCTCCGCCCGCGGCCGCGCGATCCCGCGCGGCCTCACTTCCCGAATCGCTGCGAGTCCGCTTCGCCTACCTCAGGAGTCCGACAGCCGTTTGCACGGCGGGTACGGCTTGCACTTCACCTTCGGCTTCGCGGCGGTGCCGCCCGTGCAGCAAACCCTCTGCACACGGTGCGCCGGGACGAACTTCTTCGGCGCGCAGTCCTTGCTCTGCACGAACGAAGGTCCGCCGGCGTTCACGGGGCACTTGAGCTTGTTGCAGAACCTCTCGCACAAGTTCGTCGTCGGATTGTCGCAGTCGCAACCGGCACGAGCCGGCGATGCCGAGAACAGCACCGCTGCAGCGACGACCGAACACACCCCCAGAGACCTCATCACCCAACCCAAACCGACCATGATCTCCCTCCCTGAAACGAAAACGAAGATCGGCTTCTCGGTGCCGTGAGTTGCACTTGATTACGTGCGTGGGAGACGAGAGTCAAATTAAAAAGTGAGTCACAAGAAGAAAATTGAATGTGGTTGCGCACGGCGTCTTTCAAGGACGAAGTGCTCGCTGCTCGAACCGACACAGGGCCTCATTCGGCGAGCGCTGCCCGAGACCCTATGCGCCTCGCGAGCTCCGTTGCTTCGGCTTTGCGCGCGGGATAGTCGACGCGGGATTCATGCTGGTCGTGTTGACGAATACGCCGACGCCGTACCGCACCGCGTTCTTCAACGAGCTGCGCGATGTGCTTGACGGCAAGGGCATTCCGTTCCACGTGCTCTTCTGCGCGGACGTCGAGCCGGGACGGAGCTGGCGCTACGATCCGAGCGAGCTGCGCTTCGCGCACACGTTGATGCGCGGCGTGCACCCGCGACGTGCGGACGTCGTCTTCCACTTCAACCCCTCCGTCGTGCGCCTTCTGCGCTCGCTGCGTCCGCAGAGCCTGCTCGTCGCGGGCGCGTGGAACACGCCGACGATGCTGCTCGGATCGCGTCGCTCCTTCTGTCCCGGCGCGCGCCGCATCTTCTGGAGCGAAGGGCACGCGGACAACGTCCGTCATCGCGGCGGCCCGATTCCGCTCGCGCGGCGCTGGGTGCTGCGCTCCTTCGACGCTTTCGCGGTCCCCAACGCGCGATCCGCGGCGCACATCCGGAGCCAGGTCGGCGACGACGCGCAGATCGTCTTCCTGCCGAATACCGTCGACGAGGACTTCTACGCGCGTCGCGGCGAGCGGGAGCGCCTGGAGGCACGCGCGCGTCTCGGCATCGCAGCGGGCGCGCGCGTCCTCGTGCAAGTATCGAATTTGATCCCGCGGAAGGGCGCGCGCGAGCTCGCCGAGGCGTACGTCTCCCTCGGGCGGGAGGAGAGGGCCTCCTCGATGCTCGCTTTCGTCGGCGGCGGTGCTCTCGAGAGCGAGCTCCGCGAGATCGCCGGCCGCGCGAGCGGCGGGGGCGAGATCCATCTCACCGGGGCGCAGTCGACCTCCGGCGTGCGCGATTGGCTGATGGCCGCGGACGCGTTCTTCCTTCCCGCCCTCGCGGACGCGAACCCGCTCGCGCCGATCGAGGCGAGCTTCGCGAGCCTTCCGATCTTCCTGAGCCGCGCCGCCGGCAACTCTCCCGAGGTCGTCGAGGAAGGCGTCAACGGCTTCTGCATTCCCGAGGTCGCTCCCGGTGCGCTCGCCGCTTCGCTGCGGCGCGCGCTGTCGATGCCGTCGGCCGAGCTCGTCGCGATGGGTACCGCGGCGCGCGCGAACGCCGAGCGACGCTTCCGTCGCGCCGCGGCCGCGGAGAGCCTGGCGCGCGCTCTCTCGTTCGACGCATGAGCACCGTGACCGCACGAGTTCCGGAGCCGCTGAAGGTCCCGGCGAAGCGCGTGTGGGGACGGCTCCTCTCGATCGCGTCGGCGCGCGCGCACCGCGACTACGATCTCGAGCGGACGCTTCTCCTTCTCGGCTCGCCGCGGTCCGGGACCACGTGGCTGATGAACCTCGTGTGCCGGCTGCCCGGCGCCTGTCCCATCTTCGAGCCCTGGAACGGACGCCACGACCCGGTGGTGGCGCGCCTTCTCGAGGAGGAGTTCCCGCGGATCGGTCCCGAAGAGGACCTTCCGGAGCTGGAGACGCTCCTGCGGCTCGTCCTGAGCGGCCGCCACCTGACGCGCTGGTCCTCCGCGTACGCTTCGCCGGCGGCGCTCCTTCGCGCGGATCGCTTCGTCGTGAAGTTCGTCCGCGCGATGCGCGCGGCGGGCTGGCTCTCGGCGCGCTTCCCGCGGAACCGGACGGTCGTCCTTCTGCGCCACCCCTGCGCGGTCGTCCGGTCGATGATCTCCTCGCGCGGTCGCTGGAACGAGTGGAGCCGAGGCGAGATCCTGGAGCCGGTTCGCCGGACGCTCGGCGACGAGGTCGCGCCCGTCCTGGCGCGCCTCCGGACGCGCGAGGAGCTCCTCGCGGCGTTCTGGTGCGCGGACGCGCTCGCGGCGGTCCACGAGACCTCGGCGGCCGACGCCTTCGTCGTGACCTACGAGGAGCTCGTGCGCGAGCCGGAGCCGACGCTGGCGAGGCTCTTCGCACATCTCCGCGAGCCCGTGCCGGAGGGCGCGCTCGAGGAAGCGGCGCGGCCGAGCGAGACCGCGAACCCGGGCGCCGCGATCCGCGGCGGGCGAGATCCGCTGACGGCCTGGCGGAAGGGGCTCGATCCGGAGCAGGTTCGGAGGATCGTCGCGGTCGTGCGCTCCTTCGGCATCGACTACTACGGCGAGGACGCGATGCCCGATCTTCGCGCTCTCGCGGCGGAGCGCCGGGCCGGCCTCGTCTCGTAGAGCGGGAAGTTTGCTCGGACGCGGCGGGCAATCCCGCGCGCGGATGTCGCGCACGCAGGCAATCGCCGAGAATTCGCGCACCGTCCTCGCCGCTTTCTCGCAATTTCGTTCGCGTTCGCGGCGGTCGCGCAGTGGCGCGTCGCTTGCGACACGGCACGTGCGTGGCGATTCGAGCGACCGAGCTCCGGCGGCCCGATCGCATGGCCGCTCCTCCGGGATTCGGCTCGCTGATGTCCAGGTTGGGCTTGCTCGGGGGCGACGAGATGGGGCCGGTGGCCGTGCTCGGGGGGAGGCGCAGCCGCCGGCCCGCTTTGCAGATGCGGATCGGCCACGGAGACCTGGGACATCCCGTCCGCAGCGCGATTCCCGCCGCGCACGTGGCGCCGCGGGTCCGGCGCGTGCGGCGACGGCGGGTCGAGCGCGATCTCGCTCTCGTCTCGAGCCTCGCGCTCGGAAGCGCCGGTCTGTTTTGCTTGACTGCGGTCTTGCAGGACCTTCGGTCGGCCCTCGCCCTGCTCGGCTTCTCTACGGTGATGGCCGTCGTGGTCCGGATCTCGCGGCCCTCGGGCCAGCCTTGATCGTCGTGAAGATCGCACCGTCGCGGCCGATCTCGTGGACCACGGGCGCCGCGGGGAATGCGTCGCTCGAGCCGTACCGGTACGTCGCAACGAAGTAGTCGAATCGCGTCGGAGGGCGCTCGCCGACGGGAGGCCGATCGGTCCGCTCGAGCACGACGTCCTCTCCGGCGTAGGCCTGTGCGGCCGGAAAGGAGAGCCGGTTGGCAGCGACGAGGACGTGGATCGGCCTCCCCGCTTCGCGCGCACGCGCGTTGATCCACTGCATCGCCTCGCGATAGCTCGCCACCCAGTAGTCCGTCTCGTAGCGGCCGTGCGCTCCCGCGAGCCCGCCCGCGAGCTCGTTGAAGTACGTGTACTGATACGGATGCAGCCGGACGAGCGCCGGTACCGGCCAGAGCGTCGCACCCGCGAGGAGCGCGGTCAGCCCGGCACGAGCGACTCCTCGCGGTGCGCGCTCGACGAGTCCGATCGCGCCGAGCCCGGCGAAGAGCGCGATCGCCGGCAGAACGAAGAGGAAGTGCCGGATCCCGTCGTACACGTTCGGGCGGATCACCGCGGCGGCGGCGAGCGGGAGGATCCACCAGAGCTCGAAGAGGAGAAGAGCGCGCGACGCGGAGCTCGCCGGTGCGCGCCACTGGCGGCGCGCCGCCGAGATCAGCCCCGCGGCAGCGAGCGCGAGGAGCATCACGGGCGTCGTCAGGGCGACGTACTGCGCGACGTAGCGCGCCGGGAGCGCGTCGCTGGGAAGAACACGTCCCTCGAAGAGCACCGGATAGACCTTCGCCAGCGCCGCCGCACTCGCCATCGCCCGGAGCGGGTTCGCGAGCGGCGCCTCGTGTGCCCACGGCCAGAACGCGATCATCGCGAGCCACGCGATCGCGAGCGCGAGAGCCCCCTTCCACACCGCGTCGATCGCTGAGGAGAAGAAGCGTTCTCCACGCGCTCGATCGCCGACGATCGACGCGAGTAGAGCCGCCGCGAGCAGTGCGGCGAGAACCGGAAGCCCGCCGGGGCGGAGGGCCGCCGCCGCGCCGATCGCGAGCCCGACGACAGAGATGCGGGCGAGGGTCCGGCCGCGTCCGGCCGCGAGCGCGGCGAGAGCGGCCATCGCGGCAGTGAACGCGGCGGCGAACGGAATGTCCTTCGAGTTGCCGAAGAGATCGCCCCAGAAGCGAGGCATCGTCACGAGCGCGATCGAAGCGGCCGCGGCGAGCCAGCGGATGCGGAGTGGGCGGCAGCATGCGATCAGCGCCGGGAGCGTGAGCAGCCCGAAGAGCGCGGTCAGGAGGTGGCGCCGTTCCCACTTCTGCCGTGGATCGCCCGCGTACGAGAGCGCGGCGCCGGCCTCGAACGGAGGGCCGTAGATGCGAAGGCTCAGGAAGTCGTTCGCGCGGCGGTCCTGAAAGCCGGAGCGGAAGTAGTCGACGACGAGCTCGCCGTAGCGCGCCTGGACGCCCTCGTCCCACGTGACGCCGTAGTCCCGATGGGTCGCGACGACGACCACGACGGCGAGCGCGACGATCGCCGCGCAGGCGAGCTCCGGAGCGCGTCGAGCGAGCCAGCCAGCGAGCCGGGACACGCTCGACAATACGCCGGAGTGCGCGGCACGCGCCATGGCATCGAGGTCCCGGGCTGCTCAAGGCGCGAGCAGCGCTCTGCCCATCCGGTGGGCAGCGCATGTTCGGGTCATGCTTCGGAGCCCGTGAATGCACGCTTTTCTCGGATCCAGCGAGCGGCCGAACGGTTGCTTTGGGGAGCGTGCCCCGCACCTCGCAGGCCCTCCTCGCCGGACTTCTCCTCGTCGCGTCCTTCGGCTGCCATCTGCCGCGGCCGTCGATGAAGACGGCTCCCGCCGCCTGGGTGGAGCGGAACGGCGGCCTCGCGACCGGTCCCGCTCTCGAGCGAGCGCGCCACGCTGCCGAGCGCGTGGGAAGCGATCATCGGCTCGACGTGAGCGTCGCGGTTCTGGCCTCCGCCACGCCGGCCGCCTACTCGTGGCCGAGCGGTGAGGTCTTCGTGACGCGGGGACTCGTCGACTCGTTCGAGGACGAGCATCTCGCGGCGGCGATCGCGCACGAGGTCGGCCATCTCATCGACGGCGGCCATCTGGAGGACGGGGAGAATCCGGGTGAGCTCGCGGGTCGCGGCGACCCGGAAACCCGCGCGGATCGCGTGGGAATGCAGCTTCTCGAGAGTCGCGGAATACCGAGCCTGGCGATGGTGCGGATGCTGGAGGCGTTGCGGAGCCGGGCCGGACCTCGGACGGGGGTCGGGAGAGCCCTCACTCGGCGAATCGCGGCGCTCGGCGCCTTCGATCCGGCCGAGCGTGGCACTCCCGGCTCCCGTTGAGGGTTTCCTGGGAGCTAGTTGTTGCGATCCTGATCGACGACGCGCTTGAACGAGATCCCGAGGTCGCGACCGCTCGGATTCCGTTCGACGTCCTTCTCCCACTCCCAGCTGTTGCCCGTCAGGGCGTAGGGCTTCGCCTCCAGGCGACGCTCGGCGGCGATCTCGCGGCCCGTCGAGCTCAGGGGCCGATCGCCCGTCTGCGGACCGGCGAACCCGACCGACGCCGACGCCAGGAGAACGGCCGCGCCTGCTCCAACCAGTAGAAGCTTCTTCATCTCGCACCTCCTCGAGTTTGTGTCCGCCGGCACCGCTCCCGAGCCCTTTCCTTTTGGGCTCGGTCCCCGCGAATGAACGGTCTACACTCGAGATGCTGAAGGAGATTCCAGGTCTTGCGAAGCCGCAGCGAACCCGCAATCAGGAGGCGAGGAGGGCGCTATAGAATCAGCTCCGCGACGGTCCGGAGTGCGCTCGCGTCGGTCGCGCCGATCAGGAGCGTCGTCACGCGGCTCTCCTTCCAGGCCGCGAGGCGGTCGCGAATTCGCTCCTTCGGGCCGACGAGGGCGATCGAGTCGGCGAACTCGTCCGGCACGGCGGCGGCCGCCTCGTCGCGTTTCCCTTCCGCGAAGAGGTTCTGGACCTGGTCGACCGCCTCCGGGTAGCCGAACCGCCGGACGAGATTCGCGTGGAAGTTCCGATGCCGCGCTCCCATGCCGCCGATGTAGAACGCGAGCATATACTTGACGGGCAGCAGCGCCGCTTCGACGTCCTCGTTGACGTTGACCTGCACCGGACAGCAGATCTCGAACCCCGGAGGCGCGTTCTTCAGCGACTCCTCGTAGACCTCGGGTTTGCTCGGCGCGTAGTAGAGCGGCAGCCAGCCGTCGCACAGCTCGGTCGCCATCGCGATGTTCTTCGGCCCTTCGGCGCCGAGGAACAGCGGAACGTGCGTGCGGAGCGGCGCGTTGATCAGCTTCAGCGGCTTACCGAGGCCGGCGCCGCCCTTCAGGGGAAGCTGGTAGTGCTCGCCCTGGAACGTCACCGGTCCTTCGCGCTTCATCATTTGACGGAAGAGCGAGATCCACTCGCGCGTCCTTCCGAGCGGCTTCGGGAAGGGCTGCCCGTACCATCCCTCGACGACTTGCGGACCGGACACGCCGATGCCGAGCATCAGGCGGCCGCCGGTGAGATGGTCGATCGTCATCGCGGTCATCGCGACGCAAGCGGGCGTCCGCGCGGAGATCTGCACGATGCCGGTGCCGAGCTTGATCTTCTGCGTCTGCGCGCCGATCCAGACGAGCGGCGAGATCGCGTCCGAGCCGTACGCCTCCGCCGTCCACACGGAGTCGAAGCCGAGCTTCTCCGCTTCGATCGCGAGAGGTGCGGGGTTCTGGGGGCCCGTCATCCAGTAGCCGGCCATCAGTCCGAGTTTCATGGCTGGATGGCTAGCGAGCCCGGAGCGGTCAGTCGAGGGTGAGGACGACGTCGTTCTCCTTGACGTGCGCTCCCCTCTCGACCGCGACGCTCGAGACCGTGCCGGCGCGCGGCGCGACGACGGGGATCTCGATCTTCATCGACTCGACGACGACGAGCTCCTGCTCGGCGGTGACGGCGTCGCCGGCGGAGACGAGGACTTCGAGGACGACGCCGACGGCGGGGCTCTTGATCTCGGTCATCGTGCCTCCTTTGCAGACGCGTCCGCCGGTGTCACGAGCAGGGCGCGCCGTGGCCGGTCTCGGACCGCCGTGGCATACTCGATCGGATGATGGGCGCCCCCGATCCGCACGCTCGGCGTTCTCTGCTCGCGGGCTGGATCGCGATCGCCGTCGTCGCGGCGCTCCTCGCGGCGTCGATCGTCTGGATGGCGGCGCGCGAAGCACTCGCGCCGCCGTCGGCGGAGCGCGCGCCTGCACGAGGTCCATCGATCGTGCTCGTCCTGATCGACACGCTCCGCGCCGACTATCTCGGTACGTACGGCTTCGCCGGAGACGTCTCGCCGCGAATCGATCGGTTCGCGCAGGAAGCGATCGTCTTCGAGAACGCGTTCAGCCAGGCGCCGTGGACGAAGCCGTCGATCGCGACGCTCTTCACGTCGCTCCATCCGAAGCAGCACGGCGTGAGCGCGCACGGAAGCCAGTTCCTCACGGAGACCGGTGCGGAGCTGCGCGCGAGCGCGCTGCCGCGCCGTGCGCTCACCCTCGCCGAGGGCCTGCGCCGCGCCGGCTACGAGACGGCGGCGTTCGTCGCGAACCCGTGGATCCGCCAGGGCTTGGGCTTCGCGCAGGGCTTCGACACGTTCGAGGAAGAGACCGGTGCGACACCCGTCTTCGCGGACGCGATCCTCGCGAAGGCGCGGAAGTGGCTCGCGGAGCGCTCCAGCGAGAAGCCGTTCTTCCTCTACCTCCACTTCATGGACATCCACGGTCCGTACGATCCGCCCGCGGACGACGTTCGCGCCGTGCAGGACAGCGGGAGCCTCGGCGCGCGGCGCGCGCTTCGCCGCGAGGAGCTCGACAGGCGGCGCGGCTACCTGATGAAGGCGCCGTGGACGACGCGTCCCGAAGGCCGCCGCCTCGAGACCTGGCGCGGACGCTACGCCGCGGGCGTGCGAGCGCTCGATCGCGAGATCGGCGGGTTCCTCGACGATCTCGCCGCGCGCGGCCTGCTCGACGATTCCGTCGTCGTGATCACGTCCGACCACGGCGAGGAGCTGCTCGATCACGGCGACTTCGACCACGGCAACACGCTCTACGACGAGCAGATCCACGTGCCGCTCGTCGTGCGGCTGCCCGGAGGCGCCGGGGGCGGGCGGCGTGTCGACGACGTCGTCGGGCTGATCGACGTGATGCCGACGCTCCTCGGTCTCGCCGGGAGCGAGGTCTCGCCGAAGCTCGCCGGACGGGACCTCGGTGTCCTGCTCGAGGGAAAGAGCTTCGCCGGCTCCGAGATCGCGATCTCCGCGGGCGTCAAGCGGCGGCCGGAGCTCGAGTCGGTGCGCACGCGGACGCACAAGCTCGTGCGCGACGGCAAGACGGGCGAGACGGCGCTCTTCGATCTCGCCGCGGATCCCGGCGAGTCGCGCGACCTCTCGGCGACCGCGCCGCAGGTCCGCGCCGCTCTCGAGAAGGCGCTCTCCGTGCACGGCGCCGAGATCGCTCGCAGCCCGATTCTCGAGAAGCGCCGCGCACGCGTGGGCCGGCGGACGGCCGACAAGCTCCGCTCCCTCGGCTACCTCGAGGACGAGGTCTCGCAGGGCTCCGCCGCGCACGCTAGGACGAATCCGCCAGAGCCCGCCGCACCGGCAGACGAAGAAGTGCGAAGGACGCAGGAGAAGGAGCAGCCGTGAAGGTACGAGCCGCCGTCGCCCACGAGGCCGGCAAGCCGCTCTCGATCGAGACCGTCGATCTCGAAGGGCCGCGCGCGGGTGAGGTCCTGGTCGAGATCAAGGCGACCGGCGTCTGCCACACCGACGCGTTCACGCTCTCCGGAGCCGATCCCGAGGGGCTCTTCCCGGCGATCCTCGGCCACGAGGGCGCGGGGATCGTGCGCGAGGTCGGCGCCGGCGTGACGAGCGTCGCGGCGGGCGACCACGTGATCCCGCTCTATACGCCCGAGTGCCGGCAGTGCGAGTACTGCATCTCGGGACGGACGAATCTCTGCCAGGCGATCCGCGCGACGCAGGGACGCGGCGTGATGCCGGACGGGACGAGCCGCTTCTCGTGCGGCGGCACGACGCTGCACCACTACATGGGCACGTCGACCTTCGCGAGCTTCGTCGTGCTGCCGGAGATCGCCGTCGCGAAGATCCGGAAGGACGCTCCGTTCGACAAGGTCTGCTACATCGGCTGCGGCGTCACGACCGGCGTCGGCGCGGTCATCAACACGGCGAAGGTCCGTCCCGGAGACAACGTCGTCGTGTTCGGGCTCGGCGGCATCGGGCTGAACGTCATCCAGGGAGCGCGCATGGTCGGCGCCGGGATGATCGTCGGCGTCGACGTGAACGTGACGAAGCGCCCGCTCGCCGAGAAGCTCGGCATGACGCACTTCGTGAATCCGAAGGAGGTCGAGGGTGACCTCGTGCCGTACCTCGTCGACCTG
>Ga0194131_10002145_pt1 | contig 32734 bp, 37 predicted proteins | sample TA2KigO120mmetaG_FD_148631 | JGI IMG/M metagenome (GOLD analysis project Ga0194131, IMG submission 148631) | Freshwater microbial communities from Lake Tanganyika, Tanzania - TA2015053 Kigoma Offshore 120m | ecosystem: Environmental > Aquatic > Freshwater > Lake | place: Tanzania: Lake...
CGGCCTGTAGGCCCGCGCGAGGCGGTGGGCCGGCACGCCGCAGGCGAACGCGAGGCGAAGCGTCCACATGAGGAGGATCGTGCGCACGACGCCATTCTCCTCCCAGCGCCGTGCCGATGTCGTCACGCGGAGCGACAAGGCGGCGAGTGGCCCTCGCCGTCGGAGGCGGCGAGTGAGCTCCACGTCCTCCATCAGCGGCAGGGCTGCGAAGCCTCCCAGCTCGCGGAACACGTCGCGCCGGACGAAGATCGCCTGATCGCCGGTCGAGATCCCGGTCAGGCGAGAGCGCGCGTTCATGAGCCGCGCGATCAGCGGCAAGAGCCAGTGCGTTCCGTCGAGCACCACGTCGAACCGACCGCCGATCGCACCGTTCTCGATCGCCCCGCGCGCCGCCGACGCGAAGCCCACCGGCAGCCTCGTGTCTGCGTGCAGGAACAGCAGAACGTCGCCTTGGGCGACGGCGGCGCCCGCGTTCATCTGCGCCGCGCGGCCTCGCGGTGCAGACAGGACGCGGTCGGCCACGGTCGCGGCGCGGGAGCGCGTCGCGTCGTCGCTGCCGCCGTCGACGACCAGAATCTCGCCGACGCCCGGCTGGCGAGCGGAGCGCAGGACGTCCACGATGCCGTCCGCTTCGTTCAGCGCCGGAACCACCACCGAGATGGCCAGCGGGGCGCGCGGCCGCACTTCCGGTTGTCTGGCATCCTCGTCCCGGCTATCTGACGGCATGTTCGAGCCTCGCCTGCCCCGTCAGCGCGGCCGTGCTCGCGCGTTCGCGATCGCCGCCGCTGCGTTCGCCATCCTTGCGGCCCGGAGCAGCGCGGCATTCGACGTCGTTCGCTTCGACGGCATCGTCGGAGAGACGGGCGTACCGCACGGCGTCGGCGATCTCACGCTCGCGATCGGCGACCGGAGCATCCCGTTCAGCGTGCTCCGCGCGCAGAAGATCACGGGAAATCCGGCGACGGGCCCCGAGATCATCAGCGCGCTCGGCCCCGGCCCGCCGCCGCTGCGCGTGGCCGGGCGCGACGCGACGGTGGCGAAGATCACCGAGGCGAAGCCGGGCACCCGGCTGACGATCACGGGCAATCTCGATGCGGCCAGCCCGTTCCTGACGCTGCTGGACGTCGAGCCCGCGCCGACGCCGTCACCGGCGCAGTAGCGCTGCCAGCACGACGACCTGCAGAACCATGGTCGCAACCAGCAGCAGCGTGAGGACGTACCGGCTCTTGCCGAGCGATTCCGCCTCGGCAACGCTCTTCTCCTCGAGCCGGGCGATCTCGCTGCGCACGTTGCTGGTCTCGACGTAGAGGCCACGCACCTCCTCGCGCATCGGGATGGTGGTCGCCTTGACGTCGTTCAGGTCGGCGCTGAGCTGCTCGAGCTCGTCGAGGCGACCGCCGAGCTGGTCGATCGACGTCCGCAGCGTGGCGAGCGTCGCGTTGATCTGGCGCAGCTGGTCGACCGCGTCGTCGAGCTGACCGACCATCGGATTCGGCGAGGGCGACGGCTTCGGTCCGACCAGCGCCTCGGTCGTCGTCGCGGCTCCCAGGAGGATCATCGCGCAGGCGAGCCACGCCGCGACATCCCTGCGGCACCTGCGCATCATCGACCGATCTTCGTCGTCCTTCACGCCGTTCCGCGCTGGGTCCATCGGAGCGTCTCCCCTCGAGGCTCGGGCGAGCACCAGACTCCAACCTCCCCGTGCAATCTCGGCACAGCGAAAGCTAGATGTCGCCGGCACCGGAAGCAAGATCGCGAGGCCGCGAGGCGCGCCTTGATCTGCCGGCGGGCGGGACGTAGGGACGTTCAGGCGCGACGAATCGCGGAGGGGGAGCGGCATGACGCTGCGCGATCTGCTTCTGGTGCTCGGAGCAGTCCCATTGCTGGGAGTGGTGGCGATGCGCCTCGCATCCGAGATGGGCCTCGTGAACGAGGCCCCGCCATCCGATGCGCTGACGATCGCGTTCGGTGTCTTCGGCTTCGTGTTCGTCTCGTACGTCGCGCTGACCCTGCGCTCGATCGCGACCGCCACGCGAGACATCCTCGCACGCGAGACCGAGGCGGCTCAGCGCGAGGCGGCAGCCCTGCGAAAGGCCGCGGTGAGCGACTTCGCGATCCACCTCGATCGCAGCGCGGAGGTCGGCCCTCTGGAGGATCCGGCCGGAGACGCCGACGACGGCGCTTCGGCTCCGCACGCCCGAGGCGCAGAGCCGGCCCGCAGCGAGCTGTTCGGCGAGGTCAGCGACCTGCTGACGCGGATTCCATCGGCGCGCTCGCGCTGACGAGCTCGCCGTCGGCGCGCGACGTCCCGCGAGCGAGCCGGCGCGGGAGCAGCGGTCCCTCGTAGACGAGTGCCGTGTACAGCGCGACGAGATCGGCACCTGCCGCGAGCTTCTCGCGGACGTCGTCGGCGCATGTCACGCCACCCACCCCGATGATCGGAACCCCGTCCCCGACGGCCTCGCGCACCCGCCGCAGGACCGCGGTTGCGCGGGTACGGAGCGGCGGACCCGAGAGGCCGCCGGGCTCTGCCGCGGCCGGGCTCGTGCACCCGGGCCGGGTGATCGTGGTGTTCGTCGCGATGAACCCGCTCGCTCCACCGTCGCGCGCCGCCGCACAGATCGCGGGGACGTCCTCGTCGGCCAGATCCGGCGACAACTTGACGAGGATCGGCACGGGACCCGCCAGCGCGAGGGCCTCGATCTCGCGCACCACCGTCTCCACCAGACGCGCGAGGCGTCCCGGCTCGTGCAGGTTTCGGAGCCCCGGCGTGTTCGGGGAGCTCACGTTGAGCGCGACGTAGTCGGCGAGCGGCGCGAGCAGGCGGGCCGAGAATCGATAGTCCTCGCGCTCCGCGGACTCATCCCCCACCGACACCTTCGAGCAGCCGATGTTGAGCCCGATGGGGATCGCGGGCCGCACCGCCAGGCGACGCCTCAGCCGCCGGGCGACATCCTCGGCCCCCCGGTTGTTGAAGCCGAGACGGTTCACCACCGCGCGCTCCGCGGGAAGGCGGAACATCCGTGGACCCGGGTTCCCGGGCTGCGGTCGGGCGGTCACGGTCCCGAGCTCGGCGAAGCCGAAGCCGAGGCGCGACCAGAGGTGCGGCGCGACACCGTTCTTGTCGAAGCCGGCCGCGAGCCCGATGCGGTTGGGAAAGGTGCGGCCGAGGATGCTGACCGGCGCGCTCGGCGGCGCTGCCGTCAGCATCCGGGAGGCGCCGTGCTCGAGCAGCCACTCGACGAGCGCAGCGGAGCGCAGCGCGAGATGATGCGCCCGCTCCGCATCGAGCCGGAACAGGACCCGGCGGACGACCCCGTAGAGCTCGCTCACCCGGTCTTGAGCAGCTCGTCGAGACGCCCCGAGCGGTCGAGTGCGGCGATGTCGTCGTATCCGCCGACGGACTCTCCGTCGATGAACACCTGCGGGACGGTGCGCCGTCCCGTGCGCCGCGCCAGATCGACCCGCGCGGCGGCGTCGCCGGTCACGTCGATCTCCTCGAACGGAACGTTCTTCTCTGTCAGCAGCGCCGTCGCGGCGTGGCAGTACGGACAGTAGGTCGTCGTGTAGATCTTCACCTCGGCCATCGCGTGCTTCGCATCCTCGGATTCCATAGTTAGTACGAGGGCCCCGCCGGAGCAACGTGGCGGGCGTCGCTGCGCTCGCAGGACTCGCGGAAGGAGACCAGCCGACATGGATTCGTTCGACGAGCTGATCGCGATCATGGCGCGTCTGCGCGCGCCCGGCGGCTGCCCGTGGGACCGCGAGCAGACGCACCGGTCGATCCGGAAGTACGTCATCGAGGAGGCCTACGAGGTTGCCGAGGCGATCGATCGCGAGAATGCGCCGGAGCTGTGCGCCGAGCTCGGCGACTTGCTGCTGCAGGTCGTCTTCCACGCCGAGATGGCGCGCGAGGCGGGTCGCTTCGCGATCGACGATGTTTGCCGCGGCATCGTCGACAAGATGCGCCGGCGTCACCCGCACGTCTTCGGGGACGTCGAGGTCGACGGCGCCGCGCAGGTCGTCCGGAACTGGGAGGAGATCAAGAAGCGCGAGCGCGGCGCCGACGCTTCCGTGATCGACGGCGTACCACGCGCCCTGCCGGCGCTGCAGCGCGCGGAGCGCATCGGCGAGAAGGCGTCACGCGTCGGCTTCGACTGGCCGGACGTCGACGGCGTGCTGCGCAAGGTCGACGAGGAGCGCGCGGAGCTGGCCGAAGCCCTGCTCGCGGGGGAACGCGACCGCATCGCCGACGAGCTGGGCGACCTCCTGCTCGCCACGGCCAACCTCGCCCGCAAGCTCGACCTCGAGCCCGAGCTCGCACTGGGGGCGGCCATCGACCGCTTCGAGGACCGCTTCCGTCGCCTGGAGTCGGGTGTCCGCCGCGACGGGCACGACCTGCCAGCTCTGTCCGCCGAGGAGCTGGACAGGCGCTGGGAGCGCGCCAAGCACGCGCGCTGAGCGCCCCGGCAAGCCGCCGGGACCGGGTGACGACGGCTCCTTGAACCGACCGTCGGCAAAGGCTAGACCACTGTGTTCTCAACGAGGGATCCATGGCCAATCATCCGTCCGCAGAGAAGAGACATCGCCAGTCGGTCAAGCGCGCCGCTCGCAACCAGGCGGTCCGCAGCCACGTCCGCACCGAAGTGAAGAAGCTTCGGACCCTGCTCGACTCGGCTGACGCCCAGAACGCGCGGACGAGCCTGCCGAAGGTCGCTTCGACCCTCGACAAGGCGGCCAGCAAGGGCGTGCTGCACAAGAATGCGGCGGCCCGGCGTATCTCGCGGCTCGCCCGGCAGGTCGCGAAGCTCGGCTGACGGATCGCGACGGGGCGCCGCCCCCAGGTGACGGATCGCGACCCGGCGCCGCCCTCAGGACGTCGCGCGCGCCGGACGCAGGTCGAGGAGAACCTTCTCGAGGCGGGCCTCCACGGCGCTGCCGCCCGTTTTCGCCGCGACGTCCACCGCCGCGAGAGCGCGCACGGCGCGTTCCAGTTCCGTCCTGCGGTAGTTCCGGGCCCGCGGCACGACGAAGAAGCCGCGACCGCCCAGGGCACGCTTCGCCGACTCCTCGTCCATACCGGAATCGAGCAGCGCCCTGGCCCGCAGCAGGGCACGGAGCTCGGACGCGATCTGGCCGACGAGCAGCTCCGGACGATCTCCCTGGCTCAGGGCGCCCCGCAGGGCGGCGATCGCGTGCGCCACACGCCGGTCGCGCACCGCCCCCTCGAGCGCGAACGCGACCGGGCTGCGCTCGCCGCTCACCGTATCGCGGACCTGTTCCGGCCCGACCTCGCCATCGGGGAAGCGCAGCGCCAGCTTCTCGATCTCGCGCGCCAGGAGCTGCGCCTCGCTGCCGACGTGATCCGCGAGCGCCTCGGCCGCGCCTGCACCAAGGCGCAACGACTGCTCTCGGGCCATCTTGCCGATGATCGCGATCACGGCGCGGCGCGTGCCGGCGACGTCGCGCGCGCTCCCCAGCTCCAGCTGCTCGACCGCACCACGCTTCGCCAGCGTCGCGAACAGCGTCTTGCGCATGTCCGGCCCGTCGGCGACCAGCACCAGCTGCGCGCCCTCCGGAATCTCGTCGAGTGCCGTCGCGAGCGCCTTCTGCACCTCCTCGCGCATCCGCTCCGCGCGGCGCAGCACGATCAGCCGGCGACCCGTGGGCGAGAACGTGCGGACCGCGGTCATGACGTCCTCGAGCGACGCCTGGTCACCCTGCAGCAGCTCGAAGGCGCCGAAGGCCGGGCTCGCACCGACGGTCCTCGCCTGGATCTCGGCGAGCCGCCGGTCGACGAGAAGACCGTCGCCCGACAGAAGCACGACGCCGCCCGACTCACCGCCCGGCGCGGCCCCGGCGGCCGTCTGGTCGCGCGTCGCACCACCGCGTCCTGTCCCGCCGCGCGCGGGCGGTGCGCTGCGCGAGGTCCGGCTCAGAAGTTCTCCACCATCGCGTTGTAAAGGTCGCGCGACGTGTTCCGGAACACGCGCTCGAGCGCGTCGCGCTCCTGCGACTCCGACAGCTGGACGTCGGATAGCTGCGCGATGTCCTGCGGGTTCAGGGTCGACCCGGCAAGGAAGTCCGGCGAGTCGGTGACCACGGTGTTCGACGTGGCACCGTAGGACTCCCCCTCGCGGAGCGCCGAGATGCGCCACACGGCCTTGTTGCTGCCGGTGTCACGCAGCACGGCGCTGATCGTCACGTACGTCTGATACTGCAGCGCCTCGTCGCTGCTCGAGAACGCGACGGGACGCTTCTCGATCGAGACGATCGCCCCCTCGAGCGTCAGCTGCGCGGCGCTGCGCTCGCTCTCGAGCGAGAACTGGCCGCGACGCACGATCTCCGTCTGGATCGCCTCGAGGAGAAAGTTCTCGATCCCGGCGTCGCGCGTACGGTTCTCGAACTTGGCGACGTGGACGCGAGTCGCTCCCCCCGGCAGCGTCCCCTCGCCGGGAAAGCGATAGCCGCAGCTCGTCGTGGTGAGCAGCGCGAGCGCGCACCGCAGAACGACGGCGCGAGGGCGGGCTGGGGCGACCATCACGGTCAGACTACCAGATTCACCAGCTTCCCGGGAACGATGATCACCTTCCGCAGTGCCTTGCCGCCCATCGACTCGCGGACCTTGTCGCTCTCCAGCGCCCGAGCCCGCAGCTGGTCCTCGCCCGCGGCCCGTGGAACGACGACCCGGTCGCGCACCTTGCCGTTCACCTGCAGGACGATCTCGATCGTGTCCGCGGTCAGCGCCGACTCGTCCCACAGCGGCCACCCCGCGTCGTAGATCGTCCCCGCGCCGCCGAACCACGAGTGCAGCTCCTCCGCCAGGTGGGGTGCGAACGGCGCCAGGAGGCGCGCGAACGTCCAGGCGGTGGCGCAGAACAGCGGCGTCGCGACGCCGGCCGCCGTGCGCTGGCGACTCGCCTCGCTCAGCAGCTCCATCAGGGCTGCAAGCGCCGTGTTGAAACCGAACTGCTCGGTGTCGACCGTCACCTTTCGGATGGTCTGGTGGAGGCGCCGCCGCAGCGCCGCCCCCGCGTCGTCGAGACCCGACGCGTCGGCGACCACCGCGTCGAGACCCTCCGGTCCGAGCCGTGCGCGGAGCGCCGCGATGGCCTCGCGGTCGCTGCCGAACAGCGCCACCACTCGGTTCAGGAACCGCTCCGCGCCACCGACGCCCTCGTCGCTCCACTCCATGTTGTTCTCGGGCGGAGCGGCGAACAGGATGGTGATCCGCGCCACGTCCGAGCCGTACTCGCGGACGAACGGGCCCATCGGCACGCCGTTGCCGGCGCTCTTGCTCATCGTCACCGGACCGCTCTGCGCGGCGAACCCGCCGTCGCGCTCGACCAGCGAGTAGCTCCGCTCGCGCAGCACGCGCGCCATCTCGTCCCGCGCGAGCGACCCCTCGGGCAGGCCGAGCGCCTTCACGAGATCGACGGGCGCGACCAGGCGCCCGTCGGCCTCGACACGCAGCGGCGTGAGCACGCGGCGCTGGACCATCCCCTGGGTGAACAGGGCCTTGAAGGGCTCGTCCTCGGGTACCAGGCCCGCATCGTGCAGGACCTTGGTGATGAACCGCGAGTACAACAGGTGCAGGATCGCGTGCTCGACGCCGCCGATGTACTGGTCCACCGGCATCCAGCGTGCGATCGCTTCCCTGGACCAGAGCTCCTGCCGGCTCTGCGCGTCGGCGTAGCGCAGGAAGTACCAGGAGGAGTCGACGAAGGTGTCCATCGTGTCGGTGTCGCGCTGCACGGGCTCGCCGGTCACCGGATCACGCGCCGTCACGAAGCTCGCGCTCGAAGCGAGCGGGGAGCGTCCCTTCGGCAGGTAGTCTTCGATCTCGGGCAGCACGACGGGCAACTGGTCGCGCGGCACGGGGACGATCGTCCCGTCGGCGCGGTGCAGCATCGGGATCGGAGCACCCCAGTAACGCTGCCGGCTCACCAGCCAGTCGCGCAGCCGGAAGGTCACCTTGGGACGCGCACGCCCGCTCTCCGCGAGCCAGGCGACGATCGCCCTGCCCGCCTCGCGGTTGTCCATCCCGTCGAAGCGCCCCGACGACTGCATGACGCCTTCCTCGGTGAACGCCTGCGTCATCGTCGCGGCCGCGACTGGTTCTCCGGGCGGAGCGATGACCGGGACGATCTCGATGCCGAACGCGCGCGCGAAGGCGAAGTCGCGCTCGTCGTGCGCCGGCACCGCCATGATCGCCCCGGTGCCGTATCCCATCAGCACGTAGTCGGCGATCCAGATCGGGATCTCCCGCCCGCTCACCGGGTTCACGCAACGCGCGCCGAGGGAAACGCCGGTCTTCTCCCGCTCGGTGCTCTGCCGGTCGATCTCGCTCCGGCGACGCGCCTGCGCGACGTATTCCTCGACCGCGGCGCGGCTCGCGTCGGTGACGAGCTTCGCGACCAGCGGGTGCTCGGGTGCGAGCACGAGGAAGGTCGCGCCGAACAGCGTGTCCGGCCGCGTCGTGAACACGATGATGCGATCGCTGCGCCCCGCGACGTCGAACTCGACCTCCGCGCCCTCGCTGCGGCCGATCCAGTTCCGCTGCATCGCCTTGACCTTCTCGGGCCAGGCGTCGAGCTTGTCGATGTCGTCGAGCAGGCGCTGCGCGTAGTCGGTGATCCGGAAGAACCACTGCGAGAGCTCGCGCTTCTCCACCAGCGCACCGCTGCGCCAGCTTCGTCCCGATGCATCGACCTGCTCGTTGGCGAGCACGGTCTGGTCGACCGGGTCCCAGTTCACCGTCGCCTTCGCGCGATAGGCAAGCCCCCGCTCGTGGAGCAGCAGGAAGAGCTCCTGCGTCCAGCGGTAGTAGTCGGGCTCGCAGGTGGTCACCTCGCGCGACCAGTCGTACATGATGCCGGCGACGTCGAGAGAGCTCTTCGACTCCTCGATGTTGCGCAGCGTCCACGCGCGCGGGTGCGTGCTGAACTTGATGGCGGCGTTCTCCGCCGGCAGCCCGAACGCGTCCCAGCCGAACGGATGCAGCACGTCGTAGCCGCGCATCACCCAGTACCGCGTCAGCGCGTCGCCGATGAAGTAGTTCTTCCCGTGCCCCATGTGCAGGTCGCCGCTCGGGTACGGGAACATCTCGAGGATGTACCGGCGCGGCGCGCCGGGCCGCCGCCCGGCCGTGAAGATCCCCTCGCGCGACCAGAACTCGCGCCAGCGAGGCTCGATGGCAGGATCGAAGCGAAGGCTCACGTGAGGTTCTCCCCGGACGCTTCAAGTGCGCGCGCGATGCCGTCGAGCACGCCGTTGACGAACGCGCGCGCCTCGTCACCGCAGTAGTCGCGCGCGATCTCGACCGCCTCGTCGATCACCACCGGCCTCGGCGCCAGACGATTCGCGAGCTCGGCCGCGCCCACGCGGAGGATCTGCGCATCGAGCCGGCCGATGCGGTCGAGACGCCAGTTCGCAAGCGAAGCCGCGATGAGCGCATCGTACCGCGGGCGATCGGCGCTCACCACGCGGACGAGCTTCTCGGCGTAGCCGACGTCGATCTCCGCCGGTAGACCTGTGTCTTCGACCGCCGCTTCCTCGGGACCGGTCATGCGCAGCGCCGTCGCCAGCGCCTGCTCGGGCGTCACACCTGCGACGTCGACCTGGTAGAGCGCCTGCACCGCGAGCTCGCGTGCCCGCCGGCGGGCGTTCGGACTTCCCTTCACGCGACCGTACCGTGCCTCAGTCGAGCCGGGCGTGCTCGCGCAGCAGCGCCGCCATCTCGAGCGCCGTGATCGCAGCCTCGTAGCCCTTGTTGCCGTGCCCGTCGCCGGCACGCGCGAGCGCCTGCTCCATGGTGTCCGTGGTGAGGACGCCGAACGCGACCGGGATCCGATGGCGACAGGCGACGTCGTTCACGCCGCGGCTCACCTCGCGCGAGATGAACTCGAAGTGGGGCGTCTCGCCGCGCACGACCGCACCGAGGCAGATCAGGGCCGCGTAACGGCCGCTCGCCGCGCAGTGCTCCGCCGCGACGGTGATCTCGAACGCGCCCGGAACCCGCAGCACGTCGATCGCCTGGTCGGCGACGCCGTGCTCGCGCAGACCCGCGAGCGCCCCATCGAGCAGCGACTCGGTCACCGAGCGGTTGAAGCGCGCGACGACGATGGCGACGCGCAGTCCGGTGCCGAAGGGCTTGCCGAGGAACTCGCGCACTCAGGCTCCCCTTCCCGGGCGTCCGCCCGACTCGAGCCCGGTCAGAAGGTGCCCGAGCTTCGCTCGCTTGGTGCGCAGGTAGCCGATGTTCAGCGGGTGCGCCGGTGCCTCGATCGGCACGCGCTCGGTGACCTCGATGCCGTAGCTCGTCAGCCCGCTGATCTTGCGCGAATTGTTCGTCAGGAGCTTGACGCTCGTGATGCCGAGGTCGCGCAGGATCTGAGCGCTGATTCCGTAGTCGCGCGGATCGTCGGTGAAGCCGAGCTCGAGGTTGGCCTCGACGGTGTCGAGCCCCCGGTCCTGCAGCGCGTAGGCGCGGATCTTGTTCGCGAGCCCGATGCCGCGGCCCTCCTGGTGGAGGTAAACCAGCACGCCGCGCCCGGCCTCCGCGATCATGCGCACCGCGGCCTCGAGCTGCTCGCCGCAGTCGCAGCGTCGCGAGCCGAGCACGTCGCCGGTGAGGCACTGCGAGTGCACGCGCACCAGCACCGCTTCGTCGCGCTTCGGACGCCCGCGCACGAGCGCCATGTGCTCGGAGTCGTCCACCTTGTTGCGGTAGGCGATCGCGCGGAACTTCCCTCCGTAGGCGCTGTCGAGCTCGCGCTCGTCCAGCCGCTCGACCAGCAGCTCCGAGCGGAGGCGGTGGCGGATCACCGCGTCGATCGAGACCATCTTGAGCTTGTGCTTGCGCGCGAAGGCGATGAGCATCGCGCCACGCGCGACGTCGCCGTCCCGGTCGAGCACCGTGCAGACCGTCGCCGCGGGACGCAGCGCCGCCAGGCGGACCACGTCGAGCGCAGCCTCGATGCGCCCCGGGCGCTCGAGCGTGCCCCCCGGGGACACCTGGATGGGCGGCACGTGGCCCGGCATGACGACGTCCGCCGGGCCGCTGCGCTCGTCGATCGCGACCCGGATCGTGGCAGCGCGGTCGGCCGCCGAGATGCCGGTCGAGACGCCGCGGCGGGCCTCGAACGACGTCCCGTACGCGACGTATTCGTCTGCGGCGCGGTCGGCCGGCATCAAGGGGATGCCGAGCCGCAGCAGGGTGGGCGGCAGCACGGCGAGGCAGACCAGCCCGCGCGCGTGGACGGCCATGAATCCGATGTGCTCTGGCGTCGTCAGCTGTGCGGCGACGCACACCTCTCCCTGGCGCGGCTGATCGGCGTCGTCGACGACGAGGATCATGCGTCCCGCGGCGAGGTCCGCCATCCCGGCCTGCAGGCTCTGCTCGCCGCGAGCGATCCGGCCTCTCGAGTCGCTGTTGCTCTTCACCATTGCCTCATCGCGCCTCGACGCGCGCCGTGTGCAGCAGGTCGTCGCCCACCCGCTCCACCCGGAGGTCGGACAGCGGGAAGGCGCCGCGCAGCGAGCGCACGCCCAGTGGACCGATCATCGGCAAGCCGTCGCCCCCGATCAAGAGCGGCGCCGAGAACCAGCAGAGCTCGTCGACGTGGCCCCCGGCGATGAGGGCCGCCGAGAGAGCGGCACCGGCCTCGACCAGCACGCTGGTGAGGTCGCGCCGGCCGAGCGTGACGAGCAGCGCGCCCAGGTCGAGGTGCGGTCCGCGGGCCACGACGGGCAGGATCGTCGCCCCGTCGCGTCCGAGCCGCGCGGCCCGGGCGCGATCGTGCCGGGTCCGGGTCGCGATCCAAACCGGGCCGCGCCCGTCGTGCAGCAAGCGGGCTCGCGGCGGGATGCGCAGTCTGCCGTCCACGACGACGCGCACCGGATCGCGGCCGCCCGCTCTGCGGCACGTCAGCTCGGGGTCGTCGGCGATGACCGTGTCGACGCCGACCATCACCGCGTCCATCTCGTTCCGCCATCGGTGCACCAGCCGGCGCGCCGGAGCCCCCGTGATCCAACGCGACGCGCCGGTGCGCGTCGCGATCCGGCCGTCGGCCGAAGCGGCGAGCTTCAAGCGCACGAACGGACGGCCCGTGACCACGTGGCGCGCGAAGGCCGCGATCAGATCCATCGAGGCTGCGCTCTCCACGCCCGTCGTGACGGCGACTCCCGCCCGGCGCAGCTGCGCGACCCCGCGGCGGCTCACGAGCGGGTTCGGGTCGATCGCGCCGATCACCACGCGCTGCACGCCGGACTCGATGACGCGCGGGGCACAAGGCGGCATCCGCCCCTGGTGCGTACACGGCTCGAGGGTCACGTAGAGCGTGGCGCCGCGCGCCGCCGCGCCGGCCTGCTCGAGCGCGATTGCTTCCGCGTGCGCCGTGCCGGCCCGACGGTGCCATCCGCTGCCAACCACGCGACCGCCGCGGACGACGACCGCGCCGACCGGCGGGTTCGGCCGCGTGCGTCCGAGTCCGCGACGACCCAGCTCCAGCGCGAGGCGCATGTACTCCGCGTCGCGCGGGCTGCCGTGCTCGCCGAGCGTCATCCGTGGCGCGGCGTCTTGCGGGGCGCCGACGGCGCGCGCTTCACCGCCTTCGCCGCCCTTACCAGCCGGCTCTTGAGGCCCCGCTGGCTGCGACGCTCGCGCAGCAGATCCTCGAGCTCGTTCATGAATTGGTCGATGTCCTGGAACGATCGGTACACCGAGGCGAACCGCACGTAGGCGACCGTGTCGAGCTCGTAGAGAGCCTGCATGACGGCCTCGCCGATGACCGAGCTCGGCACCTCGCGCTCGGCTCGATCGAGCAGCGCACGCTCGATCCGGTCGACGTGCTCCTCGATCGTCTCGATGCTGACCGGGCGCTTCTCGCAGGCCTTGGTGAGTCCGGCGACGATCTTCAGACGGTCGAAGGGCTCGCGCCGTCCATCCTTCTTGACGACCGCCGGGAGGTAGTCCTCGACGCGTTCGTACGTCGTGAAACGGCGGCCGCACTTCTCGCACTCGCGACGGCGCCGGATGACGTCCCCCTCCTTGCCGAGCCGGGAATCGATGACCCGGTTGTTGAGGTCCCGACAGGCGGGGCACTTCATCGTGCAACCACCGCGGTCAGTGATGGTAGAGCGGGAAGCGCCGGCAGAGCGCCGTGGTCTCCTCGGCGATCTTCGCGAGTGCCGCCGTGTCGCCGACCCGCTCGAGCGCACGCGCGATCAGGTCCGCGATCTCGTCCATCTCCGGCTCGCGCATGCCGCGCGTGGTCACCGTCGGCGTGCCCATGCGGACGCCGCTGGTCACGAACGGCGAACGCGTCTCGAACGGCACCGTGTTGCGGTTCGCCGTGATGCGCGCGAGATCGAGCGTCTCCTGGGCGACCTTGCCGGTGATCTCGGTCTGGCGGAGGTCCATCAGGAGGAGGTGGTTCTCGGTGCCGCCGGACACGAGCCGGAAGCCGCGCGACGTGAGTCCCGCGGCGAGCGCCTTCGCGTTCCGCACCACCTGCTGCTGGTAGGTCCGGAACTCCGGCAGAGATGCCTCGCGAAACGCCACGGCCTTGGCCGCGATCACGTGCATCAACGGACCACCCTGGTTGCCGGGAAAGACCGTGCTGTTGATCGCCTTCTCCTCGCTCGCCCGTGCGAGGATCAGGCCGCCGCGCGGGCCGCGCAGCGTCTTGTGGGTCGTCGTGGTGACGAACTCCGCATGCGGGACCGGCGACGGGTGCTCACCCGCGGCGACGAGCCCCGCGAAGTGCGCCATGTCGACCATCAGCTTCGCACCGACCTCGTCCGCCGCCGCGCGGAACGGCGCGAAGTCGACGATGCGTGGGTAGGCGCTGTGACCAGCCACGATCAGCTTCGGCCGGTGCTCGATGGCCAGCCGGCGGACGGCGTCGTAGTCGATGCGCTCGTCCTCCTCGCGGACGCCGTAGGGGACGATCTTGAACCACTTGCCCGAGAAGTTGGCCGGATTGCCGTGCGTGAGGTGCCCGCCGTGCGCCAGGTTCATCGCCAGGATCGTGTCGCCGGGCTGCAGCTGCGAGAAGTAGACCGCCATGTTCGCCTGCGATCCGGAGTGCGGCTGCACGTTGGCGAACTCGGCGCCGAACAGCGCCTTCGCCCGGTCGATGGCGAGCTGTTCGACGACGTCGACGTGCTCGCAGCCACCGTAGTAGCGCTTGCCGGGATAGCCCTCGGCGTACTTGTTGGTCAGGACCGAACCCTGCGCCTCGAGAACCGCACGGCTCGCTGCGTTCTCGGACGGGATCAACTCCAGATTTTCTTCCTGCCGCCGACGCTCGTGCGCAACCGACGCAGCGATTTCCGGATCGACGTCGGCCAGGTGGGCGTCGATCCGGTTCACTTGTGGCTTTCGATGTAGGTCACGACGTCGCCGACGGTGCGGATCTTCTCCGCCTCCTCGTCCGAGATCTCGAGGTCGTACTCCTCCTCGAGCGCCATCACGAGCTCGACGATGTCGAGCGAATCGGCACCGAGATCCTCGATGAACGAGGCGTTCGGCTGCACCTCGTCCTCGCTGACGCCGAGCTGCTCGCAAACGATCTCTTTGACCTTCGCCTCGACTGCAGAAGCCATCAAATTCTCCCTACCCTAAGGGGCCCGAGCACGTGACCTTCGCCGGTTTACCGTGCGACGCAGGCTTGCGCCACCTTGCCGCAGCCGGCGCCGCCGTAGCCGCGGACTCGCACACGGCGGCACTCACATCGACATACCACCGTTGACCGCGAGCACGTGGCCGGTGATGTATCCCGCGGTCGGGCCCGCAAGAAAGCCCACCGCCGCGGCGACCTCCTCGGGCGTCCCGGTTCGCCCGAGCGGCACCGCCCCCACGTATGCAGATCGGGTCTCCGCCGACAGTGCGGCGGTCATGTCGGTGTCGATGACTCCCGGCGCCACCGCGTTGACCGTGACCGAGCGCGAAGCGAGCTCGCGGGCGAGCGCGCGCGTGAAGCCCTCGACCCCGGCCTTCGTCGCCGCATAGGCCGACTGGCCGGCGTTGCCGGTCGCGCTCACCACCGACGTCACGTTGATGATCCGGCCCGAGCGGGCGCGCACCATCGTGCGCGCGGCGACCTTGCTGCAGTGGAAGACGCCACCCAGGTTCACGTCGACGATCCGCTTCCAGTCGTCGGCCCGGTAACGCAGGATCAGGCCGTCGAGCGCGATGCCGGCGTTGTTCACCAGCACGTCGAGCCGCTTGTGGCGAACGACGAGAGCGTTGATTCCGGCAGCGATCGCGTCGCCGTCGCCGACATCGAAGCGCAGCGTCTCCGCGCTGCCCCCGCCGGCCTCGATCGCCTGGACGACGGCCCGGGCAGCATCCTCGCTGCTCTGGTAGTTGACGGCCACGTGCGCTCCCATGCGAGCGAGCTCGAGCGCGATCGCGCGCCCGATGCCGCGCGACGCGCCGGTCACCAGGGCCACCTGTCCGTCGAGCGGTCCGTCGGCGCGCGTCACGCCCGCACCGTTTCGAGGGCCGCGCGCACGCCGGCCAGGTCGTCCGTCGGCATGCAGCGGAACTCGGGCGCGATCCGTCTCGCGAGCCCGCAGAGGACCTTTCCCGGTCCCACCTCGATGCCGCGATCGGACCGTGCAGCGACGCCGCGTGCGCAATCCTCCCACCGGACGGCCGCCGTGATCTGCGCGCCGAGCCGGTCGCGAACGCTCGTGGCGTCCGAGTACGGCTGCGCGTCGACGTTGCCGAGCACGATGCCGCGCGGCGCCGTCACCGGGACCTCGCGCAGCAGCGCCGCCATGCGCTCGCGGGCGGGCTCCATGAGCGGGCTGTGGAAGGGCGCACTCACCTTGAGGCGCATCGCGCGCACCTTGCGGCCCGAGGCGAGCGTCTCGAGTCGCGCCACGGCGGCGGCGTGTCCGGAGACGACGATCTGTCCGGCACCGTTCACGTTCGCCGGGACCACGACCTCGCCTCCGGCGGTCGCCTCCGCGCACATCGCTTCGGCGACCGCGAGATCTGCCCCGAGCAGCGCGCTCATCGCGCCCACCCCGGGTGCGACGGCCTGCTGCATGAACCGCCCGCGCGCCCGCACGGCCGCGAGCGCGTCGGCGAAGCCGATCGCCCCCATCGCAACCAGCGCCGACCACTCGCCGAGGCTGTGCCCGGCGGCGACCTCGGGAACCAGGCCGCCCTCGGCCGCGAGCACGCGCGCCACCGCGGTCGAGGTGGTCAGGAGCGCCGGCTGCGCGTTCTCCGTGAGCGTCAGGCGATCCTCCGGCCCCTCGAAGCACAGCACCGACAGCGCCTCGCCCAGGGTAGCGTCGGCCTCCGCGAAGGTCTGTCGCGCGACCGGGAACTCGCGGCAGAGATCGGCTCCCATGCCGACGCGCTGCGCGCCCTGGCCGGGAAACAGCAGAGCCGGTGTAGTGGTCATTCGGGCTTCTCCCGCACGTTGCCTCCGTCGCCTCCGGGCGCGGACGCAGCGGCCGTCGCCTCGCCCACGTCGTGGCCGCGGAGCGCCACGGACGCCGGGCCCGGCGCCGGCGCCTCCGCAGCGGGCGCAGCACCCGCCGGCTCGGTCGTCGTACGGCCCTGCGGGCTCGGTGCCGCCGGCGAGGTCGCGGAGCGCCCCTGGTCCTTGTCCCGGCGCAGCCGCTCCCGGAGCGCGTTCCAGAACCGGCGAGCGCGCGGCGTCTGCGCGCCTCCCTCCGCGGCGGTGTCCAGGCCGACCGTCGCCGCGACTCCGACGGCCACCTGCTCCGTCACGCCACTCTGCGCGAGGCTCGACGCGACCGCCAGGGCGTTGCGGATCGCGTGCGCGTCCGACGACCCGTGCGCCTTCACGACGACGCCGTTGAGGCCGAGCAGGAGGGCGCCGCCGGTCTCGCGCGGGTCGAGGTCCCGGCGCAGGCGCGCCACCTGCCGGCGCAGCAACAGGTAGGCGATCTTCGTGCGCAGCCCCTGCTCGAACATCGCGCGCAGCCGCTCCCCGACGAGCTGACCGAAGCCCTCGAGGCTCTTGAGCACGAGGTTGCCGCCGAAGCCGTCGCACACCGCGACGTCCACCGTGCCGGTGGTCAGCTCGCGCCCCTCGACGTAGCCGACGAAGTTGATCGGCAGCTGCCGCAGCATCGGTGCCGCAGCGCGCACCAGGGCGTTGCCCTTGCCCTGCTCGAGGCCGTTCGACAGCAGGCCGACGCGCGGTGCCGCGATCTGACGGACGGCGCGCGCGTAGGCGTCACCCATCACCGCGAACTGCGTGAGGTGGATCGGCCGGCAGTCGACGTTCGCACCGGCGTCGAGCAGGATCGTCTGCCCGCGCGGCGACGGCAGCAGAACCGCGATCGCCGGCCGCTCGACGCCCGCCGCACGGCCGAGCAGGTGGGCGCCGAGAACCATGCCCGCGCCGGTGTTGCCGGCGAACACCAGGGCGCCCGCGTCGCCGTCACGGACCGCCGCCAGCGCCACCGCCAGTGACGAGTCCGCCCTGCGCAGGGCGGCGGTCGGCGGCTCATCCATCCCGACGTCCTGCGACGCGTGACGGATCTCGAGGTCCAGACCGGCGGCGCGGTGGCGCGCGAGCTCGGGCTCGATGCGCGCACGATCGCCCACCAGCAGTACCGAGAGCCCGATCTCGCGGGCCGCCGTCACGGCACCTTCGACGGTCGCGCGCGGAGCGGCGTCACCGCCCATCGCGTCGAGCGCGATCCGCATGCGTCAGTACCGCCCCCGGTTGCGCGGCGCGACGCTCACTCGCCCGCGGCTGCGATGACCTTCTTGCCGCGGTAGACGCCGCAGCTCGCGCAGGCGCGATGGCGCAGGCGCGGCTCGCCGCACTGCGGGCACGCGACGAACGCCGGTGCGGTCAGCGCGTGGTGCGAGCGACGCTTGTTCTTCTTCGACACCGAGGTTCTACGCTTCGGAACGGCCATCTCTCTCGAATCCTTTCCAGGGGGCGCGATGCCCCGACTCTCCGACCCCGCAACCGCGCCCGCACGTTCACACCGACGCGCGCGGGCAGCGCGCCGGATCCGTCAATCGGGGCGACTCACTCCACGCTCACGAGGCCGACCGTACCCTGGCGCTGGCGAGCACGGCCAATCGCGGATCCGCCGGGGCGGGCTTGCACGGGCACTTCTCGAGGTTGAGGTTCGCGCCGCAGCCAGGGCAGAGACCCTTGCACTCCTCGCGGCACACGGCGCGCGTCGGCAGGGCGAGGATCGCCTGCTCGCCGACCAGCGGCGCGAGGTCGATTTCGTCGCCCTCGTAGAAGCTGAGCGCGAGGTCGTCGGTGTGCAACTCCTGCTTGCCGTCCACCGCCGGCGCCCGCGACAGCACGAACTCGAACGGGGCCGCCAGCGGCTCCGTGAGGGTCTCGAGGCAACGCGCGCAGGTGGCTTCCATCACGGTCGAGCAGCTGCCCTCGAAGTAGATGTCCTCGCCGGCGCGGTGGTAGCGGACATCGACCTCGAGCGGCTCCGCGAGCCGGAACTCGTGCGTCGCACCGGTCTCGAGGCGCTCGTTCAGCTCCGCCGCCGGCACCGAGAAGGAGCTCTCGGTGGAATCGTCGGTAATGCGGTCGATGCGCAGCTTCATGCGAGCGGGGGATCATAGGGGTCGTGATCCGGAAAGCCAAGCCGGGCCGGGGATTTGCGCCCCGGCCGGGTCGGCTCACCCGGCGTCGCCGCCCGACCCGGGCTCGCCTTCGGTGCCCAGCGCGCGCTCGATGCGCCGCACCCGCCGCAGCAGCTCGGGCAGCTTCTGCACGGCCGCCGCGATGCGGCGCCAGAGCCGGATGTCCATCTCGGGGTAGCCGCCGATCACGCTACCGGCGGCAACGTCGTTGTCGATGCCGCTCTTGGCCGCCACCCGGACGTCGTCGCCGATCTCCAGGTGTCCGGCAGCCCCGACCTGGCCGCCGAACTGCACCCGCTTGCCAATGATCGTACTTCCCGCGAGACCGCTCTGGCCTGCGAGCATCGTTTCCTCGCCGATCCGGCAGCCGTGCGCGACCATGACCAGGTTGTCCAGCTTGACGCCGGTGGCGAGTCGGGTCGTGCCGATCGTCGCCCGGTCGACGGTGGTGTTGGCGCCGACCTCGACGTCGTCGCCGACCTCGACCGTACCGATCTGGGGCAGCTTGAAGATCCCGCCCCCGGGCAGCGGCAGGAAGCCGAAGCCGTCGCCTCCGAGGACCACGCCGGGACCCAGGGTCACCCGGTCTCCGATGCGGACGCGCTCGCGCACCACGGCGTTGGCGTGCGCCAGGAAGTCGTCGCCGATCGTCGCCTCGGGGTAGATCACGACTCCGGGGTGGAGCCGTGCCCGGGCACCGATCCTGACGTTCTCGCCGACCACCACGCCCGGAGCGACGCGCGCTCCCTCGCCGAGGTGCGCCGTCGGTGCGACGTGCGCGGCCGGCGAGATCCCTGCCGGCGGGTCGACGGGCCTGTCGAACAGGCCCAGCGCAAGGGCGAAGGCCATGTAGGGATTCGCGACGCGAACCACGGCGCAGCCTGGGCTCGCCACACCCGGGCCGAGAATCACGGCACCGGCACGTGTCGTCTTCAGCATGCCGACGTAGCGCTGGTTCGACACGAATGACAGAGACCGCGGCCCGGCCTCGTCGAGCGGCTGCAGGTCCTCGATCTCCAGCGCGAGATCTCCTTCGACCTTCCCGTCGAGGAGGCGTGCGATGTCGGCGAGGCGCATCGTCCAGTTCTACCAACCCGGGGCGGGCATCTCCACGACCGTCGTGCGCGCGTGCTCCGCGATTGCGTTTCCGGGCAGCCGTCGATAGGTACGCGCCATGCAGACCGGCTCGTCCCGCTGCGGTGCCGCCGCGAGCCGCCAACCTTCGTCCGGCATCGCGCTGGCGCTGGTCGGCGCAGCGCTGCTGGGTCCGCTCGCCGGCTGCGCCGCCAAGCGCCCGCCGATCCCGGCCCGCCCGCCGCTGCCCGCGGTGTCGTTCGTGCCGCCGTGCGATCCGCAGGCTTCGATCGGCATGACCGAAGCGGGCGTCGCGCAGCTGCGGGCGCGCGACGAGGCCTGGCGCTCGTACGTCGAGGTTCTCGAGTCGATCATCCGCGGCGAGCGCTGACCAGGAAGGTGCTCCGTGGAGCTCGATTTCAGCAAGGGCCTGGTGCCCGCCATCGCCCAGGACGCCGCCACCGGCGAGGTCCTGATGGTCGCGTACATCAACGAGGAGGCGTGGCGCGAGACGCTGCGCACCAGGCGTGCCACCTACTGGAGCCGGTCCCGCGGGCTGTGGCGCAAGGGCGAGGAGTCGGGCAACCACCAGGACGTCTCGGACATCCTCGTCGACTGCGACCGCGATACCGTGATCTTCAAGGTCGTGCAGCATGGCGGTGCCGCCTGCCACGAAGGCTACCGCAGCTGCTTCTTCCGCCACCTCGAGGGTGAGGCATGGCAGACGACCCAGGACCGCGTGTTCGACCCGAAGGACGTCTACAAGAAGCCCCAGCCCTGAAACGCAGGCCTCGAGCACGAGCCGCACGCATGACCGCACGACTGAAGACTCCTCTGAAGCTGGGCATTCCCAAGGGAAGCCTCGAGAACCCGACCATCGAGCTGTTCGCGAAGGCCGGCTGGCGCATCACGACCAGCGGGCGCAGCTACTTCCCGAGCATCGACGACCCCGACATCCGCTGCTCGTTCATGCGACCGCAGGAGATGTCGGCCTACATCGAGGCGGGCGCCCTCGATGCCGGGATCACCGGGCAGGACTGGATCATCGAGAACGAGTCGCAGGTGCACGTCATCTGCGACCTCGTGTACTCCAAGGTGAGCCTGCACGGAACGCGCTGGGTGCTGGTCGTGCGCGACGACTCTCCGGTAAAGAGCCCCGAGGACCTGCGCGGGAAGCGCGTCGCGACCGAGCTGGTGAACGTCACCCGGCGTTTCTTTGCCAGCCGCGACATCGGGGTCGACGTCGAGTTCTCGTGGGGGGCGACCGAAGCCAAGGTCGCCGAAGGCCTGGTGGACGCGATCGTCGACGTGACCGAGACCGGATCGACGCTGCGCGCGAACAAGCTGCGCATCGTCGCGGAGCTGCAGACCTCGAATCCGCAGCTGGTCTCGAGCGCCGCGGCGTGGGCCGACCCAGCGCAGCGCGAGAAGCTCGAGCAGATCGCGCTCCTCCTCACCGGCGCGCTCGATGCGCAGGGCAAGGTCGGCATCAAGCTCAACGTCCCCGAGGCGCGCCTCGACGCCGTCATCGCCTTGCTGCCGAGCCTCGCAGCACCGACGGTGTCGAACCTCTTCCCCACGGCGCACCTGCAGGGCGAGAAGTGGTTCTCGGTCGAGAGCGTGATCGCCGAGGCGACCGTGCGCGACCTGATCCCGCAGCTCATCAAGGCCGGCGCCAGCGGGATCATCGAGTACCCGCTGAACAAGGTCTGTTGAAACGAGGGGGACTCTCTCCCCCTCGCTCCACGCGGCAAAGCCGCGCGGAGCCTCGCTCCCCCGGCTCGCTTCGCTCGGCCGCTCGCCGTCGGCTTCGCGGCGGGGGAACCGGGGTTACCCGGCGGCGGACTCTTCGGCGGGGTCGTAGCCCAGCGCCTGGAGGAAGGCGTCCTTCTCGCCGCCGGGCATGATGTAGATGCCGTCCCAGCCGCAGACTTCCTCGCAGAGCTTGCAGCCGACGCAGGTCTTCTCGTCGACCACGACCTTGCCGAGATAGGCTGCGACGTTTCCCGGAGCCGAGCTCAGGCTGTCGAAGGGGCACACGTCGATGCAGACGCCGCACCCGTTGCAGTTGTCCGGGTGGACGATGGCGAGCGGCCGCTCGGCGCGCTTGAGCACGCTCGTCATGTTGCCCCACGTGTCGAGGATGGCGTCGTCGGGGCAGATCACGCCGCACGAGCCACAGTCGATGCACAGCGTCGTCTCGATGAAGTAGGCCTTCTTCGGGTCGCCGCTGATGGCGCGGGTCGGGCAGCGCTTCTCACACGCGCTGCAGCCGGTGCAGTTCTCGGCGATGATGGTGAACGGCATCGCGAGTCCCCCTCACCGCTGCATGTCGTTCAGGATCTCGTCCTCGCGACCCTGAGCGATCAGCTCGTCGTTGCGACGCGCCTCGCGAAAGCCGAGGTACGTGAAGTACAGCACCAGGACGAGCATTCCGACGATCGGAATGTTGTCCGGTCGGAACGTCATCTCGATGAACTCGCTGATCGCCGACGCGTTCGGATCGGGTCCGCTCATGTCAACGAGCTATCAACGCGCTCCGCGGGAGTCAAACTCCGCCTGGCGCGCAGGCCTGCGTCAGGACCCGGCAGGAGGCTCGGTGCTGCCCAGGGCGAGCTTCATCTCGCCCAGGGTTGCGAGTGAGCGCGAGATCAGCCGGAGCCGGTCGACCAGCGTCGCGATCTGCAGCAGAGCCGAGTCGATCTCCTGCCCGGCGATGGTCTCGACCGCCGCCCGGACCTGCTGGTGCAGGGCCACCAGCTCGTCGATGCCGCGGATGCCGCGGTTCGACAGCCGTCGCCCGATCTCCCCGTAAAGCCGGACGATCTCGTCGGCGTCGCGCCGGAACGCCTCCTGATCCTGCATCGTGACGGGCTGCATAGCGCGCGCGCCCGTTCTGCGGAAGAGAAAACCTGTCGACGCGCGAGTGCTTGACCCCTGAGCCGCCCTCCGGTGGAGGCGAAAGGCCCCTTCAGAACAGGGTATACACGAAGGGGGACGACGCGGTGGATCGGCCGAAGTACAGCAGTAGACCGGTGATCAGGAGCACGCTGATCGCCGGCATCAGCCACCAGATCTTGTGCCGCCACAGAAAGCCGAGTAGCCCCGAGGAGGTATCATCCTGCCGCGCCATGGGATCCTCTGGATAACCGGTGGATCAGTGCTGTGTCGAGTGCGGCGGCGCGGCGATCTGAAAGATCGGCTGGTCGGCCTTCGCGCCACGCATCCGGAACTCCTCGCGACGCAGCCCGTACGACTTCATCTTGCGGTGCAGGGTCGCTGCGTCGACGAGCGCGTGCTTCGCGCTGCTGTTGATGCCGCCGCGATACTTACGGAGCACGTGCCCGAGGTAGTCCTTCTCGGCCCGGCGGAGGAACTCCTTGAGCGGCACCTCGTAGTCGAATCCACGACGCGACGACGCCTCCGAGCTCTTCTTCGCGTCGCCGCCGGGGAGGTCGATGTCCTTGATGACCGGGCCGCTGGTCCGCAGGATCGAGCGCTCGAGGACGTTGCCCAGCTCGCGCACGTTGCCGGCCCACGGGTACCCCATCAGCTGCTGCAAGGCTCGGTTCGAGACGCGACTGATCCCCTTGTCCTGCGCCAGCGGCGAGTTGCGCAGGAACTCCGCCACCAGCAGCGGCACGTCCTCGATGCGGTCGCGCAGCGGCGGGATGCGGATCGGAACCACGTTCACGCGGTAATAGAAGTCCTCTCGCATCGACCCGTTGGCGACCAACGCGTCGAGGTCGACGTTGGTCGCCGCGATGACGCGCATGTTGACCTTGATACGGCGATTGCCGCCCAGACGCTCGATCTCGCGCTCCTCGAGGACGCGCAGGAGCTTGAGCTGCATGTTGAGCGAGATGGACTCGATTTCGTCGAGGAACAGCGTGCCGCCCGACGACAGCTCGATCTTCCCCACGCGGTCGTGCACGGCGCCGGTGAACGCGCCACGCTCGTACCCGAAGAGCTCGCTCTCGAGCAGCGTATCGGGGAACGCCGCGCAGTTGATCGGCACGAACTTTCCGGCCTTGCGCTTGCCCTGATAGTGGATCGCGCGCGCACACAGCTCCTTGCCGGTACCCGACTCGCCGGTCAGCAGCACCGTCGCGTCGTTCTGCGCGAGCGCATCGAGCTGCGAGAAGATGTCGTGCATGCGCGGATTGCGCGAGACCATGTTCGCGAACGAGTAGCGGTCTGCGAGCTGACCCCGCAGGTACTGGATCTCGTCGAGCAGGCGGCGCTTCTCGAGCACCTTGTCGGTCGCGATCAGGATCTCCTCGTTCTGGAAGGGCTTGGTGATGTAGTCGGATGCCCCCAGCCTGATCGCATCGACGGCGCCCCTGATGCTGGCGTAGCCGGTGATCATGATGACATCGATGTCCTGCCAGCGGTCGCGGATCTCGCGCGTGAGGCTGAGCCCGTCGGTGCCGGGAATCTTGAGATCGACCAGCACGAGCGAGTAGTCGTGCTCGCCGAGCTTCGCGAGCGCCAGCGGCGCCTCCGTCGCGCTTTCGACGATGTAGCCCTGCGCCCGGTACAGCCCTTCGAGCTGGCTGCAGATGAAGGGGTCGTCGTCGACGATGAGGATCCGTGTCTCCATGCCGTGCAGTCCTACTCCGCGAGAGGAAGCGTCAGGACGCATCGCGCCGACCCTGGCCGCTGTTCGTTGGTTCGCAGCTCGCCGCCGTTGAGCTCGAGCATGCGGGCCGCTACCGCCCACTCCACCAGCCGCTGGGCTCGCCGGGCGGCGGCCTCGGGCGATCCGCCGGTCGCGGAGACGGCGAGCTGCAGGAGCTCGCTCCGCTTGCCCGAGGCGACCGTGTCGACTTCCAGCCGCAGGATCGTCCCCGCTCCCGCACCCAGCAGAACCGCGATCGTGCGAAAGCCGGTGGAGAGCCGCCGGGTGTCGACCTGAACCCGCGCGTCGCTCGCCGCCGCGGTACACGCGATCTCCACGACCGCGTCCGGGCTCTCGCCGCGGAGAATCGCTTCGAACGCCTTCGCGACATCGGCGCCGCGGACCGCGACCCGGTCTGCCACCGCCGGCTCGAAGTACACCAGGGCGAGGTTCAGGAACGCCTGCAGCCGGTGCAGGGTCCGATCCAGCTCGCCGGTGGGCGAGACCCCCGCCTCGAGGTCGCTCGTGCCCGAGCGAACGCAGTCGGTCCAGTAGTAGAGCTTGTGAAAGTAGTTGCCCAGCTCGTGCGAGAGATCGCGCACGACGGCTTCATCGATCCGGAGCAAGGCGCCCGGCCGCGGAGCACCCGTTGCCGAGGCCGATTCGGGACGCTGCCGCGTGACCGTTCCCCGTACCCGCCGCACTCGTGCGTTGGTTGCCCGCATCTCGTCTACCTTGCCGTGCTCGTGGTCCGCGCGAGAATCCGCGCCTGCTTCTGATTCGGCGCTTTGCCGTGCGTTCTTAACGGTCGGAGCGACCCGGAGGTCGCGATTCTGCTAGATTCCCGAACGAGCAGGAGTCCCGGGGCTGATTTGAGGAGACGGAGGGATGCGGTGGGACGGGCGGAGGGGGGGGGCTCACAGCGAACGCGGACGTGGATCCTCTTGTGCCTTGCGCGCCTTATGATTCGCGACTTCTCCTTGCGTGGTCGATCCGATCGGGAGGCTGTCGGTACCTACCGTCGGCTTCGTCTGCGCGTCGTGCTTCCGGCCGCCCTGCTGCGGGCCGCCACCCCACCTACTCGAGGAGCCCGACCATCCAGAAGAGTATGTGGGTGCCCACGATGGCGCTCGCGATCCCGATCAGAACGAGTGCCGACGGCCGATCTCCATTCGGCGCCCGGCGCCTCCGCGGTGGCGGGTGGAACTCGATCCGCACGGCCATGGCGCATCGATAATGGCAAACGCTCAAGGCTGTCAACTTATTTTCAACGCACTTATTTTCAACGCAGGCTGGCAAAATGGTCAGCACGGCAGAGCGCCGGCGCACGACCCCCGAGCCGTCTCGCTTTACGGAGTGCCCCCGCAACCCCTACACTGGGCGAATTCCGCCAGCAGAGAGGGACGCCATGCCCACAGACGAGAAGGCCCTGAGGCTCCGGAGCGCCGTCGTGACCGACGGGGACAGTCGCTCGCCGAACCGCGCCATGCTCCGTGCCGTCGGCTTTTCCGACGCCGACTTCGGCAAGCCCATCGTGGGCATCGCCAACGCCCATTCGACGATCACGCCGTGCAACATGGGGATCGGACAGCTCGCCGAGCGAGCCGCCCTGGGCCTGCACGCCGCGGGCGCCATGCCGCAGACCTTCGGGACCATCACCATCAGCGACGGCATCTCGATGGGGACCGAGGGCATGAAGTGCTCCCTGGTGAGCCGCGAGGTGATCGCCGACTCCATCGAGACGGTCTGCCGTGGCCAGAGCATGGACGGCCTGGTCGCGATCGGCGGCTGCGACAAGAACATGCCGGGCGCGATGATCGCCATCGCGCGCCTCGACATCCCGTCGATCTTCGTCTACGGCGGCACGATCAAGGCCGGCCGCTGGGGGGGCGAGGACCTGACCATCGTCAGCGTGTTCGAGGCGGTCGGCGCGTGCGCTGCGGGACGAATGTCGCGCGCCGACTTCGAGGGCATCGAGCGCAACGCTTGCCCGGGCGCGGGCTCGTGCGGCGGCATGTACACCGCGAACACGATGTCCTCGGCGATCGAGGCCATGGGCATGAGCCTGCCGATGACCTCGACCATGGCCGCCGAGGATGCCGAGAAGGCCGACTCGACGGAGGCCGCGGGACGCCAGCTCGTCGAGCTGATCCGCCGCGATTTGCCGCCGCGTCGGATCATGACGCGCGCCGCGTTCGAGAACGCCATCGCCGTGGTCATGGCCCTCGGCGGCTCGACCAACGCCGTGCTGCACCTGCTCGCGATCGCGCACGCGGCCGAGGTGGAGCTGTCGCTCGACGACTTCGAGCGCATCCGCCGCAAGGTGCCGGTGATCTGCGATCTGAAGCCGAGCGGTCGTTACGTCGCGACCGACCTCCGCCGCGTCGGCGGCGTCCCGCTGGTGATGAAGATGCTGCTGCACGCGGGCCTGATCGACGGCTCGTGCTTGACCGTCACCGGCAAGACCATCGCCGAGAACCTCGCCGACGTGAGCCCGGTGCCGCGGGCCGACCAGGACGTCGTGCGGCCGATGGACAAGCCGCTCTACGACCACGGCCACCTCGCGATCCTGCGTGGCAACCTCGCGCCCGACGGCTCGGTCGCCAAGATCACCGGGCTCAAGCAGCCGCGGATCACCGGTCCGGCGCGTGTCTTCGAGTCCGAGGAGGCGAGCCTCGACGCCATCCTCGCCGACCGCATCCAGCCGGGCGACGTGCTGGTGATCCGCTACGAGGGGCCACGCGGCGGACCGGGCATGCGCGAGATGCTCGCACCCACCTCCGCCATCATCGGCAAGGGTCTCGGCGACAGCGTGGGCATGGTCACCGACGGGCGCTTCTCCGGCGGCACCTACGGCATGGTCGTCGGACACGTGGCGCCCGAGGCCCAGGACGGCGGCCCGATCGCGCTGGTCCGGGAAGGCGACACGATCACCATCGACGCAGACCGCAACCTGCTCGCGGTCGCCGTGTCCGACGACGAGCTGGCGCGTCGACGCGCCGCCTGGGCGCCGCCGCCGCCGCGCTACACGCGGGGCGTGCTGGCGAAGTACGCCCACGTCGTGCAGAGCGCGGCCGTTGGCGCGGTAACGGACTGAGCCGTGCGCCGTCTCGAAGGGAGGGTCGCCATCGTCACCGGCTCCGGTCAGGGCATCGGCCGGGGCATCGCGCTGGTCTACGCCCGCGAAGGCGCGCACGTGGTCGTCGCCGAGCTCAAGGAACACCGCGCGCGTCGTACGGCGGACGAGATCGCGAGCGAGGGCGGCAGCGCCCTCCCCCTCGCGATCGACGTCTCGAGACGCGAGCAGGTGGAGCGCATGGTCGCCGCCACGGTCGAGCGCTTCGGGCGCGTCGACGTGCTGGTCAACAACGCGCAGGGAATGCACGCGCACAAGCCGTTCGAGGAGATCACCGACGAGGACTTCGACATCTTCCTGATCTCGGGCCTCAAGGGGACCTTCTGGGCGATGCAGGCGGCCTTCCCGCCCATGCGGCGTCAGGGCGGCGGGCGGATCATCAACTTCGTGTCCCTCAATGCGCTCAACGGAGCGCCGGGGCTCGCCGACTACAACGCGACCAAGGGCGCGATCGGGGCTCTGTCGCGCACCGCCGCGCGCGAGTGGGGCAAGCACGGCATCCTGGTGAACTGCATCGCCCCCGGCGCGACCTCGAAGCGCACCATCGAGTTCTTCGAACGCAACCCGCAGATGGCGGAGCACATCCGCGAGCAGCGCCCGCTCGGGCGGCTCGCCGACCCCGAGCAGGATCTCGCCCCCGTCGCAGTGTTCCTCGCGTCGGACGACGCGCACTTCGTCACCGGGCAGACCTACTTCGTCGACGGTGGTGCGTACCTGACGTGAGCCGCCCGGCGGGTGGTGCGTACCTGACGTGAGCCGCCCGGCGGGTGGTGCGTACCTGACGTGAGCCGCCCGGCGGGTGGTGCGTACCTGACGTGAGCCGCCCGGCGGTGGCCGGCGCACGGCGCCGGATCGCGTCGATCCCTTCAGAGCCCGAGCTTCGGCGGCGCGAACGCTTCGAGCGCTCGATCGTCTGCCATCGGAATCCCGTCGGCGCGGAGCGGCAGAAAGCAGACATGGCTCGCACCCGCGTCGAGATGCGCCTTGAAGCGGTCGACGATCCTCTGCTCGCCGCCCCAGGCGACGATGTCGTCGACCAGGCGGTCGCTGCAGCCGTTCGCGAAATCGGCGTCACCGTAGCCGAGGTCGCGCAGGTTATCGGTGTAGTTCGGCAGCGCCGGGACGTAGGTCTTCATGTACTGCCGCGCCGCCGCCCGGGCGCGTGCCGGGTCCTCCTCGAGAACGACGGCCTGCGCCACGCAGAGCCACTTGTCCGGCCCGAGGATCCGGCGCGCCCGTGTGGTGTGCTCGGGCGGCACGAAGTAGGTGTGGCTCCCCTGTGTCATCTCGGCAGCCAGCGCGAGCGACCGCGGGCGGATCGCGGCGATGACCGTCGGTGGCGGCTCGGCGGGCCCGACCGCGAGAAACGGCGCACGCTGCATCGCCTCGAGGTAGGCGCGCATGTACGACAGTGGCTTTCGGTAGTCGTGGCCCCGCACGCCCTGCACCAGCGGCGCGTGGCTCACGCCGATCCCGAGGAGGAAGCGACCGCCCGAGGCCTCGGCCAGCGTCTTCTGCGCCGCCGCCATGGTCATCGCGTCGCGCGCCCAGATGTTGGCGATGCCCGTGGCGAGGACGATGCGCTCGGTTCGTGCGAGCAGCCAGCCGAGGTTCGCGAAGGGCTCCCGCCCGACCGCCTCCGGGAGCCACATCGCGGGATAGCCGAGCTTCTCGAGCCGCTGCAGGAACGCCGCCCCGTCGTTCGACGAGAGCGTATCGAGGAAGAACCACACGCCGAGCTTGCCGATGTCCATGCGCTGCTCTTAACGGCACAGGCGCCCGCTGACCAGCGCCCTCGGCCGCGGCCCACGTTGACAGGTCGCCGATCTCGGCCATGGTAACGGGGGTCGTCCACCGGGAACTCGATGCGCATCGTCCTGCACTGGTTTCGCCGCGATTTGCGGCTCACCGACAACAAGGCACTCCATGCCGCGAGCCGCCGCGCGGAGCTCGTGGTCCCGCTGTTCGTGCTCGACGACCGCCTCCTGCAAGCACCGGACGCAGGCGCCCCACGCGTCGCCTTCCTGCTCGACTCGCTGCACGCTCTGGCGCGCGAGCTGGAAGGCACGGGCTCGCGACTCGTCGTACGCCGCGGCGACCCCGTGCGGGAGGTCCTCGACGTCGCGCGAGCCGTCGGCGCCGAGGCGATCTTCGTCAACGACGACTACGCGCCCTATGGACGCCGCCGCGACGCGGCCGTGCGCGCAGGTGCCGCGGCGGCCGGCCTCGCCTTCCACGGCCACGCCGACCTCGTGCTCGTCGAGCCACACGCGTGCGTCAAGGACGACGGCACGCCGTACACGGTCTTCACGCCGTTCGCGCGGCGCTGGCGCGCAGTCGAGAAGGCCCCTCCCGTTGCCAGGCCCGTGCTGCGGGCCCTGCCGGACGGGCTGCTGCGCCGGGCGGGTGGCGTCCCGCTGCCCGACGGCGCCGGGGCGTTCGGGCTGACGCTCGAATCGCGGATCGAGCCCGGCGGCGCCGCGCAGGCGGAGCGACGGCTCGACGCGTTCGTGCGCGACCACGTGCTCGCGTACCGCAGCACGCGCGACATGCCGGCGCTCGACGCGACCTCCCACCTGTCAGCCCACCTCAAGTTCGGCACCATCTCGCCGCGCACGGTGTACGCCCGCGTCGCCGAGGCGATCGGCGGACGCGCGCTCGCTCAGCTGGACCCGCAGAAGCCGGCCCGGCCGCTCGACGGCCCGACCACACGCCGACTGGCGGAGGCCGGGACGTTCCTGAACGAGCTCTGCTGGCGCGAGTTCTACCAGGCGATCCTGTTCCACTTTCCACACGTCGCGACGTCGGCGTTCCAGGAAGGGTTCCGCGGCTTTGCCTGGCCGGAGCAGGACGAGCGACTCGTCACTGCGTGGCGCGACGGACGGACGGGCTTCCCGATCGTCGACGCGGCGATGCGTCAGCTCGCGCAGACGGGCTGGATGCACAACCGGCTGCGCATGGTCGTCGCGATGTTCCTGACCAAGACGCTGCTGGTCGACTACCGCGTCGGCGAGCGCATCTTCATGCAGCGTCTGGTCGACGGAGACCTCGCCGCGAACAACGGCGGCTGGCAGTGGTCGGCCTCCACCGGAACGGACGCAGCGCCCTACTTCCGCATCTTCAACCCGCTCTCGCAGGCGAAGAAGTTCGATCCCGAAGGCGAGTTCGTGCGCCGCTGGGTGCCGGAGCTGCGTGACGTGCCGGCCTCGCTCGTGCACGAGCCGTCGCGCGAGCCGATGCTGCTCGCGAGCACGGGCTACCCGCCACCGTGCGTCGACTACGCCGAGCGCCGCGCGCGCGCGCTCGCCCTCCTCGCTCCGCGCGCGCGGCGCGCCTGAGGTCCGTACCGGGCTGGTCGATCACGAGCGCTGGATCCCCGGCGCGGCGCTCCGTCCCGCGACCGGCGTCAGCGCAGCGTCGCGAGGATCTCGTCGCGCAACGACCGCGTGGCGCCGATGCCGGATCCGCCGTCGATCCGCGTCTCGCCGCTCCAGTCGAAGAACACGGCACCCGACTCCTCGAGGAGCGGGACGATCGCGGCGATGTCCCACGGGTTCAGCTTCGGGTCCACCATCACGTCGGCGGCGCCACGCGCCACCAGGGCGTACCCGTAACAATCGCCCCAGCCGCGCTGCCGCGCGCTGCGGCGCAGCAGCCGCTCGTAGCCGGGGTAGAAGTCGCCGTAGTGCTCGGGCTTCGCGTCGCTGGTGAGCACGGTCGCGTCGGCGAGGCGCGCCACGCTCGAGGCGTGGATGCGGGAGCCGTTCAGCCAGGCGCCCACGCCCTGGGCCGCCCAGTAGGTCTCGCCGAGCGCCGGGAACGCGACCGCGCCGACAACGCAGCGCCCGCGGTCCTCGAGCCCGAGCAGCACGCCGTAGAGCGGAACGCCACGGATGAACGACTGTGTGCCGTCGATCGGGTCGATGATCCAGCGCCGTCCGCTCTTCCCCGCGAGCGCGCCGAACTCCTCGCCGAGGAGCCCGTCGTCGGGGAAGATACGCGTGAGGGTGGCGCGCAGCAGCTCCTCGGCGCTGCGGTCGGCCACCGTGACGGGCGAGGCATCGGCCTTGTGCTCGACCTCGAGGTCGCCACGAAACCAGTCCAGCGTGAGGCGACCCGCCTCCTGTACCGCGGCGATCGCCACCTCGAGCTCTCCCTCGTACGGCATGCGCGTAGTCGCGCACGCGGCCTCCGCATCGTCAAGCCCGCTCAGTCGTAGCAGCCGTCGACGAACCAGCTCGCGTCCGCACTGCGCGCATCGAGGTCGCGGTACAGGCGGTACACGCCGCCGTCGGAGAGCTGCACGTCGTAGTAGTCGCGCCGGCAGCGCTCGGACGTCCACCACTCCGCGTCGATGCGCCACGGGCCGCTGGTCACGACGGCACGCCCGCCGAGGCCCGGGGCACGCACGTAGACGATGCTTCCCGCCTCGACGAAGACCTGCGCCACCCGCGCCGGCCGGAGCGCGCGCAGCGCGAGCGTCGCGCACGAGCCGACCAGCAACGGCTCCTCGCCGGGCCCCGACGCGGCCGTCATCCCGCGCCGCGAACCGGCGACCGCGGGATCGAACGGCGCCACGCGAAACGCCCCGGGACGCCATCCGTGCGGCGCGACAGGCCTGCCGACTCTGCCGGCGCCGCACCATGCGGAGAGCCGCGCGAGCGTGGTTGCGAGCTGCTCGGGTGGGGGACCGGCCGGGCGGAAGAGATCGAGCTGATCGACGCGCGCGCGATCGGGCAGCGCCTGCACGTGCACCGCCGCGACCGCGGCGCGCGGCGGCGCCGACTCGAGCGCGGTGCGGGTCAGCAGGAGCAGCGTCTTCACGTCGCGCGTCGGGGCGAGGACGCCGATCGTGCGGTCCGTGCGACTGCCGTCGTCGAGCGTCAGCGACACCGTCAAGCCGCTGCACGCGAGGCTCGCGAGCGCGAGACGCGACGCCACGCGATCGAGGAGGCCGCGGATCAGGAACAGCAGCGCCTCGATCGAGCCGATGCCATACTCGAGACTCGTGCCCTCGACGTACGCGGGCGGCTCGGACGACAAGCGCAGCTCGCTGCGATCGGTGCCGGCCGCGATCGCGCGCATGCGTGTCGCGACGCGGCCGAGGCGGCTCGCGACCTCGTCGGCGGACATCGCCGCGAGCTCGCCGCAGCAGGTGATGCCGAGCCGCGCGAGGTCGTCGACGACGGCGTCCCATCCCTGCCGCCCCGTGCGGCGATCGGCGGCGTCGCACGCGCGGCCGAGCACCGCGAGCGGCAGCGGTGCCAGCCACGCG